>Ga0209344_10001315_pt1 | contig 33199 bp, 27 predicted proteins | sample Cruoilmetagenom6_FD_187293 | JGI IMG/M metagenome (GOLD analysis project Ga0209344, IMG submission 187293) | Oil polluted marine microbial communities from Coal Oil Point, Santa Barbara, California, USA - Santa Barbara Oil Seep Sample 6 (SPAdes)... | ecosystem: Environmental > Aquatic > Marine...
ACAAAAAAAGCTCCTTCAATAAAGAAGAAGCTTTTAAGTACTCGAGGCGGGACTTGAACCCGCACGACCAAATGGTCACAGGATTTTAAGTCCGGCGTGTCTACCAATTCCACCACTCGAGCAGTTGTTTAATACAACTCGGACTTAACAAAAAATGCCGAATTGCATCGGCATTCAAGGTTGAGCGAAAAACGGGATTCGAACCCGCGACCTCCACCTTGGCAAGGTGGCGCTCTACCAACTGAGCTATTTTCGCAGAATATTTAATGAACGGTGCTTCACATTCAAAGCGGGAGCAAATTTAAAAATTTTACTTCAAAAGCAAAGTCTTTTTTGATAAATTATTACTGAAATTTACTTTTTCATTTTAACTGAGGCATTCCGTTGCAACATACGTCGTATTTCGTTAAGTTTCATCAATGCCTCTACCGGGGTAAGTGTATCAATATCAATATCTAAAATCTCTTCACGAAGCTCTTCCAGCAATGGATCATCAAGTTTAAAAAAACTCAATTGCATTTCTTCTTTTGAAACCGCCTTCATTTCTTCGGTCAGTTCTTCGGAAGCGTGACTTTTTTCAAGCCTTTTCAAGATTTTATTCGCCCGTTGAAGCACTGCTTGCGGCATTCCGGCCATTTTTGCAACGTGGATTCCAAAACTGTGGTGGCTTCCGCCCGGAACCAGTTTCCGAAGGAAAAGCACATTATCCTTCAATTCCTTTACCGAAACATTGTAGTTTTTGATGCGCGCGAAAGTCTCCGTCATTTCGTTCAACTCGTGATAGTGGGTCGCAAAAAGTGTTTTCCCGCGCGAAGGATGTTCGTGAAGGTATTCACTTATCGCCCACGCAATGGAAATTCCATCATAAGTGCTGGTTCCACGGCCAATTTCATCCAAAAGAATCAAACTCCGCTCTGAAAGATTGTTCAGAATACTGGCCGTTTCGTTCATCTCGACCATAAAGGTAGATTCGCCCATCGAAATATTGTCGCTTGCTCCTACTCTTGTAAAAATCTTATCCACACACCCCATTCGTACCGCCGAGGCCGGAACAAAACTGCCCATTTGTGCCAAAAGCACAATCAAAGCCGTTTGCCGAAGAATGGCCGATTTACCGCTCATATTGGGTCCGGTAATCATAATTATTTGCTGGTTTTCACGATCGAGAAAAACATCGTTTGCAATATAAGGTGCGTCGGGTGGAAGCTGTTTTTCGATTACTGGATGGCGGCCTTCCTTTATGTCCAAATCAAACGTATCATCGAGCAATGGCCGCGTGTAATTTGCCTCTTTGGCTTGGGTTGCAAACGAACACAGGCAATCCAACTGCGCAATCAAGGCCGCATTTTGCTGCACCGAACCGATAAACTGAAGCATCCAATCTACCAGTTTTGCAAAAATCTCCTGCTCCAAGGCGAGGATTTTTTCCTCCGCGCCAAGGATTTTGGTTTCGTATTCCTTTAATTCTTCCGTTATATATCTTTCAGCGCTTACGAGTGTCTGCTTGCGGATCCATTCCGGCGGAACCTTTTCTTTATGGGTGTTTCGCACTTCAATATAATAGCCAAAAACGTTGTTAGAAGCTATTTTCAGCGATGAAATACCCGTGCGCTTGGTTTCGCGTTCCAGCATTTCGTCCAAATATTCCTTTCCATTTGCTGAAATATTCCGGAGCTCGTCAAGTGTTTCCGAAAAACCTTCGGCGATGCTATTTCCCTTTAGAATATTTACGGGCGCTTCCTCGAAAAGAGTTTCCCTTATTTTGTTCCGAAGCAATTCGCAGTCGTGCAGTTGTTCGCCGATAATTTTTAGCGATTCGTTTTTGGAATTCAGTGCCAACGCTTTTATGGGAACGACCGCTTCCAAGGAATTTTTAAGCTGAATAACCTCGCGCGGGTTCACTTTTCCGGTTGCCACTTTTGAAATCAATCGCTCCAAATCACCGATGCGCTTGGTGTATTGTTGGATCTTTTCCAAGGTAACCGGGTTGTCCAAAAGAAAACTTACTACTTCGTGTCTGCGATTTATTTTTTCAGCATTTTTTAGCGGAAGCGCCATCCACCGCTTTAAAAGCCTTCCGCCCATTGACGAAATGGTCTTATCAATCACATCCAAAAGCGTAACCGCGTTTTGCTGGTTGGAATGGTACAGCTCCAAATTGCGGATGGTAAAACGGTCCATCCAGACGTACTCGTCTTCGGCAATTCGCGACAATTTTGAAATATGTTGAAGCTTCGTGTGCCGCGTTTCACTTAAATAATGAAGTGCGGCGCCTGCGGCGATAATGCCCTCTTCCAAATGATCCACGCCAAAACCTTTTAGATTTTTTACATCGAAGTGTTTCGTGAGCGTTTCAAAGGAATAATCACTTTGAAAAATCCAATCTTCCAAATGGAAAACGTGGTAATTATTTCCAAAGGTTTCAGCAAAAAGCTTTCGTTTCTGTTTTGAAAAAAGCACTTCGGAAGGGTTGAAATTCTGCAGTAATTTATCAACATATTCCGCAGTACCTTCCGAAACCAAAAACTCGCCCGTGGAAACATCCAAAAAGGAAACCCCGAGATTTTTAGTGCCGAAATGAATGGCCGCCAAAAAGTTGTTTGATTTTGATTGTAAAATATCATCGTTAAAAGCAACACCAGGCGTAACCAGTTCCGTAACGCCACGCTTTACGATGGTTTTGGTCATTTTTGGATCTTCAAGTTGGTCGCAGATTGCCACGCGGCAGCCCGCCATAACAAGTTTTGGCAAATAGGTATTGAGGGAATGGTGCGGAAACCCGGCGAGCTCAGTTCTATCGCCACCGTTGTTGCGGTGGGTGAGCGTAATGTTTAAAATTCCCGCCGCACGCACGGCATCTTCCCCAAAAGTTTCGTAAAAATCGCCCACACGAAACAGCAGCAAAGCATCGGGATACTTTGCTTTAATCGTGTTGTACTGCTTCATCAATGGGGTTTCCTTCTTCGCCATAAATCAAAAAAATCTTTAATCGATAAATGTAACTAAAATGCTCTTTTCTTTAAAATGAAGTGATTAGGATTTATTGGGTTTTATCAACAATTGACTTCACTTTTAGCCAGCTAACGATTAACTTTGCCGCCTATGAAAAATCGAAAACTGAAAAACAGCGAATTGGATCGTATAAACCCCGAAGAATACAAAGCCTCGGAAAAAACGCCTCTTATAATTATTCTCGATAATATCCGCAGTTTGAACAATATCGGTTCCGTTTTTCGCACTGCGGATGCTTTTTTGGTAAAGAAAATCTATCTCTGTGGCATTACTGCGCAACCACCGCACAAAGACATCCAAAAAACCGCTCTTGGCGCAACGGACAGCGTGGATTGGGAATATGTTGAAAACACACTCGATGTAGTTTCAAAACTTCAAAATGAGGGCGTTTTTGTGGCTTCTATCGAGCAGGCCGAACTTGCAGTTAACCTTAACGATTTTTCGGTACAGAAAGAAATGACCTATGCCGTGGTTTTTGGAAATGAAGTGAAGGGCGTACAGCAAAAAGTAGTCAGTGCAAGCGATGCTGTAATTGAAATTCCACAATTTGGAACGAAGCACTCATTAAATATTGCAGTAAGTGTGGGCGTTGTGGTTTGGGATTTTTTCACTAAACTTTCAGATTTAGGAAAAACGATTTAAGAGCAATTCCACATCAATAAGAACAATGCTAAATACACCTATGACGATGGCAAATTTCAATATATTGTGCAAAACCATATAGTGGATTTTGTTTTTTGAATACCACAAAACTGCGAGAAAAACAGCCAGTCCGGCAATGCTTGCGTAAAAATAATAATCCATATAGCCTATTTCTCCCTCAAATTTTGTGATGAGCAAAATGGTTGGTGCCAACGTTAGTATGCTCAAAACCGTCAACATCCTTTTTGAAGTTTTTTCACCGTAAACCACTGGAATGGTTTTATAGCCATGCGTCAAATCGCCCTTTAGGTTTTCGAGGTCTTTTACCAATTCGCGCATAGAAATTAGCAGAAACAGAAAAGTAGCGTGTACAAAAATCACCACGTCAAAGTTTGCGTAGTGCACAAAAATTGCAAAGAAGGGAACTACCGCAAGTATGGCCGCAGTAATATTACCGATGAAAGGATATTTTTTGAGCTTATGGGAATAAAACCAAAGAAAAAAGATATAAATTGAGAAAAATAGCACCGCCCTAAACGAAACGTAACTTGCAAAAATGACCGACAAAAAGTTGAGCACAAAATAGGCTGAAAGCTTTGTACGCTGGCTCACAAGCTTGTCAAGCATGGTTTTACGCGGACGGTTTATTAAATCCTTTTCACTGTCGTAAAAACTGTTTATAATATAACCCCCTGCAATTGCAGAAGAGGATGCCAAAACGAGCATCAATAAATTTAGATCAAAAAGAACCTGTCTAACGGGCAAATCTGGCGCTAATATATAGATGCTGGTAAGGTATTGAGCGATTACAATAATTAAAATATTGTAACCACGAACCACAGAAAACAGGCTAAAAAACTTTAAAAGGAAGAGTTTTTGTTTTCTATTGAGCATTTTTTTAGAGACAAGTATTTAGTTTTTACTGTTTGGATATCCACTTTCCTACTTCAGCAGAAACATCTTTCGCCGAATCCTTATAAAGATGGATACCATCCGTAAAGGTAAACTTTGTATCGGAATTCATTAAATTTAAATATGGAACGGCTGCAGATTTAGCCAATTTGTCAATTTTTTCATCAAAATTAGGAAGCAATCTTGTCTCAATCTCTCCAATTCTACCGTCTACGGGGAGTTTCACCAAATAAACCTTTCCGCGGTTTTTCAGTATTTCAATCGTTTTTTTTAAGTATTCAAATCGTGTTTGGGAAAACTTGTAGTTTTTCAATTTTGTTTTTTGCTCCTGAATATTTTCAGCAATTCTATTTTTTACTGAAGTGGAATCCATTGGCGGAAAAACCTCCAACCACCCATCGTCATGTACTTCCATTTGGGAAAAATTCAACAGAATCTTAATGTAATTATCGCCATAACTATTCAATATATACGAAACATTCGGCTTTGAACTAAAGGAAGACAGCGTGCCCATAAACGATTTTGATTCGCCAAACTGGTTTTCATCATTGGGGTCAATTCCATCACTGGAAATGCTCCACGGGTCTACCGTGATAATAAAAATTCCATCTTTTGTTCTTGGATCCAGTTTCTTTTCGATGGCGCTGAGATACGCTGGGCCAAAGGGACTATGCGCCACGGTAAAAGAAAAATTATAAATATCAGTTTCCAAATAAGGGTTTATGAACTCTGGCATCAATCCCTGTGCTGCTTTTGAAGTTCCCAATATAAGTGAGGATTGCTTTGGCGTTGTGGTTCGGAAATAAAAAGGATCACTCTTTCCATCGGCTTGTAGAAAAACAAAGTAAACCGAAGCGATAATTGCAACGGAAAACAATGAAGATTCTATCAAAAATTTTTTCATCCTTATTAAAATTGAAAATATATAAAGGCCTGTTCTTTTCCGCCAAAGAAAAAGATGAGCATAGCCAAACTATAGTAAAAAACATATTTTAAGGGCTTTGGCCAAGATTTCCCAAAGTTTTCAATGGCGTAATTTGCATCCCTCCCCTTCCATTCAAACATCAAAAACCCTACAATTAAAAGTGAAAGAACATACATTTTATTCAATGCCAAAAAATTGGGCGCTTCAAAAATTGATTGCGAAAAAAGTAATGAAATATATTCAAAAGCGCTGCTGAGTGAGTTTGCCCGAAAGAAAATCCACGCAAAACAAGTGATGGTAAAAGTGAAAAGTATTTTGAAGAAATCTGTCACGCTGGGCAAAAAACTATCTTTTGCCACAACTTCTATATGCTGTCTGTTTCGTTTCAAAAGTAAAAGCGGAAGAAAGTACAGGGCATTGAGCGCACCCCAAAAAATAAAGGTCCAATTGGCACCATGCCAAAACCCGCTTACAATAAAAATGATAAAAATATTACGAACTTTTAACCAATCGCTACCACGGCTACCACCCAAAGGAATATAAACATAGTCGCGAAACCAAGTGGAAAGCGAAATATGCCACCGCCTCCAAAACTCGGCAATATCCCTAGAAAAATACGGGTATGAAAAATTCTTCATTAAATTGAAACCAAAAAGCCGGGCCGTGCCGATGGCAATGTCTGAATAGCCCGAGAAATCGCCGTATATCTGAAAGGCAAAAAACACTACCCCGATTACAAGCGAACTCGCAGTATAATCCTGCGGATTGCTGAAGGCCAAATTCACAAACTGTGCACAGTTATCTGCAATCACCATTTTTTTGAAAAGCCCCCAGAGTATTTGCCGAAGGCCATCCATTGCCAAAGAATATTCAAAATTTCTTTTTTTAAAAAATTGCGGCAAAAGATTAGTTGCGCGCTCAATAGGACCAGCAACCAACTGTGGAAAAAAACTGACGAATGAAAAGAAAGCAATGGCATCTTTGGTTGGCTCCATTTTACGACGGTACACATCTATGGAATAACTCATGGTTTGAAAAGTGTAAAAGCTGATTCCCACGGGAAGGATAATGTTTAAACGCGAGGCTTCAAAAGAATATCCCAATAGTGTAAAGGCTTCCGCAAAACTTTCAGAAAAGAAGTTGAAATATTTAAAAAAGCCCAGAAAACCAAGGTTTACCAATGCACTCAGCATTAAAAGTGCTTTTCGTTTTTGGTGCTTTTCGGTTTTTGATAGGCCAATCCCCACAAAATAATCAACTGCAGAGCTAAAAACAATTAACGAGAGGAAACGCCAATCCCACCACGCATAAAAAACGTAGCTGGCAACGAGTAAGAGTAAATTTTGAAATTTTAAGTTTTTATTGGCACCAAACCAATACAGCAAAAAGACAATGGGCAGAAAGATTGCAAAATCAATGGAGTTGAAAAGCATGAAGCATCTTTAATTAACTGCAATCTAATAATTATTGTAGAAATGCCTTAAAAAAAGCTACTTTAAAAACTATAAACCACTTCCAGTTTATAATCTTTCAATGCTTTGCGGGCTTTGTCGATATCTTCGGTAAAACCAAGCATATAGCCTCCACCGCCTGAACCGCATAGTTTTAGGTAGTATGCATTGCTGTCAATTCCTTTCTTCCAAAGTTTGTGGAATTGTGCCGGAATCATTGGCTTAAAATTGTCAAGCACTACTTTTGAGAGTTGCTTGATGTTTCCAAACAGTGACTTTACATCACCCTGTAAAAAATCCTCAACACAGGCATCAGTATGTTTTACAAACTGGTCCTTGAGCATATTCCGAAATCCTTCCTGCTTCATATTCTCCATAAAAATCTGCACCATTGGCGCGGTTTCGCCAGTGCTTCCGCTGTCCAATAAAAACACAGCGCCCTTTCCATTTTCAGTTTGCGAAGGTATGCCCGCAGGTTCTATATTATCTTTGGAATTGATTAATATAGGAAGGCTCAAATAACTGTTCAAAGGGTCCAGCCCAGAAGATTTGCCGTGGAAAAAAGACTCCATTTCAGCAAAAACAGCTTTTAGCGTTAGTAGTTTTTCGCGAGTTAGATTCTCAAGAACGGTAATTTTATCATTTGCGTATTTATCATAAATGGCGGCTACCAATGCCCCGCTGCTACCTACGCCGTAACCCTGTGGAATACTGCTATCAAAATACAATCCGTTTTCCACATCCTTTTTTAGGGCTTCCATATCAAAAGAAACCAGTTTTGGATTCTCGGTTTGGAGGGTTTCCAGATATTCCGCAAAGCGCTTAAGACTTGCGTTAGACTTATGGGTAGAAACAGTATGGTGTTTATCAATTTTTAAGGCACCGTTATAAAAATTATACGGTATTGATAATCCTTTGGAATCCTTAATAATTCCATATTCACCGAAAAGTAAAATTTTTGAGTAAAACAGGGGGCCGCGCATAAGCTTAATTATTCTAACAATAAAATTACAGATTTTAGTTTTAAAACCTTGAATCTGTGGCAAAGATAACCATTTTAACAAATATATATTCAGAAATATTTGTGAATATATAGTATTAAACCGCACCAAGAAACTATAAATGAAGAGAGTAGCTTTTTTTGATGACATTTCAAAAAACTTCCCGATGTGAAGATATACTTACAAAATAGCTTTATTATGAAATCATCACCTCTCTTTCTGGCCATTGTTTCAATTTTTTTCGCTTCATGTTTTAATGGCGAAAAGCAAAATTACGATGAAGATGACAACTTCCAAGAATACTACAATGAAGAAATCACATCAGAAAATCATAGAAACAACAATAATCAAATTGCAAGTAACGATGCCTTGAAATATTTTAACACTATTGATTCCCGAAACGGAATGGTAATGTCCCGCATTCCGTTTCCTGCATCTTGGCAGAAACAAAATGGCGGCCAGTACCTTTATACTGGGCCCAATGGCATAAAAGTTCACGGTGAGCGCGGCGGCAGCTATATGTTTTCAAACGATCCGCAAATGAACCAAATGTATCAGCAGAGTGGGATGCAAGTGCAGCTTCCGAAATCCATTGACCAAGTAATAAACGAAGGGTTTATGGAATATGCCAACAAAATAAATCGCAAGCTGGTGCGCAAATATCCAATGCCGCAGTTTGCCGCTTGGGACAAACAGTTCGACGATCAATTGTATAAGAGCGTACCTTCACAAAAAAATTTCAACGTTATGGGGCTGGAATGGCGTGATCCGGATGGAACTTCATTCTTAACCATTCTGCACCATTTTGTTTCTTACGATCAATATGGAGGGTATTGGGGCATTACATATTCGGTATTGGAAGCTTCTGAAGGTGCCTTTGAAGAAGCAAAAACACACTACATCAACGGTCTCTTAAACCAGCAGATAAATCCGCAGTGGCTACAGGCCGTTAATCAAAAAGATATGCAAATTGCACAGCAAAGCAATGCCGCCCACCAACAGCGAATGGCAAACATAAAATCTTTTGGCGATCAAAACACGGCTCGCTTCAATGATAGAATGGCCGCAATGGACCAAAACATGGCAAGCTGGCGTGCTAACCAAGCTGCAAGCGATCGTAGTCAAGAGCAATTTGTAGATTACATTCACGGAAATACAAACGTAAGCAATACAAATACCGGGCAAACTTATAAAGTTGAGGCAGGGGCAAACCAATACTGGATGAATAACCAAGGGGAATACATTAAAAGTGATAATTCACTTTATAACCCAAATCTAGATCAAAATGTAAATAACCAAACCTGGACGGAATACGAAGAACAAAATTGAAGATTTCAATGAAAATTTAGACCATAGTATATGCCACCAGAAAATAAATTGTATCTTTCATTACCATATCCCCGGACACTTTTTATTATTTGAAGTATTATTCAATTATGGCGCCTAAAAACCGGAGACTTTCATTTGTCCTTCAACTGTTTTTCCTTTTTACATTTTTTCTTGGATTTTCACAGGAGAAAAACACTGCCGTAAAGAAAATTCAAACTCTCATTGAACAGGACTCCTTGATACGGGCACGTGCGGAAGTAGTTGAAAATATTGCTTTCTATAAAGCCGAAAAGAACTATGACAGTTTGTATTCTTATATTCAGTTTGAAGGAAGTTTTAAATTGAACAGCGGCAACAAAAACCTGGCCGTAAAAAAAGCCGAAAATCTTACAGAAGAAATAAAAAAGTACGCCAGTCCACATTATGTGGTTGAAGCAATAACCGAACTGTGCTGGATATATGATGATGCCGGGAAGCACGAAGAAGCATACGAACTTCTTAAAACTGCAATACCCTTTGCCAAAAAAAACAAAGAACCCAATAACACCGATCTGGCAGGCCTTGAATATCGTCAAGGCTTTTACGCATCAAAACTGGGTGATTTCCCCTTGGCAAAATCACATTACCTCAAAGCATTAAAACTGTTGCTAAAAACTGGACAGAAGGATTATGTTTTTTTCAACCAAATTTACAATGCCCTTGGCGGAATGATGTGGCAAGAAGCAAAACTGGATAGCGCCAAATATTATTTTCAGGAAGCCGTGAATGTTCTCGAAAAAACAGACGAAACCGATATCATGAATCGGTATTATCGTCCCGCATTAGTAAAGATGAACCTCGCCGTGCTGTGGAATGCTTTGGGAAAAAACCAAGAAGCCATCGCCATTTCAGAAGAATCAATCGCAGGTTTTCAAGAATACATAAACCGCTCCACAGATGAAGCAAGAACTTATAAAGCTAGAAACCACCAATGCGTTGTTATAGATAATATGGCTGCCTTTTATAATACTTTGGGAGAATATTCCCGCTCCCAGGAACTAATTGAATATTCCTTTCAGCAAAAGAAAAAACTTTTTGAGGAAAACGATATTAATATCATCATTTCAAACATCATACTTGCGGAAGCAAAAACAGCCAGTCGAGATTTTGAAGGTGCCGCAGAAAATGCCGATACCGCTTTACAGCTTTTAAAAAGTAGTGGTAGTGCAGATTTGTATTGGGAAGCAGCAGCACTTTCCACCCGGGCCACTATTTATGAACACGCAGAAGATATAGAAAACGCAGCCCTTTATTATGAAAAGGCAAGAATAGTCTATAAAAAAACGATGGGCACTACCTATACAAAGGATTTTTTAGACAATATTTTGGAATATTCCCTATTTGCCGCTAAAAATGGCAAAAAGGAAAAAGCGCTTGCCTTAGCTAATGAAACCTATAATTTTACCCACAACGGAGATTTCAAAAATACCCTGCAGGAGTTTTATCATACAACAAACCTAGCTCATGTTCATTACCTTTTAAAAAATTATAGGGAAGCAGAAAGATTTGGCGATGAAGCACTGCGTTTCAATATTTTGGGTGAGAATGGAAAAATAAGTATTACAGATTCCATTCTTAGCCAGTACAGAAAACCACAAGCTTTATTGATAAATGCTGCTTCAAAATACTATTTGGCAGAAAACCGGAACCCTTTTCTTTTAAAAGAACTTTTGCAGCAAATTGAAGAAGGAATATCAATTCTAGACCAACGCAAAAAAATAATTACCAACCACGAAGACGTAACTCTTCTAATAACCGAAAATGAGGAACTTCTAAATTTTGCCGAAAAGTTACGGCTGGAACTTTTTGAAACCACCAAAGACCCACAATATTTAGACAAGCTAATCGCCCTTCATGAATCCAGCATATACAACCGCATACGCTCACGGCTCAACCTAAGGGACAATGTACGTTTTCAACACATTCCACCACAGGTATTAGAGCGCGAAAACACCTTAAAAAACAAAATGAGGTCTTCCTTAAATGTTTCTGAAAACAGCAGTCTATCCTCCTTTTTTGAAGCTTCGGAAAACTGGGAACACTTTCTGGATTCGCTCAAGCATCATTTCCCCAAATATTATAAAATGCGTTACGCCACTTTAGAGGAATCCTTGAAGGATCTTCAACAAAAAATCCCTGAAAACACAACGGTTGTACGCTATATTTTTATCGAAAATAAATTGTACGCCTTTGTGGTTTCTCGCTCAATAAAAAAAATGATGCGTTTAAATTACTCTTCGGTCAAAAACCACATTTCAACAATAAAAAATGATGAATTTTCCGTTAAAAAAACCAGACCGCTACTGTATGAACTCTATAGGGCGCTTTGGTTTCCTCTAGAAAAATATGTGCTTAGTCCAAAAGTAGTAATTGTACCGGACAGGGAACTGTTCAATCTAAGCTTTGAAACGCTTACTCCCAAACCGATAAAGAATTTTCAGGAAATGGCCACAAACAGTCTTTTGGCAAAATATGATATTTCATACAATTTCAGTTTGTTGCTCTATAAGGACAAAGGCAACGTAGCTGATTACTCTTCAGATTTTATCGCCTTTGCCCCAGGTTTCAACAAAAAGATGATGGACGAATACCAATTGGGCATTAAAGATTCAGTAAAACTGGACAAAACATATCTTACCCTTTTGCCGCAACCTTTTAGTGAGGAATTGGTAAAACAGTATTCCAAAATTTTCAACGGCCGTTATTTTGTGAATGAAAATGCAAGCAAGGATTTATTTATCAAGCAAGCAAAGGAGCACAAAATAATTCACATAGGCACCCACGCAGAAAGCAATAACCTAAGCCCAGAATTAAGCCGACTTATATTTGCAAAAAAGGTTGAAGGCAAAGAAAATTATGATGAAAACTCATTGTATTCCTATGAAATTTACAATATAGACCTTTCTTCAAACCTGGCCATTCTCACGGCCTGTGAAACCGGGAAACCCACTTATCAAGCAGGTGAAGGAATGATTTCATTGGCACATGCCTTTAATTATGCAGGAAGTGAAAGCATATTGACCAGTCTATGGGAAATTGATGAAGAATCGAGCGCCAAAATTGTAAAGCTATTTTATGATAATCTTTCCAAAGGAATGCCAAAAGATGAAGCCCTGCGCCAAGCAAAATTAAGTTATATTGAAACTGCCGAAGGCCGTACTGCCGCCCCTCAATATTGGGCAGGACTCGTTCTTATTGGCGATACCGCACCAATAGATTTAAAAACTGGCGTTGCTTGGTGGTGGTATTTGGCGGCTGGAATTGTAGCCCTCATACTTGTTTTGCTGCTAATAGGCAATAAAAAGGGAGAAACGAATTAGACCAGGATATTGGTAGCTCCCAAACCAACCTCATCTTCAATAAACTCACCATTTTTACAATACTGCAAAAGTTCCTTCTTAATGAAATGCAAAACGTTATCTTTTTCCAGCTTTGGATAAAGTACGTGCACATTGGCACCAGCATCCAGTGTAAAGCAAACCTTGCTACCCGTTTCATCCCGAAACTTCCAAATACGATTGATTATTTCTAAAGTATTCGGTTTCATCAATATGAAATAAGGCATAGAGGTCATCATCATTGCGTGCAATGACAAAGCCTCGCTTTCCACTATTTTAATAAATTCTGAAAGGTCTCCGTTTTTAAAAACCGGACGTAACTTTGAAAGATTTTCTTTTGCTTGCCTGAAGCGTTGTTCCGCAAAAGGGTGGTCCAGCATCAAGTCGTGGCCCAAGGTGCTACTCACCTGTTTTTCGCCTTTATCCACTAAAAGAATTGTGTCCTGATAATCATTAAAATTTTGATGGACATCAAAAGGATATTTTATTCCAAAGCAATTGTTGCTGCCGTTAACTTCTGCATGTTCACCCCATACAATCAAAGGCCCCTCTACACTTCGGCAAGCACTGCCTGAGCCCAAACGTGCAAGAAAGGAAGCTTTTTCATTAAAATACTCAGCGGTAATGGCTGGCTGCATCTGTCTTTCCATATCCATTAAGCAAAGTGCCAAAGCACTCATCCCGCTGGCCGAAGACGCAATACCGCTACTGTGCGGAAAACTATTTGTTGTTTCAATTTTAAATTTGAAGTCTTTCAAGAACGGCAAATACACTTCTACCCTTTCAAAAAACTTTTGAATCTTCGGTTCAAAGGAAACTTCTCTTTTTCCGTCGAGGTAAACTTCAAAATCAAACCTTTCGGACTGTTTCTTTTCAAATGAAAGACAGGTCTGGGTATTGCTGTTTTGTAAGGTAAAACTAACGGATGGGTTCATCGGCATCTGTTCCCCATACTTTCCCCAATATTTCACCAATGCAATATTGCTGGGCGATTGCCAGCTGACTTTTCCTGATAATAATACTTGGGTATAGTTACAAACAATAAATTTGTGTTGCGGCATAATGATAGGGATAGATTACAAAAATAGAATTCTTTTTTGGTTTAAAACGATGACATAAGCAAAAGCTTTCGATGTGAATATACAATTGCTAAAGAAGGATCAAACACTTTAAGGATTATAAAACAATGATCGTTCAATAGCTCGTAAGGTTGGAAACCAACCGGGAGTGCCTCCTGAAACAGGGAGGCATTTTTTTATCCTGAAAAAAGCGAAGAAATCATTTCTAAGATCGAAATATTTTTTCTAGCACCCGTCTTCCTTTTACCCTCTTCCTTGATGACATTTCCCCAACCCTTCCAATATACCAATAGTAATCCTTAACAACCAAAAAAATGAAAACTTCAATTACACTTTTAGCATTACTTTTCTGCATTTTTGACTCTTATCCACAGGATCCAGCCATTATTTGGCAAAAAACTATTGGTGGGAGCGATACCGATTTTTCAACAGTATTCCAAGCTACCACAGACGGCGGCTATATACTTGGCGGCTATTCCACCAGCAACATTTCTGGTGAAAAAACCGAAATTAGCAACGGCCAGATTGATATTTGGATCGTAAAAATTGACGGCTCCGGAAATATTCAATGGCAAAACACCATCGGTGGTGCTGGCGATGATTATCTAATTTCCATGCAACAAACCTCAGATGGCGGTTATATAGTAGGCGCCGGTTCAGATTCAAACATTTCTGGCGATAAAACCGAAAACTCCCGCGGAGGTTTGGATTATTGGTTATTAAAATTGGATGCTTCGGGCAATATCACTTGGCAAAAAACCTATGGCGGCAACCAACCAGAATTTGATACCTATATAGTAGAAACCGCAGATGGCGGCTATTTCGTGGGTGGTTATTCGGATAGTGATGTAAATGGGGATAAAACTGACCCTACTAACGGACAGCGCGACTTCTGGGCATTAAAACTTGATAGCAGCGGCAACATAGTATGGCAGAACAGCATAGGTGGCAGTTTGGTTGACCGTCCCCAAGCAGCGTTTCAAACCACTGATGGGGGCTTTATAATCGGAGGTTTTTCAAACTCACCAAGCTCGGGCGATAAAACCGAAAACAATCGGGGCGGTAATGACTACTGGATTGTAAAACTAGACGCCAGCGGAACCTTGCAATGGAACCGCACCTTTGGCGGAAATGACAGTGATGTGTTTCGGGATATGATACAACTAGCAGATGGCGGATATCTTGTTGGCGGATATTCCAAATCAAATATTTCTGGAGACAAGACCGAAAACTCACAGGGCGATTATGATGCCTGGATTTTAAAACTGGACAGTAGCGGAAACATGCTTTGGCAAAACACTATCGGAGGTAGCGGAATTGATTACCCTCGTGATGTAATTCAACTGTCCGATGGCACCTTTATGGTTGCCTGCTGGAGTAACAGCAACATAAGTGCGATAAAACCCAAAACAGCAACGGCGGCTATGATTATTGGCTCTTAAAACTTAATTCCGCTGGCGGAATTATCTCACAAAACTCCATCGGTGGTTCTGCCGATGAGAGCGGCTCTTACATTCTCCCCACTACTGATGGTAATTTTGCCATGTTCTGCTCTTCAGACTCAAACATCTCTGGCGACAAAAGTGAAAACAGCAGAGGCCTAGACGATTATTGGATATTTAAAACCACACCAGCAATTCTTGGCGTTTCACAAAGCACCTTCCCTTTACCCATCAGCGCCTACCCAAACCCTACAAACGGTAAGTTCACCATAAACCTGGGGCAAAGCTATTCAGAAACCAATGTCACCATAACCAATGTACTCGGGCAGCAAGTTTCTACTTCAAACTATATTAACACCCAAACCCTGGTTGTGGACATCAATGCCGCGGCGGGACTCTATTTCGCAACCTTGAAAACTAACGATGGGAATCAAGCTACCCTAAAGATCGTCAAACAATAGTTTTTTTAATCAATAATTAGTTAAATAAGAAAGCCCCAACTACAAGGGGCTTTCTTCATTCCTCTTTTTCCATCATATTAACCTTCCGCTATTTAAAAAAGCATAAAAATTCCTATCTTCACAAAAGTTTAAAAACACAATAAATCAATTCATTAAAAAATATACCTATGAAAAATGCAATCATGCTACTCGTTCTCGCCCTTTTTGCCACTTCGGTGCACAGTCAGTCGCTTACCCAAAAAGACCTCACCGGCACTTGGCTCGTGACGAATGTTGAAAATAGCAGTAGCAACTTAAAAATGGCCACTGCAATGAAGAACGCCATCATAAATCTTTATGCCGACAACAGTTTTGAAATAAAGGAGAAACAAGATGATGGAACCTATTCATATAAAACCACCACAAACAAAAACGCCACCTGGAGCTACAACCCAAGCACCCAGACCATAAGCACCACCCGCTCAAAAATGACGCTTAAAGTTTCACAAAGCGGAGGCAAAACTTATTTTACAGATGCTGATAGCGGCCTTAAGTTTGAGGTCACAAAGCCCATATAAAAATCCTGTTCTCCCCTTTTATAAAAAAACCCGTTGCACCCATAAAAAAGGCAATGGGTTTTTCAATTAAACCCACCCAAAAAAAATCCAACTACCACCTACCAACTACCAAATACCGACAACCAACTACAGACTACCACCTACCACCTACCGCCTACCACCACCTACCACCTACAAAAAAAAATTCCCCTCTTTACGGGAAACCGTAAAAAACTCTCAAAACACCATTATAAATTTGACTTATTAATCCATTAAACCAAATTTATCATGAGTTCAAAATCTGAAGTAGGCCACAACAAGAATGTTGCAAACTATAAGGCCGCCTACACCATTCTGGAAGAGATGGGTTCGCTCTACAATCCCACAAACACACAAATCCTGCTTACCAATCTGGAACCCCTCAGGACCACCCTCACGGGCCAGATAGACCAGCTAGATGCCAGCCTCGCAGAGTATCGTGCAGATGTGGCAGACAGAAAAAACGCCATAGCCCTTATGGACAAAAAAGCCACCAAGATCAACCAGTACTTCCACTCGCTGGACGTACCAGAAAACGAAAAGCAAAACATTGCCGCCCAGGTAAAACTCATCCGGGGCGACAGCAAAAAGAAGACCGCCCCACCCCCCAATGAAGAAGAGGAAAATCACATCTCCACCAGCCGCCAGAGTTTTGACAATAAGGTGGCAAACTTCAATACCCTTATAGCCCAACTGGAGCAGTTCAGCGAGTACGCACCAAATGAAGACGAAATAAAGCTAGCAACCCTACGCAGCTATACCGAAGCGCTAGAAACGCTCAACGAGCGCGTACACGTAAGCGGCGATGGTCTTATCACCGCCCGGGCCGCCCGCAACAACAGCCTCTATTACGGCACGCCAAACGTACTGGCGCTAATCAAAAATATAAAAGCCTATGTACGCTCCTTAGGTTTGGCGGGAGAGCCCTATTATAAGGCCCTTGTTAGGTTAAAGTTCTCAAAACCCATAAAATAACCAGGGTCGTACCCCAAACAAAGAACCCCTCCTCCATTCCTCATTTTTGGAGGAGGTGGTTTTTTAAACCGCTCAAAAAAATAAAAAAGTGATAAAAATGAGGAAAACCGTAAATAAGATTTTAATCATTGCGAATAAATTGTTTCCTTTATATTTGAAGATAATCCTATATCATTTATAATAGGTATATATGTAATTATTGCGTCTATATACATGTTAGCACACATTAAAAACAAAATATGGAAAAAAACAACACCTTAGAAGTAACAAAAGATTTCGACTTTATGAAAGTCGTAAATTTTATTTCACCAAGCTTTGATTCTGTCAAGAAAGACGTCGATGAACTAAAAAGAAGTAAGCCGAATAAAACAAAAAAGGAATTATCTAAAATATATGGAAGTCGAATAAGACGAAAATATACATCTGTTGGAATTGTTAGTGCTTTACCAAGTACTATTCCAGGTGTTGGAACAGGTGTTCAAATTGCTATTGAAGCTGGGACTATCTCTGGCGATTTGATTCTTATGCTTAGATGGATGGCGGCAACTTGCTATGGAATAGCATTAATAAACGATAAGGATATTAGTTCAGATTTTAATCAAGAATTCATCCGTATTTTAGGATTATGGTGTGGAGCCATTGAAGCATCTAAATTAGCAACTGGAAAAATTGCCACAAAAGTAGCTGTAACCACATTTAACCGAAAAGTAAGTGGTAAAACTTTGTCAAGAATAAACACAAAAATTGGAACTACTATTTTTACAAAATACGGAGCAAAAAGAGGAGGAATAGCATTAGGAAGATTAATTCCTATGGGAGTTGGAGTAATTGTAGGAGGAACTTTTAATTATGTCACTATGACAAGATTTCGAGGTTCAGCCATTAAATATTTTGAATCTGATGAAAATACTTTGTATGAATTGAAAAACGATAAATAACGTGTGCTAACACTGTACAAAAAAATAGGGCAAGTAAGTGCTAAACCCAATGTTTTAGGCACATTTGCGAGGTCGCCAAATCTTTTGATTTAGCTTTTAGAAGAAAAATATAAAATAAAATGCAAAAGATTTGGCTTGTGGATAATCCGAAAGGTAATTGCTTATTTACAGCCCTACTTCTTTTATACTAAACGTTGGCAACAAGTTGAAAAAAATCTGTAAACCATTAAAAATCCGAGCTGAAAAACGCCACCACACATTTTAGCACATTCGGTTTTTCCCCTCACATAATACCAACGCTCCAAAAACCAAAAGAGCTAAAATTTCCGACCGCACAATTTGAATTTTCATAAAAATTTTTTACATTTGTCAAATAATGACAAGTCTTATGAAAACAACATTTGGAGAATACATCCGACTTTTGAGAACAGAAAAGAATTTAACCTTGACTCAACTTGCGGCACAACTTAATTTGGACTCTGCCAATTTGAGCAAGATAGAAAATGGAATCAGAGATTTTGACGAAAAAAGGCTTCCGAAATTGGCAAAAATCTTTGAACTAAATCTCAAAGAGCTACGTGAAGAATACGTTACTGACCAGCTCGGGAAAAAAATATACGAAATGAACTGTACGAAACAACTTTTAAAAGTTGCCGAAGAAAAAGCAGAATATCGCAGAATACTGAATAATAACCTTCAAAAAGAAAAGGCAATATGAAAATAGTATCATTTTTTGCAGGAGCAGGCGGACTTGATTTAGGATTCCAAAAAGCAGGCTTTAATGTCATTTGGGCAAACGAATATGACAAAGAAATTTGGGAAACCTATGAAAAAAACCATCCGAAAACTACTTTGGATAAAAGAAGTATTGTTGACATAAAATCCGATGAAGTTCCAGAATGTGACGGAATTATTGGTGGGCCACCTTGTCAAAGTTGGAGTGAGGCCGGTTCATTGCGTGGAATTAACGACAAACGTGGTCAACTGTTTTTTGATTTTATAAGGATTTTAGAAGCGAAACAGCCAAAATTTTTCCTTGCTGAAAATGTTAGCGGAATGCTTTTGGACAGACACAGCGAAGCTTTAAAAAATATAAAAGAGTTGTTTAAAAATGCAGGAATTGGATATGAGTTATCGTTCGAATTGCTCAACGCATCGGACTTTGATGTTCCCCAAGACAGAAAAAGAGTGTTTTTTGTTGGTATTCGCAAAGACTTGAATTTTAAATTTCAGTTTCCGAAACCAGTAAAAGAAAAAATAACGATTGAACAAGCGATATTCGACTTGAGAGAAACCGTAGTTCCAGCAAAAGAGGGGAATAAAACTAATAAAGAAAAGTGTAAAGTTCCAAACCACGAATATATGATTGGTGGATTTTCTTCAATGTTTATGTCGAGAAACCGTGTAAGAACTTGGGATGAACAATCATTTACAATTCAAGCGGGAGGAAGACACGCACCACTTCATCCACAAGCACCAAAAATGAAATTTATAGAACAAAATGTTCGAGAGTTTGTGAAAGGTAAAGAAGATTTATACAGGAGATTGAGCGTGCGTGAATGTGCGAGAATTCAAACCTTCCCAGATAATTTTATATTTCATTATACTCACATTGCAGCAGGTTACAAAATGATTGGAAATGCCGTTCCTGTTAATCTTGCAAAACATATGGCTCTGAGTATAAAATCTCAAATTGAAAAAATAGAAAAAAAATCTACCAAAACCGCAGAGAAACAATTGGAATTAGAAAACACATTATCATAAAGTATGGCGAGTCAAGTTATTAATGGAAAAGCTTTTGAATATTCTTTACTCTGTAAATTTTATGATAGGCTAAATTTGGTTACCAATGTTTCTATTATCGAAAATGAACCCTTTAAAAAGGTAAAGGAGTGTTATGCAAAAGTAAGTGAAATCGAACAGAATAATTTTAAAATTGCCGCGAGTTTTGCCGTTAACTTTTTAATAGATTTAGAACCTCGACTTTCGATTGGGATTAATGAAAAAGACATTCTCGTATTGGAAATTGTATCAGATAGTGCTGGCAAAGAAGGAGATGTTAGAGATGTTCTTCTAATTCGAGCATTTCAAAAATGGGAAATAGGTGTTTCTGCTAAAAATAACCATAGAGCATTAAAACATTCAAGATTATCAACAAATTTAAATTTTGGTCAAGAATGGTTGGAAACACCTTGTTCTGAAAATTATTTCGCAGAAATCAACGAAGTGTTTAGTTTGTTGACTTCTATTAGAAAAAATGATAATACTACCATTTGGAATGACGAATTTGAAGATATATTTGCGCAAATTTACAAACCTGTTTTAAAGGCTTTCAAGAAAGAAATGTTGCGCCTTCAAAATCTAGACCCAGAAAACTTTGCTTCCAAATTAGTCCAATATTTGGTGGGTAAAGATGATTTTTACAAAATCCTGAAAAGTAAAAGAAAAGTTGAAATTCAAGCTTTTAATCTAAATGGGACACTGAATTTAGCAGCAAAAAGCAAAAAACCCGAATTGAGAATATCTAAAATTCAACTACCAAAAAGACTAATTGAATTAGTTTTCAAAAAAGGTCACGACAATACTTTAATAGCCTATTTTGACGAAGGATGGCAAATTTCATTTCGTATCCATACGGCAAAATCTACTGTTGAACCCTCTTTGAAATTTGACGTTAATTTAATAAGTGCACCTTATAATTTGTTTTCACATCATATGTTAATTAAGCAATAATGCCATCGCTAAAAGCCATACACATTTGCAATTCACACCAGCCAACGCTACACCAAAAATCTCAAAAGAGTATGATTTTACCAGCGCTGAAAGACAACGAAAAAGAAGTACGACCGCACAACAACGTATCCTATAAAAACCCCCAATCCATTCTACAAAAAAACAATAACAACAAACACCAAAACCCAAAAACCCCAAACAATTATAAATAGAAATTCAAATAAACCATGAAAAAAATCCTTATACTATTCTCAATCATCCTCATTAATACACACCTCGCCCATTCGCAAGAGGACTATATGGCCAAAATTGTAGAAAATTCCTGTCAATGTTTAGCTGAAATACCCACTACCGAGGAGCTCAGTAGTATAAGGATAGGCCTCTGTATGATTGAAGAAGCAAATATATATAAGGAGGAATTGCTACGCGATCACGGCATAAATATGGACAACATAGACGTAGAGGGAGAAAGGCTCGGAAGATTAATAGCTATGGAAATGATCACCTCCTGTCCAGAGCAAATACAGCGTATCGCCTCCAATATAGACAAATACGACGAGGACGATGATTCGATTCAAAAAATTCAAGGAGTCATTAAAGCAATAGATAAAAACGACTTTATTGCCTTTTCGGTGACCTCTGACGACGGCAAAACATCCAAATTTTACTGGCTAAACTTTATCAACAGTAATAAGGACATACAAAATGAATTTAATAGCTATAAGAAGAAAAAAGTTGAAATTGAATATTCCATATATGAATTCTATGATCCCAATTTAGGAGAATATAGAAATTATAATGTAATTGAATCCCTCAATGTTATCAACTGATGGTGTAATGACTTCAAAAGAGGCCATCCCCTTCACAAAAAAATCAAAAAGAAACAGTAACCAAAACCTAAGAAAAAATAAGGGCAACTGGCAGCATTAACCTACAACCCAAAACCTCAATCAAGCATTCCACCTTCCTCCGCTGGTACAAAACTGCAAATGATATACAAACCTGTTAAACCCTAAACCCACCCCCATTCCCCCTTCCGCAATCATTTTTCGCACTTACTACATAAAATTTCACATTTTATAAATAAATTTTCTTCTATAATACACAATAACTTATACTAACAGCAAAATATTTTCACTTTCAATTACATTTTTTCGCACTTTATAAAAATTTTTTCGCAATTACTTTATCAGTTTTCGAATTTTGTGCAATATATTAGCAAAACAACATCGAATAAGTCTTCCATAAAAAACAAAGAATATGATAACCCTTAACCTCCACCAAGTTTTTAAAACGCGCGGCATTGCCAAAGGCTACAGTTTTCTAGTAAAAAACGGCATCAGTCCCGGCACAGCAAAAACAATAATGTACAATAAGCCCAGAGCCATCCGTTTAGACCACATCGAGATACTATGTAAAACCCTAATCTGCGAACCAAGCGACCTATTCGCCTACACTCCAGACAAAAACGACACCCTCTTAGAAACCCACCCCCTAAAAAAACTCATCCGCGACCAGGAAGAAGCCTCCCTCAATCAAACCATAAGCCAGCTCAGCTACCAAGAGCTCGTAGAGATCAAAAAATTCATCAACTCCCAAAAAACAATTCCCCCCACCCAAAGTGAAAAAGACTAAACTTTAATAAAAGAAACTTGAAACCAGCACCCAGAAACCATAAATTTGCACCCGCTATAAAAAAGTTAGGAGCACCCTTTGAATAAGTATATTTTTTTTCTGTGGTTCGTTTTGTGCTGCATCCGGCTCGTCCCCGCACAAAACATTCAGGTAGATGCCACCACCTACACCCCCCAACAACTCGTTGAGGACGTCCTTATAGACAGCGGCTGTATCAGCAATGTACAGATTACTTCCACCACAAGCGGCAACTTCCCCGATGGCGACAAGAGTTTTGGCTATTTTAGTGCAAACGGCAGCAATTTCCCCTTCCAAAAAGGTATTGTAATGAGCACCGGCAAGCTAAACAACGTCCCTGGCCCCAACACAACCCTCAGCGACGACAATGCCCCCGGCTGGAACGGCGACCCAGACCTAGAGGCCGCCCTAAACATCACCAACACCACCAACGCAACAATAATAGAGTTCGATTTTGTTCCAAATGCCGACAATATCCAGTTCCGCTACCTCTTCGCTTCTGAGGAATATCAGGAAGGCGACCCCAACACCTGCATTTATAGCGATGCCTTCGCCTTTTTAATCAAGCCCCTCGGCGGAAATTACACAAACATTGCCCTCGTTCCCGGCACCAACACCCCCGTACTCGTCACCACTGTCCATTCCGGTATCCCCGGTGCCTGCCCGCCCATAAACGAAACCTATTTTGAAGGCTGGAACGGCCCAAACGTGCCGATTAATTTCAACGGACAAACAAAGATTCTCGTTGCAGAAACCCCTGTAAACGTTAATCAAGCCTATCACATAAAACTCGTAATCGCAGACGAGGCCAATTACCGTTACGATTCCGCGGTATTTCTGGAAGGCGGCAGTTTTAACATCGCCGCCAACCTCGGGCCAGACCGCAGCTTTGTAACAAACAATCCCCTTTGCGAAAACGAAACCTACATCCTCGATGCCACGCCCCAGGGCACCACTTCGCTCGGCTACAAATGGTATAAAAACGATATCTTAATCCCTGGTGAAACCTCCGCCCAACTTATCGTCACCACGCCCGGCACCTATAAAGTTGAAATAGACTACGGCAACAACTGCATCGCCACAGACCAAGTGTTGATTGAGTACACAGGCCCCGTAACCGTCCAAAATACCGACCTGTACCAGTGCGAACCAAACGCCAACGGCCTAGCGACCTTCAACCTTTTTGATGCGGAAGAAAACATCATCAATGGAGACCCGTTACTCCGCGTATATTCCTTCCACCGCAGTTTTAATGAAGCCCAAAATAACATAGCTCCCATACGAAACCCCGAAAGATACACTAACACCCAGCCAAATGAAATAGTCTATGCCCGTGTAGTTTCCGATTACGGCTGTATCGGCGTGGCAGAAGTTACCCTAAAAACCACAACAAACACCGTTTCAGATTTCTTTTTGGTGAATTGCTCCACGCCAGGCACCCCCGGTTTCGCCAGTTTCAATCTGTCCGTAACCACCGCCGAATTGCAAGTCCTCTTCGGAAATAATACCGAAATAACCTATCATCTTTTATACGAAGAAGCCATTTCACAAACCAATCCGCTGCCAAATCCCTTCACCAATACCCAGGCAAACGTCCAAACCATCCACGCCCGCATCAGTGGCGACCGTGGTTGTCTCAGCACTGCCAAAATCAACCTCAGCGTAATCAACACCCCAGAGTTTGAAGGCGAGGAAACCTACACCTATTGCCTTAATACCTATCCAGATATCATTACCATAGACTCCGGTTTAATAGGTACCATCACAAATTCCACCTTTCTTTGGTCCACAGGCGAAACCACCCGTTCCATTGAAGTAAATGAGCCCGGCAGCTATACCCTAACGGTCACCCGCCGCAAAACCATAAACGGCGATGCATATTCCTGCACCAGCACCCGCACTTTTACCGTCCTCCCTTCTGAAATAGCCCAAGTTAGCTACGAGCTTACGGGCAGCATTGAAAATCCTATCCTCAATGTTCTCGTACATGGTGTGGGAAATTACATTTATTCCATAGACCACGGTCCCTTTCAGCAAAGCCCGGTCTTTGAAAACCTCACCCCCGGCGAACATGTGCTAATGGTAAAGGACAAAAACGGTTGTGGCACTACCACCATTACGGTGTATGTATTGGGTTTCCCCAACTTCTTCACCCCAAACAACGACGGCTACCACGACACCTGGCAAATTGCCGGACAAAACCCCGACACTCCCCAATTACAAAGAATCGAAATCTACGACCGTTTCAGCAAGCTGCTATACATTCTCAACAAAAACACTAGCGGTTGGAACGGCACCTATAACGGCAAGCAAATGCCCTCCTCAGATTACTGGTTCAAGGCTATCTTCAAGAACGACAGCACCTATCGCGGCCACTTCACCCTAAAACGATAAAAGAATTACAAATCAAAGTCCCCATCCAAAAAATACGCCTCCTAAACATTGAACATTCATAATTGAACATTGAACATTGAATATTGAAAATGTAACAATCTGAACCAAATTGCGTTATATAGTCTCATCAATCCAAAAAAATTTATGCTACAACGCTTTTTCATCTTCTGCTCCGGCGTAGATACCGCCATCCTTGACGAATGTTCGCCCGGCGAACGCACCAAATATGCCGGCATTGGCGCCACCGTATTCTTTACCGCCGTTATGGCCACCATTGCCGCCGCCTATGCGCTTTACACAGTTTTCGACAATTACTTTTCCGCTATTTTCTTCGGAATAATTTGGGGATTGTTGATTTTCAATTTAGATAGGTTCATCGTTTCCACCATCAAAAAGCGAAACAACTTCTTTGATGAATTGATTCAGGCCTCCCCGCGAATTGCCTTGGCAATAATCATCGCCATCGTTATCTCAAAACCCTTGGAAATGAAGATTTTTGAAAAGGAAATCAACCAAGTTTTGCTCACCGAGAAGAATGAAATGACCCTTGCCAACAAAGATCAATTGGCACTGCAGTACACACCTTCCGTGAATGCTTTGGAAGCGGAAATTGCAGGTCTAAAAAAGGAAATAAGCGATAAGGAAACCGAAGTAAACGCCCTTTATAACACCTACATTTCAGAAGCTGAAGGCACTGCGGGCACGCAAAAATTGGGCAAAGGCCCAGTTTACAAAGAAAAACGCGAAAAACACGACACCGAACTTGCAGCTTTGGCAGATTTAAAGAAAACAAATGCCGAAAAAATATCCGCTGCCGAAGCACAGATAGCAACCCTCGCCACCGAATACCAAACAAAGGTCGCAGACACCCAACCCATCATCGACGGTTTCGATGGTCTGATGGCACGCGTAAATGCGTTGAACAAACTTCCGCTGTTGCCTTCGCTGTTTATCTTTTTGCTCTTCCTCGCCATAGAAACTTCTCCCATTTTGGCAAAACTCCTTTCTCCAAAAGGCGCTTATGATTTAAAGTTGGAAGAACAGGAAAGTGCATTAAAGTCTTGGGTTGTCCAACAGAAAACACAACGCGATATACTCGTAACCACAGACCGCGATATAAACAATAGAGTGTACGCAGACATAGCCGAGGAGCAGGAACTTTACGATTACAAACGAAAAAAGGCAAGAGAGCTGATGCAAATGCAGGCCGATGCCTTCTACAAAAAACAGAAAAGCGTGCTGTAAAGCCCCCTAACTCCCGAAGGGGGAACTTTTCTTTAGGCTCAAAACTGCGCTATTATAATTAATTTAATGGCTCCTCCCCTGATAGGGGGAGGTGGCATTTCATTTTGCCATAAAGCAAAATGAAATGACGGAGGGGGTACAGGTTTAAACCCATTTTCAATATACCATTTCCGTAATTACTCCAGATTTACCCCTAATTGCCCCCAGATTCATCTGGGGGAACAATTAATATGGGATTTTGGGAAGGGCTTTAGCCCAACATTCAGTAATTTTGAAATTATATTTTTCCGGTATATTATGTCCAAAACCACTCCCGAGCAAGCCTCAAAAATCGCCAAAGAACATTATAACATTTCAGCCGAAGCTTCAAAACTGGATGGCTATATTGATGAAAACTTGTTGCTGAAAACAACTTCCGGGGAAAAATTTATTCTAAAAATTTCTTCCGAAAAAGCTGGCGAGCAACAAGATTTTCAAGTACAAATCCTGAAACATCTTGCGGAAAAAAAACTTGATGTTTCCCTTTCAGAAGTTGTCCCAAATAAAGCAGGAAACCCACTGACTACCCTTGAAAAAAACAGGACCGCAAGAATATTGAGTTGGCTTCCCGGTAGGCTATGGGCAACCGTCAACCCCAAAACCGAATCTTTGCGAAATAGTTTGGGCGAGGCCGCCGGAAGCTTGACAAACGCTTTGCAGGATTTTAAACATCCCGCCGCCCACAGAAATCTGGACTGGGATTTGGCAAACTCAGCTTGGACCTCAAAACACAGCAATCGATTTTCCAGAAGGCAAAAGGAAATCGTAAAGCATTTCCAAAATCGTTTTGCGGAAATTCAAACAGAATACAAAACCCTTCCCAAAAGTATCGTCCACGCCGATGTAAACGATTATAACATTTTAGTCTCCGACGATTTGCGAAACCCGAAAGTAACGGGGCTGATTGACTTTGGCGATGCGGTTTTTACCCAGACCGTCAACGACCTCGCCATAGTTTTGGCCTATGCCGCCATGAACCTTCCGGACCCGCTTACAGCAGCTTTGGAAGTTGTAAAAGGGTATAACAAACACTACAAACTATCGGAAAACGAATTGCAATGTTTATATACTTTGGTCGGAATGCGCCTCGTTACCACCGGTACGAGCGCCTCCCTTAAAAAAGAGGAGTTTCCTGACGAGGAATATTTCGTAATAAGCGAAAAACCTGCGTGGGATTTATTGGAAAAGTGGTTTCAAGTGAATGAAAACTTTGCCTATTATTCCTTTCGAAATATCTGTGGATATTCGGCGCATCCCTTGGAAAAAAAGTTTGAAACTTGGGCAAAAAAGAAGCAAATTTCTTTAAAAACAATGTTCCCGACACTTGCTTCGCAAAAGGTTGTAAATCTCGATATGAGCGTGGGCAGCACGCTTCTCGGCAATCTTTCGGAATACAACGACCCCGAGGTTTCCGAATTCAAATTAAAGCAATTTCAAAAGCACCACCCACAAACCATTTTGCTCAACGGATACTTGGAAACACGTCCTTTCTACACCACCGCAGCATTTAAAAGTGAGGGCAACAACGGCCCGCAATACCGCACCGTCCATTTGGGAACCGATTTTTGGGTGCCCGCCGAAACCCCTGTTCACGCTCCCTTCGAGGGCGTCGTAAAAATAATACACCACAACAATTATGATAAGGATTACGGCCCGATGCTCATTTTGGAACACGTTTTTGAAGGGGAAAAATTCTTTTCACTCTATGGCCACTTAACGCTTTCTTCACTTGATATTCTCAAAGTGGGACAAACCGTCAAACAGGGCGACCTCATCGCTTATATTGGCGCCCCAAATGAAAACGGCAATTGGGCGCCGCACCTTCACTTTCAGCTTATCTTGGATTTATTGGAAAACAATGAAAACTTCAATGGCGTGGCTTTGCCCTCAAAAGTTGAAGTTTGGAAAAGCATCTGCCCAGACCCAAATTTTATTTTTGAAGAGGAATTAGAAACCGTCGAAACAAAGAATTCAGAAGAAAAAATGATTCGTTTCAGAAAAGAGCACCTCGGAAAAGGCTTGAGTCTTTCCTATGATAAACCGTTGCACATCGTGCGCGGCGAAGGGGTTTATTTGATTGATATTGAAGGCCGAAAATATTTGGACACGGTAAACAACGTAAACCACGTTGGCCATCAGCATCCAAAAGTAGTTGCAGCCGGACAACGGCAAATGGCGGTTTTGAATACCAATACCCGCTATCTGCACGAAGAAATTATCGCTTACGCGGAAGCATTGCTGAAAAAATTACCGCCGCATTTGTCCGTAATCCACATTGTAAATTCGGGCAGCGAGGCCAATGAACTCGCCCTGCGAATGGCAAAAACCGTAACGGGCAAGAAGGATATTTTGGCAATAGAAGTGGGCTACCACGGCAACACGAATGCCGTGATGGACGTGAGCTCCTATAAATTTGAAGGGAAAGGCGGTTTCCCAAAACCCGAAACAACACACATTTTACCTTTGCCGGATTCCTTCCGTGGGAAATATATCGGAGAAAATTGTGGGATTGATTACGCAAATCACGCTGCGGAAATCATTCAAAATCTAAAAGCAGAAGGAAAAGAAATTGCAGGGTTTATCGGAGAAACTATGATTAGTTGTGGCGGACAGATTGTTCCCCCGAAAAACTATTTCAAAGAAATTTATAAACACGTTCGCGAAGCCGGCGGCATCTACATTGCCGATGAAGTACAAACAGGTTTCGGCAGAATGGGAAAAACCTTTTGGGCATTTGAGCTTTACGATGTGCAGCCGGATATTGTAACGATGGGCAAACCTGCCGGAAATGGGCATCCGTTGGCTGTAGTTGCTTGCACAAAAGAAGTTGCAGAAAAATTCAATACAGGAATGGAGTATTTCAACACCTTTGGCGGCAATCCTGTTTCCTGCGCCATCGGCCGAACGGTTTTGGAGGTTATTGAAGAAGAAGACCTGCAGCAAAATGCTTTGGAAGTTGGCAGTTTCTTAATTGCCGAATTGAAAAAGCTTCAAAAGCAATTCCCAATCATTGGCGACGTACGCGGCCAAGGGTTGTTTTTGGGATTTGAATTGAATGATTCAGAAAAAAATCCATTGCCCGAACACGCTTCCTATCTGGCAAACAGAATGAAACAGCTCGGTATTTTGATGAGCATTGACGGCCCGGAACACAACGTTCTGAAAATAAAACCGCCGATGGTTTTCAGCAAAGATAATGCGGAGGAACTTCTTTACAGATTACATACCGTTTTTGGGGAGGATTTTATGGTTCCTTCTTTTTAATTTCAACCAGCTCTTTGCGAACTCTGCGACTTTGCGGTAAATTATCACCGCAGAGGCGCGGAGAACGCAAAGGGGTTACGAGTCTTTCTTCTTTATCAAAAAAGCATACGGCTCCATTCCTTTGGTATGCTGGAAAATGACCTTTAAAACCCCGATGAGCGGAAGGGCGATGATGGCACCCACCATCCCCCAAAGCACGGAGAAAAGAATAACGCCGAACACCGTGACGAACGGGTTTAATTCAATTTCATCGCCAATAATCCACGGCGTTAAAATATAGTTCTCCACCAATTGCGCCGCGGAAATCACGCCAATCACGATTAACGCTGGCGTAGTGCCGGCGTACAAATAGGAAAGGATTACCGCAATACCGCCACCGATAATATTTCCCACATAAGGAATGATGGAAAAAAGTGCCGCAAACAATGCCAAGAAAAGTGCGTATGGCACCGATCCCAAGGTAAATCCGAGGTAATATATTCCGAAAAGGAAAACCATAATCTTCCCTTTTCCCAATAGATAATTATTGATGATTTTTTTTGAATCGCTTAAAACCAAACCCATCGCCGAGGAATTTGAAACCAGTTTTTTAAAGAATTTGATAAACATATTCCGCTGCATCAACAAGAGAATGATATACACAAAAATGATAAGCGACTGTGACAATAAATTCATTACCGACGAAAGGAAGGCAGTGCCAAAACTCTCGGCTTTTTGAATCAATCTTTTGTTGTTTTCAAAGTAATCTTTATAGTCCCAATTTAGGGTTTGGTTTGCCCATTCAGAAAGAGTATTAAGTTTTTCGGTTGCCTTTTCCTTAATGGTAGGCCAGTCATTAGCCATTGTATTTATTTGTGAAGTGATAAGCCACGCAAGCAGACTAAAAATTACTACCATCAACAAAACGGAAAGGGAGATTGCCAACCAATTTGGAACGCCCCATTTCTTTAGTTTTTCGGTGGGCCCGTCCAATAAAATAGCTATTATGGCCGCCACGAGCAAAGGCAGCAAAAGACCGGAGCCTATATACAATATCGCTAAAATACCGCCCACAATCAAGAAGGCTATTATAAGATATGTGCCGGAAATTTCTATTTTGGAAGTGCTCAAGAGATTCAGTTTTGGTTTGATGTGGGTTTGTGTTGAAGTAAAGTTAGCTGAAATTTTTAAAAATGATTTGATTGCGAGCTATTTTAAACGACTCGTTTTAAAAATAGATTTATCTTTAGTGGAAACTACCGACAATGAAAAAAATTCTTCCATTACTATTTTTAATCATAACGCTACAAGCTTTCTCACAAACTGAAACCGCCGATAAGAAAGCTATTCTCTCCGTTTTGAAGACCCAGGAAAACGCTTGGAACCAAAACGACCTCGAAGGCTTTATGCAAGGCTATTGGAAAAGCGATTCCCTGAAATTTTATGGCAGCAATGGGATTACAAATGGTTGGCAAAAAACATTGGACAACTATAAAAAAGGATATCCTTCAAAAGAATATACCGGAATGCTGAGCTTTACTATTGAAGCGATTACCAAAATTGAAGACAATTCGTATTACGTAATGGGCCAATTTCACTTGGTTCGTGATGCGGGCAATGCGAACGGAGTTTTCCTTATTATTTTCAGAAAACTTGATGGGGAATGGAAAATTATTGCAGATTTGAGTTGTTAGTTTTAGAAAGCATCAGGGTTCGCAATTATTTTTTTTGCTCTGTTTAAATGTGCTTCCAGCGTTTCCGGTTTCATTTTCTCCAATAAGCTCATCATCATATTCATTCGTTGGTTATTTTTAAGGTGGTCCCGTTTCTCACTTAAAAAATTCCAGTACAGCGCGTTGAACGGACAGCTTTCTTCGCCCGTTTTTTTGTTTACGTCATATTTACAGCTCTTGCAGTAATTGCCCATTTTGTTGATGTAACTTCCACTGGAAATGTAGGGCTTGGTCGCCACGATTCCGCCATCGGCATATTGGCTCATCCCGCGTGTGTTGGGCATTTCGACCCATTGAATGGCATCAATATAGATTCCCAGATACCACGCATCTACCTCATCGGGATGCACTTGGACGAGCAGTGCAAAATTACCCGTTACCATTAATCGCTGGATATGATGGGCATAGGCGTGCTCCAAACTCTGGGATATGGCGTGGTGCAGGCAGTTCATTTTTGTTTGGGCCGTCCAATAAAAATCCGGCAATTTGTTTTGGTTGTCCAATTTATTGGAGCGGCGATAGCCGGGCATTTTCAACCAATAAATACCGCGCATATACTCACGCCAGCCTAAAATCTGTCGCACAAAACCCTCCACTTGCGAAATGTGAATTTCAGATTTTCTATCGTAATAGGTTTCCAAAACCTTATCGATCACTTCTTGGGGCGAAAGCATCTTGGTATTCATTGAAAAGGAAAGCCGCGAGTGGAACAAATACGGCTCGTCTGTATGCAGCGCATCTTGGTAATCGCCGAAATGCATCAAAAGGTTTTCGCAGAAATAGTTGAGCACTTTTAAACTATCCGGCCGGGAAGTGGGCCAATTAAAGGCGGTGGCATCTAAGGTGCCGATGGTTTTTATCTCCTGCTTTTCAATCTGTTCCAAAATTTTTGAAACATCCTTTCGGAAGCCTTTTTCGTGCGGAATTTCAGGTTTTCCGGTCCATTTTTTTCGGTTGCTTTTGTCGAAATTCCATTTGCCGCCTTCGGGTTGCGAATCGTTCTGCATCAATATTTCGTGTTTTTTCCGCATATTTCGATAGAAATATTCCATCGTCAATTCCTTCTTTCCCTCGTAAAACTCGGCCATTTCAGTTCGGGTAGTGTAGAAATGTTCAGTGTCGAAAGCTTCGGTTTCAATTTCAATATTTTTACAGAAATCCTTCAATTGTTCGTCCAATCGGTACTCGTCGGGAAGCTGGTATTCAAATTTTTCAATGCTGTGCTTTTCAATTAAATCCCGCAGGTTTTCAACCAAATGCTGCTTATTTCCCTCGGAATCAATTTCATAATAAATTATTTGGTGACCGTTGCTTTTGAGGTGTTCGTAGAAATTCCGCATCGCAGCAAAAAAGCCGATTACCTTTTGGATATGATGATGTGCATAATCGGTTTCCTGCCGCATTTCAGCCATAAAATACAAGGTGTCCTTTTCAGTTTTTGAATACCAGGAATGTTTATGGTTTAATTGATCGCCAAGGATAAGCCGTAGTTTTTTCATTGCATTTTTATATTAAAAATCCTTTAGCCATGTTTTTTGATATTCCCCGCTCGGGTCATACCGCTCCGCCTGTTTTTGAATGTTGAACTTCCGGTCGCGCGGATCGTTGCCCACGCCGCTGTTATACATCCAGTTGCCCCAATTGCTGTGCACATCATAATCTATGAGCATACTTTCAAAATACGCCGCGCCGATGCGCCAATCCTGCAACAATTCCTTGGCCCAAAAACTGTTCACGTTTTGGCGGCCGCGGTTGCTCATAAAACCTGTGGCAGCAATTTCATTCATATTTGCGTTTACGAAAGGTTCATCCGTTTCGCCTTCAGTCCATTTTTTAAAAACTGCGGGTTCGTTTTTCCAATCCAAATTACTTTTTGAAATTCCATTTAACTGAAAAATTTTGGAACCGTGCTTCAGGGAAATATATTTAAAATAATCGCGCCACAGCAGTTCAAAGATCAGCCAATATGTGCTTTGGTTTGCGACAACTTCACGCTCGAACTTTTTCACTTCAGCATAAATAAACGTCGGGGAAATACTG
>Ga0209344_10001316_pt1 | contig 33052 bp, 31 predicted proteins | sample Cruoilmetagenom6_FD_187293 | JGI IMG/M metagenome (GOLD analysis project Ga0209344, IMG submission 187293) | Oil polluted marine microbial communities from Coal Oil Point, Santa Barbara, California, USA - Santa Barbara Oil Seep Sample 6 (SPAdes)... | ecosystem: Environmental > Aquatic > Marine...
TCAATTTCCGTTAACACACCAAACTGTTCCGTTTTAAGTGCAGCGGTAACCTTTTCTACGGTATCGTTAAAATTACCTTTTAAGATTTTGCTAAAATAATAGTCCATAATACGTTAATTTTTAAGATGAATAAGGATTACAAATCATAAACCATAAGTTACAAAAAACCACTGTAACATACGAAGCATTAACGTGTTAAATAAGTCCTAAAAGCGATGATGTATCCACCAACCAAACCAACACAACAATAGCTTTAGAAATTAAGATTTACATTCTAATCCTTATTTTTGTAAAAACAGAACCCATTTTAATGTTCAAATACATTCAGAAACATGCCATTTTATTTATTTCTGTGGCCATCATTTTCAGCTGTAGCATACTGGTCTTTTTTGCTACCGAAACAAGTTATAACGTTATTGATAAAGCGTCACTATGGGTCCGCAATTATTTTGGGTATTTCTATCTCTACTTAGGGTTTGCATGTGTTTTAGCATTATTCGCGATAGCATGTTCGCGTTACGGAAATATCAAACTAGGCAAACCATCTGCCAAACCTGAATATTCCCTCTGGGCATGGACGGCCATGCTGTACAGTGCAGGTATGGGATCTGGCATTTTGTTGCGTGCCGTACAAGAGCCTGTTTTTATGCAACAGAATCCGCCTTATACATCTAATTTACCAGCAAATACCTTAGCATTAGAATTTACCTTTTACCAATGGGGATTAACAGCTTGGGCGTTTTATGGCCTTTTTGCCTTAATTATTGGTTATGGCTTATACATAAGAAAAAAGAAAGTGAGTATTAGCTCCACCATAGAGGATCATATAAAAAGTAATACGGCCAGAAATGCAGTAGATATTATCACCATCATTACAACCATTTTTGGCTTAATTGCAGCCATAGGCTTGGGAACAACCCAGATAAAAGGTGGTATTAATCATATAATGGGGGCTAACTTCGGATTAATCGCAACCATTTTACTTTGTATACTCATTTCTGCTGTAGCCTGTTATTCTGCTTGGCAAGGTGTAAACAAAGGAATTCAAATATTTTCTAAATTAAATATCATAACCACTTTTGCTATCCTGATGTTTATATTTATCACTAGCGATATGAGTGCTATATTAATGGCTTTTGCTACAGCGACGTTTTATTATATCATAGATTTTATACCAATGAGTCTGGCCATTGGAAATTACAATCCTGGAACGGAGTTTTTAACGGGGTGGACGTTCTATTATTGGGCATTTTGGTTGGCTTGGGCGCCTTTTACGGGCATTTTTATTGCACGTATTTCCAAAGGTCGTACCATACGACAATTGCTATTAGGAGTCTTAATTATTCCTTGCTTAGGAACCTTCTTTTGGTTTTCTGTGTTTGGCACTGCTGCTTTTAATTTAATTGACGAATGGGGAGTCTACAACAATGAATTCGGTAACGTATTTTCTTCCATATTTACCTTTTTTGAACACTATCCGTATGCCACCTTTTTAAACATAACATCGGTTCTCTTATTAATCAGTTTTTTAATCACTTCTGTAGATTCTGCCGTATTTGTTTTAAGTATGTTTACGGATAATGGCGCTAAAAACCCGAGTAAAACCCATCGTGTCATTTGGTCTATTTTCATTTTATTAGCCACAATAGCTTTAGTGTTATTAGGTAATGTAAAAGCAAATATTAATGTTTTAGAGGCCGTACAGCGACTGTTAATTATAACCTCATTACCATTTGCCTTTTTTATCATCATTATGTTTGGCTATTTTATGAAAGACCTTAGAAAAAGCAAGATCGAAGAAAGCAAATAACACAAACAACGAGTAGTATGAGTCGGTAAGCCTCAACATTAAGATTAAATAGTTGCTCCATGATTATGATATTAGACCTATAAATTTAACAATCAACAAGTTAACAAATAACTTTCTAAACAAAAAAATCTTATACTGTCTTAATTCTTACCGCCAGGTTCTTGTATCTTGATTCTAAAAACCTTCCCACTTTACACACTTCACACTTTACACTGAACCCTGAACCCAATTCTAGAAATCCAAAAAATTCCGTATTTTACTACCTCTAAAAAGCTCAAAACCAAATGTCCAGACAAAAAGGCATCCTAAAACTCGTAGGCACCTTAAATGGAAAGTGCTTTTACCAACTCAATGGCCAATACATTGTACGCAAAGCCGTTGGGCCATCAAGAGAGCGCATTAACAACGATCCAGCCTTTGTAAACATAAAACGCAACAACCAAGAGTTTGCAGCAGCATCACAATTATCTAAAGCCATCAGAAAAGGTTTAGCAGACAAAGCCAATCAATTCAAATACAACTATATGGCGAGTCGTTTAACTGGTTGTTGTCGTAAAATCATTCAAAAGGGGAGTGGTCCCTTAGGAGAAAGAGAGGCCAATCTATTCAATAGCCCTTCAGACCTCATAGGTTTTCAACTTAATAGTAACTTAGCGTTCCACCACTTACACAACTCAAATACGAAAGTTTCAGCCAATACACAACGGACTGTAATTACAATAAAGTGTCCACAAAACACAGCAAACCAACATCATAAAGTTCCCCAAAAAGCCACACATTATCAGCTTTCAACAGCCATCAGTTGTGTATCTAAATGGCAATGGCATGCCAAAATAAAAACGTATAAACCCACACATCCAAAACATAACACCTTAGGTGGCATTGTACAAAGTCAACCATTAGAACTACATACAACACACCACAATATCAGTCTGCAGTGGCAGGCACCAACACCAAGTGGCATTCCAACAGATGTGGCCATTACAGTATGGTTAGGCATCGCATATCTAAAACAGCAACACCAAGCATACAAAGTATACCAAACCCCACAAGCCATGCAATGTATAGCCATAATCTAAGCTCATAAAAATAAAAACAATCCTGCATAATATTATGTAAAATAGAATGTAGGCCAACTAACAACGCTTAAAGCCAGTAATAGCCTGGGCGCAATAGCAATCTGCTGTCACATCAAATATGAGGTTCACCCGTAGTTCCTTCGGGTCTCATTCGGGTATGCGTCGGGTATCCTTCAGATAACACTCGGATAAGCTGTATATTTGGTTAAATATAAAATCAAAATAATATAAACGGTATAACAGAAGTAAGACACTACAAATTCAAAACATATTAGACCAAACAACAAATCCATTTTACTTGCTTTTTTTATCAAACTATTAAGACACCATAAAACGTCTAAAAGAAACTGAAGTGTAATAATTAGAATCACAACAAACCAAAAGTTTTAAGCGTCCTGAGAATCGCGTAAAAAGAAATAAACCGTAGAAATCACATACATTAACAGCTATAGAACACTCTTTTTCTGAAATCGAGGTACAAGATTCACGAATACCTATTTATCAAAATAATAAACCAATGAGTAAAGGGTAGAGGAGTGGTGTAAAATGTGTGTGGAATGGCAATGATATCATAAACTAAACATTGTAAATACTTTTTTCTATTAAAAAACTCTTAAAAACGTATTTTAAATCAAATGAATTATAATAGGTTTTTATCTTTTAATGACTTTTCTAATTGCTTATGATTGTCCCAAAATCTATCTTTAATCTTTTGAATAACTTGATCATATTCAGGATGATTTTTTAAAGTGTTCATTAGAGGATCTTTTTCAATAAACAACAAAACCCAATATTGATAATTACTTTTAGTAGCAAACAGTTTAAATTGCTCAATAGCGAGATTAGGATTTTCTTCATGCAAATATTTCATCGCTAAACTAACTGGCTTGTATATTGATTGCTCATTTTCGCAGTATTCCGAATAAGCTTTATAGTAGTCTTCAGCTTTATCCTCTAAACCCATTTTATCGAATACCAATCCAATTTTTAGGCGCTCTTGTGGATACATATTTAGTCCATTACTTGCCTTGATTTTTTCAAATTTATCATAGTAGTAAAAAGCACTATCATACTTTTCTTGGAAATAATAAAACTTGCCTACTTCCTGCATAAGGTCTAAACGTGTCGTATCTTTTTTCCATTCTCTTACCAAAGCTCTTGTAGCCTTTTCTATATTTTGATGCTCTGCGTATTCTATAAAAACTTTTAAAAATGGTGCATAATAATTCTTTGGATTGTTATCTAATGATAAATCTATATACTTCTTTGCTTCATCGGTAAAACCATTTTGAATAAAAGCATTACTTAAGGCCAAATACATATAACTTTTGGTTATCGAATCATTTACTTCAATATTAAGTTGTAATCCTTTTAAGGCATATTGTAAGTATTTGCTGGTATCAGGAATTGCTCGTGAATACAAATCAGCAAGTATTTGGACTACAGAAGACGAATTGGGGTTATATTCTAAGGCTTTTTCTAAATGTGGAATGGCTAATCGGAATTCATTAACGTTGATGTAATACAATGCTTTAGCGATAAGGCTTTCTGCAGATTTAGAGTCATAAAGCAAGGCTTTGTCTGCTTTGTTATTTATAATATCAGTGTACCTTTTTTCATCCTGGTTTAAATCCAAATAATAGTATGATATTGCAATCTGAGAATATGCGAGAGCAAACTCAGGGTCTTGTTCTATCGCTTTTTCAAATAAACCAATAGCAGCTTCCAAGCTTTCTTTGGTTTCTTCTTGAACTGATTCTAATCCTTTTAAGTAATAATCGTATGCTAATACGTTTTCTGTTGGCTTTTTATCAATTTGTTGTAATTCAGCAGGAGTTACTGTTGCTTTGATGGATTCAGTTATCTTTTTGGCGACTTCATTTTGTATGGAGAAAATGTCTTCCGTTTTATAATTGTACTGTTCTGCCCATATCGGTGTGTCATTTGATGCATCAATCAATTGAATATTCAATAAAACTTGATTGTCTGCGCGTTGCCCGCTTCCTTCAATCAAGTAATTGACATTAAGTTCTTCTGCTATTTCTGAGATGGTCTTATCAGTATCTCTATATTTTTCTACCGAGGTCCTACTTATTACTCTAAGATCTTCTATCTTTTGCAAATTGTTTAATGTCGATTCCATAAGTCCATTCACAAAGTATAAGTTGTCCGAATCGCTACTCATATTCTTAAACGGTAATACAGCTATAGATTTCTTGTGATGAGTATCTTTTATATCAGCGTTTAGTGTTTCTTTTGGAAAAAACAAGAATGTTGCTATGCCTAAAACCAAGACAATTCCAAGTATGGTTAAAACGCGGTACTTTTCGTAAAATCCTTTTTCAACAACTTCAATAGCTTCTGTGTTTTGGCTATCTTCTTGTTTTAATTCTACTTGTTCTCCTATTTTTTTTCTGGCTTCCCCTGGTGAATGGCCATAATAGTCTCTAAAGCATTTAATAAAATAAGAATTATTACTAAATCCAACCTCATAAGAAATTTCAGAAACAGTAAGTTCCGTTTCTTCTAACAGCGTCATGCCTTTTTGTAATCGAACTTCACGAATAAACTGACTAGCACTTAGTTGGGTTTGTTTCTTAATCTTTCTCAACAAATTTGATCGACTCATATTCATAAGGTCTGCCAATTCTGAAACCCCAAATTGCTCATTAGAGATATGCTCTAAAATAAGCGACTTAGCTTCCTCAATAAATTTTTCTGGATATGGGATATTAGACATGTTGATTTGTATGAATTCAAATGTATAATATTTTATTTAAACACTGAGTGGCTCAAAGTTCAAAATTCTTTGTCAAAAACAGTTGCTTGCGTCATAATTTATACTTCTGCGTCATAATTTTCAACCTCTCATCAAACTTAACACAATAGGCTTCATGCGCATTATCAGCCAACTAGCTTAGTATCGCATCTTTGTAGAAACAAAAATCAAGTTATTAATTATAAAAAATTTAAATCATGAAAACACTTAAAATTACTTCAATTGGAAATACCATTCAGATGTTATTTTTTATCCTTTTATTAACAAGTTCATGCGCACAATCTAACAAAGAGACAAATTCAAATGATGCGGTAAAAGCAACAAAAAAAGTAAGTACACCAAGTATAGATATTCATGGTGCTGTATTAACCGGAAATTTGGAAGCCGTTAAGCAACATATTGAAGCTGGGACAGATATCAATCAAAAAGAGGCCATGTCTGGATCTACACCGTTAATGTCTGCAGCCACTTTTAATAAACCTGAAATCGCTAAAGTATTGATTAATGCAAATGCAGATTTGTCTGTAAAAAACAATGATGGAGGAACGGCTTTACATACAGCAGCATTCTTTGGACGTATCGAAATTGTACAATTGCTTCTTGATGCAAAAGTAGATAAAACGGTTCGTAATAATTATGGAGCTACAGCAAGAGAAACAGCAATGGTAGATTTTGCTCAAATGAAACCAATCTATGAAATGCTAATTCAGCAATTACAACCAATGGGCTTTACATTAGATCTTAATGAACTGCAAAAAGCACTTCCTGTTGTTGCAATGATGCTACAATAAATAGAAAAAAAGATGACAACAGAAAGAAGATACGATATTGATTGGCTAAGAGTCATTGCTATAGGTTTATTACTTATTTATCATATAGCTATTATATTTCAACCTTGGGCCATGTTTATAGGGTTTATAAGAAGTGATGACGCTTTAGTCGGACTTTGGAAACCAATGACGATGCTCAATGTTTGGCGGATACCTTTACTGTTTTTTGTATCGGGAATGGGATTATATTTTGCAATGAAAAAAAGAAATTGGAAGCAATTATTAATAGAGCGCTCAAAGCGAATTCTATTACCATTTGTATTCGGGATTTTGGCAATCACGCCTTTACATTTTTTAGTTTTTCAGAAGTACTACAATATGCCATTAAGTTATTTTCCGCATATGGGACATTTATGGTTTTTAGGAAATATTTTCATCTATGTCGTCGTGTTGTCACCAGTTTTTTTCTATTTGAAGAAAAATGAAAATGGCAAATTCAAGAAAGCCATTTCAAAAGTTATGAGCTATGCTATTGGACCACTATTCATATCTGTTTTCTTTATGTTAGAAGTGGGATTAGTAAAACCACAACTATTTGAACTATACGCTCAAACTTGGCATGGATTTTTTATAGGATTTTTGGCCTTCTTTTTTGGGTTTCTTTTTGTGTATAGCGGTAAAGCATTCTGGCAAACGGTTTCAAAGTGGAAATGGTTATATATAGGTTTAACGACTGTATTATTTACTATTCGATTCACAGGATATGAATCCATATCAAATATGTATATCACTACTATTGAATCTAATGCTTGGATATTGGGTTTATTTGGAATAGGATATAGCTACTTTAATAAACCAAGTGCATTACTAAGTTATTTGAGTGCTGCTGTTTATCCTGTTTATATTATTCACATGTTTGTCTTATATGCAGCTGCATTATTCATTCTGCCATTAGATCTTCATCCTATGCTCAAGTTTATAGGAATTACAGCATTTACGTTTTTATTCTGTTTTCTTATTTATGAATTTATCCTGAGACGAATTAATATTTTAAGACCCTTGTTTGGATTGAAATGGAAATTTAAAAGTTTAATTAAGAAAAGGTTAAAGCGTATTATTTAAAGTAAAAATCAATATGTTGATACATTGTGTTTCAATTTAATGAACCAATAAGCCATGATAAAATTATTTAGAAAAAATAGACTAAAAATGCTTACTCAAAATAAGTTTGGTAATTATTTTGCTTACGCAACTGGAGAAATTATTCTTGTTATTGTTGGGATTCTTATTGCCTTAGCAATTAATGAACATTCAAATAGTGAGAAGAAATTAGATCTACGTAATTCATACATAATTCAACTACATGATGAAGCAGATCGTAATCTAAAAAAGTTAGCAATTCTAGATAATGAGTCAAAGCAAATGCTCAAAGAGTTAGATACCGTATTCAAAATTTTATTATTTAAAGATTATGACAATCCTAGATTATCGACAAAATCATTCTATTTAATTATGTCTAAAAAGTTTTATCCAGTTATGATAACCTATGAAAATTTAAAATTTTCTGGTGATTTAAAATTATTTGACGATTTAAACTTACGTAATGCTATCTCTGAAACCTATGAAACATTCAATCCTATAGAAAAACTAGAATCTTCAGAACAACAAACCATTGAAGCCTATTACGAAAACTTTTTGATGCGTAACGTAAAATTTAGGGATATGGGCATGTCTTCAGACACTTACGAAAAAGACATTTATTTTGAAAATATGGTGTTAACGAGAATGACTACGCTTGCACAAAATAGAGAGGCTTACAGTATTGCTATGGAATCATTAAAAAGCCTAAAAAGTACTTATACTGAATTACAAAACACAAATTAAAAATGAAGACTAATAAAAATAATTCAAATTTAAAGCAACCAAAAAAGAAATCGCATCCTTTTTGGCAATTTTTCTGGCTTGCTTTTCTCGTCGTTTCCCTTTGGTATGCGTGGTACTCATTTTATGCACCTTCAAATGACATTGCTTGGACAAATGACATTGAATCTGCTCAAAAACTAGCACATAATTCTGATAAAAATATGATGATATTCTTTACTGCAGAATGGTGCTCACCTTGTCGCATTATGAAACGTCAAGTTTTTGCCGATAGCAAAGTTATGAAAGCTATGGATGCGAAAGTTGTACCAGTAGAAATTGATATTGATGATCCAAATAATGAAGAACTCGTAAAGCAATATAATATTGGTGCTACACCAACAACAATTTTCATTAATCCTCAGGGAAAAGTAATGGACTACGCAGTGGGCAAAGTTGACAAAGCCAATTTTTTACAGATTCTAGAAAAAATAAATCTACAGGATATTAATAACACAAGAATACTCTCTGAGGCTGCTCTCGTGAAAAAGAATCAAATGGAACAAGAAATTATTGGGAAAGTGAAATTTTTGGAAGAACCAGAAAATTTTAGAACACTTTCGAATAGTATGATAAATTATAATATTCCAGGACTGTCATTAGCAGTTATTAATGAAGGTAAAATAGAATGGTCACATACATATGCAAATGCTAATTTCCCAGAACAAAAGCTCAATGATTCTACTATTTTTCAAGCTGCATCGCTGTCTAAACCCGTAACTGTTTTAGCTGCCCTGCGAATGAATACAGCTGGAGCTATAGACTTGGATGAGAATATTCAAAATTACTTAAAACGTTTTATAATCCCACAAGGGAAACAAACAGATGATAATCCTGTAACCTTTAGAAATATATTTGCGCATACTTCAGGTTTAACTGCAGGAGGCTATCAAGGATATGCTAGAGATTTTGAAGTTCCATCAGATATAGAGATTTTAAAAGGTGCAACAGGTGTAAATTCACAACCCATTGAAGTGCTTTCAAAGCCAAACGAAATACTAGCATATTCAGGTGGAGGATACACTTTAGCCGAAGTAGCACTTCAAGATATTCATAACGATACATTTTCAAACCTGATGAAGACTTGGATTCTTGATCCAGTTGGCATGAAACATTCAGAATTTACACAACCATTAATAGTCAAAGATTCAAGCAAGATAGCAAAAGGGCACACTCAGTCAGGTAAAGTTTTAGATGGTGGTTGGAGAAATCATCCAGAACAAGCAGCTGCAGGTCTTTGGAGTACATCGACGGACTTGGCTAATTTTCTTATTGAAATTTACAAGGCCTATCAAGGCAAGAACTCGGTTTTTTCTACAACTGCCATTAAATCCATATTAAACCAAGAACGAGATGGACATATTTACGGTTTTATTGTAGATAAGTCTAATAATGGCTTAGCAATAACACATTACGGTGGAAATGCAGGCTATCGTACTGGAATGACAATAGATCTTACCACAGGAAAGGGTTTGGTGTATTTAATAAATTCAGATAATGGAGGGTCATTAGGTAACGAACTTTTATTGTCTGCTTCAAAATTATACAGATGGAATCATTTTAATCGTATCGAAGTTAGAAAAGAAAATATTGAAACGACCTTACTAAAAACGATAGTGGGAAACTATAAGTGGAATAGTGAAGTAGATCTTTCTATAACTCTTTCAAATACAAACAATCAAATATCACTTCATTTTCCTAATGGCGATGAATATAAACTTGTGCCTATTGTGAGTGAAAATCTTGATTTCATTCATCCAAATACTGGAATTCAAATTTCTTTCTCAATAAAAGATGACCAACAATCATTCACACTATACGGACAAAAAGCAATTAAACAATAAATAAAATCATATGAAAAATCAAATTCTAATAGTAATGACGTTAGTATTACTTAGTGCTTGTAATAGCAAAACCAAATCTAGTATAACCCAACAACCCACTTTAGCAGATTATGGCTTGGGTGAAAAATGGGTGTGGAAATATAAAGGTGTTACTTCTGAAGGAGAAGTTCGTTCCGATGGAACAGATACACGGGAAGTCGTAAAATTTGGAGAGGTTCTAGGAATGACTATCGGTAAGGACACAATACCTATTTCCGAAATTACTAAACCAGAGGTTAGCGAAACACCTAAGTATGATTGGCCTCTTGAAGTGGGTAAAAAATGGAAATATGAAAACAATTGGACCAGTCAAGATGGAACTACTGGTAGCCAAAATCAGAATGCCGAAGTATTATCCTATCAAGAAGAAACGGTAGAGGCTGGAACATTTATGGCTTACACAATTAAATACATTGGTAAAACCACCAATTCTAGAGGATATAATGCTGATGAAACGGAAGTTTGGTTATATGCACCTGCTGTAAAGACATTTATAAAACTCACTCAAAATCAGGGCGATTTTCACTATGTGGAGGAATTAATCGAATATTCGAAATAAAAACAACCATTTAATTAAAAATAGAAATTATCAATCAATAATAATTCATTAATCAAAAAACGAACAATTATGAAATCAATTAAAATCAAAACAATCAAAAAACAAATCTTAGTAAGAATGGCTTGTATAGCCTTTGCATTAGTATCTAGTATAACTTATGCACAAAACACAAATCAAGAATCAACAACAATAAGAGAAGGCTTTATCTTCGAATTTGTAGTAGGTGGAGGCATTATCAGTATAGAAGATAGTGCAGGTATTCAAACGTTTGACAAATCTCAAGGAGCCTTCGTTTTTCCAGATTTAAAATTTGGCTACATGTTAAACGACAAACTCGCCATTACAGCGGCTTTACCAGGAAACATATACGAATTTCAAGATAACGACAGGCATTTTGGAGGCTTTATTCCCTCTGTACAATATTGGGTAAAAGACCGTTGGTGGATTCATGGAGGCATTGGTTTAGCCATAGATTCCCCAGCTCTATATGATATAAAAGACAATGTAAATGACGATTGGAACTTTGGTTGTGCTATTATGGCAAGTACAGGTTACGAAATTTACAAAAAGAAAAATTTCGCACTTAATGTACAGTCTAAACTAGTTTTGGGTCGTGCTAATTTAGATGGAGATGCACATAGAGATGCAGTAATCTTTAATGTTGGATTAGGGTTTAGTTGGCTATAAGTTAGAATTAAAAAATTCACTTAAAATTTTTATCATGAAAAAAACAGTATTTACCTTGATTTTGTGCGGACTAACTATTATCGCCAAATCACAAAACACAAGTGTAGAAAAATCAATATATGGATTACAAACTGGAGTTTTAGGAATCTGGGCATATAATGAAGCAAAACTATCAAATACCATAACATTAAGAACAGAACTTGGTTTTGATTTTGGTATTTGGGAAACTACTTTTTACGATGATTATGATTCTCCATTTCTATTAACACCTGTTATAGTTGTGGAACCAAGGTTCTATTACAACCTCAAAAAACGCTCAGAAAAATCAAAAAGAATTGATGGTAATAGTGGCAATTTTATTGCTTTAAAAATGGGCTATCATCCAGATTGGTTTGTCTTATTCAATACAGACAATGCTCCTATTGTAAGTGATTTTTCTATTATCCCAACTTGTGGGATTAGAAGAAATATTGGAAAATATTTTAATTATGAAGCAGGACTTGGAGCAGGATTTAGTTACACATTTGCTAAACGAGCAGGCTATTTAAAGAATAAAAGTGAAATGGAATTAAATATGCACTTGCGTATAGGGTATAGTTTTTAACTTAAAAAATGAAAATACTAAACATTAATCTATTACCATATATTCTATTACTAGCACTTATTTGAGAAAAAAATGAAACGATTAATCAAATTTATTGAAAAGAACAGTTCAGGAAAAAAAGTTTTAGGACTTTTTATCTTAACAAATGTTGTTTACACCTTTATGCTGACGGTTACAATTCCCAAAACAATGGAATTCTCTAACGGAATGAAATTACTGGATATGATGCCTACAGGATATGATTGGGATTATGTAAGTGAATTATTTACTTCGCTTGGAGAAAATGGACGTTTGGCGTATCTAACCAACCAAATACCTGTGGATATGATTTACCCACTACTATTCGGACTCTCTTACTCTTTGCTTTTGGGTTATTTCTTAAAAAAATTAAACAAATTAAATTCCCCATATAGTTATCTCTGTCTAATATCGATAATTGCTGGAATTGCAGATTATTTGGAAAATATCGGAATTATCAGAATGTTAAAAACCTACCCTGATTTAACAGAGATTTCAGTAAAAACGACTAGCTTATTTTCACTGATAAAAAGTATTTCGACAACTGCTTTTTTTATTATCCTAATTATCGCATTAATGATACTTGGGCTAAAAACCATAAAAAAATTAAATGAATAATTGGGAATATTTATAGCATTAATTATACATGCTGTAATATTTGGAATGTTACATATTTACCAGGGACTAGCAGGTGTTATTGCTACTGGATGTATTGCCCTTATTTTTGGTTCAGTCTATTTCATAATTAAGCGAAAACTTTTTCCTATAATATTAGTTTCTCTTTTTAAAAATGATAAACTTCACACAAAAGTTTATGGCCAGCGGTAATTTTTCATGCCGTAAGTAATGTATATATTCAGAAAATACTTCCGCCATTAACAACAAAAACTGAAGGAACAGAACATTGGCTTGGCGAAAACGGAATCATGTTCGCAATCGTGACGCTTTGCTTTGGGATTTACTTTTGGATAAAGGGAATAAAAGAGAATCTATAAAATTAAATTAAAGACGTATGTATCAATCAATAAATCAAAAAATATGACAGTTTTAGTAGTAGGTGCAAGTGGTGCCACAGGACGTAAATTAGTAGAGCAACTTCTAATTGAAAAACATATAGTTAAAGCCATTGTAAGATCACCTGAAAAATTACCAGAATCATGGAAAACTAATGATGACTTACAAATTATCACCGCAAGCGTGTTAGAATTAAGTGATGCAGAAATGACTAAAATTGTTAGCGATTGTGATGCCGTTGCATCATGTCTTGGTCATCGTTTAACCTTTAAAGGCATTTATGGAAAGCCAAAAAGACTAGTTACAGATGCAACAAGACGCTTATGTAATGCCATAGAGTCAAATAATAAGAATAATCCAACAAAGTTTGTTTTAATGAACACTACTGGTAATCGTAATCGTGATTTAAAGGAACCTATTTCATTCGCTCAAAAATGTGTTATTGGGCTTCTACGTTTATTATTGCCACCTCATGTAGATAATGAAAAAGCTGCAGATTATTTAAGAACTCAAATTGGGCAAAACAGCACCTCTATTGAATGGGTAGCAGTACGTCCAGACGGTTTAATAAATGAAGATGAAGTAACCGATTACGAGAAATATCCCTCACCAATAAGAAGTGCTATTTTCAATGCTGGTAAAGTAAGTCGAATAAATGTTGGTCATTTTATGGCTAGGTTAGTCTCTGATAACGCTTTATGGAATCAATGGAAAGGGCAAATGCCTGTAATATATAGTAAATCAGAATAATAGATCATCAATCAAAAAACTAACAATGTATGTTTTTTAAATCACAAGAAGGAAAGGAAAAGATATTAAAGCTTTATAATCAAAAGCTTAATCAACTCAATATAGACTATTCCGAAAAGCTTGTAGAATCAAAGTTCGGTGCCACAAATGTTATAATTTCGGGTGACACAAAACAGCCACCATTATTACTTATTCATGGTACAGGAGGTTGTGCACCACTAATTTTAGAATCATTCCCTAATTTATCGTCTAAATACTGTGTTTATGCTATTGATGTGCTTGCTCAACCTAATAAAAGTGCCGAAAATAGATTAAATATGAAATCTCTAGATTATGGGGAATGGTTAACCGAAGTCATAATTTTACTGGGATTAAAAGAGGTTACCTTAGTTGGGTTTTCATTTGGAGGCTTTATTTCTCTAAAAGCTTTAGAATTTAATGAAAGACTAATAAAGCATGTGTATTTAATTGCACCTGTTTATATTGTAAATGGGAACCCTTTTAAAGGCTTAATTAAAATGTTTATCCCATTAAAAAAATTCATCAAAACCAATAACCAAAATTATATAAAAAAAGTAATGAATGTGCTTTTTACCGAATATGATAATTTTGCTTTGCAATTTATGAGTACTACTTTTAAGTATTGCAATATGGATTTTTCACCTTTACCATTAATCTCAAAAAGAAATGCTCAAAATATAAAAACCCCAATTACAATTTTCGCAGCAAAAAAAGATATCATGTTTCCTGGTAGAAGAATGATTAAAAGAGCAAAACGAATTTTCCCATCATTAAAGGAAACAGTCTTGCTAGAAGATTCAAAACATGTTCCAAGCAATAAGGACTTTAGTTTAATTGAAAATCATTTAATAAAGCCCCATAACTCATCTATTTGATGTGAACTTAATCCGACCTCATAAATTTTTGGCTAAAACAATAGGTGAGTGGAGCGTAAAATTTTAGGGAGTTAGTAATGCATATTCTTAAGAATTATACTTTTAACAGGACTTCAATGCAATCTAAATGAGTTCAGAAATTTCCTAAAATTTAACGTAACGAGCCATAATTGTTTCCAAAAATTTAAATAGTCAAATTGGAATTAAGTATCAAACTCACAATTAGCTTGGCTTTGGTTAAAAGAACATGTTAAGCATAACTTTTCTTTATTTTTTTCTTCCCTAAATGTTTCTCTACTTAGTTAATGGAACACTCTTTTTAGAAAGGGCAGGGGAGTGGTAGAAAATGTGTGTGTGTGTGTGTGTGTGTGTGTGTGTGTGGAATGGGATTATGCAAATCATTTTATTTGGTTATTGAGATAACCATTTTTTGAATTTGCCTACTTTTTCGATAGCTACAGAAATTTGTTCATTTTCTACAGCTGGTTTTAAATGCAGCATAATTTTAGACTTGGATGAGTAATACATTTTTGAAATAGCAGATATATGGATGATGTATTTTCTATTAATTCGGTAAAACTCTTTTGGGTTTAAAAGTCCTTCTAAACTTTTTAAAGCATGTTCTATCGGTAATCTTGTATCGTTTTTCAACTTTATAAACGTTACTTTATCTTCAGAATAGAAGTAAGCAATTTCATCAGTCTCAACTGTTTTTAGGTTGTTATTTGTTTTAATTAGAAATCGTTTTTTAAAACTATCTTCTGAATTAAATAGAATCTTATTATAATCTATACTTTCTTGATTATCATATTTTCTAAGTTTCTCAATACTACGTTGTAGCGCTTCTTTTGGAATTGGTTTTAATAAGTAGTCTATACTATTGTGCTCAAAAGCTTTGATTGCATATTCGGAATATGCTGTTGTAAAAATGATTTTCGAATTAATATCATCTACCAATTTGAATATTTCAAACGAGTTATCATCTGACAAATTAATATCTAAAAATATAACATCTGGTTTATACACTTTTAAATATGCTACAGATTCTTTTACTGAAGATAAAATACGAGAAATATGAATTTCTGAATCTAATTCCTGAATCATTTTCTGCAGCTTAATTGCTGCTATATCTTCATCCTCTATTATTATTGCATTAATCATATACTGGGTGTTATTAGAGGTATACGAGCCACATATTTATTGTCTATTATATTGAATGTTGGTAACTCTGTATGTATTAGTTCGTATTGGTTTTTTAAATTTTTTAATCCTATCCCCAAAGAGGATTCTTTATCAACAGCTGTCTTTCTTGGTTGAAAATTATTTTCTACAATAATATAATCACCTTCTGTTTTAATCTGTATTTCTAACGGATTGATTTTTTCAACAACATTGTGCTTTATGGCATTTTCTACTAATAATTCTAAAGTCATTGGTGGTATTAAATAATTCACCTTTGAAGTATCTACTTGATAATTTACAGTTATGCTCTTACGAAAACGAATGCTTTGCAATTCTACATAAGACTTTATAAGTTCTAATTCTTTATCTACAGAAACTACAAGTTCTTCACTATGATTTAAATTGTAACGATATACATTAGAAAGTTCTTGCAAAAAATTTTCTGCTTTATTTATATCTATTGTCATTAATGCAGAAAGACTATTAAAACTGTTAAATAAAAAATGTGGATTTAATTGATTTTTAAGTGATAAGTATTTCGATTTAATACTCTCATTCTCAATTTTACTAAGTTTTATTTCTATCTCTTTTTTTCGAGATTCCGCATCCAGAAAAGCTTCAATTATATACACAAATAAAATAACGCTAAATACAATTGTGAATGTAGCCCAAAAGAACAATGATTGTACTCCAAATGCTGTATAATCTGGGTAAAATAGTTTACCTAATAACGAAACCAAACCTGTAATTATAAACGTTTGCAATAAGACTGATACTGAATAAAATATCCATTTATTGAGTGCTCTACCACTATCATCTAAGTATTTTTTTAAAGAAGCGTTTTTAAGTGTCCATAACCTAATGTAATAAATTCCTAAAATAAAGATAAATGCAGTAGGTATTACAATAGGCACAAACTCTAAAGCTTCCATAATACTTTCTTCATCTTTAACATCTTTTAAAAAATCTAAAAGACCTAAAAGAAAACAGATTAATAAATAGAATATGAAACGACTTTTGTTCAACAGTTTAAATTTTTAATTATTCGGTTACTATAAGTGTGTTCTCTTCAATATCAACAACATAAAAGAAACCTACAGCTCTATTACTTGGTGTTGTCGTATTAATTACATTACTTCTAATTGTTGCAGGCGGTGGATTGCCTCCAAAAGAAATCTCTGTATTACCTGTTTGTGTAAATAATTCAAAAAGATAATCAAAATATTCTTTAGAAACACCCAACTGTTGTCCAGTTGCTGTTTCCCCTATTTCGAAACCTATTTCTCCATTAATATCTACATTGGTGCGCTGTTGTCCATCAAAAAACTCATCTGAGGTAATTAAATTCTGAGCATTACCAGGATCTGGTGATATTAAAAATTCTCCGTTTCTGAAAAGTCTATTATAATAATAATTTTCTATTCCAACAGGATCTGTACTATCGAACTTTAAGAAATAACCACCTGGCGAAAAAATAGTTTCTTCTTCAAAAACGGTATAGAAATCATCAAAACTTGGTACTTGATTTAATGTATCTATACCTTGATACGTTTCTCCATTCCATTCAATTGTAATGGTGTAATTAGTATTCAATTGAAGGTCAATATCTGCATTACTATATATTCCATTTCCTTGATGGTTAAAATCCCAAATAGTCGTTCCATCAGTTACATTAACTATAGCATCGCTTATAATAGGATTAGGTTCATCTGACAAAAAATTATTAGTTGTGGTCAATCTAATTTTTTGTTCAGTTACTGGACTTACTATGTTCCTTTCTAAACCACCATCTATTACCAATTTTGGTGGTGATGATGCTAGATTTATATCGTCACTTACATCTGTTTCACAAGAAGCACTACATATAATAAGCGCTAAACATGTTAAACTTTTTAATGTTTTAATTATTGCTTTCATAGTTATAAAATTAAAATTTGAATTCATAAGTTACTGATGGCACTATACCTAAAAATGAGAATTTACTTGCCTCGGTTTGACCAGTTGGTAAATTCACATCATTTATTTCATTTACACGTTCTCTAAAAAAAATCGTTGCTGCGTTTTGTCTGTTATAAACATTACCCACACTAAAAATCCAAGTTCCGTTTCTTCCTTCTTTAGGGTTTAATGTCGCTGACAAGTCTAAACGATGAAAAGCAGGTAATCTATTGCCGTTTCTCCCTTCATAATCTGCAACGATAAGTCCATTCTGTTCAAATTTTCCTGTTGGATAGGTTACTGGTTTCCCTGAACCGTAAACGAAGTTTGCACCAAAATCCCATCTATCATTAAATTTATAGATACCAACTAAACTTAATTCATGAGTTTGGTCATTATTTGATGGATAATACTCATTGTTATTAATACCTAATACTTGTCTTTCTGATTTTGCAAGCGTGTAACTTAACCATCCTGTAAGCTTTCCTGAATTCTTATTTAATTGAAACTCTAAACCATAAGCTCTTCCTTTACCTTGAACTACTTGGGTTTCTATATTCTCTTGAAAAAGAAGGTCTGCTCCATCTACAAAATCTGTCACATCTCTTAAGTCTTTGTAATAAGCTTCTATACTAAAATCGAAAGCATTATTTTCTAAAGTCTTGAAATATCCTAAAGCAAATTGGTCTGAATACTGAGGCTTTAAATATGGTCCACTAGGCGTCCAAATATCTAAAGGTGTTGCTGAAGTTGAATTAGAAATTAAATGCAAATACTGGTAATTTCTGTTATAACTTGCTTTAATAGATGTTGTTTCATTCCAAAGATATCTTGCAGATACTCGCGGTTCAAGGTTATTAAATTTCTTGATTGCATCTCCAGAATTAAAATTTGTTTCGCCTATGGCTTCATTTTCTTCAAATGCATCTAAAGTTGGATTGTAAGTTAAAGGGCTTCCGTTTTCATATTGTGTAATTGATTCACTTCCCAAACGCGAAAAGTTAGACCATCTTAGACCATATTGTAAACTTATTTTATCTGATAACTTATGTTCAAAGTCTACATATGGTGCAATTTCTAAAGCTTTTTTATCCTGAAAATTTTGTGGTGTCGTTGAAGAGTTGTTAAGTGCCGAAATCTCTCCTGGATTAAAATTATAATAAGTTAAATCTGCTCCAGACCTTAATGTATTTCCTGAACTTACAAACCAACTCAATCTTGGTTTAAGATTATAATTTACAATGCTTGATGTCCAGCGAAACTCAGAACCAGAGGTTAATACATCAACTTCATATTCATAATCGCTATATATTGCAGAAGTCTGAAAAAATAATTTATCACTTAATTCACTCGTCCAACGTAATGTTGCAGAACCATTTCCGTAAGTATTTCCAAAAACATTTTCAATAGCAAATTTATCTCGCCCAAAGTATCCAGAAAGAAACAATCGATTTTTATCGTTTAAATCATAATTCGCTTTAAGATTGATATCATAAAAGAATAATTTGGTATCTTTAAAATCATCGATTAATGGTGCAAAAACATCAATATATGAGCGTCTTCCTGCTAAAAGGTAACTTCCTTTTCCTGCACCATTTTCTCCTTTTCCTATTGGACCCTCAATTAATGCTCTACTAGAAATAAGACCTATACCTAATTCGCCATTGAACTCTTTGGTGTTACCTTCTCTTTGCTTAATATCTAATACAGAAGATAGTCGTCCACCAAAAGTTGCTGGAATAGCTCCCTTATAGAGTTTTACATCTTTTACAGCATCTGCGTTGAAAACAGAAAAGAAACCTAATAAATGTGATGCATTATAAATAGTAGCCTCATCCAATAACACTAGGTTTTGGTCGGCAGAACCTCCTCTTACATTAAAACCAGAAGACCCTTCACTTACACTTGATACACCAGGAAGTAGTTGTATTGATTTTACTAAATCTACTTCTCCCAAACCTGTTGGTAGTTTTTTAATTGTAGAAGACTTTAACGTCGATACACTCATTTCTGTTGTCTTTATATTTCGGTTAGCTTTAGATGACGTTATTACAACTTCATCTAAAGCTGCTGCATCTTCCTCCATTTCAAAATCGAGTTTCATATCTGCGGTTAATACTATTTCTTTTAGAATTGTTTTAAATCCTAGAGAAGAGAACTCAACAATATAAGTTCCTTTATCTAAGGTTATTGAATAGAATCCATAATCATTAGTAATTGTCCCTTGATTTGGTCCTGTAATAATATTTATTCCCCATAGACTTTCTCCTGAAGCCTTATCTTTTACATATCCACTTAGGGTATATGTTTCTTGAGCTTGTAGCCCAAAACATAATAATCCGAATAGAATACTTACACATAATTTCATTTGCTTTTAATTTTAAATTACAGGACAAAACTATTTTAATATTCAAAAGAAGTAACGTGCAAAAAGATAAGACTGGATTTTTTCCGATAAAGCAGAAGAAAGTATGATTTTTGTTTTGAGACATAAAAAAATGCCAGCCCAATTTCTTGGATTTCTACATACATAAAATGAAATATGCATTAAAAAAACTGACATTTCAACTAACCAATCAACCATTAAATTGAAATGAGCCATATTGTTGCTTGGATAGTTTGCTATTAATCCAACTGACTCATACTTATTAAAAAGTAATATTCAACAACCACAAAACTAGGGACACAATTTTTGGAATGTATTGAAAAAATGATGAAACTGGATTTTTCCTGATGAAGCAGAAAAGCTATCAACTTAAACTAAGATTCAACAATCAAGTATTCATCAATTTATTTGTCTTTATCAAAAATCATCCAGTTTCATCAGAAATTGTCTTATAACACTCTAATCCCATTATAAGTTTGCCTTTATAAAAAAAAGTAGAACTCACTACTATTTATCTTTAAATCAAACTTTACATGAAAAAAATCCTATACTATATACCTTATGTGTTATTGGTTCTTACTTATGCAACACATTCTATACAATCATTTATTGGCACACCTGATAAACTTGAAGTGTTAGATGTATTACCACTAAACCATAAAGCAACATTATTACTATTAATTCTTGCAGGAATTCATGATGGCTTTGTAACCGTATTGCTACTCTTCAAAGAAAGACTATTACCAAAACTACCATCACTCTACCTTTATTTATGGGTTGGTTTATGGCCAATAGCACCACGACTTATATTATGGTTTGGTGGCAAACCTTTTGAATGGTTTGAGGCATTAATATTCTTATCACTTTCTGTATTAAGTTATTATCTCTTAGCAAAAAAACAAATAATAAAAAATATTAAAACACAATAATTATGACAACTTTTCAATTTTCACAATGGCGGAACATCGCATGGAAATCTGCAGTAGCTGCAGCTGTAGGTATTTTTATAACAAGTATTTATTTCGCTTTAGTTTTACCTTACTTTGGTTTTACTTTTGAAATGCTAGATGATGAAGTAGCAACCATTCAATGGTATTTAAGAAATAATACAGCAGGCATATATCAAGGTCTAATGATTTTATATTTTATATCACAGCTATTATTATTACCCTTGCCTTATGCATTGCATAAGATTACTGCAAAAAAAACAAACGAAGCCTATTCTAGTTATTTTACAATAATTGGTACTGCAGGTATAGTCATCGCATTGATTGGACCTATTTTCCTGTTTGCAAATATTCCAGAACTATATACCACAGCGAAAGCAGGTCTTGTATCTACTGAAACTATGGTTATGACCTCAAATATGTTTGCAGATTTAACTAAAGATTTTAGGCTCTTTTCTGAAATACTTATTGGGATTTGGCTTATTGGATTTAGTTTTACAAACCTAAAAAATGCTATTCATAAGGTAATGACGTTTGTAATTGGGTTGTTTGGTGTTTCTATATTAGTTATACCTGCAATTAAATTAGCTGACCCTTATATGGATACAGAAGATTATATTGGCCTTGTACTTTGCGTTTGTTTTATTTTACTGGCAATAGTAGCTTATAAATCAAGATTTATTAATATAAATGAATAATTCAAAAAACTATAGAATTTATAGCATATCTTATGAAATCTAAGGCGTCTTACGACCTCATAAAATTTTGGACTAAACAATAGGTGAGTGGAGCGTAATATTTTAGGGATCTAGTACTATATGCTTTAAAGAGTTCTAGTTTTAAATAAAATTTCAAAGCAATCTCAATCTGTTCAGAAGTTTCCTAAAATATAGCGTAACGAGCCGTAATTGTTTCCAAAATTATATACTATTTTAAAGAATTGATTGAGTATCAATTTATAAAATACAATTACTAGTTCTATTTTACATAATATTAATGCAGTTTATTAGAACTGTTCAAATAGGACGTTTGCAAAAACTTTAAAGGTGTTCGTGAATCTCGTAGAAACTCAATTTCTCAAAATTTTAGCTCTTATGGCAAGTCTCTGAGAATCGCGTAGAAAAAAATATGTAGCAAATTATCCATGAACGACAAAATTTAATAGTGTGCGGCTGGCAATCGGCTGGAAATTATTCGCTAGATTTTTATTGTTTTAATGAAGAGCTCATGAATGCTGCGCATTTGAGTTTAAAAATAATCGAGCGATTGGCAGCGGACATTTGACATATTATTCAATTGAAAGCATCCAGTGGATGGTTTCAATTGAATACGCAATTATTTAAATAGTCAAATTGGAATTAAGTATCAAACTCACAATTAGCTTGTACATAATCTATAACGTTATATAACAGCTGAGCTGTCATAGAACTCAGATTATGTCAAATATCGTCCAAAAGCGCTATTTCGCTAATTGCTATAAATGTCCTATAATTTATATTATGTAAAATAGTATTTAGAACAATTAAAGCTGCCTTACTTCTAATAAAGTATCAAGTATAACTTATGTATTCTGGGAAATAAATAAAAATAAAGGCCTATACGATTCCTATAACTTATTTAGAAATCTTGCTCACATTTACAGCAACTGGTCCTTTATCACTTTTTTCAACATTAAACGAAACCTTGTTACCTTGTTTAATTCTTGTTTTAAGATCAGACTTATGTACAAAGATTTCCTCACCAGAATCTGTAATGGTTATAAAACCAAACCCCTTTGCATAGTTGAAAAATTTAACGGTGCCTTCTTGTTGAGCCGTTCCTTTATGAGATGAAAATAATTTCTTAAGTAGTTTTAACACAGTAATTGTTTTTATTCAAAATAAGCATGAATTAGTTTTCTTTCGTATCCAATTATAATACCAATGCTTCTATGTGCGGCAAAACTAACCATTTTACAGCAATTATGACAGCTATTAGAAACAAAAATACGTTTTATAAATGTTAAGGATTATAAAAGCAGCACCTATAAAGACATCAAATTCTAATCCTTTCAAGTTATGTAATCTCCTGAAACATAATCATCAGCATAGGCTTTGGTAAAATGTGCACCATATAATAAAATCAAACTCGAGTAAGATACCCAAAGCATAATAAGTATAATAGAACCTGCAGCTCCGTATGTAGATCCTGGTTCCATAGTATTAAAATAGAGGGCTAACAAATATTTACCTATGAGAAAAAACAAAGTTGTTAGTGCAGCTCCTACTCTTACAGACGGCCATGATATCTTAGCTGAAGGTAAATATTTAAACATCGTAGCAAATAAAATATAAATGAATCCTACCGATACTAAAAAGTCAACTACAAACACATAATCAAAGAGATTATCTGGCAAAAACCGATTCAATTGCTTGCTAAACGTACTTAATAAAGAGGTCAGTATAAAACTAGTCAACAATAAAAAACCTAAAATAAGTATAAAACCAAAACTCTTTACTCGACTCATTAAAGTTGCAACAACATCGTTTTTATAAGAGGGTTCTTGTTCCCATATGGTATCTAAAGCAGACTGTAACTGAAAAAACACACCTGTAGAACCGTAAAGCAACGTACCAATACCTATAACAGTAGCAAAAACAGAGGTTTTCGCGCCACTTTGATTCGCAATCATAGTTCTTATTGCATCAGCGGCATCTGGACCAATAGCTCTCGAAATTTCACTAAGCAACTCCCCTTGTACAATATCTTCGCCCCAAAAACTACCAACTATTTTTAAAATAATAATCACCAAAGCCGGTAAAGATAACACCGCATAATATGCCACAATAGCACTACGCTGAAACGGTGCACCATCAAACCATGATTTACCAGCAGCTACTAATAAACGTGGCAAATGTTGAATCTTAAAATTTTGTGTTTCACTCATGAAATCCCATGTCGTTAATTTACCTAATACCTATCACCTAATCCCTACGACCTACCACCTAAAATCAAGCCTCTCCTCTAGCCGGATAATCCTTATTCAATACAAATTTGATGGCATTAATCACATCATCCAATCCTGGTCGTGCAAAAGGCATCGTCTGTATAGAAGCACAATACAACTCCTGATTTGGTCGTATAACAAACAATCCTGGTTCTATAAATGTATCAGGCTCATCCTTAATACCTTTAGATATAAACAATCCCCATTTACGTGCTTCTGCTATAGGAAACGCATAACCTAAAGGGACATCAGCAATAGCCCATTCCTTATGGGTTTGTTTTGCTTTGGCTTCAGTATCACTACTTACAGCGATAACCTTAACTCCCAAATCTTGAAATTTAGATAATTTGCTCTGTAACGTTTCTAAGTATGTTTTACACACCGGACAGTGAAGACCTCTGTAAACAATAAGTAATGTAAAGGCTTCGGGCTGCTGTTTACTTAGCTCCCATTCTGCTCCATTAACTAAATTAATCTTTAAGTCTGGTGTTTGCTGTCTTGGTTTTAACATCTTGTATTTGTTTTTTAATATTCAACTTAATTTTTAAGCGTCTTAATGTTATAAAATTAGAAAGAACACTAACCATACATTACCGCATTTAATAATAATTTTAATGGTATTGAAAGACACACTTAAAACAGAACGCTTATAACGTAAAAAAGCCCATCACATAGTGATGAGCTTCCATAATTTAGGTTAAGTAATATATATTAGATAACTTTTACATTTACTGCGTTTAAACCTTTTTTGCCTTCTGTAAGATCAAATTCTACGTCATCGCCTTCACGAATTTCATCGACTAATCCAGAAATGTGGACAAAATGTTCTTTGTTTGAACCTTCTTCGGTGATAAAACCAAAACCTTTAGCATCATTGAAGAATTTTACTGTTCCTTTACTCATTGTATTATATTTAATTTTAATAATTACTTAATAGTATTCAAATATGATGCCACAAATTAAATACTGCTAATTATCGGATTTATAAGCGATTAAAAACAGCTTGCCGATAAAACCAATCCCTACAACAAACAAGTTTGAGTCCAAATAGCTTTGCACATACCTTTGCTGTAGATCTCCCTCTATCTATTAAATCTAAATATTATGGAAACAAAATTCTCTTTGTTTAACCAGATTAATAGTTTATGTTACTGGTTATTAGTATCAAGCGATTACAGAACTTCAGTAAAATTAGATGCAGAAAATGACACTTATAGTGTTTGTATAAAGCATTGTGGTGTAGAACTATACTCCAATACCATTAAAGGATTTAGCAAAAGAAACGCTAACTTCTTAGAACACGAATTAGATGGTATGGTCGCTGGTTTATTACATTTAAAACAAAATGTAGAACAGAAATCTGCTTAAGTGTATTGCAAAAAATAACGTCAGTTAGAATGAAATCCTAAAAAGGAACCGCATTCAAACTGACGTCAATATATGTATATAATTTCTGAGCTTATACTGTCGCTAATAGCTAACTAATTACCTAGCCAACTTACGAAGCGCCACCCATTGTTTTAGCATTTCTCTAGAGTCTACAGCAGGATAACCTAATACCGTTTTCCCTGCAGCGACATCATTCATGACGCCAGAGCCAGCTCCTACAGTAGCGCCTGAATGAATAGTAGTATGATCTTTTATAGAAGCCGAACCTCCTATAATAACTCCATCTCCTAAGGTTACAGAACCCGCTAGTCCTGAGCTTCCTGCCATAATACAAGAACGTCCTAGCACACAGTTATGTGCTATTTGAACCAAATTATCAATCTTACAACCATCTCCAATAATCGTAGAACTAAATTTACCACGATCTACACAAGAATTAGCTCCAATCTCAACAGCATTACCAATAACCACGTTTCCAATATGTGGAATCTTTACTAAGCCTCTACCATCATCACTCGGACGATAGCCAAAACCATCAGCTCCAATACTCACATTATTATGAAAAATACAATAGCTGCCAATTACAGAACGCTCTCTAATCACAGTACCAGACCAAACTACAGTGTGGTCGCCTATGGTTGTTTCATCTAAAATAGTCACGTTAGGGTAAATGATAACATTACTTCCTAAAACCACATCTTTACCAATATAAGAACCAGCACCTACTTTAGTGCCTTCCCCTATTTTAGCAGACTTATCAATAGTGGCTGAAGGATGAATTTCGGTTTCAAAATGTGGAGGTTTTGGAGTAAACGTCTCTAACAATTTAGCCATGGCCAAATCGGCATTCTTAACTTTAATAAACACACGGTTCTTTCCAGGATCAATATCTATATTATCATTAACAATGGCTAAACTGGCTTTAGAAGTAGCCCATAAACCAACAAACTTCCGATTACCAATAAAGGTTGCTTGATTTTCGTTTGCTTTTTGAATTTGTTCTAATCCTTTTATTTTATTGGTGGTTTCACCTATAACTTCACCTTGTACAATGGCGTTTATATCTTCTATTGAAAATGATTTCATATGTATTAAAATTGTGTGTTAATTAATTAAAGACACAATATAATACTAAAATATGAAAGTGCTGTATTATGAATTTGAAGAGTTTTATGAACTACAGTAATTTAAAACAAACCTTTAGTCCTTATGCTTTTTGATAAAATTCCATCAAAAATTAAAACGTTTGGTTTTAGCTTAAAAGCTTAGTGAACTCTATTTTCACATTGTAAGTTCTTTAAACGTAATTCCTAAAGCTTTTTGTATCTCTAATACCTTTTGCATTTCGCCAGGAATAATTAAAGCAATAGACTGCCCTGTTTTACCAGCTCTTGCGGTTCTTCCACTTCGGTGCGTGTAATAATCTAAATGCTCTGGTAATTGATGATGCAATACAAAAGCGAGATTATTAACATCAATACCTCGTGCAGAAACATCTGTAGAAATTAAAACTTGTAAGCTTTCGTTTTTAAAAGCACGCATCACTTTGTCACGCTCCTTTTGTTGCATATCACCTTCTAAGGCACCAACAGCAAAACCTTCTTGCTGTAATTGATGTGCCAATGCTTGTGTACCGGCTTTGGTTTTACAAAAAATAACCCCTCTTTCATCTTGACGCTTGTCTAAGATGCGAATAATCATATTGAGCTTGTCTTTGATAGACGTATTTACATAATGATGAGAAATATTTTCGTTAACTAAAGTATTTTTATTCACTTCTATTTTAACTGCATCTGGAGACATATACGTTTTTACAATACGCTTAATTTCTTCTGGCATCGTTGCAGAAAACAACCACGTATTACGTTTAGACGTATTGAATTTAAGGATTTTAGTTAAATCTTCTTTAAAGCCCATGCTTAGCATTTCATCAGCTTCATCTAAGACTAAAATTTTTACTTTAGAAATATCAACATCACCACGTTCTACCAAATCAAGTAAACGCCCTGGAGTTGCCACAACAATATGTGTGGTTCTTTTTAAGGCTTTAATTTGTTTGTCAATTTTTTCACCACCATAAACACCTTCAGCAAAAATCTTTTGGTCAATATACTTTGTAAATCTAAAGAGTTGCTTTTGTATTTGTTGTACTAATTCACGTGTTGGCGCAATAATTAAAGCTTGTACATCAGAGTTATTAGTATCAATAGCGTGTAACACAGGTAAGCCAAAGGCTGCTGTTTTACCCGTTCCAGTTTGTGCTAATCCTATTAAATCGGTTTTAGATTTTAATAAAATAGGAATTACGGTTTCTTGTATCTCTGTAGGTTTAACAATATTAAGTTCTTTTAAACCTTTGATGTAATTCTTATGTATTCCTAATTCTGAAAATGATGCCATAGTCTTTTATTATGTTGCAAAGGTAATTTGTACTTTGGATAATCCGAAAATTTAAGTACAAAATTAAAATTTAGATAATGTTTGAAGTGTAATTACCAACTAATAGGTCGGTAGTCTTTTAAGAATTTACCAGACCAATGTTTACCTGTATTAATACCATCAAATAAAGGATCCAGTACACGTGCTGCACCATCAACAATATCTAAAGGTGGTTGAAAATCGTGTAACTCTTGTTTTCGTTTTGCTAATTCCGCAGGGTCTTCGTCAGTTACCCAACCTGTATCCACAGCGTTCATATAGATACCTTCTTTAGCTAAACTACCAGCAGCGGTATGCGTTAACATATTTAAAGCAGCTTTGGCCATATTGGTATGTGGGTGACGGTCTTCTTTAAAAAAAGAATGAAACTTCCCTTCCATTGCTGAAACATTGATAATGTGTTTCTTACCTGTGTTCTCTTTCTTCATTACTTCAGATAGACGATTACACAAAACAAATGGTGCTACAGAATTGACAAGCTGTACTTCAATCATTTCTGTGGTTTCAATTTCACCTAGTTTTAATCTCCAACTGTTGGTTTTTCTTAAATCCACTTGTTGTAAATCGGCATCTAATTTTCCTTCTGGAAAGACTTCTTGAGCCACTAAAGTATTATCAAAACTATACGGAATCTGTGATAATTTAGCAGACGCTCTTAAACCAATACCTGGTTCTGGTCCATGCCAAGTTACTGGCATATTTTTATTAGAAGATGCTCCAGAAGTTAATTGTTGTAACTCTTGTAAACATTCGGTATGATCGTTTAATAAATCGCGTGCAAACTTAGGTAACTCTTCTATTGGGCGTTCTTCGTTTGGCATTAAATGACTGTAAAAACCTGCTGGTCGTCTTACGGTCTGTGCTGCATTATTAATAAGAATATCTAGTTTTTCGTAGCGTTGTTCAATAAAATTACAGAAGATTTCTACACTCGGAATATGTCTTAAATCAAGACCGTGAATCTTTAAACGATGTCCCCATTCTGTAAAGTCTTCTTCTTGAGAAAAACGCAAGGCAGAATCTACAGGAAAACGTGTGGTTGCAATAACTGTGGCGCCACCACGTAATAACATTAAGGTGATATGGTATCCAATTTTTAAACGCGACCCTGTAATGACAGCAACTTGACCTTTAACATCTGCCGTTTGAAAACGTTTGGCATAGTTAAAATCGCCACACTCTTCACACATGGTATCATAAAAATGATGTAACTTGGTGAAAAGGGTTTTACAAACATAGCAGTTTCTTGGAGATTCTAATTCTAACTGTTCTTTAGCTTTTAAATCGGCTTCAGGTAACAATTTAGGGGCTACAAAAATATGTGCTTCTCTTGCACTTCTGATACCTGTTACTTTTCTAGCATTTTTATCTCTAGCCGCTTGCTTACGTTTTGCTGCTTTTTTGGCATCTTTTTTACGTCGCGAAAATTCCTCTCTACTTGGACGTGATAATTGTCCTGATGCTTTGATTAAAGCCGTACGTTGGGCTTTAGGAATTTCAAAAATTTGATTTGTATTAGCAACTAATCGTTCTAATATTGAAATACAGTTTTCAATCTCATGGATTGAAATGTCTTCGTTTGTATCGGAATTTTCGTTGCTCATAACTATATTTTATACTAAGTCTACTCTTTTCTAAGCTTCCTGAAGCTCTTTTTTAGATTTTCTGTACAAATACGAATTGCAAATACTTCGTCTAGCAAAACGCATTTGTTTATCTGAATTTAAGAATTTAATAAAAACTCCTTTAGGAACACCAAAATACTCATAAGTGCTGCCATCTAAAAATGTAATTTCTAAAAGCTGTCCTTTATGCTGAAAATCTAAAATGCTAGAATCTGTAATAGTAGCAGTATATTCTTCAAGGTTTGCAGCTTTAGTTTCTGGCGCAATGCTCACTAAAAAATGATACCCATCAATGATTTCAACACTCTTTAATTCAGCTTCTTCCTGTCCGGCGTCACCATCTTGAAATTTATCTGGATGCCATTCTTTAACTAAGTTTCTGTAGGTCTTTTTTAAATCTTTAAGATTAATTGAATCTTCTACAGAAAAAAGCTTTTTGTATTGATTGATACGTTTCATTTATAGTGTTTTAAAATAAGGCGCGAAACTACGCCATTTTATAATACAAAATCAATTTAATTCTGTTTATTATAAACCTTTAATCCTCAGGAGGAAATCCGTGAATTTCTTCAAATTTCTCATCAAAATTAGTTCTTAAATACGAGTTTAATTTCTTCTGGTAGTCGTCCTTTAACCATTTTAAGAAATTATACGTACTTCTACTGATACATTTGGCATAAGTTTCAATACGTTGATTGATATCGTCCTTTAATAGTTTCGCTAATGCCAAAGCATCGTAAACATCTTCACTATTTTCTATACAAATTTTAGCGTGTTGTTCTATAGAACGTTCAAGTACTACTTTTGAAGATTCTCCACTATCTACAGCATCTTTGTACGTTTGCTTAATATCAAAATAAGTCTCTTCAGACTTAGAGAATTCTTCTTTGATTTCATCAGATAAATCGTGTTTAAAGTTTGATTCAATCGCTTCATCATCCTTAATACGATCTGCATACCAATTTGGTGATTTAAAGATTAATTGCCAATCTAAATCTGCTCCCCAAGGTCCAAATCTATACAGGTTGTTTCCTAAGTCAATAGTTGTAAATTTTGATTTATTATTTAAAATACGAGACCCACGACCAATCATTTGGTAATATAATGTCAAGGATTTGGTTGCTCTGTTTAAGATAATGGTATCAATAGTTGGCTCATCAAATCCCGTAGTTAAGATACTTACCGATGTTAATATAGCATCTGGAGTTTCATGAAACCATTGTAAAATTTGCTTACGTTGTTTCTTTGTCGCGGTGTTATCCAAGTGCATAATTGGTAAATCTGCTTCTTTAAATGCATAATACACACTAATAGACGTGTTAATACCATTATTAAAGATTAAGGTCTTCTTCCCTAGCGAATGTTTTTTATACGCATCAATTAGTTTTTGCAACATTGCCGGACTAGAGTATAAATCTTCAGACGATTTTACGGTATAATCTCCATTAGAACCCACTTCTAAAGACGTTAATCCCATATCGTATGCATAAGTCTCCGCTCTTGCCAAAAACTCATTTTCTATAAGATTCTCAATCGTTTCACCTGTAATAAGTTCATCGTAATTATCCTTCATAGGCAAATCCTTATTTGAACTTAAAGGTGTTGCAGTTACTCCAAGAATAAAGGATTTTTCAAAAAATTTAAAAAGTTTGGTAAATGAATTGTAATGCGCCTCATCAATAATTACTAAACCAACATCAGAAATATCTAACATGTCATCGTTTAGTCTATTATTTAAGGTTTCAACCATGGCCACAAAACAAGAATAGTCTGCTTGATCATCTAAATTTGCCTTACTATTGACCACTTTATTTGTCACACCAAAACCATCCAACATCTTAGACGTTTGGTTACAAAGTTCTACTCTGTGCGTCATAATCACAACTTTCTTTTTGTGATTTTTAAGGTATTGACGTACAATTTCAGAGAAAATTACTGTTTTTCCACCACCTGTTGGTAATTGGTATAACAAGTGATAATCTTCGCGCTCTGTGTCAAACTTTTCGAAAATTTGGCTTATGGCTCCTTGTTGGTAGTCGTATAATTCTTTATCGGTTTTTTTTTCTTGAACTGCTTGATTTGTTACAGACATAAATTTAGTTTCGGGTTAACTTTTTAGAAGTTGCAAATTTACAACACTTTGGTTCACAAAAAAAGTAAGAAGTAAAATGATATCCATTACTAGAATAAAATAAAAGCGAGATTTCATATTTGAAATCTCGCTTTATATCTTAAAGAAGTATTTAACTAAATTATTTTTTTACTATTAATTTTTGAGTAAAATTACTATTTACTGATTTTACGAAATAAAATCCATCATTTAAATCTCCAACATATACTGTAGATTCAATATTAGCACCTATTTTAAATGTTCTGATTATTTGACCTAATTGATTAATGATTTGAAAATAGCCATCCATATTTGTTGTAATATGTACATTTAAGTTACTAGGATTCGGATACATTGAAAATTTAAATTTATTTTCAACATGTCCTAAACCTAACACTGTAACATTTTCACAAACAGACTCTACAACACATGCACCCATAGTGATTTCAACTTTATAGCTTCCTACTTCTGAAGGAGTAAAACTTAGATCTGTTTCTCCAACTAATAAAGTATCTGGACATGCATACCATTGATAAGTTGCTCCTGTTTGATTTGCCGTTAAAACTCCTGAATCTTGAGTTATGCTATTATCTAACGCTGCTGGCTCAGTAATTGTTACACTTGACGTATCAGTACATCCATTTGCATCAGTGATGGTTACATTATAAGTTCCTGCGGCAACACCTACTATACTTGCAGTGGTTGCTGAGTTACTCCATAAATACGTATATGGTGCGGTTCCACCTGCTGCACTTGCTGTAGCTGACCCTTCCGATCCGCCATTACAGCTTACGTTTGAGTCCACTACACTTGAAGCTACAAGAAAAACGGGCTCTGTAATAGTGACACTTGACGTATCAGTACATCCATTAGCATCAGTGATGGTTACATTATAAGTTCCTGCGGCAACACCTACTATACTTGCTGTGGTTGCTGAGTTACTCCATAAATACGTATATGGTGCGGTTCCACCTGCTGCACTTGCTGTAGCTGATCCTTCTAATCCGCCATTACAGCTTACGTTTGAGTCCACTACACTTGAAGCTACAAGAACTGCTGGCTCTGTAATAGTGACACTTGACGTATCAGTACATCCATTAGCATCAGTGATGGTTACATTATAAGTCCCTGCGGCAACACCTACTATACTTGCAGTGGTTGCTGAGTTACTCCATAAATACGTATATGGTGCGGTTCCACCTGCTGCACTTGCTGTAGCTGATCCTTCTAATCCGCCATTACAGCTTACGTTTGAGTCCACTACACTTGAAGCTACAAGAA
>Ga0209344_10001318_pt1 | contig 33035 bp, 31 predicted proteins | sample Cruoilmetagenom6_FD_187293 | JGI IMG/M metagenome (GOLD analysis project Ga0209344, IMG submission 187293) | Oil polluted marine microbial communities from Coal Oil Point, Santa Barbara, California, USA - Santa Barbara Oil Seep Sample 6 (SPAdes)... | ecosystem: Environmental > Aquatic > Marine...
ATAAGATAATAGCTATGATTGCAATTGATGTAGGATTTAAAGTTCCTATTCCAATCAAACCAAGTTCTTTTCCCCAATCTGTAATTGCTTCTTCATTTGTTAAACTTCCAAAACCAAAAACCCAAATAAGTATATAAGTGATTAACCCATATAAGGCAGGAATAAAATAAGAAAGTCGAATATATTTCCAATTTCCCCAATTCCAATTTAGAGATGAAATCTTACGACCTTTTATTTTTAAGGTAATAAATGCGGCAATGGCAGGACACCACATTATAGCTCCAACATATATTCGTGATGGATATAAATTAACTATGGCATAATGAAAAGGTGAAGTAAGAAGAATAACGATTGCAAGAAATAGAAAGATTGTTTTCCAAGTTTCTTTTCGTTCCGCTGATTTTTTTTGCATTTGAGTTTTCTGATTGGTTTGTTAATTGAAGACGATGAGTTCGTAGTTTTGTTACATTGCGCCTAATGTGATTGTATAAGATTCGTTGCGTGTTTAAGCACCTGATTTAACAAATAAATCACAGATAGAAAGTCAGCTAGGACTTACGTAAATTGGCTAATACAAGCAATTAATTTTATACGGTGTCAGCATTTTTTTTTCTGTTTAATACTTTAAATCCAAATGTTATTAAGACTACTATCAAAGCAATAAAAAATATACTTGTTGAAATGCTTTTTATAACTGAAAATATATTGGTTGTATAAACTGCAGTCTCTTTCAATTCAGGATAGCTTTTAAGTAGTGTGATAATTCCGATATTTTCCAAATAATCTGCAATTCCGGCAATTATTGGTATGATGCAGAGATAAATATAGGGGGAATTTAATTTGTTCAATTTTTTTAAGAAATAACCCAAAAGCAGACAGTAAGAAAGTCCAAATAGCAGTGGGTAAGTCATATCAACAGGTATTTGATTGGTTAGATACGTCATACGTCCATTTTCTCCAAGCGAGGTTAATAATTCATTAACATAATTCAAATTATACCCTGTGGGCATCATATCCAATAATTTCATTCCGTTAGAGAATTCCATTGTTTTGGGAATTGTAACAGTTAACATATAGGTGTAAACAAGATTGGTCAAGATAAAAAGTCCTAAAACCTTTTTGCCTGAAATATTCTTTTCTATGAATTTTATTAATGGTTTCATTTTTTTCTCAAATAAGTGTTAACGATAAATTTTATGTTTAGTGGCAGATTGCTTGGTAGTTTTCTTTAAGACCTATAATCTACCACTAATCATATAAAATTAGATTTGGTTATTTTCTTTTAAGTTCCTCTATTCTTTTCTTGTAGAGCTCGTTACCACTTATTTCAAAAGCTTTCGTTACATATTTAATGGCATTAGTAATATCATTTTGAGTTTCATAATAATCTGCCATTGAATTATAGGCACTTGCACTGTTGGGATAATAATCAATATTCGATTTGAAAAACATAAATGCCTTTTCAGGTTGCCCCATTTCTAAATTCATATAGCCATAGCCACTAAACATTTCCTCAATCATTGGAGGGAAGGGATAACCGAAATGCGTTGAATAGATTGCTTCTTGTTTTTCCAATAGCTCAACTAATTGTTCTACTTTCGTTTCAGGATTATTATATTTTTGCGGAGATTTAAACTGGTACCATTTAAAAAGAAATATCAATCCATCTCTCATCGTTGGGAGCGGAACAGTACCATGTAAATCTTCATTGTACACTTTCCAAGAAAAATTTAATCCACTCTGTTTTTTAGAGGTTGCAAAAGTTGAAAAATCAATAATTGAACGTGCAAACAAAGTGAATTCTGAAGAGTCGTCCATAATATTCTCCATGGTTATTTCTTCATCCCACATATGTAGCTGTTCTGCTGCTAACGACACATAAAGAGATTTTCCTTCATAACTTTCTGAACTCAACTTTTCTTTTGCCTCCTTCAACAATTTTTGGTCGTCCCAATCCAAACTTGGATCTATGGCTATATAGTTTTGAAAGAGATGTTTATGATTAACCAACATATTTATAGTAAAGAGCCCAGCATATGAATGGCCAATTAATGTACGGTAAGGCGTAGTGGGATATTTATTGTCAATGTATGGGATTAGTTCTTTTTCAATAAACTGGGTAAAGTTTTCAGCACCGCCAGTATCTTTATCCATTGCCTGCCCACGCCTCACTTTAATCTGTGAAGTAGTTAAGTCCCGGATCCTGTTAGTTTTGTTAGAAATTCCAATTAGAATCATATGAGGTAAATAATGTCCCCAATAATTGTCATAAACTTCTTCTAAATTTTCTTTCAAAGAAAATCCATCTAACAAATAAACAACCGGATATTTTACACTACTATTTGGGTTATAATTCTCAGGGAATTTAACCCAAAACTCTTGATGTTCTTTGAATAACTCTGAATAAACGGTATCAATAATTTCTGTTTTAAATTCACTCGATTGAATCAACTTCGATTGTGCCGATATTTCCTGAAAGAAAGTAAAGATTAATCCAATAGTTAATGTTGATAAAATATATTTTTTCATTTGTTTAAAATATTGATTATAAATGATTTAGAATTACAGTAATGATTTAATCCTTAGGCCTTAATGCTTCAATGACAAGAGCGTCCACCCAAAAAATATCTACATTTTCAAAATCGTCTGATCCTACATTTCTACTAAAGAATAGGTATTTGCCATCTGGCGTTATACTTGCAGAAGCTTCCCAGACGTTGGTATTTATTTTATCTCCCAAATTAATTCCATCACCCCAAGTACCATCATTTTGTCTAAAACTGATATAAATATCAGAGTCTTCAAAACCATCTTCCCTTTCAGCATCAAATAACAAATATGATTCATCTGGAGCTATAAAAGGATGGCTTAAAAAAGTTCCAGTATTTATTTCTTTAGGCAAAGCGATAGGTTCCTCATGCTTTCCATCTATTAAACGTGAATAACGAATAGGAAACGTTGAATCATTCTCTTTATAGGTATCAAAATAATACGTACCATTTGCAGATGATGAAAGGCGCATAATATACATAGAATCATTACTTACAGTAGGAGGTTCTAGTTTTTGTAATTCGGACCATCCAGATTCCGTTCTCTTTAGATACCTGTCACCTAAATGCATGGTTTGTCCATCTGGAGCTATTACTGGTCTTCCTATCCATGGAGATGCTATTTCTGATTTTTTCCACTCCCCATTAATTTCGTTGTATTTGTATTCGTAAAAAGCTGATTCTTTATTTTCTTCTCCTCTTCTAATAAAATAAAACGCCTTCATATCTTTGGAAAATGCACCATCGTATTCATAAATTTCTGTAGAAACAAGTCCAGGTGCAAAAGGAATAGGAGTTAGACTTGGTGGAGCTTGCCCTAAGTACGGTGTTTCAATAGTTTGCACATCGTCTGCTTTTGAATCCTGGGTTTTAGAGTTACATGCATATAATAAAATAAGGCATATAAGTATCGGTATTAAATATGTTTTTTTCATTTTTTGAGCTTTATTTTGATTCTACTTGAGCATGGGGCACCAGAAATAAACCGAATAAGATATATTTCATATTACGTTCAGGATAAGAAGCGTTGGACGTAAAAAAACAATTAATTTTCGGTTTACTTCTAACTTTATTGTAAAAAATAGCTTTAGATAAACTTGTATTGTATAATAATTGGTTCACTTTGTTGCCCGTAGCATTTTGACTATTTTTCTCTTATTTCGTCCATAGCCTTTTTAATAAAACAACTTTGTTATCTTTTATTACCGAAATAGCCATCCCTGGAATTGCTACTTCTTCCATTTTCGCTATAAGAAACTCGTCAATACTTTTAGCATTGTCGCTTTTTATTTTTTGCCTTGGTAATAAGACAGTAAGCTTTATTTTTTTTCATTTTAATTAATTATATAACTGTTCGTTATTTGATTTTTGATTGATTTTGAAATTTCGGTTATTATATTTCTTGTATGTAAAGTTATTTTGCTTTCGATTAAAAGGATGGTACATTCTTCTTTAGGTGACACTTTATATTTTGTGCCTTTTGTAACCACAAATAAATCTCCTTCTTACCAACTCGTACTTTCAAAAAGAATAGAAGAAATAGTAATCTTACTATTAAGCTTTAATTCATTACATTTTTTCAAGGCTAAGTATCGGCAAATAGGTAAGTAAACATACTGTGTTGAAAATATAATGTTCTTAGCCCACCTCAACTTTTCTAATAAAAAAAGGTTATCAAATATCTAACAACCTCTAAAGAATTAACCTTAGCACATCAATCTTTAGTTCATCTTAATTATTTTCTGGGTTGTTTTATTCCCATTCAAATCATATACATCTATAAAATAAACTCCTTGTGCCAAGATTGAAATATCTAAGATGTGTTTTTTTGAATTAGCAACATCTTGTGTTTTAATAGTCATTCCTAGTTGATTAATCACCTTAATCTTTGAAATATAATGTGTTCCCTCAATAGTAATAGTATTTCTTGCAGGCACTGGATAGATCGTAAAGGAATCTAAGTTACTAGTGGGAGTTCCTCCAAGAATATTAGGGTTTTCAAATATATAGGCAGATCCAGCGCGATCAACTTCATTCCCACCATTAGCATCATGATCTTCCCATGGTGCTCCGGCAATTAATTGATCTTCATTCATTGCAATACTCCAACCATAAAAGTCTTCTCCCACAGTATCGTTTCCTTGTAGAACTTGAGTTTCAACCCAAAGACCGCTACTTTCTCTGGTATAGAGGTAGGCTTCTCCTGGCTCAAATCCGAAGATATGTGGAGCACACACAACTATCCGATCTGATTCAATATCGGTGGTCCAACCAAACTGAGTTGCTTCACTAGATGGGTTTCCATTGAGTTTCTGCACTTCTACCCAAACACCTTGACTGTCCTTTTCAAAAACATATGCAGCTCCCTGCTCGAGGTTCGTTCCATAAGCGCCAACCACCATGAAATCACCTGATATATTTACAGAAGTTCCAAAAAAAGAATCATCTGTGGCATCGGATGCCATAAGGGTTTGATCAAGTTGCCAAACGCCACTTCCATCTCTTAAATAAACGTATACAGCCCCTTTGCGTCGATCAACTTCATTAGCACCCACTACCAAATAATCGCCAGAAATTGAAACCCCGATTCCAAATGTAGTTGATTCTTGTTGGTTTGGACTGTCTATTTTCTGAACTTCCGTCCATACACCGCCATTTCTATTGAACACATATGTAGCCCCTATCCAGCTATTATCTCCTGGAGCGCCAGCAACAATAAAATCGCCGTCTGCATCAAGTGAAGTTGGGTTCATTCCTAGCTTTGCATCTTCGCTATAATCGGAGGCTACTAATTTTGTACTATATTCCCAATTGTTGTTCTGATAATCGTATACATAAAGTGCCCCAGTTCTATAGACTTGGTCCACATTCGCTCTTCCGGCTGCAACTACTAAATAATCGGTTGTAAATTTTGCTCCTCCACCAAATTCTGCCCCTTCGTTTGGATCAAATGCTGCTAGTCTTTGTGTATAACTCCAATTTCCTTGCGCATTTTTTTCATAGATATAGGCAGCTCCTGCAGCAAAAGATTCACGTGAAGCACCTACAATGGCAAAATCTTCAATAATATCGACGGAAGTTCCGTGTTCGGCGCGACTTTCTCTGTTTTCACTCACCACTTTTGCACTTTGGCTGAATTGCGCCTGTATCCCGGTAGCTCCCAGCATACAAGCTATTGCTAAAATTCCTCTTGTAATGTTTGTTTTTTTCATTCGTTTTGTTTTTTAAGTTAAATTGTTATATTTAAATAATTAAAGGTTCAACACATCTGTTTCTATTTGTTGCTATAGCGGTCACGAAAATAAAAGTGCTACAAGTTGTCAGAAAAAAACTGCGAGACATTTTATGACAACTATAAATAATATGTGACACGATATCAAATACCAGACAGATATGTATGCAGTGATAGCTTACTTTGAATATTCATTTTCTTATAAATACGTTCTTTTCGCTTACGACAGGAATGAGGTGTAATATTTAATAAGGATGCGATTTCCTTATAGCTAAGGTTCATATACAAAAAAGTGATAAAGCGTATATCACCGGGTGTTAAATTAGGATGCTGAGACCTAATTTTATCCAAAAACCCTTGGTTGACTTCCTCAAATTGAACAAAGAAACTATCCCATTGAGTATCTTTCTTCAGGTGTTTCTTTAATTCATTGATTTGTTTCTTAATATCCTTATTAGTTGCAATTTGTTTGTGGCTTGAAAGGGATTTAACGATTTCTTCAATCAAATCATTTTTGCCCGAAAGATATAAAGCCCTGGTTGTCAACTCCCTATTTTTCAATTCTAGTTCCTCCTTAAGACGTTCCTTTTCCAATAATTTCAAGGCTTCCTTTTCACGGTGTTGCTTTTCCATTAGTAAGTATTCCCTTTTCTCTTTTTCTAATTCCAGCTCTACAATCTTCTTACGTTGTTGATGTTTTAAAGAGTTGTTCTTATACATCCAAATTAAAAACCCCATACAGAGTATAATGACTCCTATAGCTGAATAAAGGAACTGTCGTTCGCGTTGTAACACTATATTATTCTTAGCAAGTTCGTGTTGGTACTCTTGGATCTGAAACTTCACCTTTTCACTCTTAAAAAGCGCATCATTCTTAAGGGCATATAACGAATCGGTCGCCATGACAACCGAGTCTTTATAGGACATGGCTTTAGAATGGTCGTTCAACTTACTATGCAATAGCGCAAGACGGTTGTAGATAGCAGAACGTCCTTCAATTTCCTTCTGTGCGGCACGTGCCTGATGTGTATACATAAGAGCTTGCTCAAATTGTAATTGCTTCTCATACACTTCAGCCAAGATCAATAACACATTAATACGATCGTCTATCGTGATTCTTTCCTTTAGTAAGGAAAGATCTTCAATATGAGGAAGTAGTGCTAGCGCTAACTTTTCAGCATCGCTATACTGCTCCCGTAATAATAGGTTCTCTGCTCTAGCAATTTTACCCAGTAAAAGGATGTTAGGAGAATCTTTTAACAGAGGTAAAGCTTCTTCAATATAAGCATCGGCCAAATCCAATGCACCCATTTTGTTTCCTAACAACGCCAAATTAATCCCATAGGCCCCAATTTGTTCTCTCTCGTTAAGCTGTTTGGCAATATTATAAGCTTTTTTAAATGATTCTTGGGCTTTTACTTCGTCATTGTCTTTTGTATACAGTACTGCCACATTGTTAAATACCAACATCTCCTGCTTTGGACCTAAATGCGCTAATGCAATTTCGTAAGCCTGTAGATAATACTGAAACGCTTCCCCATAATCTAGCATTAGGAAATAGTTAGTCCCAATGTTCAAAGTAGCATTAAAAGCCTGTGTATGCCAATTATTTTGCGTAGCCACCTCACTAGCCGAGATCAATTCTTCTATGGATCTTGTATGTTGTTTTTCTGAAAGATAAGAAACTCCAAGATCGATCTGTGCCATGACCTCTTCTTGAGTTTTTGTCTGCCCTAAGACTGCATTAGAGACCATGCCGACGACCCAGAGTATGGCCGCTAAAAAATAGATATGCATGTTATATTGTAATTATAACTGGGCAGGTTGTCTTTCCATAAAATAAAATGCCTATTGTACCTGAAGCTATAATACCAAAATGTTCCCCAATGGGTTTAACACCTGCCATAATACCAAGTGCCAGAAGCATTTCTGTAGTTAAATTCCCTAGTCTTTTGATTGATTTATTTGATTTCATTTTTTTTGATTATCGATTGATTTTGTAATCTCAGATATTACATTTCCTGTATGTAAAGTTGTTTTACTTTCGATTAATAGTATTGTACATTCTTTATCTGAGGATACTTTATGATTTATCCCTTTAGGCACCACAAATAAATCTCCTTCTTGCATGGTAAAAGGCTGTTGATGCTCAATTTCCATAATCAGTGATCCCTTTAGAATGTAGAATAACTCATCTTCATTTTCATGAGTATGCCATGGGACTTTCTCTCCCATTATTTTGGCGATTTTCACATATTCATTATTCACTTCGGCTATAATTTTTGGTGAATAATAAGATTGTATTTCTTTAATTTGATCCTTTACATTTACCATAAGATATATATGCCTTTTAAAAAGGCAGGGTTAAACTAGGTTTAGAATTAAGGATTTATTAATACTAGGATAGATTGTATTATGATTTTTTTTTAGTGCCATATTCCAAAGCTGCACCAATTGCAATGCCTAAAACAAACCATAACCCCATATTTGAGGTTAAATAGCCAACAATAGTTCCTAGTAGAATTCCTATTCCTAATTTTACGCCTTTTCTATTTTTTTTAGTTTTCATTTTTTCCATTTTTTTATGCTCATTTTATTTTTCAAATTTAGAATAGCTTGATGGCCAAAACGTTCTACATTATAAAACAGAACGAATTATTTTACATGCGCTAGAACCCAACTCGAAATTTCTTTTAATGCTATTGGGGAAAATGTTTGTTCAATCTTTCTATACTCATCCATCTTTCCTGTATCACATTCCTGAAAAAAGTGGTTTAAGTTTTCTAATTCAAGTATTTTGTAATCTTTGTTACCACCTTTAATCAAAGCTTGACGTATGCCATTTTGGTTTATTTTGGCATTCACTTGCGTGTCTTTACTTCCATTTAAAGACAACACAGGAATTTGCAACTTTTCGATTTCATCAGCTGGGTTGTACTGTAAAAAATAACGCGACCAGGGTTTTATACTTGTTTTTACTTGATTACTTATAAACGCATCTATATTTTTTTCAGGTACGTTTAAATCTTTTAAAATGGGTCTTATAAAAGTATTGTAATGTGCTGTTAATTCTGTTTTAATTTCTTGTTCACTTTTACTGGAAGTAACAATAGCGATGGCTTTTCTTGCATTTTCCTCATATGCTTTCTCATCTTTCACTGGAAACTGACGTAATGTTTTAGACTGCATTACCGATAATTCTGTTCCAGAAATACCCGTAGATGCAAGCAATACCATAAAAGCAACAGCGTTTGTATTATTTGTCACTAATGGTGCAATAATACCACCTTCGCTATGTCCAATTAAACCAATATTCTTTTGGTCTATTTCTTTTCTAGTTTTCAAGTAAGCGATGGCGCTTAGTACATCTTTAGAAAAATCTTCTGTGGTTGCACTACCAAAGTCTCCTGTCGATGCTCCCTGGCCACGATCATCAAAACGTAATACAGCAATACCTTGCTTCGTAAGATAATCTGCCAAGACTAAAAAAGGTTTGTGCCCCATAAAGGTTTCATCTCTGTCTTGAGGGCCACTTCCGCTAATTAAGATAACTACTGGAAATGTCCCGTTTTTATTGGGTAATGTTAAAGTACCTGCTAACTCTATTTTTGCTTCATTATTTTTAAAAATGACTTCTTCTTCATAATAGGAATAGGGTTTTACAGGTTCTTGAGGTCTGGGTTGGTCTGCGATCTCTACAGCTCCTTTTTTTAAATTTAGGGTCATTTCTATACCTCCTTCTTTATACGTCCCTTCAAATTGTTGCAATTCATTATTGAATTCTGCCACATAAGACATCCCAACGTTCGAACCATCAATTTGTAACGTTCCGTTTGTAAATGTAGTCGCTGAAGTTTTTATACCCGAAATCCTAAAGGTAGGTACGTTCATTACAGATGAATAGTTAGCACCTTCTTGTTTGATGTTAAAGACAAACGTGATTTCCTTATCGCCTCTTTCGGCTTTTCCGCTCCAATCTCCTGAAATATTTTGAGAATATAAGCTTACTATGGATAGTATAGATACAATTGTAATTGTTGAAATAGTTTTCATTTTAGGTTGTTTTTTTCTTATCGAAAATTATTCGACTATTTATTTTTAAAATAAATACTGTGATTTTTTGTGTTTCTAGTACTACTAATTATAGCATATTTCCAGCTGCTTTAGCTTGCGCGTCTTTGCTACGACCCATAATTGAACCCACTAGCATGCCACCAATTAATCCTAAAGAAATACCTAGTGAGCGTTCTAGGTTATGTAAAATAGCCACTCCAAATAATAAACCAAATGATAATCCTAAGCCGCTATATAAAGTCGTGTAATACCCTTTTGGGATTAAGGAAAATGTATCTTTTAAATATTTTTTAAAAGCACTCAAGGATTTTTTAAAATATTTTTTTCTATTCTCAGGATTTGATGTTAAGTTTAAAAGATCTAATTCAGATTCTATTGCTTGAATTTTAGTGTCGGATAAATTTTTAGTTTCTAAACTGGTTATAATTTGAATAAATTCTTGGTAAATCTTTATCTCAGATCTACTACTTGTCTCCGCTTCTAAATTTTCAAAAAAGTTAATTACATTTTTTAGTGTCATAATATTTACTGTTTTCTTGGTTAGTGGCAGCAATCAAAAAATATTACATGTGACACCTGTTTTTTTTGGAAATAAATTATAAATCAAGTGTTTATAAGTTTTAAAGCGCTTTTAACTTCTTAAACTTTCAATATCTGTCATCAATTCATCTAGTTTTCTGAACACCCTTCCATAAACGATGTTTAAATCCCATTTATAAATCCGACCACCAAAATACGCCAGTAACACTAAAATTATAGATACAATCACGATGCCTATTAGTGGGATTCCAAATATGAGATAGATATCAGGAAAGCCTTTGAGAACTTCAGTTACTAATCTTTCTCCTAAAGGCATACCTTCTGCATCTTTAAACCAAAACCCTAAAATCATTGAGATAAATATAATTGGATATAAAAATCTTGAGAATTTCTTATTTATCGTTATCTGTTTATTTTTCCATTGGTTAAATGCCTTTAAATATTGATAACTACTCTCACCCAAATCTATTTGCTCAAGATCATTTAATAGCTTCTTATTGAAATATACAAGAACCGAAAGCATAACAAAAAATATAATACCTGTTATTGGTATTCCTATAACATATGAGACTACTAAAAAAACAAATGAGAATACAACAATTGCAATCAAGTTAATTCTAAACATACGTTTAAATTTATCAATGATATGAATTGATTTTTGGTTGTATAGGTTATTTATTTCTGGTGCAACCAATGCATCACTTTTAAGAAAACCTTCTTTCCAGATATTTTCAATTGATTTTTCCATCTAATATTTTTTTTAATCTCATTTTAATTCTTTTCACTCGTACACCAATATTATTCGAGTTTGTTCCTATAACTTCAGCAATTTCCTTTTGCGATTTTTCTTCTAAATACAACATAATAATTGCTCTATCTATTTCTGAGAGTTTTCTAATAGCATCGTATAATAAATTTAGCGATTCGTCTGAAAACGCAAAGTTGTCCTCTGTTTCTTCAGCAGTTATTGAGTCAGATACAAAATGTTGAACATTATTTTTCTTTTTCTTTAGTAAGGTTAAACAAACGTTTAATGAAATGCGATATACCCAAGTACTCCACTGTGATTCTTCGCGAAAATTGTCTTTACTTCTCCAAATTTGCAAACATACTTCTTGATAATAATCTTCAAAATCTTCTTGCGAGTTAGTATAAGCTCGACATAATTTGATGATGATTCCTGCAAATGGTAAAATGGATGTTTTATAAAAATCGCTACTCAATAGTATTGGTTTTATTCGTTAGTGGCTTACATTAGGAATTATTACAGGCTAAGGTTAAAATTGATTTTATTTTATTAATCGTTTTACGTTAAGCTTATACATTTTACCTATTGGAATTTTGTGATCTCTTATATGTATTCTATTACCTTCAATTAGTTCTATTTTATCAATTGAGATTATAAACGACTTATGAACTCTTATAAATTGATTTTCAGGTAAGTTATGCGTGAAGGATGTTAACGTTTGATGTGAAACAATGATTCTGTCAACCATATTAATTTTCACATAATTTCCATAAGCTTCTATAAATAGAATGTCTTTCAACTTAATCTGATAGTACTTTTTATCTTCTTTTATAAAGATTTTAGCGTCTTCGGTGGTTTCAGAATTTTGTATTGATATGGATTTATTAGTCAATGCATCGGAAACTTTACTAACAGATTTTACAAAACGACTGAAATTAAATGGCTTTAATAAATAATCGTCAATATTTAACTCATAACCTACTAAAGCAAATTCTTCATAAGCTGTAGTAATGATAATCTTTGGCGGATTAGAGAGTGTTTTTAAAAACTCTAAACCTGATAATTTTGGCATATTAATATCAAGAAAAATAAGGTCGATTGAATGTTTATTTAAATATTCAAGGGCTTCAAAAGCATTATAACAACTTTTTTGAAATGATAGGTAGGTCAAGTTACTCGCATAATCTTTAATATTATCATGAGATGCAGTTTCGTCGTCTACAATTATATATTTTATCATTTCTTATATATTTCTAATGTTGTTGAATAGCTATTTTCTTCAATACTATTATACAGTTGATGTGTGTTCGGATACAATAAATTCAAGCGGTCTTTTAAGTTTTTGAGTCCAATACCTTTATTTTCTGATAATTCTTCAGCATCATAATTATTCTTGATATCAAAACTTACTTTATTATCATCTTCTATAAGTTTTATATGGACAAATGCATTTTCAGTTGCTCTTTCAATACCGTGCTTAAAGGCGTTTTCTAATAAGATGATAAAAAGTAAAGGGGCTACACTTGTATCTGAATTCTTAATCGTTTTTTCAAAATTAACATCAATATCTTTATGATATCTAGCTGTTTGTAAATCAATAAAGTTTATTAAATAGCTTACTTCGTCTTTTAATTTCACACTTTCTTTACCGCTATCGTAAATGGTAAATCTCATTAAATCTGATAATTTTAAGACATAATCTTGTGCAGCATCGGCATCTTTCTTTATTAAGGAATATAAATTATTAAGCGTGTTAAAGAAAAAATGAGGATTTATCTGATTTTTTAATAACATTAATTCGGCTTCTAATTTATCCTTTTTAAGTTTCTGAATACTTTTTCGGTATTCGTAGGTCCAATAGAAAATTAAGTATGCAATTTCAATTGCTAAAAAAATTCTTACGCTATTCTTGAGGAAACCACCATCTAAATCTGTAGTAGCATCAATAGCAAATATTAAAAGAGGAATACTTATTCCTAAAAAGAGATATTTTAATCGAAGGTTAGAAGTCCCAAATTTTACCTTTTCAGTTTGAAAGAGATAATATAAAAGTGTGTAAAAGACTGTTAATCCCAATAATCCAGATAGAACTGTAAATATTTCGCTTTGGGCGTTTCTTAAAATCACCATTAATACAATAATGATTCCAGATAAAATAGCAGAAAGTTTAAATAGTTTTTTGTGTGTCATGTTTTCTAATTGTTTATGATTTTGACACAAATCTATATTGCATATTCAAGGTTACAATTTTTATTTTATGAACGTCTCTTATCATATTGTAAACGTATCAAATTTATTGATAAAGATACTTTAAATATCATAATGAGTTGATTACCATTTGATACGTTAACTTCATCAAAATAATTCTAAATGACGAATATTCAGTTCTAGGTTTGCATCGAATTTAAAACTAAATACATATGAAAACTTTAATTACAATTATTACAATCGCATTATCAACCTTATTTGTAAATGCTCAAACGAGTTCTGAAAATGAACTGTTAAAAACTCTAAATGAAACTACACCAAAGGCATTGCAAGACAATAAAGTGCCTGGATTAGCATTAGCTATTATTAAAGATGGCGAAGTTATTATTAAAAAGGGATATGGATTTTCTGATGTAACAAAAAATGAGATTGTTACTAGTAAAACAGGCTTTAATATTGGATCTATATCAAAAATGTTTACCGCTTGGGGAATTATGAAATTAGTAGAAGAAGGAACACTTAATTTAGACGCTCCTGCTTCCAATTATATTTCAGGTTGGAAATTGCCAGCTAGTGAGTTTGATGCTAATAAAGTAACCATTAGAAATTTATTACAGCATACAGCAGGTTTATCTGTACATGGTTATAATGGGTATGAATCTAAAAATGAATTAACATCAATTAGGCAATCGCTATCTGGAACTTCCAATCCAGATGAAGCCGTAAAGCTTATAATGGAGCCTGAAAGTAAATGGCAATATTCTGGTGGAGGTTATTCTATACTGCAACTTGTCATAGAAGAGGTAAGTGGTAACTCGTTTGCAGACTACATGCAAAAAAGCATATTTAAACCTTTAAAAATGAAGCATACGAGTTTCGACATCAATAAAAAGATATTAAAAAACTCTGCTAAAGCTTATGATGAAGAAGCAAAGGAAATACCGTTGCGTCTTTTTAATGCTCAAGCAGCAGCGGGTTTGCATACAACCATAGATGATCTAATTCTATTTGCAAAAGCATCATTTTCAAAAAATCCTGTTTTGTCAGAAGAAAGCATAGCACTATTAATAAAACCTACCGAACTATCAAAAGGAAATTACGGAATGGGTTATATGGAAATGAATCGTTTTGGAGATTTCACATTGAACGGTCATGGTGGTTCTAATGAAGGATGGCAATCTGGTTTAATGCTCGATTTCGAATCAAAATCTGGAATTATTATTCTTACCAATGGCTCTAATGGAAAAAACGTTTTATTTGGAAGTATGAAAGATTGGGCAAAATGGCATTCTAAAAATTAATATAAAAAGCAGTATCTCATAAACTGTGTACGTTTTAAAATCTCAGGTTAAAAACTAATCTGAGATTTTCTATTTATTAAATTTGAAATTGAATTCATATTGTTTTTCAAATAATTTATTTGTGTATAGTTGATGTTATTATAAGCCACTATAATATTTTTAAAAAAATATGGCTCCATAAAACAAAGCTACATTTATTCCAACAAAAAGAAAACGATTTAATTTAGTCATTTCAAAGACTTTGGAGTTTCAAATCAAAATCAATAAATGAAATGGTATTAAACAAAATTCTGCAATGCCATTCTTATTTACCAATAGACTCAAGATTATTGATGTCGGGACAAATATAATTGTCCAAAAACATGCATTGTAAATAATAACTGTTCGTTTTCAATTTTTATAAGGCAAATCTGAAGAAGCGATAGTGAGAAAAAATGCCAATTTAGAGATTAGAATTAATTCGTTTCATTATTTTTAAGATAGGTGTTTGGGGTAATACCTTCAATCTTTTTAAAAAATGTATTAAACACTGTTTTAGAATTAAAACCACTATCGTATGCTACAGCCATAATGGTTAAGTCTTTGTTTTCCTCTAAAAGTACACGTTCTTTAAATTCGTTCACTCTAAAGGTATTCACATATTCAGAGAAGTTTTTTTGAAAGCCTAGGTTTAATAATTGAGAAACGTAATTAGCTGGTAGTTCCAGATAAGAGGCTAAATCTTTTAATGATAGGTCTGGATTTAAGTACAGTTTATAGTCTATCATAATTTGTTCTAGTTCTTTACTATACTTCTTAATTTCATCACTATCCAGCAATGCCTGCTTATACTTTTTTTTCTGTTTGTAATTTACATTATCAGGAATTGCTTTAAGCATGATGTCTTTAAACCTTTTGTGATTTTTTACAGGTTTCAGAATTGGTGAGGGATTTAATAATAAAATTAATGGCAAACGACTCTGGTATGCTTGTTCTACTAAATCGACTACCTTTTCATTATTACCCAACAAGGCAGTTACTAATATTAAAAATGTAAAAGCCTTATCTACAAGTGCTGTTGTTAAATAGGTTTCTAATTCCTTTAATCCCTCATTGCACTTTTCTGTTTCATTAAGCTTTGCATAACACATGGTTTCACCTCCTAATTTGGTGAGGTCTTTCACAGAAACGCCTTCAAGGGAATCAAAATATGTCAAAGCTTCATTTGGCTTGCCTGACATCAATAAACTTATTCCTATGTAGATGGGTGGAAAGGGTAACATTGGATCTAGTTCCAATGCTTTTTTTAAGAAAGGTATTGCAGTGGTGTAATCTTCTTGTAAGTAATATAAAAACCCTCTGTAATGATGATTTATAGCGGCATAAGGGTCTAATTGCAACGCTTTGTCAAGATAATTATGTGCCGCATCTAATTTTCCTTCTACTGTCAAAAGGTTAGAAATGGTTAAATAAATGTCATCTGCTTGTTGAATTTCCAACGCCTTATTGGCATGTTCGTAAGCTTTCTTAAGATTCCAGTTTTGCCAGCATTCTATCCAAGCCAAATTTAATTGTGATCTTGATGAGTTTGGGTCTAGCTCTAATGCCTTTAATAAATAAGGTTGGGCCTTCTCGTAGGTTTCAAATGCAGGTAAAAGTCCCATGGTTCCCATTTGAACATAGGCTAAATTAATGTCTAGATAAGGATTTGAAAAATTAGGCGATTTATGTATTACTTCTTTTAAGATATTGATACCCTTGATAGAGTTTTTATAATCCAACTTCATGATGTAATACCTCCCTTTCAGGTATTCTCTATAAATAGCCGTGGGCACATCAATTGGTGCCACTAGTTTATCTTGTATTTCAATATGACCAACATGTTCACGTAATTTTTCTGCAATGAACAAACTAATTTCATCTTGAATTTCAAAAATGTTGTCTGGATTTCTATCAAAGGTTTCTGACCAGAAATGATAATCGTCTGCAGTATCAATCATTTGCACTGTGATGCGCATTTTATTTTTTGAAGTTCTTACACTGCCTTCAATAAAGGTTGCCACTTTTAATTTCTCTCTTATTTCCTTAGCAGTTACGGTCTTGTTTTTAAAATAAAACGATGAGGTACGAGAGGTTACTGAGAGCTCCTTTATTTTCGCTAAAGCGTTAATAATTTCTTCCGTTAATCCATCGCAGAAATATTCGTTTTCAAAATTGTTGCTCATATTGACGAATGGAAGTACTGCTATGGATTTATTTAGTATAGACAATTAAAAAAATTTGATTTACATCGATTAATCATCAAATATAACAAAGCTATATAAGTACTAAAATAGATATGTTAATTACTTCTCACATAATTATGATGTGTCAAGTGCAATATTTTTCACCAACAAATATAATTGTCTATTTACTAGAACATTACTTTTAATAATTCCATCAAAACAGTATCTACATTATTAAATACATCGCTATGTTTTTGGGTTATGATTATATCTGGTTGAAGTGCAGTATTTACTTGATCCGATAATCGAAATAATCTTTTAGAATAGGTTATTACCAGTTTTGAATTTGGCAAGGCAAAACTATCCATATCTTGATAGCCATTTGGGTTTGAACCCGTGGGCTGACCAACAATTTTAGCATTCAACAATTGCTTAAACAGCGCTGCATTACTTGTAGCTGCCGAAAAGGTTTTCTGACTTGTTAATACAAACACACCATTTTTCCAATCTATAGAATCAGCAAGATTTAGCGTATAGGCCAAAACTGTTCCTACATATAAATCGCCTCCTCCATTATTGCGCATATCAATAATTACCTGTTTTATTTGGTTTTCTTGAATATAAGAGACTAATTGTTCGCCAAAAACTTGCATCTCTTCAAAGGTTGGATAGCTTTCAAAATTTATATATAATGCTTTTGTACCTGAAATAGAGGTAAAATATAATTCAGGATTGACATTGTTGGGTTTTTCTATTTCAGGGATAGTTAAATGTATACCAGAAATAACACTTCTCTCCCAAACTTCGCCATTAATAGCAGCTAATTCCATAATTATCAAATCATTATGTTGATCTCGAAAACTAAATGTCGCTTTATCTGTTGAATCAATCAAATTAAGATGAAAAAGTACTTCTGCGATAGTTAGATAACTACCTGTTCTTTCTTTTAATGAATATTCATTCTCAACAAATTGTGCAACTTCTGAAACTTTTATTGAAACCTCTTCAATAGGAACATCATTAATCGCTACTAATGATAGTTTTAATAAGCTTTCACGCTCTTTAATTGCTTTTACTACTCGCCATTCTTTATCAATATATTCCACTTCAAAAGGAAATCGATTTGTTGCCATATTTCTCAAGGATACAGCTGTATGACCATCATTTATAAGTCTTGTTAAGCGCATTAGTTTAAGAACAATCTCAAAATCAGTTAATGAATCAACATTGTTTGAAATCTTATTCCACTCATTAAAAAACTCTTCTTTAGTTATTGTGTGATAAAGGTCTATATGTTTTTGTTCTAGAGTCGCTTTATAGACTTCAAGATCTTCTTTCCAATTAATTCTGTTTGGTGGCTGTGCAAACAAACCGTTAGTTGAAAACAATACTATAAAATAAATTAGTATAACTTCTGAAAGTGTTTTCATCATTCTATTTGTTTTCTATTCTTTTCAGTATATCATAAACCAAAATCATTGCACTTTTAGAAGCTTCGAGCTGATTTAAAGAACCAGCAATATATGTGTCTAATTGGGGGCAATACCATAAAAAGGATGCTGTACTACCATTGTGTCCAATAAGTTGTAGGGTAGTGGCTGTGTTGGTTAATTCGCCGAAAGATACTTCCCGTATACCAAAGCCGTATTGCATTCCTCTGGTTTCATTAGTCCAGTTTTGCATGGCGTTACGGGTTTTTTTTGTTACAATTACATCTTCATTAAATGCTTTTAGAAAACGTATTAAATCATGGGTAGTCGATACCAATCCGCCTCCGCCCCAATCCGCACTTAAACTTTGAAACGATGATAAGGCTATGTCTTCAACATAGAATTCAGCCATAGGCAATTGTTTCTTTAATGATTTTGATTTTAAGTTGATATAAGACCCATCCATCCCTAAAGGTTGAAAAATATATTGTTGAAAAAACTGGTCTAGAGAGAGACCACTTACTTCTTCTATTATCAAAGCTAAAAGCACATATTCGGTATCGGTGTAATGATAGCCCTGACCAGGAATAAAGTGAGGTTTCATCTTGTCTTTTGAAAACTGAATCATTTCTTCACCTGTCCATTTTTTGTTAGGGTTTGTCAATATCTGGTTGATAATGTTTGGAGTTTCATCGTTAGTTTGATCTGTAAAATAATCAGGCAAACCAGAGGTATGTTGCAATAAATGTGCAATGGTTATTTCTCTTGAATACTCTTTACCATCTAAAACGTGCAGCTGATTTATAAATATCTCTGGCAAATATTGAGTGATTTTGTCTTCGAAATTTAACTTATTTTGATCCTTTAAAATGCCAATTGCTGTAGCTGTAAGTATTTTAGTAACACTGGCTGTGTAAAATGGGCTATTTATTGAAATAGCATCTTTTTTACTTTCCGCTATCTGAATGTTAATACTACGAGATTCAGAATATATGTGTAAAATACCACTTTTAATGTTTTCTTTTTCTAATTCTGTTTTAAATAAGTTCTTAATATCTTTATCTATAGTTTGTTGACTAAAAAGCGTAGCGGGTAAAAAACATAGACATATTATTACTAGTGTTCTCATGATTTTCTATTTATTGGATTCAATGTCTTTTGCATATGCAGCTAAACGTAAAAGATCGTAAAATTTCCCGATATTGCCCTGTAGTATGGATATTGCACTGTGGTCAATTAGTAATGCTCTAGAAATAGATTGTTTATTTTCTTCTGAAATCTGCTTTATTACCGCTCTAGAATTTTCATTACCTTTACTTTCGTAGCTATATAAAACTTTAACCGCGTTTTCTTCTGCAGTTACTGTTCTTGGTTTAGGTATATATCCTAATTGCTTTATCATAGTTTCTGCCAAAATCCATACGGACCATGGATTTTGACCAGTAATCAAATTATTGTCATGACTAATTTTTTCAAGATACATCATACCTTCATTAAATTCTGCTCCCTGAGCTATTAGTTTGTCTTGTAGTAAGAATGGAAATATTGAGGCTGCTTCTGGGGTTAGTAATAGTTCTTCTTTATTTGTAAATCCGCTTACTTCTTTATTTTTTAAAAATGATTCTCCATCTTCTAAGGTAACATTTACCAATGCTGCAGGTCCATGGCAAACTGCACCAATAACTTTATTTTCATTAATAAAATCTTGTATGAGTGCCTGTATAAATTTATTATTTGGAAAATCGAACATCGCACCTTTCCCTCCAACAAAATAAACCGCTTCATAGACTTCAGGTTTTACATTTTGTAATAGCAGACTATTATTGGTCTTAGATTGCGCAATTGTGTCATTTAAAAATGCGTAATCAAAAAGCCCCATATCGTCATCATCCAAGATTGCAGGTGGTTTACCGCCTAAAGGACTAGCGATATCAACTTCAAAGCCATTAGCTTTAAATACATAATAGGCTCTTGCTAACTCTGTAAGTTCATATCCTGTAGCCTTTCCACTTGTACCTAAAGAATCTGTACTTGTTACTACTGCAAGTATTTTACCTCGATGAGAAGGTATATCCTTGGTAATATAAGATATATCGTTTGCTTTACTGTGTATTAATGTAGCGTCTTCAGCCGGCAATAGGCTTGCTATGTAAATGCCTATTATAATGATGAAGATAATAAATACCACTACAATCGATAGAATCCATTTAAGTACTCTGTATTTTTTAAACATAATTTCTTTTGTTAGTTACCATTGCTATAAGTATTGGCTTAGTATTCTGTAATTCCTGCAAGGGAAACAGTTTGCGTGCAAGTAGTAAACACTTCAGTTATAAAAATTATAGCCAACTAAAGCCCAATCCTACATTAAAGAGTACTGCATCTCTGTGTGCATCTTCTTCTAAAGAAGCACGACCCAAAACTAATTTAGACTGCACATTAAGTGCGAAATTTTTCTTTTTGTAAATCTCGTAACCGGTACTTGCCATAACCGCGCAACCAAAGTTCCAATCGTCATTAACGTTATCTTTAATATCGTATAGTGCTGGCGAATCTATGGCCAAACCAATTCCTCCGTGAATCCACCAACGATCTTTTACCCAATATTGCACAGAGGGGATTAACCCCCCAAAATGTCTATCGTTGTCTTGAAATTCGTAGATATTTCCTGGCAAAGAGGCAGTAATGGCAAGCTTTTCGTTCAGCATGTAGCCAAACTTTAGATCTGGAAAAACGAACGTTCCTTGTGATTCGTCGAATGATTGAATACCAGCACTATCTTCAATACTGATAATGCCACCTCCTACTACAGTTTCAAAGATGAAACCTTTTCTTGGTGTTATTGTTTCCGAATTTGTGTTTTGTGCATATGTTATACTTGATACGAATGCAAAAGCTACACAAGCTATTGTTAATCTGATTTGTTTTTTGATTAATTTCATAATTATTGTTTTTTTAAATGTTTATATTTTTGATGGTACAAAGTTGCGATAGATATTAAAGTGAATCGTCTTGAATTATAATTTCGAACCTTAACTACAGAAAAGCCTTCTTTAAAATTTTACCCCTATGTAAAGATTTGGTTCAAATAGAAAATACGATTTCCAATTATTGTCTAGTTGCTTAAATTCTTCTGGTGTATTGGTGTCTATCATCCAGTTTTGACAATGAAACTGTGGTTCTATAAAAAATTGCTTCTTTTTACCAAAGGCAAAATGATAGCCAATATGGTACGAGGTATACAATTTAAAGCCATTGGCTATTTTTTTATTGTCAAGGTCCAAATAGGTTTTATATTGAGGCAATACTTCTACTGAGGCAAATAACCCCTTCCAAAGCATACGTTGATACGATATTCCTATCCCTGTTTCGCGAAGATATCCAGGATAAAACTCCGTTTCAGAATCTATCTTATCTAAAAGTCCATCCCACCATTGAATACCCATAGGTTGAAATAATCGCCAAGTGGCAAGTTTTACACCAATGATGTTTTTTGAATCTAATTCTCGCTTTACGTGTAATTCGATGTGTTGCGTATTGGTTCTTTCTCCTCCATCACCAATATTGGCTAAGATGATAGCAGGAAAGCTAACTCTGTATTTTAAATCTGAATCGTTATTTTGAAATGATTCTGTAGTACCCTGTGCAAAAACATTCAGCGTACAAAGTGTTAAGTAGATGATAAATAATTTTTTCATTGTAATGGGTGTTTATGTCTTCGTTTTTTGATTATTATTATTATTTCATTTGATGGTACAAAAGAACGCCAGAAGTAAGGGCGCATCGTCCTGAATTATGATTCCAAACCTTTTTGATATCCAGTACTCATAGGTTACTTTCATATACTAGAAAGAAAAAAGGCTTAACAGTTTTAGTGTTAAGCCTTATTAGTTCTTAGAATTTTATTTCAAAAAAATGTTTCAGGATGCAAAGTAAGTTTATCTACATTTTTAGTGATTTTTTCAATCTCCCAATGCCACCATTGCTGCTTGAGTAATTTTGAAATCATGTCTTTGGAAAAACGCTTTTTTATAGGTTTGGCGGGATTACCTCCAACTACCGGATACGGTTCTAAGTCTTTTGTTGCTGAGGCCTATGTAGTTAGTATAGTACTATCACCAAATTTTAACACCATTCATTATAAATTTAGCACCTGAAGCAATCATACAAAATTTACCAATTATGAGTTTGTCTCCTATAAAATCGAAATGATATTTTACGTTTTTTTCAAAGTTTGAAACAGCTTCAAAATCATGATAATAAGTGTAGTTGCCAACCTCAATATTGGGGCTGGTGCTGTAGTTTTTTGTAATTTGGTAACGGAAAAACTTTGTTTAAATCTGGAATGTTCATATCTCTATTGTATTAGCTTCTTCTCTAAAATAATCTTTTAACCGATATTGTCCATACGTTGGTGCGATAGTATCTTCTGCCATTAAAGTTAGAAAAAATTCAATAGGACCATAGGTCTTAACAGATGTAAAGGTTCTTAAAGTCCAAATGGTTAATCTTCTTAAACAATCTGGTAAGTGTGTTATTCTAACGGGTTTATTTAACGACGTTAGTGCCAGTTTGCTAATATCATTAAGACTTAAAACATCAGGTCCGCCAACCGTTAAGTCTTTGTTGTAATCCTCTAAAGTATTAACGATAACATTTGCTAAATCTTCTCCATGAATTGGATTGAACTTTTGATTGCCAGATCCAAAAACATACACACGACCAGATTTTGCCATTTGTAGAAAATCTTTCATATCCGAGAAAAACCCATTAGGCCTTACTATGGTGTATTTTAGTCCCGATTCTTTTAAGGCATCAACAAACTTTTCTTTAGCTTCAAATATTTTCAAATTGCGGTGTTTGTCTCCATTAATAGCTGAGACATACACGAAGTGTTTAACACCACTTTTTTTAGCTTCTTCTAGCAAGTTCAAGTTGGCTTTAAAATCGACATCCATATAGGTTAAACCATCTTTTTGACGTGTAATACCAACGCATGAAATCACAGTATCTATACCTTTACAAATGTCTTTTAAGGTTTCTGGCCTTGTGACTTCGGCTTGCTTTACCTCTAAATAATTTTCATTCCTTATTTGTATCTTTTCAGGTTGACGTACAATAGCCACAACCTGATTTTTTTTCTCCATTAATGCATGTAACAAATAACTACCCAAATAGCCGGTAGCTCCTGCCAGTAATACGTTGCTATGTTTCATTGTTGAATAAGTTTTATGGTGTTTTAATTCAACTTTCTCTTAAAAATATAGCGCGTGATAAAAATTCCATTGTCATCGTTTTTTCCCGCATCACTTTCTACCGCACTCGTTACAAACATTAAATCCCAACCTTCAGAAAGCATAGCTGTTAACTTTGATGAAATTAAAGCATCATTAGCTACTATATTTTGAAAACGAATGCCTCCTAGATTGTAAAAGTTCAATAATTTAGTCTCTTCAAAATTTTTAACTCTAATATCTTTTCTCTTAGATTTGTTTCTCATGTTGTTATCATCTGTTTGTGTAGAAGAAAATTGGACATAGTCTCTTTCTTCATTGGATGAAATTAGGCGTGATCTGCCTAACCCACTCGGAACAATAGATTCTACACTTGTAATAACTTTAACTTCAAAGTTCTGCTTTTTTATATCCTGACTAAAACCAATGCTTGTAAATACAAATAGTAAGGTGATTATTGTAACTATCTTTTTCATGTTTTCCCAGTTTTTATTATTCGGTTAAATATTAATTAAATTCATTCGTTAGTAATTCTTCAATAATGGCGTTGCGTTGTGCACCTGTATCGTCTTGTTGATTGCTTAATAATACAATGGTTGCATCGTATTCCGGTATAAAACCAATCATACTCCAATAGCCATTTATATCTCCACCATGCCAGTATAGTGTGGTATTATTTTCTTGTGTGGTAAACCAACCCAAGTCAAAATCAGTATAGCCGCTTGGTACTTTTTGTGCGAATATCTCATCCTTTTCAGAAGCTGAGAACCAATCAGTTTTTACCGCATTAGTCCACGTTTCCATATTTTTAGGTGAGCTACTAAAATCTCCAGCACCAAATGCTATCGCCATTGGGTAGGTACTATTTGCGTTACCATTGTTATAACCTTCAGCATGGGTATTTGTATTAATTGTATTCCTGCCTTTGTATGTGTTTGTCATTTCTAAAGGCTTACAGATTTTTTGTTGAATGTACTCATGGTAAGATGTTTGAGTTAATTCTTGGACCAATAAAGCTGCGATAAGGAAGTTTGAGTTGCTGTATTGTTTAGCAGAACCTGGTTCAAAATTGAGACCGTTTTCCGAAATCATATTCGTAATAACTTCATATATATCTTCTTCATCTAAAGTTGCGCCTTGTTCGTAGGCCTCTTCAACTATCAATTGATAATCTGGAATACCCGATTGATGTGATAATAACTGTGCAATAGTAATTTGATTTCCGTTTGGAAATTCAGTATCAAATTCACTTAGCGTTTGATTAAAACTTTGGATTAAACCATCGCGTTTTAGTTGTACGATAGCAGCAGCTGTTAACGTTTTACTCACTGAACCAATACGATAAGCAAGGTTGTAATCTTGTGATAATGCAGTACTTTCATTTGCTAATCCGAAGCCTTGACGAACTATATCATTTCCATTTTTAGTTACAATGGCATACCCTTGAAAATCGACTTCATTCAATAAATTTTCAACGGTAGGGTAATTTGTGGTTGGTGAATTACTATCATCATCTTTTGAACATGAAGTGAAAAATAGTAGTAAACTCAATACTAATGCTACTAAGAAATTGTGTAAAGTTGTCATAACTGTTCGTTTTTTGATTATTAATTTGATGCAAAGATTCACAAGATTGACACGTCAATCGTTCTGAATTATAATCTGAAACGAACTGGATATGATTTACTACGAGTTGGTCTTCATCCAAGCTCTTGGTGTAATGCCTTCTATTTTTTTAAAATAAGTATTGAAAACACTTTTAGAATTAAAACCACTATCGTAGGCTAATCCAAGAATGGTTAAATGCGAGTTCTTAGGATCTATAGCTGTAGTTTTAAAATGGTTGAGACGATATTGGTTGATGAAATCATTAAAATTTGTATGAAATGCTTGGTTAATTAAATACGACATTTTATTAGTATTCAAACCTAAGTCATCAGCAACAAATTTTAAACTTAACTGAGGGTTCAAATAAGGTTCTTCCTCTTCGCAATAGGTAAGTAGCTCTTTTCGTAACGTCTCTATTTGCTGATTATCCAAAATGTTCGAAGTTAGTTTTTCTTCCTCTTTTTGAGAAACTTTGATATCTTCAAAGAACAAGTTTGACTGATGCAATTCTGAGAATCCTTTTATGCTATGTAAAGGTTGTAAAAAAGGTTCTTGTCTAAAGTTTATAACTTGACCACGTCTGCGGTTAATCATTTCTTTTAAGCGAGAAAATCCTAGCTCTTTATGGTTTGAATTACATAAAATAAACATCTCATATGGTACTAACATTGTTAATTCATGGCCTCCTTTAGTCCATTTTGAAATGTCTTCATCTGTGATTTCTGCATCTTTTTCATTAATGAGATTAAACAATAGATTTTTTTCTTCAATTAATGATGTATTCTGAATAAGCGCTTTAAACTGCTCAGTGTCATTCAGCCAAATTAAACAGAAACATTTTAAATGATGCGCTAATTCTAATTGAGGATTAAGTGTTAATGCGTATTCTATACTCTCTAAAGCTTTATGAAATTTATGTTGATAATAGTAAATGTGTGCTAAAGTGTAGTGATTATTTGCTGAAAGCGGATCTACTTCCAATAGCTTGTTAGCAAAGACTATAGCTTTATCGAAAAAGCCTAGAGCAATACACAATTCTGCCATAGCTTCTAAACCATCTATGTGGTTTGGATTTATTTCTAAAACCTTATTTATATGGATGTATGCATTTTTAAAATCCCATTCTTCCCAAAAAAACTTTCCAACAAATGATAAGGGATATTCTGGTAAAGAGGTATCTATTTCTTTAGCGATTAGGAAATTACTTATTGCTAAATCTATAGCTTTTTCATAAGGCATGTAACCCCACATTGCCAATAAGCCATAACATTGTAAATTGGCATAGTAGGCCTTGGCATATTGGTTATCAAGAGTAATAGCTTGATTATAAAATGAAATCGCTTGGTTTATACTTTCAGGTGTCCATTTTAATTGTAATGAGCGTCCTTTTAAAAACAATTGATAGGCATCAATGCTGTTTGTTGGTTGCTTTATTAAATGATCTTGTACTTCAAAATGCCCAAAATTGTTTCTAACTTCGTCTGCAATCGCTAAACTAATTTCGTCTTCTAAGTCGAAAATGTTTACCAGAGCTCTATCATATTTTTTGGACCAATAATGAATACCATCACTTACATCTATTAATTGAGCTGTTATTCTAACCTTATCTTGAGATTTTTTTATACTACCTTCAAGAATTGTATTGACACTTAATTTTTTACCAATTTCTCTAATATCAATACCTTTACCTTTAAAGGCGAAAGATGAGGTTCTTGCAATAACTTTTAGCTGGTCAATTTTTGTTAGTGCATTTATAATCTCTTCCGTAACCCCATCGCAGAAATATTCGTTTTCAATATCGTTACTCATATTGACGAATGGAAGTACTGCTATGGATTTTTGACTGATCAAATTTTCACACTGTAAAACAAAAGTAGACAATAAAAAATAATTCTAGTGACCATTTTCAAATGCACTAGTAAACTGTGGTTACGATTTCATTATGCTACTACCTAATTTTTTTGGTTTTAATAATATTTATTATGAGTGTATACTTTTATTCCACAATGGTTGTTCCGCCTTTCATTTCTTTATCACTTGGTTTCTTAAACCCAAGTCTAGAATAGCGTCAATCTGTGAAATTTCTAAATAATGGACCAGTTCTAGTATCATTTTTTCTGCTCTATCAATTCGTTCCAGAAACCATTCCAATTCGTTTGTTCTTTTTTTCTTCCATTGCAACAAATCTATAAATTTAGATTTGTTGCGTTAAGTTATTGAGTACAGCGAGTTTTTTAGCTTGTTACTAACGGGTTTGCATATAGTTTGTTGCGTGGTTTAAACACTAATTTAGTAAATAAAAACCAAATAGAAAATCCGCGAGGGTTTTCGTAAATAAGCTAGGACCAAACAATAAATTATATACGGTGTTGTTCACAATTTATTTATTTCTTTTTCAAGGTTTTTATATGGTCTAGAATTCTTTCTATATTCTTATTACTTTTCTGATATCACTTAAAACAACTCTTATTTATAGACAGTATTTTATATTATTGTCTGATTCTGTTAAAGCTGATAATACTTCAATGCAATTTAGCCAAGATTCGTGACTTTGAATAATCATCCATTTCTCATTTCTTTTTTGGACAATTCCAGACCAAACAAGTTGCCCATTGTATTCAGGAATTCCGACTAGTTTTATTTTTAAATTTATTGGTAATGTAAAAGCAACAGTATTTTCCGATATAAATGTTGAATTCCATTTGTTAATTGAATTATTTAAAATTTCAACTGATGAACCAATTTGACTGTATTATTTTTATATACTTTTACCAAACGTATGATTTATTCTTTAGGTCTAAGGTTCTTAATAACCTGCGCAGATACCCAATAGCGTTTTTGTTCTGTCCAATACTTAGTTCCATCTTCTCTTGTCTTTTCTTCTATTCTGGTAAAAAATAAATATCTCCCATCGGGTGTCACATTTGCGCTACCATCTTCAATTGACGTATTTATATCATTTCCCATATTAATTGCAGTTCCCCAAGAACCATCTTGCTGCTTAAAACTAACATACAAATCTGTTCCTCCGTATCCACCTTCTCGCTCACTCTCCCATATTAAATAAGAATCATCTGGCGCAATGAAGGGATGACATGTAAATTTACCTGTGTTAATCTCTTTGCCTAGCAGTCTTGGCTTCTCACGCTTACCATCCCTAATTGTCGATATGCGGATAACATCATTGTTTTTATAATCGTCAAAAACATAAGTGCCTTTACCAGATACGGACAAGCTCATAATACCCCAGTCTTCCCTTTCAAACATAGAACCAAGACTTTTTATTTCTGACCAACCAGCATCAGTTCGTTCTATGTATTTATTTTTACAATACAAAATACTATCATTTCCGTTGCTTGCTGGGTAAAACTTGTACTTATTCCAAACATTGTATTGATTTTCGTCTTGATGGAAGACAATAACAGAATGGAAAAAGGGTGAGTCATCAGCAAATGAGAGGTATACTTGTTTCATATCTTGAGCGATACCTTTTAATTCCCAGTTATTTTCGGATAAGAAGCTGTCATCAAAAATTTCAGGAATTAAACCTGTCGGTTTTTGTCCAAAATAAGCGGTTTCTATGGCTGATGAATCATTGTGATTTGCTTTAGGATTTTTAGTATTGCAAGCATTTGAAAATAGTGTAATTACCAGTATTAAAATTATAAAGTTGAAAGGCCTCATTGTTTAAGTTATTTGTGTTTAATTTGTTCAGTTTTTTTATACCGTAGTTAATTACACTAGTTACTCTTTTATGTAATTCCATTTATTGCCACTTTGCTCAAAAATCATTTTTTTGCCATCTGCAGAAAAAGTGAATGATATGGACTCTGCGTACATTTGCTCTAAAACGAACCTATTGTTTCCTTTATATATTAATGGTGCTTTAAATTCATTTTTTATGAAGTTGACTAAAATATTCTTGTCTTGAATAAAAACAGATTTATCGTCAGGGTCATTTTGAGAAACATAAACCCCAACAAAATTTTTAACTTCATCTTCTGATATTTCTACAGGTGCATCATTTAAATATAGTTTAAGAATTTCTTGATATATCTCATTAATATCAATTTTAGAACCGTTTGAAATTAATGTAAAAGCTAAATTTTCTTTATCAAAATATATTGAGGTAGCTCTAAATTCATCTATACGTCCACGATGTCCAAAACCTTGTCTGTCATTTATTTTGTATCTAAAAAGCCCCATGCCAAATCTATTTTTTATAGACTTCATTAATACTAAGTTTTCTTCTGAAAGAATTTTTCCTGTAAGTAAACTTTCAAAAAAGATATTTAAATCTTTTGCTGTTGAAACAATTGATCCTGTTCCTTTAGTGCTAGATAAATCAGATTCAGGGAATTCAACCCATCTTTCATCATAATTGTATGAGTAAGATTCATTTTTACTGATTTCTTTTCCAACATACGTACTATTTAAGTTAAGTGGCTTACATATTTTCTCCTGTAAAAGTTCTTTGTAAGAGCTATTGTAAATTTCTTCAAGAATTAACGCTAATAAAAAATAATTAGAATTGCTGTATTCTCCATTAGTATCTGGCTCAAAATCGCTTTCATATGTTGATATTTTAGCTAACATTTCTTTAGAAGCTATATAATTGTTTCGATTGTTAAAAAACCATTTATCTTTTGTATAACTATGAACACCACTTCTATGCTGTAATAAATGAGCAATGGTAATTTTGTGTGCATTTTTTACATTTGGGAAATAGTTTTCTATAGTTTCGTTTAACTCCAGCTTATTTTCTTCTATAGCTTTAAATATTAAAGTTGCTGTAAATGTTTTAGTAACGGAACCTATTCGATATTTTGTATTGGAAACTGATTTCTTTTCAGCTTCAATATTGCTAAATCCAATAGCTTTAGAGTAGATAGGTTTTCCTTTTTTGGATAGCGCTACACTTCCCATAAATTCTCCACTTTTCTCATAAGTATGTAAAAGGCTGTCTATTTTTAAGGTTATGCTTTCTGGTTTATTCTGATTTGAAGAAAGATTATTATTTTTTTCTTGACAAGAAAAAAATAATGATATTGAAAATAATAAAAATGTGGTTCTCATTTTTTTGATTGATTTGATTAAAGAATGCTACAAATATCAAAAAATGTTAAAAGAAGAACGGAAAAATTAACCCGACAATGAGACGACAATATGCTGACAAAACCTATATAATGCTGTAGTTCAATTTGATATAAAGTTGTTTGTTTTTAACAATTTCCAAAGCATTTCTAAGAATAATATAGTTGTTAAAAAGCATACAAATAAATAATACAAAGAATGCTAATTGTTCGTTGAGAAAAAATTCATTTTTAAGAATTTCGGTTATAAAAAATAGAGCAATAGAAATGATGGTCCACAAAATTTGAATAGAAATAATTTGTTTGGTAATGCTGTTTTTTTCCTTTTTAAGATACACAATTAATAAAGGAATTAAAATATTAGCAAAAGGGATAAAGAATAATAGAGAGGATAGGTTTATGAGTTTAATAAGAGTGTAGTTGTATTGAAGGTTTTCTTTAGGGGTTCCTTTTAATTCAGAAGGACTTATATTTAAAGCTAAAGCAATGGCTTTAAGTGTATGCCCTTTAAGATTTGCTCCAGACTCGATTCGTTGTATAGTTCTTACAGATATACCTGATTTTTCGGAAAGCTCACTTTGAGTGTAATTAAGTTTTTTTCGATACTCAGTAAGCTTAGACATTATTTTTAACTATTATGTTTTAGTCGTGACAAATTTTTATAATTGTGTACAACGGGTTTGCATATGATACGGCGGGTCTTATGCGGCAGCATCGGCAGTAACAACATTTTCCGTCAGCGAAAGTGGGAAGCGCAGCGTGCGAATCAGCCGTGGGCATTGGCGCCGCCACTACATAATTATCCGCGTGACGAATTTACAATTAATTGTAGGAAATACAATTCACTTAACCATCAACCCGCTGTATTATATGCGGTGTTGTACTGCGTTTTTTAGCCTTTAATAAATTTGACATTGTAAGTTATATTCTCTATTAAAATGCTTGCAAAATATAACCCGGAATTGAGCTGGGAAAGATCAATTTTGTTGGAAAAATCTACTTTAACTAAACTACCCTGAAGATTGTATATTTGTATACTTTTCACAGTATAATCTGTATCAATATACAAGCTGTTTTGCACGGGATTCGGATACAGAATAATTCTTGGTTGGCTAAAGTTATCTATACCCAAAATACATTCTTCACTATATTCAGTGGTTGAGTCCTTACACCATCCTAAAATATTGGGTAGTTCACAAGGAAGATAAGTGGCATTTTCGTCATCTACCTGAATACAGATTAATTTATTATTTTGAGCAAACATCCGTCCCATATTCGAATTATTCCCATTTTGAACGTTTAAACTATTCAACTGATTATCATTACACCATAATACTACTAGATTAGGTGCATTAGATACATCTAGATTTATTAAATTATTGTTTGAACAAGTAAGAGTTTCTAATTGTGTGTTTAAATTTACATTTAAATCTGAAATTAAATTATTATGACAACGAAGATCTTCTAAAAGCAAATTTTGTGAGGTGTCTAGGTTATTAATATTATTATTATTACAAAAAAACCACACAAGATCTGGGTTTTGAGTAGTATCGATATTAGTTAATAAATTTTCGCCTGTATTCAGGTATTCAAGTTTTGGATTTTGCGTGATATTTAGGCTTGTTAACAGATTATCACTACAATTTAACAACTCAAGATTTAAATTTTGAGTAACGTCTAAGTCTGTTAAATGATTTGTAAGGCATAGTAAAACAGTAAGATTTAAATTTTGAGTTATGTCTAAATCAGTTAATTCATTTCTATGGCACAGCAACCTAGTTAGACTTAGATTTTGTGTTACATCTAAATTAGTTAATTGATTAAGTTCTACAACTAGGTTTTCGAGATTGAGATTTTGGGTTACATCCAAATTAGTGAGTAGATTTGAGGAGCATTCAAGGCTAACTAATGCTGCGTTTTGTGTTACATCTAAAGTTGTAAGAAGATTTGAGGAACATCCAAGACTAATTAATGCTGCGTTTTGAGTTAAATTTAAACTACTTAATTGATTGCTAGCACAATAAATGTTTTTGAGATTTACATTCTGAGAAAAATTTAAATTTGAAATAAAGTTCCCAGAACACTCAAGGCTCTCTAAATTTGTAAAACTTTGAATCCCGTCTAATGAGCCAATGTTTCTATTATCAACGAACAATCCTATAACTGTATTTGCTTCAGAAACTTGTATCTCTCCATCGTTATTTAAATCTACGTTCGATTCAGAAATTCCATCACCATCATAGTCAGCAACGATATTATTTACTAATGCATTCTTAAAGTTTGCATCAGGGATATTTACAATTTGAGAATGTAGGCAAGTTGTAATCAATAGAACGGAAAATAGGAGTAAGTTTTTCATATCATTTGTTTTTTAAAAATGCTGTACAACTAATTATATTGTAACAAATATATATGATTAAGGTATAATGAATTCGGATAAAGTAGATAAAGCATATATGTTTATAAGAGGCCTAATCCATCGCGAAAAAAAAAGATTTGAAAAAATTATGCTCCTTTATATATACCCCTAAAATAAAACCCCCTTATCTAAAGGAGGTTTTAAAGAATATTGCGGAGAAAGCGGGATTACATAAATGTGATTCCACTTGTGCAATCTTAGTCAAGCATAGAAACCATCACCACACCAGAAAACAAAAAACCCATCGCTATAAAAGCGATGGGTTTTCTTTTGCGGAGAAAGAGGTAAGTGAACCTCTTTCGTAGTGCCTTTATTTATTACTGTTTCAGTCCTGTACCATTGTTGGGTCACCTAATAGGTCACCTTTATACCTTGTAGTAAAGATAAGGAATTTA
>Ga0209344_10001319_pt1 | contig 33029 bp, 32 predicted proteins | sample Cruoilmetagenom6_FD_187293 | JGI IMG/M metagenome (GOLD analysis project Ga0209344, IMG submission 187293) | Oil polluted marine microbial communities from Coal Oil Point, Santa Barbara, California, USA - Santa Barbara Oil Seep Sample 6 (SPAdes)... | ecosystem: Environmental > Aquatic > Marine...
AAAAGAAGGCAGCTCCTAAGCGGAAAGCCGCGAAGAAGAAAGTTGCTAAAAAGAAGGCAGCTCCTAAGCGGAAAGCCGCGAAGAAGAAAGTTGCTAAAAAGAAGGCAGCTCCTAAGCGGAAAGCCGCGAAGAAGAAAGTTGCTAAAAAGAAGGCAGCTCCTAAGCGGAAAGCCGCTAAGCGGAGATAGCCACTCAAATTGGCGGGTACTAACCCGCCAATTACTTGTGCACGCTGTGCAAGTGAATGATATTGGCGAGCGAGAATGTGTCCGGGGGGACACATTGTTCGGCTTTTCCGACAACATCATTGCACAGCGGACAAAAACACCCAGTAGGGCGGGCATGGTTGGAAAACCGGCTCGCCCACTTTTTTTGTTTTTCCTGTTTGGCTGTTATAGCGCGGGGCGTCGTAGCGCTGTTGTGTGTGAGCACACGCAGTTTCGCCTGGTTGCTCAAGATTAAACCTCTTTTGAAAACATACCTTTAGTTTGCTTTCTTCCATTGCGCTCGTCGGTGTAAAAACTTGAAGACGTTGCGGTTTTGGGGTTAGCTAACAGCACACAGTTTTTGAGTGGCTGGATATTTGGAGTATCTTGATGCGTATATTGGTTTTGACCTTGCTCGCGGCATTTGCTTCCGGTCCCGTTATTACCTCAGCAAACGCTGAACAATTGACCGGAACGGGAACACGTATAGAAAACGATATCGTTGGCACCACTAAACATTGGGGGCGAACGCTTTCAGTGCCGACATCGGGAAAAATTGTTCGTGTCATGGGCGGTACGTATGGTTTTCAGATCATCGATGAAAATGAGACTGTTGTAGGTGATTTCCTTTTTCCCGAACAAGCCATTGGCGTTTCGATCGCTGCTGGTGAATATCAGATCCTGCCATTGGTTTGCCGTATCCATCGACATCATCATGTTGAAGTTACCGTAGAATATTGATCTGACTTGCGATTGCTTCTGGACCTTCCCATTTGGGGTAAATGAAATTTTCTGGCTTTGAGGAGCCAGCTCATTATTGGAGGTCGGACAATGATTGATTTTTATACGTGGACTACGCCGAACGGGCGAAAAATTTCCATTATGCTAGAAGAGACCGGCTTGGATTACACAGCCCATGCTGTCGATATCTCAAAAGATGAACAGTTCTCGCCTGCCTTTTTGAAGGTGGCGCCAAACAATAAAATTCCCGCAATTGTCGATCATGGTGCTGAAGGCGGGCCTGTTTCAGTCTTTGAATCGGGCGCGATACTTCTGCATTTGGCCGAGAAAAGCGGGAAATTTCTACCAACTTCGGGCGCTAGTCGCGCAAAAGTGTTGCAATGGTTGTTTTGGCAGATGGGTGGCGTGGGACCGATTATAGGTCAACTCGGTCACTTTATGACGAGTGCACCTGAGCCTAACCCTTATGCAATTGACCGGTTTATTTCTGAATCCGCGCGGTTGGTAAAAGTCTTAGATACGCAACTGGCCGATAATGAGTTTATGGCAGGTAACTATTCAATAGCGGACATGGCAACTTACCCTTGGCTGGTGCTTGCACTTGAGCCGATTAAGGGTGCAAAAGCTGATGTCGTAGGTGAGGCCGCTCATGTAACCCGGTGGATTGGCTCAATGGCTGCCCGCGCGGGTGTTGAAAAAGGCATGTTGGTGCCTGAAATTTCAAAATAAAGTCTAATTCGCGGCAATTAAATGCATGATTTTAAACGGCAGGGCAGTTTTCCGCCGTTTTTTTTGTCTCCAGCGTTAACCAAATTTTCAATGGCAAAGTGATCTTCTTACGGAACACAGGGACGACCTTGTTGTTTAAATGCGCCCACGGAAGCACGAAGGAGTGGGGGCTGTACGAAGGAGGATGAAATGGCCAGACGAGATATGGATCAGTTGCAAAAATGCGAGCTGGCGGCTGAAGCGGGCGCACCAGAGGCTCTTTATAACCTTGGCTTGATCTATGCGACTGGCAAAGGCGTTGATACTGATTTCGTCAATGCTCACAAGTGGTTCAATCTTGCAGCAATGCGCGGTAGCCATGCCGCACGCGATAGCCGTACTGAACTGGCGCTTGAGATGGACACCGGACAAATTTCGGAAGCACAACGCCGTGCTCGTGAATGGTTGTTGAGCCACTAGTCGTTCAAACTGCCAGGCAGATGGTGTTTGGCGGCATCACTACTCATGAAACCGGGAGTCTTGGGGAAAGCCTACCCCAATACTCGGCGTGACATGAACGGCAACACGGCATATGTTCCGCGCTCTTTCCCAAGAAAAGGCAGATAAGCGGACATGAATGACGCAGTGGAAGATCTGATTGCTCTTCTTGATCTCGAGCAGATCGAACTCAATCTTTATCGCGGGCATAGTCCGGAAACGAGCTGGCAACGGGTGTTCGGCGGACAGGTAATCGGTCAAGCGCTGATGGCGGCCTACCGAACGGTTGCAGAAGATCGTATCTGTCACTCTCTCCATGCCTATTTCATTCGTCCTGGCGATCCCAAAGTACCGATCCTTTATGAAGTTGATCGTGCACGTGATGGGAAAAGTTTTACAACCCGTCGCGTCGTTGCTATTCAGCATGGTCGTCAAATTTTCAATCTTGCAGCGTCCTTTCAGGTTGTGGAAAAGGGATTTGAGCATCAAGCGACGATGCCTAAAGTTCCAGTTCCTGAAGACTTACCGACAGAACGTGAACGCCGCGAAGCCATTATTGATGAATTGCCCGAAGATGTGCGCGTGCACTTTACGCGCCCTCGGCCGATTGAAATGCGCGCTGTCGATCCTCAGCAGTATCTCAATCCAGAGCCGGCAGACCCAGAGTTTAAAGTCTGGTTCCGTGCAACACGTCCCATGCCTGACAGTATTGCAATGCAACAATGCGTGCTTGCCTATGCATCAGACATGACGTTGCTGGATACGTGCATTCGGCCACATGGCGTTAGTTGGATGTCTGGCAAACTTCAGTCAGCCAGCCTTGATCATGCCATGTGGTTCCATCACCCGTTCCAAATCAATGATTGGCTGCTTTATGACCAAGACAGCCCCAGTGCCGTTGGTGCGCGTGGGTTTAACCGCGGCAGCATATTTACGCGGGAAGGGCTTCTGGTGGCTTCTGTGGCCCAAGAAGGCCTTATCAGGCATCGCCCTTAGGCTGCTTCTTTACTGATTGTTGGAGGCTAGCAAGCACATGCGCTTTAGTTTGCGTGTATTTGCGACGTCGCGGCTGTTTGGCGTAGTTCCTCTGTTCACATTTGACGCCCTGTAAATGCAGGGTTAGTCATGTCTCCGGCATTGTATTTGGCAGCTGAGAATGAAAAGCTTGGGAAAATGAAACGACAGCCGGGTAGGCAACGGAGGAGTTCGAGATGAGCAATTTTCAACTTTTAATCAATGGTGAGCTTGTTGATGGAGATTTGACGATGGATGTCGTTAATCCAGCAACAGAAGAGACAGTTGCCACTTGTTCTCGCGCCTCCGAGAAGCAATTGGACCAAGCCGTGGCAGCGGCGAAGGCTGCCTTTCCGGCATGGTCAGCGACCAGCATTGATGAGCGTAAGAAAGCCATCAATGCTATTGCGGATGTTATCGAAGCAAATGGGGAAGAGCTTGCACGTCTGCTGACGCAAGAGCAGGGCAAGCCTTTGGCAGATGCGACCGGCGAAGTTTTTGGAACAGCGGCTTTCTTCCGTTATTTCACGTCGCTCGAAATGCCGGTGAAGGTGTTGGACGATAGCGAAGGACGCCGTGTAGAAGCCCACCGCAAGCCACTTGGCGTTATTGGTGCAATTGTTCCGTGGAACTTCCCGATGATCCTCATGGCGTTCAAATTGCCGCCTGCTTTGCTCGCTGGTAATACTGTGGTGTTAAAACCCGCACCGACAACGCCTTTAACGTCGTTACGTTTAGGGGAATTGATCAAGGACATTCTGCCCGCAGGTGTGGTGAATGTTTTGGCTGATGCCAATGACCTGGGTGCGCCGCTGACGGCTCACCCAGACGTGCGCAAAATCTCCTTCACTGGTTCCACGGCGACCGGTGCAAAGGTGATGGCAGGCGCTGCGGGTCTCTTGAAACGCATTACTTTGGAATTGGGCGGCAATGATGCAGGTATCGTGCTCTCTGATGTTGATCCTAAAGAAGCTGCACCAAAACTCTTTCAAAGCGCCTTTCAAAATAGCGGGCAGGTTTGCATCGCGATGAAACGGCTTTATGTGCATGAGTCCATCTACGATGAAATGTGTGACGAGCTTGCTGTGTTGGCGGATGCGTCCATCATTGGCGATGGTTTGGAGCAGGGTACGCAACTTGGACCGCTGCAAAACAAAATGCAGTTTGAGAAAGTTCAGGAACTTATTGCTTCTGCTGACAATGACGGAAAAATTATTGCTGGAGGCGTGACGCCAGACCAGGCAGGTTATTTCATCCGTCCGACCATTGTTCGTGATGTAACCGACGGCGATCGTATTGTTGATGAAGAGCAATTTGGTCCGGTTCTACCCGTCATTAAATACGCCGATACGTCAGATGCGATCGCGCGCGCTAATGCATCCGAATATGGCCTCGGCGGGTCAATTTGGTCAGGTGATCTGGACAAGGCCTATGCGCTCGCCGATCAAATGGAGTCTGGCACTGTTTGGATCAACAAACACGCAGAGCTTGACCCCGCCATCCCATTTGGCGGAGCGGGCATGTCAGGACTTGGTACGGAGTTGGGTGAAGATGGGCTGGAAGAATTTACACAGCTGAAAATCATCAATATGGCCCGCTAGGTTTTAGCAACAGTTTTGAATAGATGCCCGGTCCTTGAGATGTCGAGGGCCGGGCTTTTTCGTTATGCGTTGCGTTTCATCAGGTTTGCACTGACGAGAAGCATGGCTGTTAAAACGGCTTCTACGATGATGAACACGGTCGCAAACTCTGCGCCATGCATGGCCCACGCGAGCGTGCGGAAGATCGCGGCACCACCGAGAATGAGCGCAGCGCTATAGGCCGCCGTGACGTTTAGTTTCGCCGCCGCCCAAAAGGACAAGAGTGCGCAGGCGACAAAAAACGACGTGAAGTCGCCTACTTGCGTTGAGCGTCCAATACCATCGAGCAAAGGCATGCCGAGACTTTCTGCGGTTTGCGCGGGTCTGATGATCCAGCCTACGGCGTTGACGCCCATGGCGAGGCCCGGAAGGGCAGCAAGAATACGTGCAAGCATGACATTTCCCCCAGTCATTGATATTTGCCGCAGCTTGGCCCGATTCCGTCTTATGCGGAACTAGATTGTCGGCTCAAGCATATTTTGTGGCATCAGAGTGCGATTTGATCGCTGAAACCGCTTGAAACCGCTCAAATCCTAGGGCATACACGGCGGTGGAGAGGTGGCCGAGTGGCTGAAGGCGCGCCCCTGCTAAGGGTGTATACGTTAATAGCGTATCGAGGGTTCGAATCCCTTCCTCTCCGCCATTTTCCAATTTGTCGGATGAGACGTTCAGAGATGTCGGAGCCCATTGGTGAGGTAACTCTCACGTGCCGCCTTATGTTGTGTTCGACAACTTCCGCGGGAATGACGCCCGCGGACCTTAGTCAACAAGATCTTTTGTTAGCGACACTCTCTCCAAGGGTTTTGACGCGTCATTGCCCAGGCGAATGTTCATGTCACCCGCAGCCAGGTCCATTGTGAGGGTGCAGACCGTTCCCATTTGACCTAAAGGCTCTCTGGCACGGTAGGTCTGGCAAATGGCATTTCCAGGGTTTTCGGTATTGGAGAGCATCGTTTCCATTGCCGGCCTGGTACGTTCCTTGGTTCCTTCTGCGAGCAATTTCGCCTGGTTATAGCGGGTGGTTGAATTTGCCAAGGTGGCGGGAACAGAAAACATGTCTCGGTCTAGATAGTGGTTTGTGTGGGTCAGGACATCCCCATGGTCCGCAATTTGAAATCGTTCTGTTGCGGCAAATTCCATATCAAACCGCGCGCCACCTTTGTCAGCGACCATGATGTTTGCTGAGCGGCCATTGCCAGCACGGTCGATTGTTTCACGTGCCGACTCGAGGGAAGGGGCATCCAAAATGGAACGAAGCAGAATGTGAATGGGCACGCCGGTTGTGGGCCGGTCAATGTTGAGGAAATTAAAACATACGCCGATGCCTGCGCTGTTGAGCCCAATTTTTCCAATGATGCCAGGTTCTGTCATCATCAAAACGGAAGGCGCATCGGTGCGCTCAATGCGAACAAGGGAGATTAACGGCTCAAGCCGTTCCTCCCAATCCCAGTTTTGACCCAGCAGTGGCGTCCCATCAAAATGCATCAAGGTGCACTCAGTGGCTGGAACGTAGGAGAGAAACTCGCTACGGGCGTTTAAAGCATAGATCCAGAGCGGGTTGACGCCAGCACCCTCTGCGATTGCTTCTATCTCAATTGAATAATCGGCATTGAAACCGGAGATGATGGATTTGAAATGCGTTGCGATTTCGAAAATCTGTGCTTCCGATCTGTCAAAGAAGACAGAATAGACCTCAATCATTTTATGAATACGGTCGCGAAGTGCCTGTCCGTGTTGGTGACCACGTTGTTGGGCGTCACCGGTCAGAGTAATCAGAGGCATTCCAGCAATCAAAGTCATTCCATCACTCCCAATTTTTCACAAAGGGTAAGGTAAAGCGATGAGATGATCCAGCATCTCAACTGAACGGTGATGCTTATTGACTGGTTTTAACGGCGACTTTCCTGTTCAATGGGGCATCCTTTGGAAATCTGATTTTTGAGTGTGCAGTGCTGCGGTCTCTAAATTTTAGTTTAGCTTTACTGTTTGTTGGTTTGCAGATCGCGAGCCTGTTTCATGGTGCTCATTTTGGGTTTCAGTCTCACGAGCATGCACATAAATTGGAAAACCGTGCGACCGCCTCCGCTCAGATCGTCGGTGCCATTGATCTGAGCGTCACTGAGGACCGGAAAGAGGATCGCTCGGAAAACCGTTGTGATGTCGCTGTTTTTTGTGAAAAACTGAATAAGTTGGTTGGCGTAGACGGCCTTATGTTGTTGACGGATTTTTCTCCAATTCTGTCGATCCATCTTGTATCGCAGAGCTCGCCCCAAGCGCGTGTGATTAATGTCTATCCTCGGGGGCCTCCTGTTTCTCTTCTCTCCTAGTTTTGATATTTGCTCTTTGTGAGCTTTTGGAGTTGAAGAATGAAACACTTTTCCAAATCAATTACCCCACAGTCCTGTGCTGGTTTTGTCCTTATTTTTTCTGTCGCTATTCTAGGTTTTTCCAAGACTCCATTGGCAGAAGGGAATGCTCAAGAAGGTCATGGGTCAAACCATAGATCTGTCTCTTCGCACGAACATGGTGCGGCCCAGCTGGGCTTGGCTGTCGAGGGGACATCTCTGCATGTCAATTTTATCTCTCCGGCTGCGAACATTGTTGGCTTTGAGCGGTTGGCTGAAAGCCTTGAAGAAAATGAAGCCGTTGCTGCAGCAGTGGTGGGTTTAAACAATCCCTCTATATTGTTTTCTTTTGAAGGAACGACCTGTGAGGTGTCAGAGGTGTCAGTTCATGCAGAAGGCGTATTGCCGGAAGAAACTGACGCACAAGAAGGCTCAAATGATGGTGACCATGAGGGTCATGCTGAGTTTGAAGCGACATACGTATTTGTGTGCAACAATACAGCCGATCTGACTGGCATGAGCATCAAATTCTTTGATGTCTGGCCCGGTATTGAGGAGATCGAAACAGTCTACCTCGGGGCCACTCGAACAAAGTTGTTTGAACTGACAGCGCGCTCCAACCATTTGGATCTGAACTAGTGGCTGAGGAAACACAAGAAATGTCAGCACTGGTTCTACAGGATCTAGCTTTTTCCTGGGGGGTGGACGACCCGCTCCTCGAGATTAAGAAGCTTGTTGTAAAAAAGGGCGACCGTCTATTTTTACAAGGTGCCAGCGGCAGCGGAAAAAGCACCTTGCTCGGCCTGTTGGGTGGCGTGCTTGTTCCGACATCAGGCAGATTGACCGTGTTGGGGCAGGAGTTGTCGAACCTCAGCGGCGGCGAGCGAGATCGATTTCGGGCGGATCACATCGGCATCATATTTCAGATGTTCAATTTGCTGCCGTATCTCTCCATTCTGGCGAATGTAACTTTACCCTGTCGTTTTTCAAAAACCCGGATGGCCCGTGCGATGGCAAATGGGGGCCTAGAGCAAGAAGCGACCCGTCTTCTTACTGCTTTGGGCCTTGGAGACGAGGTGCTGGCAAAACCTGTTATGGAACTGAGTGTCGGACAACAACAGCGTGTTGCTGCTGCGCGTGCCTTGATTGGTGCACCGGAACTCGTCGTCGCAGACGAACCAACCTCGGCACTGGATGCGGATCGTCGGGAGAAGTTTATCGAACTCTTGATGGCTGAATGTGCTGCCCACGGAACCACTTTGATTTTTGTTTCCCATGATCCGTCGTTGGGTCACTTTTTTGATCGTTCGCTGAACCTTGGAGAAATCAACCGAAGTTCTGATCGGGGGGGCATATGATGCAGCTATCTGTGTTTTTCCTGCTGGCCCTTCGCAGTGTCCTCAACCGGCGTACAACAGCTGCGCTGACGGTCATATCAATTGCTCTCAGCGTAACGCTTTTCCTTGGTGTGGAGAAAATTCGGGAGGGTGCCCAGAGCGGTTTTGCCAATACAGTGTCGGGCACGGACCTCATTGTGGGTGCGCGAAGTGGAGCAATCAATTTGCTGCTCTATTCGGTGTTTCGAATTGGAGATGCGACCAACAATGTTAGTTGGGAAACATATGAGGATATTGCCAAACGGCCGGACGTTGCGTGGGTTGTACCTATTTCGCTGGGAGACAGCCATCGTGGTTTTCGCGTCATGGGTACACAGAGCGCCTATTTTGATCATTACAAAACAGGTGATCAGCAGAAACTAAAATTTCTTGACGGGACGGTTTTCACGACGCTCTTCGAAGCCGTAATTGGCGCTGATGTCGCTCAAGAGTTAAACTATTCAGTCGGCGACAAGATTGTGGTTGCACACGGTATCGGCGCTGTCAGTTTTGTGAAACATGAAGCCATGCCGTTTACAGTGGTTGGCGTGTTGGCGCGCACTGGGACGCCCGTTGATCGAACGATACATGTGACGCTTTCAAGCATAGAGGCCATTCATCAAGGTTGGGAAGGTGGGGCGGCGCCTCGTGGCGCGGGCACGACACAAGCTGAAAGCTTCACGGGTCTAGAGTTGCAACCATCGTCCATCACGGCGGTTTTTCTGGGGCTCACGTCTCGTATAGGGGTCCTTAAAGTGCAACGGGATTTGAACGAATATGCTGCCGAACCATTGTTAGCGATTATTCCCGGTGTTGCGTTGGCGCAATTGTGGCGCGTGATCGGCATTGTCGAGATCGCGCTCACCGCTATCTCTATTTTTGTTGTTTTGACGGGGCTCTTTGCGCTCATGACTAACATTTTGACAAGTCTGAACGAACGTCGTCGAGAGATGGCAATTTTGAGAGCGATTGGGGCAGGGGTGCGGCACATTTTCTTATTGTTGGTGACAGAAGCTGCGTTGCTGGCTGGGGCGGGGGCGGTGAGTGCACTGGCGTTGGTTCAATTGGTTCTATGGGGCGCGGCTCCGTTGATTGTTGAGGCCACGGGTGTGAGCGTTGCTGGGCCAGGGATCAGTTTGTTTGATGTTGTTACGGTTTTTGTTGTGGTTCTAATCGCTTGTTTGCTGTCGTTCTTTCCTGCATGGCGAGCGTATCGCCAATCATTGGCTGACGGCCTAACCATCAAAGTTTGAGGAATAGATATGAAAAATCTTTTGTGCTGGCTGTTGATGATTGGGTTTCTGTTACCCGTATCTTTGGCTTATTCGGAAGAGCCTGAGACGCTCTACTGGGAGGACTTGATCCCCCCTGAAGGGGTAAAGGCGTTGGAGGAGGCCTATGCGGCGGCAGCAGCGGGGGCAACGCCGCTCAATGAAACACCAGTGCCTAGCGAAGAAACTTCTGCATCAAGTGAGGACCCTGATGATCCGACCGGGACACTTCCTGCAGCCACGCAGATCGGTACTTTTGATGTTGTAGAAGAGTTGAACGGAAAATCCATTCGGATACCCGGGTTTATGGTGCCTTTTGATATCAATCAGGCAAATGAAGTGACGGAATTTTTGCTCGTTCCCTATTTTGGTGCTTGCATCCACGTACCGCCCCCGCCCCCAAATCAAATTGTGTATGTGACGTCTGAGCTCGCCGTCCCGTTTGGCTGGGAGCCTGTCTGGCTTGAAGGTGTTATGGTAACGGCGCGCCATGACAATAGTATGGGGAATGCCGCCTACACGCTCAACCTAACGAAACTAGAACCTTACACCGACGGATAAAGTCGTACGCTGATTTGAAGAAGTAGGGTTTTCCCTTTCCTTTGCGCTGGCTTAGGCTGGTGCAAATGATTTGGGGGAAGGTGAATGAATAGGTGGAAAATAGGTGACTTTACGATCACACGGGTCGTGGAGATAGAAGTGGCAGGTGGTACGAAGTTCCTGCTCCCGGATGCGATGCCTGAAGCAGTGCGTGACTTCAAATGGATGGCTCCACATTTTATGACGCCAGATGGTCAATTGATCATGAGCGTTCATGCTCTGGTAATCGATACGGGTGAGAGAAAAATCATTGTCGACACCTGTATCGGCAATGACAAGCCTCGAGAAATTCCGACCTGGACTAATTTGCAAACATCGTTCTTGGATGATTTGGCGGAGGCTGGGTGTTCTCGCGACACGATAGACACTGTTATGTGTACGCATTTGCATGTGGACCATGTTGGGTGGAACACAATGTTGGTGGATGGGAAATGGGTTCCGACATTTCCCAATGCACGCTACTTGATGGCAGAAAAAGAATTTGCCTATTGGCAATCACAGGACGAACAAGAAGCTGCGAAGGTGGTTTTTTCAGATTCTGTGCAACCTGTATTTGATGCAGGGCTTGTGGACTTAATCTCGCTCGATCATGAAATTTGTGAAGGGGTCTGGTTGGAGCCGACGCTCGGACACACGCCCGGCCATGTTAGTGTGCGCGTTAAATCTAATAATGAAGAAGCGCTCATTACTGGTGATTTTATTCATCATCCTTGTCAGTTGGAACGGCCTGACTGGTGTGCGTCTGTCGATTTTGATCCGGTGCAAAGTGAAGCCACACGACGTGCGGTATTTGACCGGTTTGCTGACACACCGATGCTGGTGATCGGGACGCATTTTGCGACACCCACGGCAGGGTACATTAAACGATATGGAGATGCCTATCGTTTGGACGTTTGACCTTTGCCAGGCGCGAGGCGAACGGGATTGGGGACGGCGCTTATTTTCATAAGTAAGAAGCCACATGAATTGGAGAATAGTGAATGCCTGTTTTTCTAAGACCGACAGTCCTGTCTATTGTTGCCTTGGCTGTGTTGTTTGGGGCTATCATGGGGACAAGGCTGCCGCCGTCGCTGCAAACTCTGGAGGTGCCGAGCGAGGTGGTTTTTGATGGTGCGTCGGCGCTACAGACATTCGAGCGCTTATTGCCAAACAACAAGCCACACCCAGCAGGGTCACTAGAAAATAAATTGATGCGGGACCGCATCTTGGAAGAACTAGGCGCGTTGGGTTATGAACCGCGCGTTCAATCCACTTTTGCGTGCAGCTCCATTTATCCTTCATGCGCTCCAGCTGAAAATATTGTGGCCGTCCACAAAAGCAGCGCGACGGGCAAGGCCATCGCCTTTGTTGCTCACTATGACAGTCAGATGTCTGGGCCGGGAGCTGCCGATGATATGACAGCGGTCGTTGTTATGTTGGAGTTGGCGCGATTGGTGAAAGATCGCGCGCAGACATCAAATGACATAATGTTTGTGTTCACCGATGCAGAAGAAAAAGGATTGTTGGGCGCGGAGGCATTTGTGCAGGCAGATCCACTCGTCTCACAGATTGGTTTGCTTGTTAATATGGAGGCCAGGGGGGCTTCGGGACGCGCTGTTCTATTTGAAACAAGTGAGAACAATAGAAATTTACTGTCGCAGTTGAGGCCGATGATGACCCACCCGACGGGCACATCCCTTTTTCACGCCATTTACAAGATGTTGCCGAACGATACGGACTATTCTGTGTTTCGGGCAGCGGGTGTGCCAGGCGTCAATTTTGCATTTACGGGAAGCCCGTCGCTTTATCACTCAACCTTTGATGATTTGGCGCATTTGGACAAAGGTAGCCTGCAACATCACGGACAAAACGCGCTGGACTTGTTGAATGGATTTGGAGATGCGGAGCTTGCTTTTGAAGGCGATGAGGACGCGGTGTTTTTTGATCTCTTTGGAGATGTACTGATTGCCTGGCCAATGAGTTGGTCATGGGGCTTGTTATTGGCATCGGTGCTGATGATTGGGAGTGCTGTTATCTTCTTATCAAAACAGGGCCGATTATCATGGTGTGGTGCGGCAATCGGGATTGTCATTTGGGCCGTTGCAGGCATCATAACAATCGTGGGCGGATATTTGCTTTCTTATCCGATTGGCGTCTGGGCCAATGTGACGGGTATTGATCATGCAGAGCCAGCCGCTGCGCGCATCTCATTGGTGTTGATGGGTATGTTGGTTGCGGTTGGCGTCGGGCGCTATTTGTTGCCACGGGTGTATGCGCTTGATATCGCGCTTGGAGCGTGGGGTATTTGGCTCTTATTCGCGCTTGTTGTCCAATCAGTGTTGCCGGGTGGGGTTTTCCTTTTCTTGGTGCCGGTTTTGGTTTTTTCGATCTGCGTTCTAATTGTGGCCTTGCGACCAGATCTTTCGCTCAACTGGTGCTTTATTCCGTCGATGCTTGCTATCTCCTATTTTGGGTTGAGTGCAGCAATCGACATGGAGACCGTAGTTAACTTCAACTTGAGCTTCGTGCATGCGGTTCCCATCGTTTTTATGGTGACCTCTTTGGCTATTGTTGTGAGGTTTGACGAGGGTGGTCCGGTCGCTGCGATGCCGACAGTCGGCGCTGCCCTGGCGGTGTTCACAGTCGTTGCTTTGTTTTCGCATAGCGTGACGCCAGACCGGCCAGCAGGCCTGAATATTGTGCAATTTCAGGATATGGATTTGGAGCAAACATTTGTTCTTGCTGAGAATAGTGCGTTCTTTCCGGCAAACGATCCTACGTACGTTGGGTTTTCTCTTGATGAAACCTGGCGCTTTCCCTGGGGCAAACCTCGGTGGGGACAGATGTTTCAAGTTCGTTCAGATGAATTTTTTCAATCACCGGCATTCGAGACGACCGTCCTCTCTGTGGCGGCAACCCCGGCTGGGCGACGCGTTTCTCTTCGTCTCAAGCCAGGTGATGAAGTATCGACAGTGACACTCTACGTGCTTGCGGGGAACGTGGGACGTGTCATTGCTGAAGGGCAGCCTATGGTGCTTGGGCGCCGGGGCGTGGTGCCTGCTGCCGATGAGATGGTCGCACTCACACTAAATGGTCTTTACGGGCGCGAGATCATGCTTTCGTTAGACCTAGTGGGGAGTGACGAGGTGGAAATCATTGTCGCCAGCCAGACACCAGGGGTCATCGGCGATGGAATGGAATTGGTAGCAGCACGCCCCGCAATGACAGCACAGGTTCATCAAGGCGATCATCAGCTCCAGGTACAGCGCCTTAAACTCTAACTGATTTCTCAGTGGAGTTCGGCAAGGAACGCATCAATTGCCATAACCGCTTCTGGTTCATCCATGAAGGGCGCATGCCCACGGTCTTTGGCTGTAACAAGTCTCATATTGGAATGTACGTCCGCCATTTTCTGCACAGTTTGTTTGGAGAGTAGGTCGGAATTTTCACCTCGGACAAGCAACATGGGAATGTTTGAAAGAGATTTGAACTCATTCCACATGGTTGGGATTTTACCGCGGGTGAGCTTCGCGGCGCGTCGCAGTCCAAGGCCGATGGCTGGGTCGTAGTCAGATGCGGGAGCGCCGTCTTCATCGCGGAACGTCATGCGCGCAAATTCATGCCATTTTTCACCAGGCATATTGGGGAAATGTCGATCATTCATTTGTCTGATTAGGATCGCGGCTTCTTCCCACGTTCTGGGAGGTGCCATTTTTCCAACATAACCCATGATGCGTGTGACACCGGCTGGGTCTACCTCCGGGCCCACATCATTCATGATGACACCCTTGATGGCTGTTGGGCGTGCTGTGCCCATGGTCATGGCGACAAGGCCGCCGCGCGATGTGCCGATGAAAATGGCGTGGTCAACACCTGCGGCTGCCATCATGTCGAATGTGTCGCGCATTTCGTTGGTGGCTGTGTAATCCATCCAGCTGGAGGCATATTCCGATTTTCCGCGACCCCGGAAGTCTGGGCAGAGAACGCGGCGGTCTACGGACAGGCGTTCTGCAAGCGCAGCAAAGTCTTTGGAATTGCGCGTGAGGCCGGGAAGACAGACGATAGGTGTTTTTTGTGATGTTCGCGCGCCGTAGTCACGCGCATAAAGCCGCAGGCCTTCCTGGGAGGAATAGTAAAAATCTCGAAAAGCCATAGTTTTTCCTAATATTTTTACACTGTAACAGATGAAACATTCTCAGTCGTTTGATGCTTTCTGGCAACAGCGTGTTACCCGCCGGATCTCTCATCAGCGATGGGAGACATTGTTCCCGGTTCGGACGTGACATTAGGGGCGCTCGTATCAGTTTCGATCATGGTTGACGGTGCGCGTGGACGATCTAAACCTGAAGGTGGGATCAGGCGTACTGGGGCATCATTGCGACCAATAGCCAAGGGAGCAGTTGGAACCAATGAAGGTTGTGCCACCAATGGCGCTCGCTGAGGTGCCGTAGGTGTTGACGTCGGTGTTGGCGCTGGTGTTTCAACCGGTGGGGCGACGAGTGCCGGTGAGACAATTGGCGAGGCCAACCCTCTGGCTGCGCGAGCGGCAATATCATCGCTGTCCATCACAGGCTGCATAGCGCCATCAATTTTAGTCGGCATTGCATTTGTGTTTTGTGTCGTTTCATCAACGGGGACGTCAAGTGTCGGTGTTTCAACATTGTTCTCAACTGGCGCAATCGGCTCGAGAATTGGCGTTTGCGTTGGCACCGCAACCCTATTTGGGTTGGGCAACGGCAGATCAGCATTTGGTGCAACAGTTGCTACCGGTATCGATGCGGCTGCTGGAGGGATGGCCGCCAGGACTGGAGCAGGTACGGAGAGTTGGGGGCGGGCTGTTTGCGGCGCATTCGGCGTTAAAGCCATTTGAGGCCGCGGTGTTGTCTGAATGATAGGTGCCGTGCCGTCGTAGCGCGCAATGTCTTGTTCAATACGCAGATCGGCCGATTGGTTGCCCAGACGGGCGCGATACACTTGAATGTTTTCCATCACGCGTTGCACATAGTTACGTGTTTCGGTGAAGGGGATGTTTTCCATCCAGTCGATTGGGTCGACCGCCGGGTCGCGCGGGTCGCCATATGTTTCGACCCACTGTGATACGCGGTGGGCACCAGCATTATAGGCAGCGATGGTCATGATATAGGAGCCAGCGAACCCGTCGAGGAGATCGCCCAAATGAGCCGAGCCCAACATGGCATTGTATCCGGGATCATTTGTGAGGCGCGCACGCTGGTAAGGAACGCTGATTTGCCGCGCCACTTCTCTCGCGGTGCGTGGCATGAGCTGCATGAGCCCACGGGCACCGGCATGGCTGATGGCACCGGGATTAAATTCACTTTCTTGACGTGAAAGACCATAGACGACTGCGCGCTCCACGGGTGAACCCACTTGTCGGTACGTCGGAAGAACTGCTGTCGGATAGCTACGCTCTGCCAAAAGAATATTGCGTCCAGCGGCCACCTTGGCGACGCGCACGGACAAGTTAGGATAGCCCCGTTCAACCATCAAATCGGCAAGGGCGGCGAGCGAAGGTGCATCGGGGAGTGTCTTCGCCAGTTGAATGACGAAGGACCTGGCCAAAGAGCTTTCGCCCGCCTCATCCAGCAGTTCGAATGCGCGGACCATGTCATTTGCGGTCAGTGCATTACCCTGGCTCGTGGTGGGAACAGGATCGCTTGCCAGTTGCAAAGTGGCAGTTCCATTTGTGGAGAGCCGTGCGAGCGCAAGTTGGCCATAAAAGGTTGTGCCGTGGCTTGCTGCTTTTGTGTAGTGCATTGTGGCTTCGCTCAGGCGTCCTGCGGCTTCTGCCGCACGCCCCATCCAATAGGCACCACGTGAACGGCTAATCGGTGTTGCGACGCCTTCCTCTAGTGTTTTGAAATGGCGAAAAGCCGTATCAGCATCATTCAGATATTGAAGGGCGATCCAGCCTGCGAGAAACTCTCCTTCGGCAAACGCCACGCCGCGTTCATGTCCATGGCCGGTCGCTAGCTCGTAGGCCTCTTGGTAATTTCCGTTAGCAAGCGCTTTGCGTGCAAGAATTTTGCGTTCGGTCCACCAGCGCTCGGGGTTGCCAACGTCATGGGGTGCTGCAGGCGACGTAAGAAAGAGCGGGATTGCCGTTTCGACATTGCCGCGGCGCCGCAAATACCTGGCGTGATCAAAAACCAATCCCGTGTCGGCCAACAAGTGGGAAGGAACCCGCGCCAGCGCACTTTCAGCCCCATTGGCTCTTGAGCTTAGTTTCAGCCGTGCATCGGCGAGTGTTCGTGCTTCTGCATTGACCAGTTGCAGCATGCGACGGCCGTCGGCGAAGCGTTGTTCCCATATCAGTCGATTAAGGCGGTCCTCATGGGCATGTGCTGGCAGGTGAGGAGCAAACTTGCGTAATATTTCGGCTTCGCGAGCGCGAGAGAATTGATGCTCGACCCACGCACGTTGGATCCAGCTCGCGCCTTCGCTTGTTTGACCGACATTCAAAAGGGCCTCGCCCAATCGGATTTTCCCTTCACCCGTCAACGGATCACGCGTGGCGAACCAAGCAACGACGTCGCGATCATTCATAGGGTAGTCGATCAGGGCTTCTTCTGCCCGTGTGGATAGAAGGTTCTGCCGTGGCCAATGCGGGTATGCTTCCTGAAACGCGACGATTTCGGCCAGAGTTGATCCAGCACCTTGTTTTTGGAATTGCAGCCAATTCAGAATGGCTTTCGCTACAGGATCTGAAATTTGTCTGGAGTTGGTGCGGACCTGGTTCCAGTTGTTTTTTTCGCGTGCGTCCAATCCCGCCCAGAGGGCAATGCCATCAGCCTCATTCAACAAGATGGAGGGGGGAGGTGGCGCAGGTCTGGCTAATGGCACCGGCGTCGCCGCTTGAGCATTCACCATGGACAATGTGGCGACCAACAATGAGCCTGCAACGACTAGACTTATTCTTTTTAGGGTGGCATTTCCCCCCAAGACCACAAAAACAGACCGCACTTTTAGATCAACCTTTCGGCGTAAAACGAAAATGCCTAAACCCTCAAATAGTCGGTAGTTTTGAAGCCGGGGCTATTGCAACCAACTATAGCGGGATTCGGCGAGCTTGCTGCTTGTTGAAAAGCCTACAAGTGTCCGCGATCACTTGCCAGTGACACTATTGCAGGAGCGCAGCTTTGGTTAATTTTTGGCTCTAACCTGCTCATTCTATTGCGATTTGAGGGTGTTTGACTGTATGGTCCGCGCCTTACAATCAACTGGACGAAATGCAGGTGTTTTCTGCATTTTCAGCTTTATAGGAGCCATTCGAGATGTTCACCGGGTCTATTGTCGCTCTTATCACACCGTTTAAGAACGGTGCTGTCGACAAAGACGCTTTTGCGCGTCTGGTTGAGTGGCACATTTCTGAGGGAACGCACGGGCTAGTACCATGTGGGACGACCGGCGAGTCGCCCACATTGAGCCATGAAGAACATATGGCCGTGGTGGAGCAGTGCGTGAAAGTTTCTGCCGGGCGGGTGCCGGTTATCGCTGGGGCTGGTTCAAACAATACAGCAGAAGCACTGCGTCTTAGCCAGCACGCTAAGAATGTGGGCGCAGACGGTATTCTGGTCGTGACACCGTACTATAACAAGCCAACGCAAGAGGGACTGTATCAGCACTTCAAAACGATCAATGATGAAGTCGATATTCCGCTGGTGATTTATAATATCCCGCCACGCAGCGTGATCGACATGTCCGTTGAAACAATGACCCGGCTGTCAAAGCTGAAGAACATTATGGGCGTGAAGGATGCGACGGCAGACATTGCGCGTGTGAGCAAACAACGTTTGGCGATGGGCCCGGACTTTTGTCAATTGTCTGGCGAAGACGCAACTGCTTTGGCGTTCATGGCGCATGGTGGCCACGGTTGCATTTCTGTTGCGGCCAACGTGGCACCAAATCTTTGCGCACAGTTCCAGAATGCCTGCATGCAAGGCAATTTCGCTGCGGCCCTTGAGCTGCAAGATAAGTTGATGCCGCTTCATGCAGCTTTGTTTGTTGAATCCAACCCGTGCCCAACAAAATATGCGTTGGCGCGCCTTGGGCTCTGCGGAGACGATGTACGCCTTCCAATGGTTCCAATCCAGTCTGCTACGCGTGACGCTGTTGATGCCGCACTCGTTCATGCTGGCTTGATAGACGGCTAAGAGCAATGTCCTCAAAACACGGTGGCGCCAAACAAAGAGGGGTTGTTGACGGCAAAAAGATTGTCGCTGACAACCGTCGGGCTCGCTACGACTATACCATTGAGGATGTTTTCGAGGCGGGCGTTATGCTGCGCGGCACAGAGGTAAAGGCTCTTCGCGAGGGGAAAGCCAACCTTGGCGATGCGTTTGCTGAAGTGAAGGATGGTGAAGTCTTTTTGGTGAATGCCTTTATTCCGGAATATTTGCAGGCAAACCGTTTCAACCATACGCCACGTCGTCCACGAAAATTGCTGATGCACCGTCGTGAAATCGACAAACTGGCAGCATCTATCGCGCGCAAAGGCATGACTTTGATCCCGTTGAAGATATACTTCAACGATACCGGACGCGTGAAAATCGAATTGGGTTTGGCGCACGGCAAGAGACAGGCCGACAAACGACAGACTGAAAAAGACCGGAGCTGGCAGCGCGACAAAGCGCGATTGATGCGTGAACGCGGGTAGCGAATTGGGAGAGTTCGATGAGTGACAAAGACAGCAAGTCTGATGGCAACGAAACAAGCGAACCGCAAAGTCTGCTCGGACAAATCAAAGAAAAACTAATTGCTTCAAAAGAGAAAACGGCAGAACAGGGGCGCCACATTACAGGTGCGCCTGATCTTGCTCGTGCTGATCGCTTGCCGCCTGGGCAATATCGTGTCGATAAATGGCCTGTGTTGGACCTGGGCGTGCAGCCCGATGTGCCTCGCGAGGCCTGGAGCCTTACGATTGATGGTGCTGTTGAAAATCCGGTGACGTGGGACTGGCAGACATTTGCCGCTCAACCGCAAACTAGTCTTGTGTCAGATATTCACTGTGTGACGACGTGGAGCCGCTACGACAATCGGTGGGACGGCGTTTCGTCCAAGCACTTGCTTGAAACCGTAAAACCAACTGCAGACGCGAAGCATCTGATCTTTCACAGCTATGATGGCTATACCACCAATGTGCGACTGGACATGTTCTGCGACGGCGATGTGTTGCTTGCTCACAGTTGGGAAGGGGAACCGCTGACTCGTGAGCATGGGGCACCGGTTCGGGTAATCATTCCAAAATGGTATTTTTGGAAAAGCGCTAAGTGGATACAACGCATTGAATTTTCTTCCGCCGACAAGCCGGGTTTCTGGGAAGTACGTGGCTACAATAATGATGGTGATCCATGGAACGAAGATCGTTATGCCATGTAGGGTTTTGATTTAATCAGACGCGTTTGAGTTGTGGGGTGGGGAATGGTGCACTGGAAGTTTTTGGTTTCGTTGATCATATTTGGGATGTCTGGCGCGAGCACAGCACTAGCTGTTTCTGAGCGCCCTAACATCGTGATCATCTTGGCAGATGATCTCGGGTATGGCGACATAGGCGCTTTTGGTGCAAATGATATTGCAACACCGAATATCGATGCGCTTGGTGCGCGTGGCCTGCGCTTCACTGACTTTTATGCGGGACACAATGTGTGCAGCCCCTCGCGAGCAGCCCTCCTGACCGGCAGGCATTCTCACCGGATGGGTATCTCTTATGTCTTTCAGGGGAGCTCGCCTGATGGCATGCCGCTGGAAGAAGTAACAATCGCGGAAATGCTGAAAAGCGTGGATTACGCGACGGGCCTTGTCGGGAAATGGCACCTAGGGTCGCAAGATCGCTTTATGCCTTGGAACCAAGGGTTTGATGAATTTCACGGCGTTCCGTTCAGCAACGATATGCCCAACTTTTTTTGGTACGACAACCATGAGCAAATTTTTGAGCCCATTGATCAAACGCTTTTGACGCAACGCTACACCGTTGAAGCGCAGAATTTTATTGATGAACATAAAGCTGAGCCATTCTTTCTCTATGTAGCGCACAACATGCCTCATGTTCCGATTTACGCATCGCCTGACTTTCTAGGGACAAGCGAGCGCGGGCTTTATGGCGATGTGGTTCAGGAACTTGACTGGAGTGTTGGGCAGATTGTGGCGTCGCTGGATGAGGCCGGCATCCTGGAAAATACGCTGGTCATTTTTACGAGCGACAATGGCCCCTGGTTGGCAATGGGCGCGCATGGCGGTGAGGGTGGTGTGCTTCGCGACGGTAAAGGCACGACTTTTGAAGGCGGCCACCGTGTACCCATGGTTGCGGCGATTGGTGGAGGCGTCGCTGGTGTCACTGTCCACGAGCCGGTTTCTATGCTCGACCTGTTGCCGACGATTGCCTCTTTGACAGGGGCAGCGCTGCCCGAGGGGCGTGAGTTGGATGGTCGTGATGTCTCCGGTATTTTCACAGGCGAAGGGACTGACAAAGAAGTGCCTTACTACTACTACTCTGCCTGGAACACGCAAATTGATGCCGTACGGCTTGGGCATTGGAAATTGAAACGCGAATTGAGTTTCGCGGTTCCTGATTTGATCATGTCGACGATTTTGAGGTTTGGTGAGTTTACTCACGATGAGCTGCTTTTTGATTTGTCCGCAGATCCCGGTGAGACAGAAAACCTGATTTCTGAGCATCCGGAAATCGCAGACGCTTTGCGCGATGTATTGGCTGAAGGTGACAAAATAGTGCCGGAATATCGGATGCGCGTAATGTTGGGAGAAAGCGCTGATCGTGCAGGTTATGGGCGTCCCATCATTGCCATGGTGGTGCTTGGTCTGGTTGCCTTGCTGCTGATCGCAGGGATTATATTTGGGCTTTGGCGTGGTGCCAAAAAGCTTATTTCTCGCGTGTTATGAAGAAGCGGGTCAGCCGACTATGGTGCTAGAAGATGGCGTTAGCTGACCCGCTCTGATTTACGGCATGACGATTTCAAACCAGAAATCAAATGTATCGAGAAGGTCAAGTAAGTCACTCAACGCATCTGTGTTCCCGTCAATCTTCGCAGTACCATCCGCCACAACTTCTGGAACTGATTTTTCTTTCAATGCAAGGGATGCAAGGACCAAGCGCGGCAAGGAAATGCTGGCATCCGCGTTACTTGCTGTTTTGTCTAATTCATGGTGGAGAACACCATTGGTAACCTTCACAAGATAAGTCTCATTGGTGTCGGTCACATTCAGATTGAGTGTGATTGTTTTGGCACCGGCCTTCAATCCATTGAGACGGACAGATAGTGAGTCCAACAGTTCAGAAGTGGGAAGCCCACGCACTGTTTCCTGTCCAGCCGTGCGAGGCGCATCTGGCGCTGCTGGTGGACGTGGATTGCGAAGTTCTTGTGCTGCGGTGAGATAGAACGACCGCCAAGGACCCGACTCTGCCTGGTAACCCATTTGCTCTAAGGCGTTAGCTTGTAGTGCGCGCGCCGCTTCGATGCCGGGTTCAGCAAAGACCAGATGGTTCACCAGTTCTGCGACCCAGCGGTAATCACCCTCTTCATAAGCTGCTTGGGCGATTTTGAGCACGGCATCGGCGCCACCTATGGCTGCGACATATCGCTTGCCAGCTTCAACGGGCGGCCACTTGTGCAGGTTTGCGGGATTACCATCAAACCAGCCTAAGTACCGCTGATAGATGGCTTTGGTGTTGTGGCTCAACGTTCCATAGTAGCCACGTGTGTACCATTCAGCTTCCAGCGTCGGCGGGAGCCTGAAGTCTTCAGCTATTTCCAAGGGCGTTAGCCCGTGATTTGCCAATCGCAGTGTTTGATCGTGCACGTATTTGTAAAGGTCACGTTGCTTCTCGAGGAACGCAACCGTGACGTCTTCGCCCCAACGCGGCCAATGGTGGCTGGCGAACATGACATCAGTTCTTGAGGCATAGAGATCAATGGCCTCGTTGATGTAGTAGCTCCAGGATTTTGCATCCCGTACCTGTGCGCCACGCGGCGTTATGATGTTGTGCAAATGACATGAGCAATTCTCGGCCATGCAGAGCGCCTTGAACTGAGGGAAGTAGAAGTTCATTTCCGCTGGGGCTTCTGTATCTGGTGTTACTTGAAATTCGATTTCAACACCATCAACGGTGAGCGTCTCACCCGTCTCGGAGATACTCACTGTTGGTGGTACAAGGTTCACACTGCCAACGGACACTGTTTTACCAAGACCGGCATCGACGTGACCTTTGGGTCCAGGTGGCAGCATGGAGCCATACATGTATGTGGCGCGGCGCGACATGGCGTTGCCTGCGAGCACATTTTCGCTGACGGCAGCTTTTAGAAATCCTTCCGGGGCAATGATCTGTAGACCGTTGGCGATGTCTTCGTCGCTTAACACGCCTTTGATGCCGCCATAGTGGTCGACGTGAGAATGGGTGTAGATGACGGCCGTGACGGGTTTGTCGCCACGATGTTCGCGCATGAGTGCCAGGGCGGCGGCTGCTGGTTCAGCAGAGATCAGAGGATCAATAACGATGTACCCCGTGTCTCCTTCTAGGAAGGTGATGTTGGATAAATCAAAATTTCGAACTTGGTAGACGCCTTCTGTGACTTTGAACAGGCCATGGAAGGAGTTGAGCTTTGCCTGTCGCCACAGGCTTGGATTGACTGTGTCCGGTGCCTCACCTTTGATGAAATCAAATCGCGACATGTCCCAAACGGCGTGTCCGGCGGCGTTCAGGCTGCGTCCATCCGGGATGGTTCCCATGAAGCCTTTTTGGGCAAGTTCAAAATCTTCGCCTGTGTCTTTAGGCAAAACATCAAGCATCGCCTTTTGCGCGGCTTGGGTGGCTTTGGTTGCATCGTTTGGTGTCGACATCTGCTCTCCCTCTATTCGTCTTATTTTTCTTTTGCGAATATTTTCCTTGTAAGAGAAGTCTAACGCTGAAAACGCGGGAGCACAGCAGGAATTTGAAAATCTAGCTGTCGATGTGGGCCCGTACTGCCCGAAAAACATCGTGGAACATGGCTTGTGTCAACCGACCCGTGTTGGTGTTGTACCTTGAGCAATGATAGCTGTCGAAAAGTGTCAAACCGGGAGCTAGGTCATGTTGGGCGCCATGGACGAACTTGAAAGCCGTTTGTTTTTGCTCGAAAACAGTCACGAGGTTTTTGTGTGCAATGAGGCCCAGCGCGATGACGGCTTTTAAGTTAGGAAGCGCTTGCAATCGAGCTTTTAGGAACCCTCGGCACATTTTTTCTTCAGCACCCGTGGGTTTGTTTTGTGGCGGCACACAGCGCACGGCGTTTGAGATCATGCAATTACCCATCTCAACACCGTCGTCGGGTCTCGCGTCATAAATGCCTGTGGCAAAGCCAAATTCAATGAGAGTTGGATAGAGAAGATCACCCGCCCAATCGCCGGTGAAGGGCCGACCTGTCCGATTGGCACCCTGCATACCCGGCGCTAACCCCATGACGAGTACTTGTGCAGTTTCTGGCCCAAATGACGGCACAGGAGCGTTGAACCAATCAGGGTTGGCGGTTTTGCTCTGATTGCGAAATTCTTCCAACCGTGGGCAGAGATGACAATCAAGAGGCGCTTCTGGGGTATATAAAACAGTCATTGAAAAATTGCGGCTTTCAGGGATGGAGCTTGGGTGGGCTGATCTGATAGACCCACGCTGTAATTATCGACAAGGTACCCCATAATTAGTGTCTGGGGCAGGGAGGTTGTTGTGATTTTAGTCGCGCTTGGCGCAAACCTGCCTGGACCTTGGGGAGGCCCGAAGGAAGGGCTCAGAGCCGCGCTTGAACAATTTTCAAATTATGGATTGCGTGTCGAGGCGGTATCACCCTTTTACCAAACGGCCGCGGTGACGCCCTATGCCCAACCGGATTTTGTGAATGCCGTGGCGCGTATAAGTGTCGCTTATTCGCCTAATGAGCTGTTGGCGCAGCTTCACCGGATTGAGGCTGCTTTTGGACGAGTGCGAACCCAGCGCTGGGCGGAGCGGACATTGGACCTGGATTTACTCGACTTTGATAGCGTTGTGCAGCCAGACACGGGGTCGAATCACTTGGTTTTGCCGCACCCTCGGCTAGCGCTTAGGGCCTTTGTCTTGGTACCGCTTGCAGACGTGGCTCCGAGCTGGAGACACCCAATTTCAGGGCAAAATGCCGCCGAGATGCTCAAATCTTTGCCTGAGTCAGAGAAACAAGGGGTTCGTCAGCTTTTGTAAGCGGCACAAAACGCTCAAAAGTTACGGCTAAGGTGCTGTTTTCCCTTGCGTTTGGGCTTCAACCTGCCTAGATAAAGCCGAATTTCTCGTTCCCTCTTGCGCCCGGAGTGTCACTATATGGCTCGCGTGACTGTTGAAGACTGCGTGGACAAGGTCCCAAATCGGTTTGATCTTGTTTTGATGGCTGCCCAACGTGCCCGTGCTGTGTCTGCTGGCGCAGAACTCACAATTGATCGTGACAACGACAAAAACCCTGTTGTTGCGCTTCGTGAAATTGCGGAAACGACAATTCTGCCAGACCAGCTTCGCGAAGACATTATCGAAGACATGCAAAACCGTGTTGATGATGATGAACCAGAGGATTTGGCAGCGGATAGCGGTGATGATGTGATTGCAGGTGCTGATGGTACGGCGCCGGAAGTCCCTGATCGCATGAGCGAAGATGAACTACTGCGTGCGTTGCAGGCACAGATTGATGCGCCTGCGCCGCCACGTGCTCCCGAGCCTGAGGAATATGATTGATCGGGACTGCGACATTTAAATGGTAGGTCGGACTTGTGATTTACCGAAAAGACGCCGCCCGGCTTAGGCTAATAGGGCGGCGTTTTTCGTTTTTGGTGCATAATGCTGATTGAGTGGATGTCGGTGAGTGTTGGAAAGGTGTGTGTGCATGCTGCGCCAGTATGAACTGGTGGACAAGGTATTGGCCTACGACCCAGAAGCGGACGAGGCATTGATCAATCGTGCCTATGTCTACGCCACGAAAATGCACGGCAGCCAGTTGCGCCATTCTGGTGATCCTTATTTCTCTCACCCGATTGAGGTTGCGGGCATTCTAACCGATCTTCGGTTGGACGCGGCGACCATCATTACTGGCCTTTTGCACGACACCATCGAAGACACAGATGCTACGCCTGAAGAGATTTCCTCGGTGTTTGGAAACGAAATCGCTGATTTGGTTGATGGGGTGACAAAACTGTCACAACTGGAGTGGGACAGTGAAGACGCGAAGCAAGCTGAGAACTTTCGAAAATTTCTTCTGGCGATGTCCAATGACATTCGTGTTTTGTTGGTGAAGCTTGCCGACCGGCTGCACAATATGCGTACGTTGCATCACCACCCGAAGGAAACCAAACGTCGTCGGATTGCGCAGGAAACGCTGGATATTTACGCGCCGCTTGCAGGTCGTATGGGCATGCACGAATTTCGCGAAGAGCTGGAAGACTTATCGTTTCAGGTGATTAATCCCGAAGCCCGTGCTGCCGTTGAAAAGAGACTTGAGGATTTCAGGTCCGAGAGTGGCGATGTCATTGATCGTATCCGAGACCGCATAGAAGAGATCTATGTGGGTAGTGATTTGAACGTTGAAGTTCAGGGGCGACAAAAACGACCCTATTCGATCTGGCGGAAAATGCAGCGGCAAGCAACCTCACTTGAACAATTGTCTGACATTTTTGCATTTCGTGTTTTAGTGTCTGGTGAACCTAATTGCTATCAAGCGCTGGGGATCCTTCACAGGCGTTGGCCGAGTGTTCCGGGCCGGTTTAAAGATTATATCTCCACGCCCAAGAACAATGGGTATCGTTCGATCCACACTACGATCGTCGGGCCAGAACAAAGACGTGTGGAAATTCAAATTCGTACACGTGACATGCATGACGTTGCCGAACATGGGATCGCAGCACATTGGATTTATAAAGATACTGATGCAAAGACGCCTGGACAGACTTATGCAGATACCTTCGGTTGGCTTCGACAACTTGTCGAGATGGTCGAACACGGTGGCTCGGCTGAAGAATTTCTCGAACACTCAAAATTGCAGTTGTTCTCTGATCAAGTGTTTTGTTTCACCCCAAAAGGTCGTTTGATCAATTTGCCACGTGGCGCGACTGCTCTCGATTTTGCGTACGCGGTTCATACAAAGATCGGGGACACGTGTGTGGGGTGCAAAATCAATGGTCCTCATATGCCGTTGCGCACACCACTTCAGAATGGTGACGAAGTAGAAATTATCCGATCTGATGCACAAAGCCCGTTGCCGATTTGGGAAAGCTACGTTGAGACGGGTAAAGCGCGTTCAGCTATTCGTCGTGCGCTGCGTCAAACCCAGTTAGAAGAATTTGAACTGTTGGGCAGGCAAATGGTGCGGTCTCTTTTTGAGGCGGCGGGCAAGGAAGCAGAAGATCAAATTCTCGAACGCGCTCTTGGTGGGCTGGGTTACAAACAGTTAAACGAACTGTTCATCGCAGTGGGGGAGGGTATCAACTCTGCCCATGAAGTCTATGAACAGGTCTTCCCCGGAGAGACAAAAGGTAAAGGACGAAAGAAGGCTAAAACTAAAAAAGCCAAAAACGACGATCCACTAAATGCGAAGCCTTTGGTCCGATTGCGCGAAGGGGTGCGCGGTCACGCTATTCGGTTTGCAAGAGAAACATTTCCATTGCCTGGTGACCGGATCGTGGGGATCCTTACGCCGGGTGAAGGCATCGTCGTTTATCCAATTTCCTCTGGCCTGTTGGAAAAGTTTGATAATGAACCTGACAGATGGGTGGATGTCACCTGGGATATTCGGGATCTGGACGCTGAAACTTTTGTTACACGGTTCAGTGTTCGGGCGTCCAATGAAGTGGGTGCGCTGGGCGCTATTGCCACGTTGATTGCCGACTATGAGGGTAATATCAATAATATGACGCTTGCGCAGCGCGACATTGATTTCTACGACATAGAATTAGACATTGATGTGCGAGATTCGAAGCACGCGAACAGGATTGTGAATGCGCTGAATGGCTTGACCGTCGTTAACGCAGTGATACGAGTCTAGAAAGGGCCAGTCTTTAAGGCTCTGCAAACCAAAATGGGGTAGTTTGAGACATGGACGAAAAGCGGGTTTTGAAGGAGTTTTCTAATGCTGGAGCTTTGCTGGAAGGGCATTTTGTCCTTTCTTCAGGGCTGCATTCCAGCAAATACCTTCAATGCGCCCGAGCGTTGATGGATGCCAAACGCGCCGCACGTCTGTGTAAGGCGTTAGCTGCCAAGGTGACGTCGGAAATTTCTAAACCAATTGACCTCGTCGTCTCGCCTGCCATGGGTGGTGTCATCGTCGGTTATGAGATGGGGCGTCAGCTTTCGGTCCCAGGTATTTTTTTGGAGCGGGTTGAAGGCGAGTTTGATCTTCGCCGTGGATTTGATATCCCAAAAGGAGCTCGGTGCTTGATGGTCGAAGATATCGTGACCACCGGGCTTTCGTCTCGCGAAGCCATTGCATCAATACGCGCCCAAGGTGGCTCTGTTGTTGGGGCTGCTTGCTTGATTGATCGTTCGAACGGCAAAGCCAAAGTAGGCGTGAAACTTGTTTCATTGGCACGTCTCGCTATTCCAACATTTGATGCTGATCATGTGCCAGACGAACTAAGTGATGTTCCTGCAATCAAACCTGGAAGCAGAGGATTGAAATAAGGCCCCATGTTTCGTCGCCGTGTAGAACTCCACCCCCTTGAACGCCTGCGTGAGCTGGTTTGGCCAAAACTTGGCTGGAAGCGCGCGTTTCAATATGGCTGGCGCCGGGTGTGGCGGTTGAGTGGAACACCTCACGCGGTGGCTGTGGGCATGGCTGCAGGCGCTTTTGCTTCGTTTACACCATTTCTAGGTTTCCATTTTATGATCGCGTTTGCGGTGGCCTGGTTGTTTCGCGGCAATCTTATTGCCTCAGCCTTTGGAACATTTGTTGGCAATCCGGTGACATTCCCTTTCATCTGGATCGCAACTTACGACGTTGGATATTGGTTATTGGAAGGATCAGAAGCGCCGGGCGAACCATCCGTTGGGGTGGATATGTTTTCCGGGCAAGCGCTCGATGCGATCTTGCCGGTTCTGGTGCCAATGACCATTGGCGGGGTTCCTTTGGGTCTTGTCTGTGGGGGCGTTATTTATTACCTCACACGTAGCACTGTTGAGGTCTACCAAACTCAAAAGCGAGAAAAACTCGCTGCGAAAGCCTCAGAACAAAATGTTGAAGGTTCCGAGACCTCTATTGTCGTCGAGCCTTGATCCAAGAATAGGATGGAGTGAGTGACATGACCGGCACGCCAGAAAAGCAGCATTTGCGATTAGGGGTCAATATTGATCACGTCGCGACCATTAGAAACGCCAGAGGCGGCGGCTTGCCTGACCCTATTCGTGCGGCACATGTTGCAGCTGAAGCGGGAGCAGACGGCATTACCGCACACTTGCGTGAGGACCGCCGTCATATTTCCGATGATGATATTGATCGCTTGATGGGTGCGCTTTCTCTGCCGCTTAACCTAGAGATGGCGGCGACCTCTGAAATGCTGGAGATCGCGCTGCGCCACGGACCACACGCCGCCTGCATTGTTCCTGAAAGTCGTGAAGAACGAACCACTGAGGGTGGATTGGATGCGGCGGGCGGGCACAATAGATTGGCGCCAATCATATCTGAGCTTCGCGAGGCTTCCATTCGGGTGTCGCTCTTCATTGAACCTGATCCGCTGCAGTTGGAAGCCGCGGTTTCTCTGAATGCGCCCGTCGTGGAACTTCACACCGGACGATATTGTGAGGCGTGTTTTGTTGGCGATGGAATGGCGGCCGGAGCGGAACTCGACAGGTTATCTGAGGCGACGGAAATTGGTACCGCCATGGGACTAGAGGTTCATGCCGGGCATGGTTTGACTTTTGATACCGTTGGACCAATTGCGGCGATACCGGATCTGTTTGAGCTCAATATTGGCCATTTTTTGATCGGCGAAGCGATTTTTATCGGGCTTGAGGGCGCGATTAAGAAAATGCGGTGCTTGATGGATGAGGCTCGGGCAGAGACACTTGCAACTCACTCAGCTTGAGGAAATCCAATGATTCTTGGGATCGGGAACGACATTATTGATATTCGCCGCATTGAGCGAACCCTGGAGCGCCACGGCGAACGGTTCGTTGCGCGGCTGTACACGGATACTGAACGTCAAAAATCGGACCGTCGTCGGAACCGAGCTGCATCATATGCAAAACGTTTTGCCGCGAAAGAAGCGTGTTCCAAGGCCTTGGGCACGGGTATCCGGCAGGGGGTTTTTTGGCGTGATATGGGGGTGGTTAACCTCAAATCTGGCCAACCAACAATGGCTTTGACGGGGGGGGCCGCACAAAGGCTGTTTCAAATGACCCCGGATGGCATGGAGGCTCAGATCCACCTGACAATTACGGATGATGAGCCTACGGCACAGGCGATTGTCATCATTTCGGCGGTTCCTATCGGCTTTGGCCAATAAATCAGCTAAAGGGCTTTTTCCATCAACAAACGTGATATGGTCCGGCCATTCAAATGTCAGATTGTGAGTGAGAACTGATGGCGTCGACCGAAAAACTGAAAAGCCTACGGGAATTGGCCTGGGCGGAGAATATCAAGACGATTGCTTATGCGCTGTTGATAGCATTGGTCATTCGCACATTTCTCTTTCAGCCCTTTAATATCCCAACGGGTTCGATGATCCCGACTTTGTTGATCGGGGACTATCTGTTCGTTTCGAAATATTCATATGGGTATTCGCAGCATTCGCTGCCATTCAGCCCCTCTTTGTTTAGTGGGCGTATTCTTGGCAGCTCGCCGGAACGTGGCGACATTGCTGTTTTTAAATTGCCAAGGGATAACCGCACCGACTACATCAAGCGGGTTATTGGATTGCCGGGTGATACAATCCAGATGATCAATTCTGTTCTCCACATTAATGGGGAACCCGTTCCGCGTGAGCGTATTGAAGATATGATTGACCGGGATGCTTTCGGTAATGTTCGACGTATCCCGCAATATCAAGAAACGCTCCCTAATGGCGTGTCCTATACAACGCTGGATCTCGTTCAAACGGGATTGGGTGACAATACTGGCATGTACCGCGTGCCAGAAGGTCACTACTTTATGATGGGTGACAATCGAGATAATTCGAGCGACAGCCGTGTTCCAAGTTCAGTTGGGTATGTTCCTTTTGAGAATTTTGTCGGCAAGGCTCAAGTTATCTTTTTCTCCACTGATGGCACATCGTCCCTGCTGACTTTCTGGCGCTGGTTTAATGCGACGCGCTGGGACCGTTTGCTGAATGGCCTTTCCTGACGCGGTCCATGACAGATACCCTTAAAGATCTTGAAGAACGGATCGGCTATCGCTTCACCGATCGCGAGTTGATTGTTCGTGCTTTGTCGCATGCGAGTGCTGCACTGACGCAAGGTACCATTGGGTACGAGCGTTTAGAGTTTTTAGGCGACAGGGTGTTGGGGCTTGTGATTGCAGATCTTCTCTATCATCGTTTTCCTTCTGAGCCTGAAGGTGACTTGGCAATGCGGTTGAACGCTCTGGTGCGCGCTGAGACGTGTGCCGAGGTGGCCCGCGAGCTTGATATAGGGTCTGCGATACGATTGAGCAAAGGCGAAGAGAGAGCGGGCGTTAGTAATCGCAGCAGCGTTCTTTCGGACGTTATCGAGGCGTTGATAGCCGCCCTCTATTTGGATGACGGTCTGGCGCGGGCACGAAGCTTTATTGAAACCCATTGGTTGCCAAAGCTGGATGCGATGGGCGCACCACCTCGAGATGCAAAAACAGAATTACAAGAATGGGCACAGTCACTACAAAAGGGCTTGCCCGTTTATAAGGCAATTGGCCGAAGTGGTCCGGATCATGCCCCTATATTTGAAGTTGAAGTAAAAGTTGCCGGTATTCTCCCCCTGACTGGCACAGGACCGTCTAAGCGGACGGCAGAACAAGCGGCTGCAATAGCCATGTTGCAGCGCGAAGGATTGAGATAATGAGCGACGATACGGCAAATGCCGCAGCTAACGAGAAGGTCTCCATAGAGCCAAGGAGGTGTGGCTTTGTTGCGTTGATTGGTGCGCCAAATGCGGGCAAATCTACCTTGCTCAACAAGATGGTGGGCTCCAAGGTTTCGATCGTCACGCACAAAGTACAAACCACACGGGCGCGCATTCGTGGCATCGCCTTGCTTGACGAAACACAAATTGTTTTTGTCGACACACCAGGTATTTTCAGCCCACGCAGACGTTTGGACCGCGCCATGGTTGAAGCAGCATGGGGCGGCGCTTCCGACGCAGACGCAGTTGTTTTGTTGGTGGACGCGGAGCGCGGTGTCGATGAAGATGTGGAACGTATCCTTGAGGGGCTTAACAAGGACGGGCGTTCCGCCATTCTAGCACTTAACAAAATTGACATGGTGAAGGCAGAGAGCCTGCTGGCTTTGACCGCACGGCTGACAGAAACCCATGAATTTTCGAACGTGTTTATGATTTCTGCTGAAAAAGGCCACGGCGTCGAAGATCTGAAAAAGCACCTGTCGACTTTGATGCCGGAAGGGCCGTGGCACTATCCTGAAGACCAAATTGCTGATGTGCCGTTGCGCTCTATGGCATCTGAAATCACACGTGAGAAACTCTACCTGCGTATGCATCAAGAACTTCCATATTCTTTGACTGTTGAAACTGAAAAATGGGAACAACAAAAAGATGGAAGCGCGCGCATTGAACAAGTTATTTATGTTGAACGTGATAGCCAAAAGAAAATCGTGATAGGCAAGGGGGGGCAGTCATTGAAGGCCGTCGGTAAAGCCGCTCGTGAAGATATGGCTGAACTGTTTGATCACGCTGTTCATTTGTTTTTGTTTGTAAAAGTTAGGGAAAACTGGGGCGATGATCGCGAGCGGTTCCGCGAAATGGGTCTCGATTTCCCTACAGATTGAATTGGCAGTTTGGTAAGCGACTTCTGGAGGGCGCAAAGTGGAATGGCGTGACGAAGGTGTGGTGCTATCTGCTAAAACTCATGGTGAAACCAGCGCCATTGTTGAATTGTTCACGGCTGAGCACGGACGCCACGCTGGCATCGTGCGGGGTGGTGCCTCGCGTCGTATGAAGCCTGTTCTGCAGCCCGGCAACAGCGTTACCGTTACATGGCGGGCGCGTCTTCCTGAACACCTTGGCAATTTTGCGCTCGATCTAGACCGGGCACGTGCTGGCATTTTGATGGAAGACCCACTTTCACTTGCCGCATTGAGTGGTGCGTGTGCCGTGGTCTCCTCATTGCCAGAGCGTGAAGTTCACAAAGCGCTGTATGATGCGTTTCTGATTTTGCTTGATGCGCTTGAAGAACCGGCTGTTTGGCCTGCTGTGTTCGTTCGATTTGAACTGGGTTTGTTGCAGGAGCTTGGTTTTGGTCTTGATTTGAGCAAGTGCGCTGGGAGCGGCGATACAAATGATCTGATTTATGTGTCACCTAAAACAGGCCGCGCTGTGGGGCGAGTGGCGGGCGAGCCTTATAAAGACCGTCTTTACCGGTTGCCTGAATTTTTGATCGGCGGTCGCGCATCAGAAGCTGCGCCCACAGATGTAACCGACGGGCTTCGTCTTACCGGTCAT
>Ga0209344_10001320_pt1 | contig 33008 bp, 25 predicted proteins | sample Cruoilmetagenom6_FD_187293 | JGI IMG/M metagenome (GOLD analysis project Ga0209344, IMG submission 187293) | Oil polluted marine microbial communities from Coal Oil Point, Santa Barbara, California, USA - Santa Barbara Oil Seep Sample 6 (SPAdes)... | ecosystem: Environmental > Aquatic > Marine...
CAAAAGCTTTAAGATATTCTCAGCCCCTGCATTAGGTCCCGGAATATTTCGCACCATATCTGATGAAATAGTGGTAATTCCCTTGGCGTACCTACTGCCTACAGGGGTTACCACAACCTCGGCAATAAGTATCGCCTTATTTTTTAGAACGGGGTTAAATTCATAATTTTCATTGGTATTCAGAATGAGATCTTTAAGAATTAGTTTTTCGTTGCCCAGATGTGAAAAAGTTATTGTTGTTTCCTGGTCCGCTATAATTTCCAATATATAAAACCCGTTTACATCGGAAAAGGTTCCTTGGTTTTTGGACGCAATATTAACATTGGGCAAAGGAATTTGGTTTTCGTCGAAAACCACACCGGTTATGGTAGCCGTTTGTGCCTTTAGAGTGGTTGCCGAAGAGGTTAGAACGACAAGAAAGAATAGTTTTAGAAGTCTCAATGTTTCATTTTCTGTAAAAAGTACTTGTGAAAGTACTGCTATTACCAACATTATCGGTAACCACTACTTTCAAATCACATTGTTTTTTATCCAATATAAGATCATCAAAATTATAGGTAATGGTATTTGTCTTTGGCTCATATTCCAAAAGAATCCACTCGCCATTAAGGGTTGCATTGTAACTATTGATACCACTTAGGTCGTCCGTAATTTTTAAGCTCAAATAACTGTAGTTGGTAAGCCATTGTTTGTCCTTAAAATTTTTCGGTCCAATCTGTGGAGCAACAGTATCTTTCGCCAAGGTATAGGTTCCCAGATTCCTGGTTCTTGTTGTAAAGGTAGTGCCCCGTTTATAGGTGGAGGTGTAATTTGCATCCCTATTATTGTCCAATCTACCAATGAACAGTTGTTTCCTTTCCTCTTCCGAATATTTTGAAGCATCAAAGGTTATTGTGAAGTTTCTGTGTACCGGTACCTTGCTATTGTGAATTGTAATAGTATCCTGTCCACTTTTTAAATCGATATAAAAATTGTCATAAAACGTATTGGCCGGGAAATACACTTTTGCGGCACCCAAATCAAAATTGTTAGGTTTTTTGGCAATAATATAGTTGTCCGTTTTCTCTTCAATTTTTGGAATTTTAATTTCTTCAAGTTTTCCTTCCACCGGTATGATCAATTTGGTAAGATTACCGGCAAGATCATAAATGTGAATTTCCACATTATACGATAAGCCTTCACTTACTTCTATTTTGCCATTGTTGTAAATGGTCTTGTAGATGCCCAAAAGGTTGCTTTCGTCCTTAAAACACTTTTGTATCCTTTCCCTATAGGTGCTGTAATGGTCGTAGTCTATTAAGGTGTTTATGTATCTGCTTTCGGTAAATGAGAATGCCTCAAAACTGAATTCGGTGTATAATTTTCCATTCACTATCTGTTTCACTGAATAAACTCCGTTTTTGTTGGCGGCAAGGTCTTGACGATCAAAGGCATTAATTCCAAATCCAATGGTGCCAAGGGCAGTAACCTTGTCGGCTAGATAGGTGCCATCACTTTGTCTATGGTATTTTATTTTAATTTTTTCCTGACTCTGATTTACTTGAGCGTTCTCAGAAAGTGGGTAGCCATAAACATTTAACAGAGTGGGGTCTGTAGCGTCCCTAACCTGCATTCCATATAGAAGTGGATTTGTCGGCATTTCAGAGGCGCTATTTCTAATTTCAAAATGCAGGTGGGGTCCGGCAGATCCACCAGTATTTCCCGTGAAGGCCATAAGATCACCTTTCTGAACCTTAAGCTCAGAAAATTCGGGAAAAATTTCCACTTCAAAAGATTTTTTCTGGTATTGGACCTTCTTTACGTATGCTTCTATTTGGGGCGAAAATTTTTGAAGATGTCCATAAACAGACGTATAGCCATTGGGATGGGCAATATAAAGTGCTTTTCCATATCCCCATTCCGAAACTTTTATTCTGGTAACCGTACCCTCACCTATGGCGTAGACCGGTAACCCCTGACGTTGTTGGGTTTTTATATCGATACCTGCGTGAAAATGATTGGAACGCAGTTCTCCGAAAGTTCCAGAAAGAACAATTGGAATATCCAAAGGGGATCGAAAAAAATCCTTTGGATAGGGTGCTTGCCCATAAATCATTGAGGTAAATAGAAAAAATCCTAAAAAAAAGCCTTTCATATTGGTGATAATTGGTACGAAAGTAATTAATACCATTCTAATTCAAAAAAAAGTCTGTGTTATATAATATATAAAAAGGGTCAATTATTTTTATTAAATTGAGGTTGGAAATTTTACTTTAAGAATAAATGAAAAAAGAATTGCTAAGTATAAAGAGGTGTGTTAACTTTGTGTAAAATGCATTGATATTTGCAAATGAGTGAATTGGTAGATATTGTTGATTCTTTAGAAAATAAAATTAGTAAGTTGTTGCATAAGCTGGAGCTCTTGCACCATACCAATTTAAAATTGGAAGAAGAATTGGTTGCTGTAAAAAATGATCATGAGGCTACAAGGGTTTCAGTGAATGAATGGCAGGAAAAATACAATTCACTAAAATTGGCGAGTTCTATGCTGGGTAGTGATACGAATAAGACCGAAGCGAAGCTTAAAATAAACACATTGATTAGGGAGTTGGACCATTGTATTGCCCAACTTTCAGAATAGTGTAAATAAACATTATGGCAGAGAAGCTCAAAATTAAGCTTTCTATAGCAGATAGGGTATATCCCTTAACAATTGATCCTCTACAGGAAGAGGGCTTAAGAAAGGCCGCTAAGAATATAGAACAGCTGGCAAAGAAATTTGAGCAAAACTATGCCGTAAGGGATAAACAAGATGTGCTGGCCATGTGCGCACTTCAGTTTGCCTCCAAGATTGAGCAAAAGGGAATAGACCATTCAGAAGGTGTAAAAGAAGCTGCAGAGCGATTAAAAGCACTGAATATGTTGGTTAGTTCCAAGCTAGGGATGAAATAACGTTCTTTAAAATAAATAAAGTTACTGCCCACATTGGTAATTAATTTTTGACAAACTCAACACTAATTTGTTTGAAAAGGGTGAGTTTAGATTGTAAAAGCAGGCCTTACCCGTATAAGGATCCTTGAGCAGTCTGGTAGCCCTAAACCTGTTTATCGGGGTTTGTACAAAACTTCCATCAATGTGGGCTTTTTTTATAAATAATTTTCAAAATAAATATGGATAGTATAGCAATAATAATAGGATTGGTTGGATTGGGAATTGGATTTGCCATTGCAAAGTTTATGGAAAAGGGCAAGGCTTCCAAGACCATTGCCAGCGCAAAAAAAGAGGCGGCCAATATAATTAAGGAAGCCAATATTGAAGGGGAAAATATTAAGAAGGATAAAATATTCCAAGCCAAGGAAAAGTTCTTGGAACTAAAAGCTGAGCACGAGAAGGTTATTATCAATAAGGACAAGAAAATATCGGAGGCGGAAAAACGTACAAGGGATAAGGAGTCCCAGGTGAGTAGTGAACTTGCAAAAGGTAAAAAATTGGGAGAGCAGCTGGAACATAAGCTGAAAGAGGTGGATTATAAGAGTGAATTCCTGGAAAAGAAACAATCCGAGCTTGATAGACTACATAAAAGCCAAGTACAACAATTGGAGGTAATTTCAGGGCTATCTGCCGAGGAGGCCAAATCACAACTGTTGGAGTCCCTTAAGGATACGGCAAAATCCGATGCCATGGCCTATATTCAGACTACCGTGGAAGAAGCTAAGCTTACGGCCCAACAGGAGGCCAAGAAAATTATTATCAATACCATTCAGCGTATTGGTACCGAGGAGGCAGTGGAAAATTGTGTTTCCGTCTTTAATTTGGAATCCGATGATGTAAAAGGAAGGATTATAGGTCGCGAAGGACGAAATATTAGGGCTTTGGAAGCGGCCACAGGGGTTGAAATTATAGTAGACGATACCCCAGAGGCCATTATCCTGTCCTGCTTCGATTCCGTACGTAGGGAGGTTGCGCGTTTGTCATTGCACAAATTGGTGACAGATGGTAGGATACATCCTGCAAGAATTGAGGAGATTGTTAAAAAGACAGAAAAACAGATAGAGGAGGAAATCGTTGAAATTGGTAAACGTACGGTAATCGACTTAGGGATACACGGCCTGCATCCAGAATTGATCAAGGCAGTGGGTAGAATGAAATATCGTTCCTCCTATGGCCAGAACCTCTTGCAACACTCTAGGGAAGTTGCCAAACTTTGTGGGGTTATGGCGGCCGAGTTGGGAATAAATCCAAAACTGGCCAAACGTGCCGGTCTATTGCACGATATTGGAAAGGTTCCAAACACCGAGGCCGAGGTTGAAACGCCACATGCTATTCTTGGGATGCAATGGGCCGAAAAATTTGGAGAGAAACCCGATGTGTGCAATGCCATTGGAGCCCACCATGACGAGATAGAAATGAAAACACTTATAGCGCCAATAGTGCAAGTGTGTGATGCCATTAGCGGTGCAAGACCCGGGGCAAGAAGACAGGTGTTGGATTCGTACATTCAGCGATTAAAGGATTTGGAAGATATCGCTTTCGGATTTGGTGGGGTGCAAAAGGCATACGCAATTCAGGCTGGAAGGGAATTGAGGGTTATTGTGGAAAGTGAAAAGGTAAGCGATGATAAAGCCGCCGAACTTTCATTTGAGATATCCCAAAAAATCCAAACAGATATGACCTATCCCGGTCAAGTGAAAGTTACCGTTATTAGGGAAACTAGAGCCGTAAATGTGGCCAAATAAAATATACTGATATTATAAAAGCCTACCCAGAAAGTGTTCCATACGTTTTTGGATAGGCTTTTTTGTATCCTACCCTGGAAATTAATTCGGTATCGTTACATTGTTTTGTTGGTAGGAATTCCTTAATCCAGCCTATAAGGTCTGCTGATAATCTTGTTTTTGTATATGTCCAGTTCCTTCAATCCCATTTTGGTCCATTCGTCCCAACTGGATTGTTGTGATAGGTCACTATATACGTCCGTATCATAAGCGTCCTGTTTTAACTGGAGTTCTTTATGGACTTCATTTCCTATTCTTTCCACGTTCTTTACAAGGTCCTTAAAACTCTTTACCTCGAGCTGTAATCTTTGTGTAAATTTCCGGGCATAGAGTTCGGTAATATCAAAATGTAACTGTTCGTGATTCAATACTAGGGATTGGTTCTTATTATTTTTAAAATAGGACAGTTCGCAATTGAAATAGGTGTCCACTTCAACGATAACTATGTTTTCTTTTGGTTTTATGCGGGTGTTATAACCAAAATAGGCATTTGTGGCGGCAACAAAGGGTTTGTCATTGGTTGATCCCTTAAAATCGCTGACTTTAAGTTTTCTATCGGGGTTCCAAAGAATTTCTTTTTCAAAGGCTTCGGGATTGGGAACGGAATAGATACTCCCTCTAATTCTATGGCAAGGATTTAAGAGCGCGCTAGGGGGTCTATGTTTTGTTATGTAAATTAAATTACCGCCAATTTCTTTGGCCTGTTTTTCCGCGGCGCGTTTAACTTGTATATAATCGCAATCCCCGTTAAGGCCCTTGTGTCTGGTTACTATAGTGCCGATTAAAAGGGAATCGCTGAGGTTCGGTTCTTCTTTGGTAAAAATGAATATTGAACTGGGTTGCGGCAATCGGTGGGCAAGGGGCTTGGTCGATTCTTTTACAATTATTCCAGAAGTTCCACAGCTTGTTAGGAAAATAACAAACCATAAAACCATCAATGCACTGACCTCTTTCTTACTAATATGCTCTTGTTTAAATTTTTATATCGGGGTCTATTCTTCGTCTGCGGAGGGGTCTTCTTCATTTTCCGCTTCTTCCGCCTCTTTGATCAAATTATTCTCCAGAATGTTCAATTTTTTTAATTTAGCCTTCCATGTGGCCAGGGAGTCTTTGTGGTTGTTTATATTTTTGATCACTTCTTTTACCACAGGATTGTCCTCGGAAGCATTGGAAAAGAATTGGAGATTGTTTTCCAACTGTCTAATTTCACTCTTGCTTTCGTCTATTTTTCTTCTTATAAAGGTACGTTCATTGGAGATGGCGTAGTCGTTGTCATTATTGGCCAGCTGCTGAATCTTATTACCGTATTTCATGAGTTCCGCTTCCTGTCTGTTGATATCCAATTTTTTGAATAGTGCATCAAGAATTTTGTTAAACTTGGCATTTATGCTCTTTTTGTTGAAGGGGACCCTGCCAGCTTCTTTCCATTCTGCAATAAACCCTTTGATGGTAGCCAAATCCTTGCTCTTATCACCACTAAGTTGGAAGCTCTTTAATTTTTCCAGACAGGCATTTTTCCTGTCAAAATTCTCGGCCTCTTCCTTGTGGGCTTCATTTTTCAAGGCATGTAAACGATCAAAATAATGGTTGCACGCAGTTTTGAACTCCTTCCATATTTTGTCCGAATATTTTCTGGGAACATGCCCGATTTTTTTCCATTCGTTCTGAATTCTCTTCATTTCCTGGGTAGTAGTGTCCCAATCCTCACTATCCTTTAAGGAAACGGCAAGCTCCAACAATGCCTTTTTTTTATCGAGATTGATCTGTTGGTCTTTCTTTAAATTCTTATAGTAGTTATTCTTGTTTCTATTGAACTCACGGACCGCATCCTTAAAACTTGCCCAAGTCTTCTCATTTACTTTTTGGGGTACTTTCCCAGCTTTAAAGAAGGAATCCCGCAATTTTTCAACCTCCTTTATTTGTTGTTGCAATTCTTTGTGACTAGAGGCAATATGGGTGGCTATGGAGCTTATGGATTGGATAATTTCATTTTTCCTTTCCAAGTTTTGTTCATAGACTTTTTCCAAGTCCTTAAAATAATCCTGTCGTCTTTGGTGAAGCAATTTGGTGGCATTGCTAAAACGTTCCCAAATCTCTTCCCTGTGTTCTTTGCCAACAGGGCCAATATCTTCCTTCCAGATTTTGTGCAGGGTCTGAAGTTCTTGAAAGGCTTTGTTTAAATCCTCCATTTGGACCAACTCTTCGGCCCGCACCACTATCTTTAGTTTTTCCTCATAGTTGTGCTTAAAATCAAGGTCCCTAAGTTCCCTATTTAAGTGTAGGAAGTCATAAAATATTTCAATATGGTGATGGTATGTTCGCCAAACATCATTGTAATTGGCGCGTGGAATTGGACCGGCATTTTTCCAGCGCTCCTGCAGATCCTTAAAGTTTTTATAGGTTGTGTTTATATCCTCTTCAACATTTACCAAGGCTTTTAGTTCATTGATGATTTCCAGCCTTTGGGAAAGATTGGATTTAAGTCCCTGCTCCAGGTTTTTGTAATAGCTATTTCTTTTTTCACGGTAATCTGCATATACCTCGTTAAACTGTCTTTTGGTGACGGAATTGTAACGGAAATCTATTTCATTTCCCCCACTATTTATAAAGTCTTCCTTCTTTTCATCTATGAACTCCTGAAATTTTTGATCGAACTCATATTTTATGCCATCAACATGCTTTTTTATGGCCTGTACTTTTTCATTCCTTACCAATCGTTGAAGTTCGCCAACCAAGTTCTCCATGGACATTGCGTGGTAATCTGGCATGGGAATATGGTGCCGCTGATGGTTGTCGGTGTCTTCGGCATCCTCTGCATTGGATTCATCTATTTCTTCCAGAACATCTTCCTCTTTCTCCACAGCCTCTTGGCCAGACTCTTCATTGTTGGTGGAATCATCAACAATTATTCCAGAAGTCTCGTTCTCTTTAATGGACGGTACCTTTTCCGGAGCTTTTTGGGTTGACGTTTCTTCCAGTATTTCTTCGTCCTTGGTTTCGGAGCCAATAGAAGCACTTTGGTCTTCCATCATTTCCTTGGTGTTGTTTTCAGAATCTGTTTCACCGGTCTCGGGACCGGGAGTTTTTTTTGTTTCAGTCTCGGCCTCCGAATTATTTATTGCTTCGGTATTTTCTGAGGTTTCCTCTGTACCTACATTATTCTGTAGGTTGTCTTCTTTATCTTCTAACATTTTTATGAATGTTTATAGCTTTCTAAATGTAATGTACGGAAATATAATTACATCTGTCTATATATCAAAGGTAATGAAACTTCTTTTTAAGGTTTTTTTTAAGAGGCTGCTCCTGTATTTTGAGGTTTTGATTGGGGCAATTGTTTCTTATTCTAGGAATTCCATATCTGCCAGGATTTTTCTGCCTGAAATTGGAGCATGTTGGAGCCATTGCTTATTTTACCGCCTTGCAGCTCACCTGCCAATAAAAATGCAGTTTTTTCCGGGTTGTAAATTAGATCGAAGAGCAAATGTTGATCGGTGATGAAGTTGTAAGGTAGGTCTGGCTTGTCGTTTATGTTGGGGTAGGTTCCTAAAGGTGTGCAATTAACAATGACCGTATGGTTATATAACACTTCCTTGTTAAGGTCTGTGTAATTGAGTTGTTGGTCCTTGGGATTTCTAGACACAAATTTAAAGGATATTCCTAATTTATCAAGTACAAATGCCACTGCTTTGGAAGCACCACCTGTGCCTAGGATAAGTGCTTTTTTATGATGTTCCTCAAGATGCGGTTCTATTGATTTTTGAAAGCCATAGGCGTCTGTATTGAAGCCAATTGTTTGTGCCCCATTGATCTTAATAGTGTTCACCGCTCCAATGGCTTGGGCCTCTGGATCTATTTTGGATAAAAAGGGTATAATCTGTTCTTTGTAGGGGATGGTGACGTTAAAACCTTTAATATTGCTGTTTTGTTCCAATACCCTTCTGAACTCGTCAATACGCTCCAAATCAAAATTTTCATAAGAATGATTTTCCAGTCCCAGTTTGGTAAATTTCTTGGTAAAATATCCCCTGGAGAATGAGTAGGAGATATTTTTTCCAATTAATCCAAATCTAATTTTATTTCTTTCTGTTTTTTCCATACCAGTCTAATCCTAATAAAATTAATATCCCAAAAAATATAAAAAAAATGGCCCACCAGGTCTCGGAAGATCCCACATTTGGCAGGAATCTTTCATAATTCTTTATTATCGGGTTACTGTTGGTGTCCAAGAGCAAATTGCCATTGGTATCCGTTTTAAATAAAGTGCGTTTCCAAGGCCATACCACTCCCAATGAGCCTGTAATGAAACCTATTATAACAGCAGTGGTTATATGTCTATAATGTTTTAGAACGTACGTTAGCAGGTGGGAGAGTGTCACCAATCCGGCAGCAGATCCCGTAGTGAAAACCGCCAATATTTTTAAGGTATTGAGCCGTGTTGGATTTTTAATAAAACTGAAGTCGCCCATTAATATTTCGGAAAAGGTATCATAAAGTGCATTTACGGAATCTACCAGGAGCAGTACATAATTGCCCAAAAGGATCAGAATAAAGGAACCGGACAGTCCAGGTAAGGTCATGCCGGAGACACTTATGATACCGCAAAAAAATATAAAGACTAAATTGTCGTTTTGTGTAGCGGGATTAAGGAAGCTTATGGATATGCCTATGATCAAACCGATTATTCCCGCCGGGACGGTCTTTTTCCCCCAATGCCCAAAGTCCTTTCCTATGTAGTAAATAGAGCCCAATATCATTCCAAAAAATGCAGACCACACATAGAGCTCATTTCTTTCCAAAAAATAATCCAAAATTTTGGAGACACTGAAATAACTCACCAACATGCCAAAAATAAGAAGGACCAAAAACTGGCCGTTGGTGTAGCGATAAAAGCTTTTTAACCTTCCACTTACCAAGAGTTTAAAGGCTTTTCCGTTCACCTTTTGTAGGGAATAGATAAACTCTTCATAAAATCCGCCCACAAAAGCCACAATACCCCCGGATACACCGGGAACTTTGTTGGCTGCACCCATAAATAATCCTTTGATTACAAGGAAAAATTTATCCGTGAATGTTCTGGGGTTTCTCATTTGGGGTAGGGCGTTTATCTTTTTGCGGCCAATTTTTCCAGTATAAAAATAAGGGAAAAACCAAGGATAGCTAGAATAATCGCAGATATTAATTGTGGGTCCCCGTCAAAGGAGAAGGGCAAAATGTTTCTATCTGAAATCGTAATTATCTTATCCCCGAACATTTTGGTTTCCAGGACTTCTTTCCACGGCCAAATTTTATTCAAGGAACCCAATATAAACCCGGTAAGCAATGCAAGTGTAAGATTTTTGTAGTGGGTAAACATCCATTTTAGAAGTTTGGCAAAGCTCAATAGTCCAAAAATGGCCCCTAAGCCCACAGTAACAATAATTTTAAGATCGCGTTCATGTACTGCATCCAATACTGTTTTGTATGAACCCAATAGTACTAGGATAAAAGCTCCGGATATACCTGGTAGAATCATTGCACATATGGCCAGTGCCCCGGACAAGAACAAGTAGGGGAGAGATCCCGAATTGTCGGAAGGGGGTAACTTTGTTATGTAAAAAGCTATGGCGGCTCCCATGATCAATAATAGTATTGCAGCCACATTCCATTTTTTTATTTCCCTGCCTACCAACATAATACTGGCCACAACCAAGCCAAAGAAAAAGGACCAAAGGGGAATGGGTTCGTTCTCCATTAACCAACTAATGAGTTTGGCCAAGGAGAGGACACTAATACCGATGCCTAGCAACAGGGCAAGTAGAAAGTTGCCGTTAAGTTTAATCCAAAAGGCTTTTATTCCTTCCTTCCTTAACGTATTCAACAGGGCTACATTAACGTTGTTAATGCTGGTGATGAGCTCTTCGTATATTCCGGAAATAAAGGCTATGGTGCCTCCAGAAACACCGGGTACAACATCTGCTGCGCCCATGGCCATTCCTTTTAATAAGATAATGATGTAAGATAAGAGATTGCGATTTTCCATATAAGATAAAAAAACAAAAATAGTTTATTTATCTGGAAGCTTTTTTCACATCCTCAATTAAGTTTTGGGCCCAATCCGTATTGAAGAATTGGGGAAATTCATCTTCAAATAAATGTAGCTGGTCAAGGTCTATTTTAAGGGCGTTGAGCAACCTGTACTGAGCTCTGGGGAAATCGCTTATTAGCAGATAGAAGCCGGCCATTTTATATTGCATTTCACATCGCTGTGGATAAAATTCATGGCCTTGGAGCAATATTTCTATAGCGGCATGCACGTCTAGGTTTTGAACTGCTACATCGGCCCAATGAAACCAAGTGTCAAATTCGTAATTCCCCAAGTCTACTGCCTGTTGATAGGCATAATAGGCCTCGTCATTATTTTTTAAGGAGGCGTGTATCTTTCCGCACTTTTTCCAGTACTTTGAATTTTCCCCATCAATATTTATGGCTTTATTGATGTAGTATAGGGCTTTTTTATAATCCTCCTGTCTTATGTAGTATTCCGTAATTGCCAACCACCCTTTATCCAACAATGGATCTTCATGGACCGTTCTGTAATAATAGGATTTGGCCAATTCGTAGTTCTTGAGTTTTTCATGACATCTGCCTATCCTTAAATAGGCGTGCGAGGTAGGATCTTCAATGGCAATGGTGGTCTCATAATTCTCAATGGCCTCATTGTACTTGCCCATTTTTTCCAATACTTTTCCCTTTTCAAAATAGGCGCCAATAAAAGTGTCATCGGCAATAATTGCAAAGTCGAAAGCGGCCAGGGCCTCCTTGTGCATTTTTTTTGTAAAATACATTTTTCCCAATTGGTGCCACGCTACTTCGCTATAAGGGTTTCGTTCAAGATAATCATTTAGGTATACGATGGCTCCGTCATAATCCTCAAGAAACTCAAAACAATAAATAACATTGTAAAGTGATGAATAATCCTCCTCATCGTAGGACACACACATCATGAAATTTTGTTTGGCATCTTCAAAATTATCCATGAACAAATATTCCATACCTAGTAAGGAATGGATGTCAAAACTGTCATCGGTTAAATTTAAGGCCTGGGTCAGAAGGGATACCGCTGCTTCGTGATTGTCCTTCTTGGAATAAATATTGGCTCTTTGAATGTATATTTCCTCATTATTGCTGTCTATTACCTGTAGCTCATCCAGCATTTTCTCTGCCAGCTCCAGATTATTTTCAAAAACAAGGACTTCTATGGACAACAGCTTAAGTTCTATACTGGCAGGATGCTGCTGCAGCCCAATTTTAATGGCTTTTTTGGCCAATGCAATTTTCCCGTTATTGAGGTAGTGGTGAATAATATCTTGAAAATCTTCCGCGTCAAAGAAGTAGACATCATCTGTCTTAAGCATGGATTCAAACTTAGCAATGGGTTGCCCTGGTCTCTCGTTTCGTTCTAACGCCATAGGAACTTCTAATTATTCATTGGAACTAAAGTAGTCTTTTGAAACCCTTATTTCCGACAGATTTGGTCTATTATATTAACAAATTAGTTAACAATTTATTGTTCAAGGCCGTTCAACACCTCTAAAATCAAGCCACAACCAAGTTTAATTTCTTGACTGCTAATGGTCAACGGCGGTGATATGCGAATGGCATTTGGTTCAAAAAGCAGCCAAAACAATATTAGGCCTTTCTCGGCACATTTGAGGATAACCTCATTGGCCGTTTCAGGTTTTTCCATGATTAGGGCCAACATTAATCCCTTGCCTCGAATTTCCTTTATCAATGTATGTTGCAAAAGATTTCTAAAAAGAGCTTCCTTTTCCAAGGTTTTCTGAATGAGGTTGCTTTCCGTTATTTCCTGTAAGGTGGCTAGGCAGGCCGCAGCAATGACAGGATTGCCCCCAAAGGTCGTTATATGGCCCAATTTGGGTTTTTCTGTGAGCGATTGCATCATATGGTGCGAAGCCACAAATGCACCTACCGGCATTCCGCCTGCCATTCCCTTTCCAAGTACCAAAATATCCGGAACACAATCATAGTGCTCAAAAGCGAACAATTTTCCGGTACGTCCAAATCCAGGCTGGATTTCGTCCAATATTAACATTGCACCCACCTCATTGCAGCGTTCCCGTACTTTTTTTAAATACCCATTCTCCGGTAGAATAAAACCAGCTCCTCCCTGGATGGTTTCCAAAACAACTGCGGCCGTTTTTTCGGTTATGGACAATACATCACGTTCTACATTAAAACGAATGAATCCAACGTCGGGAATAAGTGGCCTAAAGGCTCTTTTTCGCTCTTCATAGCCCATAATACTTAAGCTTCCCATGGTATTTCCGTGGTAAGCATTCTTGGCAGATAAAATTTCACTTCTTCCTGTAAACCGTCTGGCCAATTTTAATGCCCCTTCAATGGCCTCCGTTCCGGAATTTACCAAATAAGTGGTTTCCAGCGGTGCTGGGAGTAGGTTTGCCAGCAGTTTGGTATAGGCAACGGCCGGTTCTTGGATGTACTCGCCATACACCATAACGTGCATGTATTTTTGGGCTTGCTCCTGAATGGCAGTCACCACTCTTGGATGGCAATGTCCCAAACTACAAGCGGAAACTCCAGCAACAAAATCCAGATGTGCCTTACCTTTGGTATCGTAAATATAACTGCCCTTGGCATGTGAAATTTCCAAAGCCAAGGGATGTGCCGAAGTTTGTGCCTGGTATTTAAAATAATCCTTTTTCATTTGTATTAGTTGTCAAGGACCCTAAATATCCAGGTGTCATCTATATAATTCCCATTGAAATTGTTATTGTGCGATCGGAGAGCTTCTTCCCGGGAATCATAGTGTTCTAAATAGACATAGTGGTATTTATTGTAGTCTCGTAAGAAGTGTTTGGGTTCCAAACCTTTTTTGGTAAGGCTTTTCATGAATGTTTCATAATTTTCCGCTGCCTCGAAAACGTTGGCTATCAAATAGTAGCCAGAATCCAAACCGTCCTCTTTAGCGCCCTCCTCATAACGCACATCTGTTTTAGCTTCCGGAACGCTGGGTTTGGGCTCTTTTTGCTGTTGAATTTTTTTGTTCGGTTCCATTTTCAACAAGGGATTGGGAGGTATTGGTTTGGAAGAATTTATGGAATCGCGCTTTCTTTGATCCTCTATGGCCTCCTCTGGTTCCACATCCAAATCTATAGGATTGTCCACCCCTTTAATGGTAACCAGTTTTATGTTGTTGTCGTCCTCGTCAAAGATGTCGTCCTTGCTGAGAATCCTTTCCTTTCCACGCCAAATAAATCCTTTCAGCAACCTACTGTTTTCCGGGAGCTCCTTTTCTGGAAAAATATCGCCATCAGGATTGGTAATAAAGGTAATATCCTCTATCTCGTTATTGGCAAGGGTCATTCTAATTGCACTGCAAATGGTCTTGTTTATTCCAATAAGTTCCTGGTCATCATTGTACATATAATAGATAACCTCGGTGTTTTTTACAAGGTCAATGAGGCTTAGTTTATTTTCTATGAATTTCCCGAATAGGTCCTTGCCCTTGGCCTGGTTGTAGCCTACTTTGCCCACTGTATCCAAGGAAATTATAAAGGCGTTGTTTATAACTTTTAAAGAGTCCAATTTTTCGGTTTCCAAGTTGGATAGCAAGTGGATACTGTCTCCGGTCATTTGATTCTCCCCGTTCCAAATAATAGGATTGGTAATTAGTTCGGTAATACCGGTTTTTTGGTTGAAATGGATGGAATCGCACTTCCCGCTTAAATCGGTTTTGTAGAATTTTGCATTTCTGAAGGCCCTAAGGATACGCTGTTCCGGTTTGCCCGTGATCATTAGGGTATCGCCGTGCATATATAAGGAATCCTGTTCTACTAGATTGATCGAGACGGCCCTTTTGGTGGCAAAAACGGAATCCTTGGCCTTATATACTTCTGCATAGTGGGCCCTGATCAGTCCATCGTTTACGGTATCCCTTATAGTAATATTGTTCGTTGCAGAGGCAAACTCGGTCTTTTTGTCAAAATATAGGCTGTCTCCAGTAATAATTCGGTTGTTGTAGTCTATACGTGTATTTTTAATTCCGTATCCGTTTTCAATTTTAGTATCGTAAAATCCACGTTCGCAGTACATTTTATAGGATTCTCCGGTGATGGTGGAAGGACCGTACAAATAGGCATTTTTAGACTCGGTATAATAATCCAATTGTTTGGAAACCAGTTTAAATTCTGGATTTACAAGGTTTACACTTTCCAGGAACTGGGATTTCTTTAGCTGGGTAAAATAACGCCCTATTTTACTGGTAAGGGTATTGGAGGAATCAACCACGGTTCCGTTATGTTCATAGAAAGCCTCTTGTTTTTCACGATCAAACCGCAAGGTGTCAGTGGTAAGGGTCATGCTGGTGTGGTTCAAAACCACATTTTCCCATGCCTTGGCAAGGTTTAGATTACCGTCATAATCAATTTTGCCACTGGTCAACTGTACGGAATCCCCTTGCTGCAGTTTAATATTCCCAATGGCTTTGAGCCTATTTTCTTTTTGGTAATAAATGGCGATATCGCACCATAGATCTGCTCCTTCGTGCTCAAATTGCACTTGCCGATCATCCTTGCTAAAGATGGCCGCCCCTGGATATTGTTCTTCATCTTTGGTGAAGTTGGCTCCATAAACAATGTTTATTTGTTTAACTTCTTCCTGGGGCTCTTGTGCCCAGCCAATCCAACAACTTAAAATGGTTGATAATAAAAATACGGACTTAAGCAATGTTTAAAATTTTGGTCAAAAATAGTATATTTTGGGGGAGGATAATACAGTTTGGGATAGTTTTAGTAAAACCCCTATAACGAAAAAGCCATCTTAAAAAGATGGCTTTTGCTTATCGATATATGGTCTGGGTCCTATCCGGCCCTACCGAAACAATCTTTATGGGGACTTCCAGTTCTTTTTCCAAGAACTTTATATAATCCATTAAGGTGTCCGGAAGTTCATCGGACTTGCTCAATTTGGTCAAATCCTTTGCCCATCCCTTCATTTCCGTGTAGACCGGTGTCACGTATTCCGGTTCTATACTATAAGGTAAGTGCTTTATTTGTTCCCCTTTATAGTTATAGGCAGTACATACTTTTAGTTTTTCAAATCCACTGAGTACATCTGCTTTCATCATCATCAATTCCGTAACCCCATTGATTTCAACGGCGTATTTGAGTGCTACTAGATCCAACCATCCGCAACGTCTTGGTCTTCCCGTGGTTGCGCCAAATTCGTTGCCAACCTTACCCATGGTTGCGCCGTCCTCATCAAAAAGTTCTGTAGGGAACGGGCCACTGCCCACACGGGTGGTATACGCTTTGAAAATACCCAGCACCGCACCAATTTTATTGGGTGCTACCCCCAAACCTGTACATGCCCCCGCTGCTGTAGTGTTGGACGAGGTTACAAAAGGATAGGTTCCGAAATCGATATCCAATAAGGATCCCTGTGCTCCTTCCGCCAGTATTTTTTTGCCTTCACGTTGAGCGTTGAAAATATACTCTTCACTATCAATAAAGGTTAATTTTTTTAGTTCTTCCACCGCCAGAAAGAAGTCTGCCTCCAATTCCTTTAGGTCATATTGGATCTCAACATTGTAAAAGCTGATCATGGCCTCATGTTTGTTGGCCAATATCCTGTATTTTTCTTTCCAGTCCGAGAATTCCAAATCGCCTACCCTCATACCGTTCCTTCCGGTCTTGTCCATATAGGTGGGTCCAATACCTTTTAAGGTAGATCCAATTTTGGCCTTGCCCTTGGCAGTTTCGGAAGCGGCATCCAATAAACGGTGGGTGGGCAAAATTAAGTGGGCCTTTCTAGAAATAAATAATTTTGATTTAATATCTAGATTGAACTTTTTAAGATTATCCAATTCTTTTTTAAAGATAACCGGGTCTATAACCACCCCGTTGCCAACAATGTTCACCGCGGTTTTGTGGAATATTCCTGAAGGAATGGTATGTAAAACATGTTTTATACCATCAAATTCCAGGGTGTGGCCTGCATTGGGTCCGCCTTGGAATCGTGCAATTATATCATAGTTCTTTGTTAAAACATCAACTATTTTCCCTTTTCCTTCATCTCCCCATTGGAGTCCTAGTAGTAAATCTACTGCCATTCTATATGTAATTGGATTAATTATTCTTGTTTTCTTCTTTGTTCCGTGTTCCGTAAAAATAGAGCGAGTGTGTATTGATCTTAATGTTGAAAACCTCCTCAATGGTCTTTTTTATACTTTGAATACGTGGATCGCAAAATTCCATAACCTCACCCGTATCCGTAAGGATAACATGATCGTGCTGCCTGTCAAAATAAGATTTTTCGTATTGGGCCTGATTTTTTCCAAATTGGTGCTTACGGACCAACTTACACTCCAATAAAAGTTCAATTGTGTTGTATAGTGTGGCCCTACTTACCCGATAGTTTTTGTTTTTCATGGTGATATAGAGCGATTCTATATCAAAATGTTCTTCACTATCGTAGATCTCCTGTAAGATTGCGTAGCGCTCAGGTGTTTTTCTGTGACCATTTTCCTCCAGAAAAGTGGTGAAGACATTTTTAACTATTTCTTGATTCTTGTTTTCGCCCATAGCATTTACCCAGCGTTAGGGTACAAATGTACAGTTAAAATTTAAATTCTGGATACTTTATCGATGCCGTTAATGCGCTTTAGATTATCTATAACTTTTTTAAGGATAGCATTGTTTTTTACAACAAGGGTGATTCTTCCCGAGAACGTTCCGCCATCCGTACTGAAATTAATATTCCTCATATTCACATGTAAGTTGCCGGAGATTACCTCGGTAATTTCACTGATCAACCCTATATTATCTATCCCGGTAAGCATTATTTCCACTGTAAACTCTTCTTGGGAAGAATCGATCCATTTGGCCGATATGATCCTATAGGCGTAGTTGGACTGAAGGGAAATGGCATTGGGGCAATTTTTCTTGTGTACCTTAATCCCATCGTTAACACTGATAAATCCGAATACCTCGTCTCCCGGTATGGGATTGCAACATTGGGATAATTTATACTCCAACTTGTCCTCTTCCTTGCCAAAGACAAGGGTGTCATATTTTGAGGTAATCTCCTCCTTATGGATATCTTCAGGAACCGGGGTTCTTTTTATCTTATTTTTAAAGAAGGTTATAAAAGCATTGCTATAGGAGGCCGCAAAATCTTTTAGCATTTGGTTGTCAATGGCACCAATGCCCACCCTATAGAACAAGTCCAGACTCGTCTTGAGCTTAAAAAATACCACCAACTTGTTTATGGTATCCTCGTTAAGGCTAATTTTTTGGGATTTTAATTTACGCCTAAGGATTTCCTTGCCCTCCATGGCCGTAGATTTCTTTTCTTCCCTTAAGGAGGATTTTATTTTAGACCTGGCCCTGGCCGTTGTGGCATAATCCAACCAACTTTGACTGGGTCTGGCAGTGTCGGAGGTAAGAATGTCTACCTGGTCACCACTTTGCAAGGTAGTATTCAAGGGAACCAGTTTGCCATTTACTTTGGCCCCACGGGTATGCATACCCACTTCAGTATGTATATTGAAGGCAAAATCTAAAGGCGTGGCCCCTTTGGGGAGGGATTTTAGTTCTCCTTTGGGTGTAAATACAAAAATTTCCTTGGAATAAAGGTTTAGTTTAAATTCTTCTACAAAATCGACCGCATTGGTATTTGCATTTTCCAGGGCTTCCTGTAGTTTGTTGAGCCATTCCTCAATGCCCTGTTCTTTCTGATTGCCGTGCTTGTATTTGAAATGCGCGGCATAGCCTTTTTCGGCAATTTCGTGCATTCTTTCACTCCGGATCTGAACTTCTACCCATTTGCCCTTTGGTCCCATCACAGTGATGTGCAGGGCTTCATAACCTGTAGATTTAGGGGAGGAAATCCAATCCCTTAAACGAACCGGGTTGGGGGTGAAGTGATCCGTGACAATAGAGTAAATTTTCCAGGCCAAAAACTTTTCGTTATGCCGGTCCGATTTGTATATGATCCGAATTGCAAATTTGTCATAAATCTCATCGAAGGATACATTCTGTACCTTCATTTTACGGCGAATGGAGAAGATGGATTTCATCCGGCCCTTAATGTAGTAATTGAGATTTTCTTTATCCAACGAGTCGCTTATCACGCCGGAAAAAGCGTCTATATAGGCCTGTTGTTCCTCTTTGGACTCTTCAATTTTACCTAATATGTCGTCGTAAACATCGGGTTCAGTATATTTAAGACTGAGATCTTCCAGTTCCGTTTTAATATTGTAAAGCCCTATTCTATGCGCTAAAGGTGCGTATATGTACAAGGTTTCGGAGGCTATCTTCACTTGTTTGTGCTCGGGCATGGAATCCATGGTGAGCATATTGTGATATCTGTCCGCTATCTTTATAATGATAACCCGTACATCGTCATTAAGGGTAAGGAGCATTTTTCTAAAATTCTCCGCCTGTTGGGAAATGTTCATATCCTTTTTCAGGTGGGCAATCTTAGTGAGTCCGTCTACGATCCGTGCAACGGTCTCGCCAAACAAGCGTTCAATATCCGCTAGGGTGTATTCAGTGTCCTCAACAACATCATGAAGTAGTGCGGATGCAATGGAAACTGCATCCAGACCCATTTCGGAAGCCACGATTTTTGCTACCGCTATGGGGTGGAAAACGTATGCTTCCCCCGATTTTCTTCTTTGATTTTTATGCGCATCTACGGCAATATCAAAGGCCGAGCGTATCAATTTCTTATCCTCATCGGTAAGGCTTTGATAGCTTATACGGAGCAGTTCCTTATATTGCTTCGCAATTTCCTTGTTTTCTTTCTCTATTGCAGCTTCGGTCATCATAAATTAAAAATAGCATAAACTATGGTAGTAGACAACAAAAATTATGCCTTTAAATTTTGAATTCTAGACATCAAGGGCGGGTGTGAATAATGAACAAAAACATAAGCGGGATGAGGCGTAAGATTACTTAGGCTGTTCTTGGATAATTTTTTCAAGGAGGTAATAAGAGGTTTGGGGGCGAAGGTTTTTTTTGCAAAATCATCTGCCTGAAATTCAAACTTCCTGGACATGGCGTTCATGATCAATCCTGTAAATTCCGATATTGGGCTGTATAGTATTCCAAAACCTATAAGCGCTGCGTGAAAACTAGGTTGCGAAACGCCAATAGCCAAAGATACCTCTGGATTATTTATAAAGATGGATAGAATAAAGAGGGTAAGACCGGTTAGCAAAATAGAGGCCGATAAATTAAAAATGATATGTTTTCTTTTATAATGTCCCACCTCATGTGCCAGCACCGCTACAATTTCGTCCTCCTCAAGATCGTTGATCAAGGTATCGTATAGGGTTATTCTCTTTTCCTTGCCAAATCCAGAAAAATAAGCATTGGCCTTGGTCGATCTTTTTGAGCCATCTATCACAAATATGTTTTTTAATTCAAATCCCACGTTTTTGGCGTAAGCTTCGATTTTACTTTTTAAACTGCCTTCTTCCAGAGGCGTTTGTTTGTTGAAAAGGGGTACGATCAGTCGACTGTAAAAAAGGTTCATGAAAAGCGAAAAAACGCTTATGAGAGCCCAGGCATAAACCCAGAAGTTGGTACCTGCCCACTGAAAAAACCAGATGATCAATGCCAGTATTCCACCTCCAATAATCATCATCATAATCCAACCTTTAAATTTATCCGTCCAGAATAATTTTTTGGTACTCTTGTTGAAACCAAATTTTTCCTCTATTACAAATGTGTGGTAATAGGAAAAGGGGGTTGTAACAATATCATTGCCTATCATAATTATTCCGAAAAAAATAAGGGCGATCACAATAGGGTTGTCACTGTAACTCCTGGCAATGGTGTCTATCCATTCAAATCCCCCCAAAATTAAAAATAGTAAGGTAAGGCTTAGTGAGAAGACAGTGCTCACCATCCCAAAACGATAGTTGGTTTTTTTGTACTCTTGAGATTTTCTGTATTCCTCCTTGTCGAAAACGTCGCTTAATTCGCTAGGGACAACATCTGTATAGCGTTTGGCATTTAAATATTCCAGCACGGTTTCAATGATAAACTGAATCAACAAAATGGCTATTATGATATAAAATAGGATGCTACTGTTCATTTAAAAAATTAATGGATTTCAATATTGTTTTATGTTGCAGTATTGCGGATACAGGTACTTACCTAAAATCCCCTTTGCCGAATTGCCTCAAAGATAAGTATTGCTGCCGATACGGAGACGTTCATGGAGTCTATTTCTCCATGCATGGGAATTATAATATTTTGGGTTGCGTTCTTCAGCCATTGCTCGGATAGCCCTGTAGCCTCTGTACCTACCACAATTGCCGTGCCCTTGGTAAAATCTATTTCCGTGTATGGCTTGGAGGCACTTAAGGCTGCACAGTTGATATTAATATTGCGACCAATTAAGAATTGGATAATTTCGGGTGTGGATCCCATTGCTATATCGGTGGTGAATACACATCCAACACTGGACCTGATTATATTTGGGTTGTACAGGTCACTTTTCGGATTGGCAATAATAACGGCATCCAGGCCGGCAGCATCGGCTGTCCGTAAGAGGGCACCAATATTACCTGGTTTTTCAGGGGCTTCGGCTACTAAAACAAGGGGATTGTCGTTTTTAAATTTTAAAGACTCCAGGGTATGCTCCCGGCTTACTGCTACGGCCAATATGCCCTCGGTAGTATCCCTGTAAGCCAATTTTTGAAATATATCTTTTGATATGGAAATTATTTCCGGGGTAGGTGAAATTCCATGTACCAATTCCATAATAGCGTTTCGGTTAACGAGCTCTGGATAGAAAAGAATGGTTTTTAGGGTATAGCGTCCCTTCACTGCCAGCTGTAACTCCTTGATGCCTTCAATAATAAAAAGCCCATTTTTTTTTCGTTCACGGGATTTTTCCTTTAATGATATTGTACTCCTTACCAAAGGGTTGTGAATACTGCTAATCTCTTTTATATAGCTCATTGGTGCAAAAATAATATATTATGTTAACTTAATTATGGTTTTACGACCAAAGGGGCAACTAAAATAAGTAGGATGAGATATGTAATTGTATTATTGCTATTGGGCAGTACGCTAGCCTGTAAGATGGAGAGCAAAACAAAGGAAGTTGAGGTGGAATTGGCCGAACCCAAGACTGCTGTTAAGGTTAACATGGAAAGATATCCAGAATCGCTCATAAAGGTCTTTGAGGCCCATGGGGGGCTGGCAGCCTGGAGAAATCAGAGGACTTTGGCCTTCAAATTAGGGGAGGAGCTGCATACCATGGATCTTCAGACCAGAAAGGATAGGGTGGACGCACCACTATATTCCCTTGGGTTTGATGGTGATAAGGTTTGGCTGTTGAACGAAGAAAATGCGTTTAAGGGGGATCCTGTATTTTATCACAATCTCAGGTCTTATTTTTTCAATATGCCTTTTGTATTGGGGGATAATGGAATTGTTTACGATGAAACGGAGGACTTGGTCTATGAAGGTGTCAATTATCCCGGTATTGCCGTAAGCTTCAAATCGGGCATCGGGGCCTCCTACAAAGATGAATACTTTTTGCACTATGACCCCCAAACGTATAAAATGGCTTGGCTTGGTTATACGGTCAGTTACAGGAGCGGAGAACGTTCCGATAATGTAAGCTGGATTGGTTATCACGATTGGACGGATGTAAATGGCCTTAAGGTTCCCAAAGCATTGACTTGGTACAGTTCTGAGGGACGAACGATCAAAGAGCCTAAAAAACCGGTGGTATATGAAGAAATTGAATATAGTGAACAGGCCAAACCGGTAGGTTTCTTCTCAAAACCTGAAAACGGAATATTTGTAGAAGGAAAAGTACAAGAGTAGTACTCATTAAATAGGAAAAGGGGTGAAAAACAAACTGTTTTCACCCCTTTTTTTTGTCGGCCTAAGGTTATTTTCCGTTATATTTTTCCATGTATCTTCTCCATAATTCCGTTTGGTGTGTTTCCAGTGAAATATCCCTTCCGTCAATAAAGGCCCTGCTTAATTGGTTGGTACGCATATCCAGCGCATCACCCTCTGAAATAAACAGTGTGGCACTTTTGCCTACTTCCAAGGTTCCGTATTCTTGGTCTATACCCAAAATTTTCGCGGGATTCTGTGTAATCATTTGGAGCGCTTTTTCTTTGGAAAGTCCTTGTTGTACAAGCTGTCCGGCATAAAATGGCAGGTTTCGGTTTTGAAAATTTTTCGCGCTGGCGTTTTGCATAGCAACCAATAGCCCGCTATCTAACAATATCTTGGGCAGTTTATATGGGAGGTCGTAGTCGTCGTCGTCCAAGGATGGCAGGTTGTGGGGAGCCCTTACCAACACGGATATATCATGTTCTTTTAAGAACTCGGTGATTTTATAGGCTTGATATCCTCCTACCAGGACAACTTTCTTTACCCCTAAATCTTTGGTCTTGACAATGGCATCCATTATTTCCTTTTCACCATCGGCATATACATAAAGCTTTTGAGCTCCGTTGAACAGACCTTGGGTAGCCGCATATGCCGGATTGATTTCGGATACAGCACTTTTGCCATAGGCAAGGGCATTTTTTAAAAAGCTTATAATTTTTTCCTTTTCCTTGGCATAATTTTCATTGGGTTGGTATCTACGGCCCTGGCCCTGGGAAAATGGACCTAGTTTAAAACTGTTTGGCCACGATAGATGTATTCCGTCATCGGCCTTGATAACGGCATCTTCCCAATTCCATGCATCGAATTGCATAACGGAAGAGGTTCCGGAAATGGTACCGCCTTTAGGGGATATTTGTCCCAAAAGCACCCCATTGGGTCGCATACTTTCCACAACTTTGGACTCGGCGTTATAGGCGATTAGGCTTCTTACATGGGGTATTAATTCCCCAATTTCATCCTTGTCGTTGGAGGCCCTAACAGCATCTACCTCTATCAGTCCCAAGGAGGCACATGTTACAATGAAGCCAGGGTAAAGATGTTTTCCGTCTGCTTTTATAATTGTTCCCTTTCTGGCAATTCTGGTTTTGGCATCGCCTACAAAAGAAATTTTCCCACCTTCGAACATGATAAGGGAGTTCTCTATTACTTCGCCATTTCCCAAATGGGCTACAGCACCTTCAATGCTAAAGGCCTCTTTCTGTACCCCGGCAGGAGTTTGTTGTGCGGTTCCTTTAATCGTTGCAGATAACAGGACAAGTGCTATGGTGATTCTAAAAGTTTTCATCTTAATCTTGGTTTTAAAGGCTATCACAGTGCAATTCTTCTTGGATTTTTTTCTTCGGTTCCTGGGTAGGGCCGCCTTTGTCCTTCTCTTTGAGCATAAGGTTGATCAATAAGGACTTTTCTCTTTTTATGGCTTCCCTTTGTTGTTGGTCTTTTTCCAGATCGAAATATACAGCCCCCTCAATCATGGTTTTTTCCACCTTGGCATAAACGGACAAAGGATTGTTGTTCCAAAGCACCAGATCCGCATCTTTTCCTTCTTTGATACTGCCCACCCTATCATCTATATGCAAGAGTTTGGCAGGATTGATCGTGACCATTTTCCATGCCTCCAATTCGGTCATCCCGCCATATTTGACAGTTTTGGCAGCCTCTTGATTTAATCGCCTGGACATTTCTGCGTCATCACTGTTTATGGCAACGGTAATACCCTGACTTTGCATGATAGCTGCATTGTAGGGGATAGCATCGTTTACTTCAAATTTATAAGCCCACCAATCACTGAAGGTCGATGCCCCCACACCGTGTTCGGCCATTTTATCGGCTACTTTATAACCTTCCAATATGTGGGTAAACGTATTTATTTTGAAGTTGAATTTCTCTGCAACTTTCATCAGCATATTAATTTCGCTCTGTACATAGGAATGACAGCTTATAAATCGTTCTCCGTTAATTATTTCAGCCAAGGTTTCCATCTCTTCATCAAACCTGTAAGGCAGTCCGCTCTTTTTCTTGAGGTCATATTCTTTGGCCCTCTGGAAATAATTTATAAATGTTTGTTCCACACCCATCCTAGTCTGTGGAAACCTGCTATAACTGTTCCAGTTGGATTGCTTTACATTTTCACCCAAGGCAAATTTTATAAATTTGGGGGAGTTGTCGTAGATCATCCCATCCGCATTGGCGCCCCATTTTAACTTTAAAATAGCGGATCGTCCACCAATAGGATTGGCAGAACCGTGCAGTAGTTGGGCAGAGGTTACGCCACCAGCCAAATCCCGATAAATGCCAATGTGCTTCGGATCTACCACATCCTCCATTTTTACCTCTGCAGAGGAGTTTTGACCGGATTCATTAATGGATAAGGCGGCAATATGTGTATGTTCATCAATAATACCTGCCGTTAAGTGCTTCCCTGTGGCGTCCACTATCGTTGCCCCACTTGGTTTGAGGTCGACACCGATTTTGGCAATTTTACCGTTCTTAACAAGTACGTCTGTGTGTTCCAAGATTCCTTCATCCTCACTGGTCCAAACCGTAGCATTTTTAAACAGTACGGATTCTTGTTTGGGTTGCTGCGAATAGCCATAACCAATATTGGGGAAAGTTATAGGCACTACTTTCGGTTTTTCCGAGGATTTATCTTTTTCCTTTTCCGCATATGCCGAGGTTTTCGTGGCTTTAAAGGTGGTTTCGGTGCCATTGGGGAGTAAAAGTTTGCCTTTAAGAATGTCGGAACTGGAAGTTGCCATTCCCGATAATCTATATGCTTGGTCACCACTTTTGGAATTGAAGGAAATTGAAAGCCAATTATCGCCATATTCAATTTTCGAAGTCAATTTGTCCTCTCCTTCCTTCACCTCGGCCTTGGGTTGGTCAAAATCCCCGGTAATTGACAATTGATACACCTTTTCCCCGGCCGCTAAATTGTAGTTTCCACGAATATCTATGAGTTCCTTGTCCTTGATAATATGCTTCTGGCCTTGGACCCAATTTTCATAGAGTACGGTTTCCTCCTCGAAAATATCCCCCGAGGTAATTAAAAAATTGGCTTGACTTCCACTTTGTAAGGAACCGATTAGGTTGGATTTGCCCAAGATCTGTGCAGGGGCCGTAGTAAGTGCCTCCAAAGCTTCTGTTTTTGACAAGCCATATGCTATAGCCTTTAATAAATTTTTTCTAAAAGCGGACGTGGATTTTTGACCGTGGAGTGTAAGGCCAAAAGTAATGTTGTTTTCTGCAAGGACTTTAGGGTTTGTGGGTGCCTGGTTCCAATAACGCATATCTTCCAGGCTTACATGATTCGCCAAATAGGGGTCGGAAACATCATAGGGGTCCGGGAAGTTGATAGGAACGATCAAGTTGGCATTGGTGGCCTTGATTTCGGCGACACTTTCAAATTCATTCCCACCTGCCAATATGGTATAATTGATGTTGAACATATCTCCGATCTTATCCACCCTTAATATATTGTCTTTGTCCTTGGCCTCAATTATTTGAACTAAACTTTTGTTGGTGTTCAGAGCTTCTAAGGAAAGATCCTTGGTGGTTACGTTACCTTGGGCGTACCAATCGGCATCAAAGTACATTTGCCTTAACAGGGCCAGGGCACCCATTAGCGAAGTGGGATAAGCTTGCCGTTTGGCCACACTTTTGGTCAATGAAAAGTATTGAGCCGATTTATCGGCCAAAACCCTATCCGAATCACTGCCGATGTCGTTCAATGTTATTAAGGCGCCGTTGCCCCGCGCAATTCCGTCCTGTATATGGGTGTTTACAACCCCAAAACCGGCTTCCCGCAATTCCTTCGCTTTTTTACGGTCGTAGTTAAATTTGGAAATTGCATCGTTTTCCGGCATTATATGGTCGTTCCAGTAATACCCTTCCCTTGAGGGGCCATATTGTGCCGAACGTCCTCCGGAGGTCGCTGGTTTGGGTTTCGCTACTCCAAAATCGGAATAAATATCAATAAATGAAGGATATATGGATTTTCCATTTAGATCTATCAGTACTGTATTTTTGGGAAGTTGTACATTTTTCCCTGTCTCTATTACTTTTCCTTTTTGAATAAGCAATGTCCCTTTTTCCAATACCTTGGTTGGTGTTATATGGATCTTGGCATTTATGAATGCGGTAAAATTGTTGTTTTCCGCTTTTACACCGTCATTTATGGGAAAGTAGTCCTGGGCAGAAAGCGACAACCCGTAAAAAAGTGTAACAAGCACATAAAATGGTATTCTCATATTTAATAGTATTCTTTGTTAAACGGGTTTAAAAATAATGTATCCCATAGGAATATCAATGTTGTTTTAAACTTTTTATATCATTTAAGTCAGTCTTGGATTTTTGATTGAAGATCCATTATTCCATTGTTCACAAGCTGCTGCACAGTAATGGGACTCCTAAACGTTGTAACGTACATATCCCCTAGATCGGGTTGTTGCGGTAATAATTGATCAATAAGGTCACAACGGCATTGTAACTTTTAATACCGTCTTTCTGATTGTTGGCCTTTAGAAAAGTATTGAATATAGATTTAAAAACGGGCTCCAAAGGATTTTCATGCGCTTCCCAAAATTCGGCCACTTCTTTGTAATTTTTTTTCACACCGGGATTCAGTTTGTTGTATTGGCGCTTAAATTCCTCTAAGTCCCTATTTGCGAGTTCATTCAGACAATAGCTCAGGGCGTAGGCGTATGCCGAATATTTAAAATAAATATCCTCATTGCCAACAGTTGCCAAATAACCAATAAAATTGGTTTCATTTTCTGCGGAAAACCCTAATTGATGGCCTATTTCATGGCCACATATAACGGGAAATCTAAAATTTGGTAGTGCACTATTGGCTTGTGCTTCATTGGTGAACGGATTTAAATAGCCGCCATAACCCATATAGCTCAAAGGGGTGCTGAAAATGGATTTTTTTAAGCTTGGGTGCTGGTAGGTGAAAAGAGGGATTTTAATTTTTAGGGTTTCGTAACCTTCTAGGGTAAGGTCCATAATTTGTTTCTTGGTATAGGGAATCTGAACCATTTTACTGGTATCGGAGGTTATCCTGAATTGGGTTTCATTGGTTCTCAACACAAGTTGGTCCACAAAATTCACCAAGTCATGCTGGCTGTGTTTGTCTCCCAGTTCCAAGGATTTTGAAAGGGGTTGTCTATAGTAATTTAATCCCCATAAAAGATGAAAAGTAAAATATGCAACGGATATGACCATAGCAATGTCCCGAATAAACCCTACTAGGTTTTTTTTGATGGACATTCTGTTCACAATGATATACCTAGCTCCCAAGATGATTAGAAGCGCGTACAGTATATCCCCTACCGAAAAAGGAACCCATCCCAGAAAAGTCCGCCAAAATCCGGATAGAAAAGGATATATCCCTGTACTGTAATAAGTTTCTATAACTTCAGGGTATTGCCCCAGCCATTTTACCAGGATTACTTGTGGTACCAATAAAAAGGCGGTAAGATTTTTGATTTTATTTTTCATCAAGCCAAAAATAGCCAATTATCTAGCATGGTTGTTTTTCTATCTGTATTTTTGGACTCATAATCATTAATTTATGAATAAGGAGATAAGACTTTTAGAACCAAAAAGAATCTGGAATAATTTTGCAGATCTAAATGCTGTTCCTAGACCCTCCAAACATGAGGAACGCGTAATAGAATTTATGATGGAATTTGGAAAGTCCCTTGGTCTTGAGGCCATCAAGGATGCTGTTGGGAATGTGATCATCAGGAAGCCGGCATCGGTGGGTATGGAAGATAGGACGACGGTAATTCTACAATCGCATTTGGATATGGTACATCAAAAAAATGCCGATACGGATTTCGATTTCGAAACCCAGGGTATAGAGATGTATGTAGATGGGGATTGGGTAAGGGCCAAGGGTACCACCTTGGGGGCCGATAATGGCCTAGGGGTGGCCACCATTATGGCTTTATTGGAGAGCAAGGATATTTCCCACCCACCTTTGGAAGCCTTATTCACAATTGATGAAGAAACGGGAATGACCGGGGCAAAGGGACTAAAAGGGGGATTGTTGAAAGGTGGGTTTTTGTTGAACCTGGATACGGAAGATGATGATGAAATTGACATTGGCTGTGCTGGAGGTATAGATATTACCGCGAAAGGGAATTATACGGAAGTTCCCCTTGGCGATGGTTTCCAGGCCTACAAAATAGTGGTAAAAGGACTTAATGGGGGGCATAGTGGAATGGATATCGATAAAGGACTGGGTAATGCCAATAAGATTATGAATTCTTTCTTGATGTTGGGGCAGGAGCAGCTCGGTTTAAAAGTTTCCAAAATTGACGGTGGAGGTTTGCGCAATGCAATCCCAAGGGAAAGTACCGCCTTTGTGGCCATAAAAGCAAAAGACTCAGATGAATTGGACAGGTTGTTTAAAGACTGGGTCAATAATTTGAGGCAGGAATTTGCAACAACCGAGCCTAATTTAAAGATTGTTTGTGAGCCTGCTCATCTTCCAAAAATGGTTATGGAGTCCAATGATCAGCTGGCATTGACGGAAGCTATTAAAGGAGCTCTAAATGGAGTCTACGCCATGAGCAAATCCATGAAGGATTTGGTGGAAACATCCAATAATATCGCTAGAGTAGAGGTGGGAGATGGTAAAATAAACATTGCATGCCTAACCAGGTCCTCCGTAGAGGCCGGTAAAATGGAATTGGCCAGGGGTCTAAAAGGTAATTTTGAGAAGTCCGGGTATAAGGTAACTTTAAGCGGTGACTATCCTGGATGGAATCCCAATCCTGATTCGGCTATCCTAGATCTATTGCGTACAAAATATAGGGCGCTTTTTAATGAGGCGCCTAGGGTAGTGGCCTGTCATGCAGGTTTGGAATGTGGGATTTTGGGAAAGAATTATCCGGAGGTAGATATGATCAGTTTTGGGCCCACTATAAAAGGAGCCCATTCTCCCGATGAACGTGCCAGCATATCTTCGGTACAAAAATTTTGGAAGTTTATTTTGGCAATACTCTCTGAAATTCCCAATAAAAAGATTTAAACCTGGAACTCTTTATATTGTAGGGTGTTGTTTAATCTGGGGGTGTTAGCCTAATACGTACCTGTTCAGGGTTGGAAGAGAGTTGTTTTTAATAGGTTGTTACAGTTAATTTTCTTATATTTAAGAGAATCAACAAAAAAACAAGCTATGGGAATCAAAAGTTTTCAGGGGCCTAGAGTACAGCAACCCAGTGAAGAAGCACCGCTTCGGGTTTGTGATTATATGACCAGAAAACTGATTACTTTTAAACCTGGGCAATCTGTTGAAGAAGTAATCGTGGCCCTTTTGAAGTATAAAATTTCAGGTGGACCGGTAGTAAACGATCAGAATGAATTGATAGGCATTATTTCGGAAGGCGATTGTATCAAGCACATTAGTGAAAACAGATATCATAATCTGCCAAGCTCCAATATGACAGTGGAAGGGCACATGATAAAAAATGTGGAAACCATTGATGGCAATATGAATATTTTTGATGCGGCCAATAAGTTTTTGAATGAAAAACGCAGACGTTTTCCAATAGTGGAGAATGGAAAGTTAGTGGGGCAAATTTCCCAGAAAGATATATTAAAGGCTACCCTAAAACTCAAATCACAAAACTGGAAATAGATTCCTTACATGGATTTGGTTGAAAGGTCCGTCTTTTTTGCTGCTGATGTTTTGTGGTACTGAAATGCACCGCTATAATCAAATAGGTCAAAAAAAATCCTTGTTGATCCCCTCTAGAGAGGTCAACAAGGATTTTTTATCTTTTGGAATATAATTATTGGGCTATTCCAGTAATTTCCAGATCAAAAACCAATTTGGCATTTGGTGGAATAGGGCCGTATCCGGCTTCTCCATAACCCAAATGGGAAGGTATGAACAAACGAACCTTATCCCCGACCTTCATCTGCATAAGGCCTTCCTTAAATCCTGGGATTATCCTTGCTTCCGGGCTGTAGTCCATTGGAATGGCTTCGTAACCGCGACCTTGTTTTCTGGCCTCCTGATAAACGTCATATTTTTTAGCTACCTCTTCATAATTACTGTCAAATAGTGATCCGTCCGATAGATACCCTGCATATAGTACATTTACCTTTTGCCCCACTTTGGGTTTTTCTCCATTGCCCTCAGTTAGGGTCAATATTTTAAGCCCGGATGGTAGTTCTTCTGCTTTGCTTTCCTCTGTGGCAATTTGGGCAACGAAATCGCTTTTCATTTTCTCCATCGCCTTGACTTTCTCCTCTGCCTCGGCAAAGTAGTCGCTCATTACCTTCACCGCATCAAATTTTTTGGCTTCCTTACCGTTTCTGATAATTTCAACGGTGTTCATAACTACATCCGTAACAGGTCTGTCACCTTCTGCAGTTTTAACATTGGCAATGGAATCAACAATATCCATTCCTTTAACAACTTCACCAAACACAGTGTGCCTACCATTTAAAAAAGGAGTTTCCTTGTGGGTAATGAAAAACTGGCTCCCGTTGGTAGTAGGTCCCGAATTGGCCATAGATAGGATACCGGCCTTATTATGGGTAAGGGAATCGTTAAATTCATCCTTAAATTTATATCCAGGATTTCCCATACCCGTTCCGGTAGGATCCCCGCCTTGAATCATAAAGTCCTTTATGATTCTGTGAAAGATGATACCGTCATAATATTTTTTGCCCTTTAAGCTGTCTGTAACAAATGGGTTGTTTCCTTCGGCCAGGGATATAAAATTGGCAACTGTCAAAGGGGTCTTTTGATACTCCAATTTAAGGAGGATTTCACCTTTGGTGGTATTAATATCCGCAAAAATTCCGTCTCCCAGGTCAGCATGCTTACTGGACTTGCAGCTGGAAAATGCCATGGATACTACTGCCAATAATAAATAAATTTTCTTCATTGTAATTAATTTTAATTGTTCTCTTTTTGTTTGTCTATATTAAAAATGGTAATGGTAGATTTAATGGGGACGTTTACCCCAATCTTATTATTGTCCCCATGATAACCATAGGATAGGGAGGAGGGGAACAAAAATGTTGCACTTTCCTTCTCTTTTAAAAGTTTTATACTGTTGCGCAAGCCAGGGAATAGGTCTTGCTTATCTACCTTATAGGTTATGGTTCCTATTTCGTCTTTGGAATATATGGTATCATTGTTAAAAGTCATGACATTGTATTGTAGCGTAACCAGGTCATCTGTTTTGGGGTAATAATCGGCCTGGTCGTTCTCGGCGATATAATGATACCAAGAGCCGATTCCGCTGGAGAAATAGGTGTTCATGGAGTCATTTTTAATAATTGCCATAATCTGTTCTTCTTCCTTTGCCAATAAGTCCTTGTTGCGTTCTACGGATTTTTGTAATATACTTCCTGATTTAACTTTAACAGGCTTGCGTGGCTCCGGTCCTTTGCAGCTGGAGAAGGCGATAACAAGCAAAAGGGATAGTAGGTGTTTCATGCGTTTAATTCCTCTTTATATTGGGGCAGTAGTGACTTAAAATGGTTAATGGTTTCTTCCATGGAAACATCACTTCGCCCCCCCGCGGCATTGGTATGTCCGCCTCCGTTAAAATTAGTCCTGGCAAATTCATTTACAGAAAAATCACCTTCAGACCTAAAAGATATTTTGATAATTCCTTCCTCACGGTTTTCAATGAAAATAACCGCAAAAACAATTCCCTCCAAGGTTAAACCGTAATTCACGAATCCTTCCGTATCCCCCTTCTTGTAATTGTAGGTATCCAGTTCGTCTTGCGACAAGGTGATAAATGCCGTCTTAAATTCCTCTAGGATGACCATGTTTTTTAAAGCACAACCTAAAAGATGCAATCTACTAGGTGTATTGGTATCATAAACCTTGTTATGTGCTTCCGTATTCTTGGCGCCTTTCTCTATTAATTTGGCAACCACTGCGTGTGTCCTACTGGTGGTGGACGAATATTTAAAAGACCCTGTATCGGTCATAATACCGGTGTATAAAGAAATTGCCAGGTCCGGGGTGATGCTTTCCACATCGTTTAGTCCTTCGATAAGGTTGTAAACCATTTCGCAAGTAGAACTCATGCTTACATCGGAATAGGTAATTTTTGCATAATTAGCTGGCTCCTGATGATGATCTATCATCACAAATAGGGCCGATGAATTTTCCAGTAAGGGTTGTAGTTGTCCAATCCTTCCCAGGTGGTTGAAATCTAAAGTAAATATTACGGTAGCACTATTGATTAGAGTTTTTGCTGCTGAGGATTCCCTTTCAAAATTTACTATTTGTTCGTTTCCCGGCATCCATTTTAAG
>Ga0209344_10001323_pt1 | contig 32970 bp, 41 predicted proteins | sample Cruoilmetagenom6_FD_187293 | JGI IMG/M metagenome (GOLD analysis project Ga0209344, IMG submission 187293) | Oil polluted marine microbial communities from Coal Oil Point, Santa Barbara, California, USA - Santa Barbara Oil Seep Sample 6 (SPAdes)... | ecosystem: Environmental > Aquatic > Marine...
GTGGTCCCTGGTTCGAGTCCAGGTGGGACCACACACAAAACTCCTTTAAATCTATTGATTTAAAGGAGTTTTTTAGGTATGCCGTACACCTACATTCTACACACAGTATACTATTTAATAAAATTTATGTTGGTATATGTCATGAAGATTTAGTGCCGTGAGAAACGTAGAATTCTTTCTGTTTAGGTCAACTAATATTTTGCTTAACCTGAATATCTCACAACTTTTTGACTTAATTTAGAAATTGCCAATCACTACGGTTCTTTATACCAATACCACAATAATCCCTCCATCAAATCACGATCTTAGAAATTAACAATTCTTTTAACATAATCTTTCTTAGTAACAATTACCTAGCTCTCTACTATTTCTTAATTTACTAGTTCAAACAAACTAATTCGAAAAATGACTACAAAAAACTCTATGCGCAAGTTGGTATTACTAACCCTTGTACTGGCCGTTTCGTGCATATCTTTGACGATGGCACAAACCGTACCTTCTCCAGAAGATGTTTATGGTTTTAAAGTGGGTACCGACTACAAACTGGCAGACTACAGCCAAATTGAAGATTACCTTTCTAAATTAGACGCATCTTCTGAACGTGTAAAAAAAGTAGAGATAGGAACTACCGTATTAGGTAGAAAAATGTACATTCTATTTATCTCTAGTGAAGAGAATCTTAAAGATTTAGATAAGTGGAAAGATATCAGCACCAAGTTGGCACGTGTACAAGTATCTGATGACGAAGCCATGAAGCTATCTGAAGAAGGTAAAGCTGTTGTGTGGATCGATGGTGGTATGCACTCTACTGAATTGGCACATGGTCAAATGACCTCTGAATTTGCTTATACCTTGGCTACTGCTGAAACTACAGAAATAAAGAAAATTAGGGAGAATGTAATTACCATACTAATGCCTGTAATGAATCCTGATGGGTTAGATATTGTTGTAGATTGGTACAAGAAGAATTTAGGTACCGCTTATGAAACCTCTCGTCCGCCAATCTTGTATCACTATTATATGGGTCATGATAACAACCGAGATTGGTTTATGAATACCATGCCAGAGACCTATAATGTTACCAAGATATTGTATAATGAATGGTATCCGCAGATTGTGTATAACCACCACCAATCATCCCCTTCTTGGACCAAGATATCATTACCGCCATATGCAGATCCAGTAAACCCAAGAATTCATCCTGCTATTACTGCTGGTGTAAGTGAGGTAGGTTCTGCGATGACCAAAAGATTTTCATTGGAGAATATGCCAGGTGCAATTGCCGATAATTTCTATACCATGTTCTGGAACGGTGGTGGGCGTACGGTACCTTACTACCATAATATGATCGGAATTTTAACCGAGGTTGGTCATACGAGTCCGACGCCGAGATTCTATGATCCAGAGAAATTACCTAAAACCGTTGCTGGTGGCACACCTACAGATGGTACAGATATTATGTACCCTGATCCATGGAAAGGTGGTGAATCTCATTTTCGTGATGCTGTAGATTATATGTTGACCGCTACATGGGCTACGCTAGATTTAGCTGCTGATAGAAAGAGCAACTACCTGTATAACATTTATAAAATGGGTGCTTCGGCAATTGAGAAGTCAAAAGAAGAAGGTCCGTTTGCTTATGTGATCGGTAAAGATCAATGGGATGCTTTTGAGTCTGTAAACTTGGTAAATGTGCTATTGAAAGGCGGTATAGAAATTGAAAAAGCCACTAAGAGTTTTGAGATTGACGGAAAGAAATATGAAAAAGGTACCTATGTAATTTATACTGCACAAGCCTTTAGACCTTACTTAATGGATTTAATGGAAAAGCAAAATTACCCAACACGTTTTCAATATCCAGGTGGCCCGCCAGATACTCCGTATGACTTAGCAGGTTGGACATTGCCAATGCAAATGGGTATCACAGTAGATAAAATTGCTGAACCTTTTAAGGTAGCTACAGAAAAAGTATCAGAAGAAGCACCATATTATGAAGGTGAAGTAAAAGGAAATGCATCTTTCGGATATTTATTGAGTGCCAACAGTAATGCATCGGTAATTGTAACCAACAAAGTGTTGAAAGCAGGTGGTACGGCGTACAAAACAAAAGCGTCTTTCAAATCAGGGAAAACAACATATCCGGCAGGTGCTTATATCGTATCTGGCGGTAGAGCTTCTGTAGAAGACTTAGCTGCTGAATATGGCTTAGAGGTAACAGGTTTATCTGCAAAACCAAAAGTAGAAATGACAAAGGTACACGCACCAAAAGTAGGGTTGTACAAATCGTGGGTTTCGAATATGGATGAAGGATGGACGCGTTTTATTATGGATGAATATTCATTTGAGACAGATACCCTTCACGATACCGATATTCAAACAAAAGATTTATCTCAGTATGATATATTGATTATACCATCGCAACGACCAAAATCTATTTTACATGGTAATTCGCCATTAAAAATGCCAGAGAAATTTACGGGCGGTATTGGCTTAGAAGGGTCTGTAGCCTTAAGTAATTATGTAAAAAATGGAGGTACGTTAATGGCTTTCGATGCTGCAAGTAACTATGTAATAGAGCAATTTGGACTTCCATTAAAAGATGCAACGGCTGGTACAGATCGTAATGAGTTTTTTATACCAGGATCGTTAATTAAAACGGGAATAGATATAACGCATCCGCTAGCATTTGGTATGCAAGACACGGTAGCAGTTTCTTTTAATAAAAGTCGTGCTTTCGTCATTGATAAGCAAAGTAAAAAGGGAGAAGGCGGGACAGAAGATATCAAAGATGCCCCTGCACCACAAGTTGAGGTCATTGCTGCCTATGCAGAGAAAAATCTGTTGATGAGTGGTTGGGCAATGGGTGAGAAAAAGTACATTGCTAAAAAGCCGGCTATGGTAAAAGCAACTTATGGAAAAGGTTCTGTGGTTTTGTTCGCATTTAGGCCACAATTTAGAGCGCAGCCAAGAGGAACATATAAGCTTATTTTCAATACCATTTTCGAAGGTTCTAGAGACTGATAAATTAAAAACATACAGAGGCAGTCGAAATTCAATGTTGTTGGAAAACTAAATCTAGTAACTAATGTAAGACAATTATATAGAGATTATAAAGCAGTCTTTTATACTACTTTTTTTATTTTTGGATGTCTCGGTTAAGTTTAATTAAAATAGAAGGTAAACGGATTTTTATATTTCCAAATAAAACATTAAATTATCAGAACCCATTATATTGGCTTTATCACAGTTCTCCCGAATTTGATGGTGCTGCTCTTTATTAATGGGCATTTTTTATTTAGCAATCCTTTCGAAGGAAGATACTATACTTTTATAAAACACCCAGTTATAAATTATATTAACTCGTTGTGCATTTTGATTGTTTTTAGGTTTAAAACCGTCTGTTTGAGTTTTTATAGAAAAAAGTGTTAAAAACAAGATGTTCTGTTCTAAAAATTCTGTCCTCGAGACTGTTTTCTGCTACGTTGCATTAGAAAATCACGCGAATTGACAAATTTCCATCAAAAATCACAACGGGTTATATTATTTCTATCCTTAGAATGCTTGACATGCATTTTGAAATTAAAGTAAATCACCAAGAGTTTCAGGATATACGATCCATTTATTCACATCTGCCTGTAATCCCTTTTTGGTGATTTTGCAATTAATAACAGTAGCATGATTCTTATTCTTTATTTTACCCAGATTGGTAGCAGAAAGCATTTTGATTCTTGCACTTTAAATAATAGGTTTACGTTGTAAAGTTCTTTTTCGAACCCTTCTCTACTTTTTCTTTCTGTTGAAATGGCAACTCGATAATAATTATAATAGGTAGATTCGTAATCCTCAGATTTCTTCATTGCCAATAAATCTACACAAAAAGTTTACCCGAATGAGTTTTATGGTTATTCGTAATTACAATAGCTAATTACATTTTAATTAGCTCATTCTAGCAAAAATTAAACTTAGGTTTTAAAAAAAGATACATGTAGCCATAAGAAACTCCTAAATCAGTTACGTTTAAAAGAGAAATGTATTGGTCGGACATTTTACTGCTTAAAATCAAAAGAATAATCTTAAATTTAGGCAAACATAAAACAAAACGTATTTGTAAATAATGGCAAAGATTGAAATTATAGGTTCCCCCGAAGAGCTAGAAAGAGTCGCCACTTTCTTGGCAAACAATAATGTAAAGTTTAACGTAGTGAATGATTACGGCAATCATTCACTTGAAGATTTAGATAAGTATGTACAACTAAGACATAGGTTCTCTGCTACAGTACCCGAAAAATATCCCAAAACATGAAAGGCTTACAACCAATAAGATTTGAAATAGACCAATTAGCTAGTACTAGCAATAAAACCGAACTAGAAGTAGTAGAGGCATTACATAAATATTACTTCAACAAAGCTGTTACGGCAGAGATCAAACTTTACAAGAAGAAAACAAAAAAGGTCGCTCAAATAACCAAAGACCTTAAAATAAGTCATCGAAGGTTCTATAAAATATTGGAAGATAAAAAAGTAGAGTTCACCAAATACAACAAGTCTAAAGACGAAAAGGAAGAAAGATAATTGTTTAATCCATTATTCTTGTTCCAAAAAGAGAAATAAATCGAACAAAAGAAGGGATTACTCCGCTATTACCAATTCCGTTAGTGTTACCTGCAATAATTCCGTTGAACATAAAGAATTTGAGTACGCTTAAAATGGAGTTAGATTCTAGAAAAATAGAGCCATATTCTTATGCCAATTAATCATTAATGTTACACCAAAACCATGAGAAAAACAATATCAATTATGGGGTTGAAATTGCCATGATTAAAATTATTTATAGCATTTATGCGATGAATGACACGGGTCGATTTTTTAGTTTTGAAGTCAATATTTGGGTATTTCGCTTACTTTGGTTTGCCTTATTTGGTTTAATTTTAAACGGATATTTAATAGAAGGAAGAAGTGTGTAGTGAAGTCTTTATTTGAACAATAGAATTAATTTTAATTGATATTTAAACCAGTTAAGTTAATATCGTTTAAAATAGACTTTAAACTGATAGTGTGGATAAACTAGAATAGAACATAACTAAAGAGAAACTTAGATTCAGTCTTTGAAAGACGATTCAATTTTAAGGTTGATTCATACTTTTAAGCTATCAAGAGAAGGCGGAAATTTCGATTGGTGAAATGAGCTAACTAAGAAGGGTAAGATAAATATTCTTGATGATATCAATGAATACCAAAAAGGCAAGTAACCAGTAATTTTCTAGTAAATAATCACCAAGTATTTCGATTCACACTTTACATGAAAAAGCGCAAATTTAAAATCAGTAATATTCTATATGGTTTTTTTATTTTGTTAATATTAATACCTCAGACAAGAACTCCTATCCAGGTAGCGGTCAATAAATTAAGGGTAGCTGTTTGGTCACCTAGTATAGAAGATGCTAAAGACCAAAATCGAGTGGTTCCATTTCAATATGCTGTTGCCGATACGCAAAGTGCGTCAAAAAGTATTGCAATAGGCAAAGGCAAGGTTACTTTCATAAGTTATTGGGCAACATGGTGTCCGCCATGTATTGCAGAGTTACCAGGCATTCAAAAATTGTATAAAGACTACGGCGACAAAGTTGATTTTGTATTATTGACCCATGAAGAGCCAGAAAAAGTATTGCGGTTTATCAATAAGAAAGGTTATGAACTACCTATCTATTTTCCGCAAATGCGAGCCCCGGTAATTCTTCAAGAAAATAGTATTCCCACTAATTATGTAATTGATGCCAATGGCAAAATTATTATTAAAGAAACGGGTGCTGCAGATTGGAACAGTAAAAAAGTACGAAAGTTGCTTGATGAATTACTAGCGAAGTAGGGTAACTGAAATAAAAAAAATCTAAAAACTGAATTCCGGTCTTTTCCACGTTTCCCACTCCACACAGATTACCTATTGGTAATTTTGTTCAAAGTTCTGGTTTAAATTTATCGGAACATTATTAGGATGAATATCCTGTGCAAAAATTGAAAATGCACCAAGGATTGTAAAAGCTACTGTTATTAAATTTCTATTTTTCATTATCAGTTAATTTTTAAGTTCGCTTCAAAGAAAAGGTCTAAATCTACAATGAATTTGGGATGTAATTAATTATTTTCATTTTAACGGAAATCTATAGAATCTTATTTTTTCCAGCCCATTGTGTATTTAAGTAACATTTATTGAGATAATCATTTAGTTTTGTTATGTCAGTACTTTTAGAATAAGAGTAATGACAGTGACCGATTCTATTTGGGAACATATATTGCAGACCCTTAAAAAACCCTTTCTTCATTGATAAGCGGTATGAGCATTTAAAATATCTATGAAAACACTATTCTTATTGAAACCTAAGTATTAATATACTGATCACTAAAATTCTATACTGTAGCCTAATTTTTTCATTGTTCTAAGGTTTTGTTTTTAAGTAAACAGTCTTAAAACTTCTGTCCGAGTAAACATAGTAATTCCAATAAAAGGAAAAAACAGGTGCCTACTCAAAAGCATGTCGAATATACCTTGCCATAAAGTCTTTTTGGTCTAGAGCCTTTTCTGCAAAATTGAAGAGACTAAGGCAACGGTCTAAATTCTGATTTTCATAAGTGACCTTATAGTATTTGTTGTTGTTCAGGTAATCTGTTAACGCGCGGAGTCCGTGAATGAATGGCATAAAAACAGTACCGAGCGGAAGACTTTCCTTTTCGCTAGATGTTAATAGCGATCCGTTTGATGCCAACCCATCTACAAAAGAAGCAAACAAAGTTTTATCAAACCTTATTAGTTTGTGTTGTCGCTCATCTTCAGGAGCATTGTTTACAACCGTTCTAACAGCATCGCCAAAGTCATAGAAGAAATATCCTTTCATAATGGTATCAAGGTCTATGAGGCATAAAGCTTTTTCGGAAGATTCGGAGAAGAGAATATTGTTAAGCTTAGTATCATTATGACAAACCCTAACAGGTAAGCCATCTGTGTTTAAATTTTGAAGCACCATTATAAAATGCTGTGCTTTTAAGATTGCCGACTCGGCAACTTCAAGCTTGTCTACATTTGCGGTTTCCAAAGCTTGTCGAAACTCTTGTTTTCTATGAGATAGAAGATGAAACTTTGGTAGCGTGTCTTTGTAAACAGCAGTATTTACGTTTTGTAATAGCTGGTGAAATTTGCTAATAATACGCCCTGCTTCAAAGGCAGTTTTTGGGTCTGTGGTTGTATCATAAGTAGTACTGTTGGGAATGTAGGTCATCATTCGCCAGAGCCCATTATTTTGAACGTAATAATTAGCCCCGGTTTTAGTAGTCAGAAAAGTTATTAGTGCATAATCTTCGGCTTTTAGATATGGTAAGGAAAATGAAATATTATCCATCAAAATATCGGCATTTTTAAACACTTGGGTATTTATTTTCTGTAGGATGTATTGCTGCCCATCACCCTCTGTTACCAAATAGGTGTCATTGATGAGCCCACTATTCAAAGGAGTACATTGAGTTGAACTTCCGTTGAGGTTAAATTCAATCAGTATTTTTTGGATGGATGCTGAGGTCATTTTTTAAAATATTTCTAAGCTTTTAAAGGTATTGAAAACTAAGCTTTGCTTTTCCTAGAAACACTTATTTTTTTATCCTCAGAATTATAATTCAACAAGAATTTTCTTGAATTTATGCAGTTGGTCTAATAATAATACGATTTTGAAAATATTGCAGTTAGTATCATAACCAATTAAATTCCCCCAAGAATGAACAAGATTACAACCGGTTTAAAGGTGGCTGTATTATTTATTACTTCCACATATGTACAAGCCCAATGTGAAATTTTTAAAAGTGAAATTAGCGATGTACAGGGTTACATGTCTCAATTTAGTAAGTTGTCAGATTCATTAAGTACCTCGGCTGAAATTGCGGCTTTTGATGCGTCGTTGAGCAAAGCAAGAAAAAGCACGAAAATCGTAATGCTTTTAATGGGCCAGGCGGTAAATGCTGCAGACGAGGCTGTCATATTTGCGTCAGATGCACAGTATGATTCTGAGGGTTGTGGTTTAGTCGAAGCAATAAGTTACACAATCGATGCCGAAAAATATGCGATAGATTCTCGAGACTTTTCGACCGAAGCATTTGAAAATGTAAAAAATGCGGCAAAGGCGAACAACCTAGGTAATTTACAGTTCTATATGCGAAAGGCGCAACGATTAATGAGAGACGCGCAAAAAGCTGCAGATTTATCGGTCTATGCTGCAGATAATGCACATTACAGCTGTAGTCATGATTTGGATCATGTAAGTTTAGACAAGTAAAATCACCTCTCTTTCTTATTTACCAGACCTTTAGTAAATTCATTTAGGGTTTCTACTTTTTTTTCGAAATCGCCCTTAATGGTCTTTCTGAATTCGTTGAGATTTTGAACAAGGTCATCAATATTTTCTGGTATTACATCCTCAAAAAATTGGCGTAACCTTTTGGCTGTTGTAGGTGATTTTCCGTTGGTAGAAATAGCCACTTTTACATTTCCTTTGGTAACGATACCGCCCATATAGAAATCACAGTATGGCGGGTTGTCGGCAACATTAACTAATATTTGTCTTTCTCGACAATCATGAAATACCTGTTCGTTCATAAGAACATTGTCTGTAGTAGCTATCGCAATATGCTTCCCTTTTAAATAAGAGGCATTGTATGCCTCAACATTCATTTTTATATTGAATTTATTGGCAAGCTCAATGGTTTCGTCCCTGAACGTAGGTGCCACCATTTCTACCTGTGCATTGGGGCTCGATTTTAGCAGAAAAGTCAATTTTTCCAAAGCAACATTTCCACCACCAACAATTAAAATTTGAAGGTTAGATACTTTTAAAAATATGGGGTAAAGTTCATTCCGTTCCATATAAAATTTTATTTTATTCTGTTTTATAGTTAATGATTACACGCAAGTCTTTACTAAGTTCAGAATTGATAAAAAAGCCCATATCACCTTCACTGTTGTTCTTTGGCAATTTCGCTAAATACTGTCATCAAATCCCATTCCGTCATCTATAATCACACTTGAAATAGGATATTAGTAAATTAAGGTAACTATAATATTATTTACCTCAGCATATTTTATGGCAATGTTGACCGCTTCTTGGGTAACTCGATAAAAATTGGTTTCCGCAAGAGAGTCGAACCTGATATTCGAATCTATTATATTTTTAAACAAGAAGGTTTTTCAGGTGAGCTTAGAAAGCTCTAGGGACATTTTTCAGATTTCCGGGAATATTCAGTAGGTACTTAATTTTTGCGGAGTAAGATTAAAACTGACCGTTCTAACTCCTTTTATTAAGTCGGATGTTAAGTTTTTTAAGGAAGCAATTTTTCTTCTGTTTTAGCTTGGCCCTCAACATCTATAGGTTCAACATTAAACTTTAAGGGGGTCAGTATTTGCCCGATACCATCGTGAATATCTATGGCAATGGGTTTTCGCTTCTTTTCTTGACCTTTTACAATTTGGCTTGTCTGCATCTTTTTTGCTGCATGAACTCTTCAAAATTTTACTTGGTGAGTTGCTGTATTTTCAGTTGATTTTCTTTACGTTCGGTAATATCTGAGCATAAAATTAAAATGTATTGTTCTAAAGTAGATTGATGCATGGGTACGATAGACATATCCAACCAAAGATTAGTGCCTTTAGCGGTGACCACTTATAACTCTTCTGTACGGATAATATCTTTTCTGTTCATCTTCAGCGCTTCTTTTAAGTACGATTGCTGACCTTCTTCTACGGTCAATATTTCTGAAATAGGCTTGTTTACCAAGGTATTCTCATGACCGAAAAGATTAAGAAACTTTTTACTGATAAATACGATACTTCCATCTTTACGAATGCTTGTAAATAGCGCGGCATTATCAAGAACAAAATTCAGTTCTTGAAGTTCTTTTAATGAGCGTTCCTTTTCGTTATATAGACTTTGAATCTTTTCTAGTTGTCTTTTAGACCCCTCTATCTTGCTCATAAGGTGAGTAATAGTATTTTTAATTTGGATGGATAATTGTCTGAAATTCACAAAGGTTTCTAACAGAAGAATCAATAATGAAAAAGCAAGTAACCAGTATTCTATTCGTTTAAAATTTGATCATGATAGTTAAAAACGTACGCTCATTGTTCAATAGGGCATTTAAATTCTTTTGTTGAACAGATGCGGTACTATTTTCTGGTGCGTTGCAAGTACATTTTCGACGGTATTAACCATGGCTGAATGATGTGGCTCAAGTTTTTTAAATAAAAATCGCACCTTAGGGTCATCTTCATAAGGAAGTTTGAAAGAAGTATCGCCCAAATGAAGGTCTAGGTGAGATACTGTCCAAATTTGAAGTTTTTTGTCAATTTCTAATAGCACCATTTTTTTATCTTCAGCATTGTCGAATTCCTTTAATAATAAAGTTTCTTTCACCAATTTCTGACTAAAGGCACGCTGTCTGCCGACTATATTTATAAGTTCAGAATTATCAGACTATACTTTTAGGAGGGGCTGTATGAGCACTTGAGCAATGATAGCGGTAAATATTAGGGCAGTCAATGCCAACAAGTACCATTTACGTATACGTATAAACGTAGCCGTGTAGAATGGTATGTTGTGCTCGTTATTGACCATAAAGAATGTATCGTAAATTGTGGTTAGGCGTGTAGTGCTTTGGTGATCAAATCTAGAGAAAATTTTGAAAGCGGTAATTTTAAAGCTGCTTCTTGTCCTTTTATGGACATTTTTCTCCATGTTTTTTGAAGAATATCAATCGTTTTGTCTTCTGGATTTTTATGGGCGAAAGGTTCAAAATAGAACTCCAAAAACACCAGACAAATGACATCTTCCAACACTTGGGTTTCTTCGTTTTTCTTTAATTGTTTTTTCTCTAAAAGAAACTTGACATTATCTATGGTTTCATCATCATAACCTACCTCTTCTAAAATTGAAGCAGCTTTCTTGGCATGGAATTTTTTTAATTTTTGGCGCCATCTTAGATACCCCTCGCGGTTCATTTCATAAGACTCCCTCGGAATTTGCCATCTACAAATATGCTGACACCTTGCGGTTAATCGTAACGCTTCAGATGCTGTTGGGTCAAATACATTAAGGCGTTTTGTCATTCGAGTTCCATAGAGCAGCTCTTTGGGGTAAGTAGTACCTTCAAAGACTTCGGTATTTGGATCTTGTTTATTGGCTCCGTCAAAATGTTGAAATGCTAATAGTAATTTATCGGTGGCCGCCATAAGTCGTATGTTTACCCAAAACTATTCAGAAAAGCCAACATACACAAAGTCCGACTCTATTTTTACAGGATATGTAGCAATTGCATCTAACGTACTATTTAAGTTTTTGCCTGTTTTTAACGAAAAGATGTTCTTATGAAGTGGACAGGCCGAAAATTTGGAGTTACTAACCTAGAAGGAACAAAAAAACTAAGGCCGTTTAAAAGAAAATAAGAACTTGGAAATAAGGGAAAAAATCGATTGGGCGTATGGTAAATCGTCTAGACAGAAAGCAGTTGATTCAAGCTATGAGCGAGAAAGGTAATTGTTGTGATAATACGGTAGCTGAAAGATTCTTTAAAACGCCAAAAATTAAATTAATTTATCATCAAGAATATACAACTATTGAGCAAGCTGAACTAGTTGTATTCTAATATATTGAAATATGGCATAATAGAAAATGATTACACACTTCTTTTAGGTTAAGAACACCGATAGAAGTCGAATTAGGATTTGACAAATTGAAAAATGTGCATAGGTCTTAACTTTTTTTGTCCCATTTTTTGTGGGAATTCTAATATTATTCCTAACCCTTTTAAACTATTGTTAACGTTAATATTAAAAGGTATTGAGTCAAGTATTTGCTCCTGTGTTAAAGACCTTTGTGGAAGATGATAATACAATTATTATCATCCATTAAAAGAAACGTTTAATCAAAAAAATAATAACATGAACAATAGTGGAAATACATTATTAGCAATTATTGCAGGATCTGCCATTGGTGCAGCCTTAGGAATTCTTTATGCACCTGATAAAGGGGAGAATACAAGAAAATTAATTGCCGATCAAGCAGCAGCAACAAAAGATAACTTTACTGAAAGCGCACTTGACCTTAAAAATAGAGTTGCTTCTAAAATGTCTGAAGAAAAGGAAACGTTGGATACAAGAGTAGAATCTTTAGTTTCTGATATTAGTTATAAAACTGAAGATGTAATTTCAACTCTAGAGAAGAAATTGGCCGAGTTAAAGGCTAAAAATAAGAAACTGCAGAAAACAGTATAAATGGGAGTAATTGATTCACTTAACGAAACGTCTAACAAGGCAATTGATGTAGGGGAAGTTTACTACAAGAAAACCCAAGAATACTACAAGCTTAAAGTGTTTCAACAATTAACGATGACAACAGGTATGCTGTTAAAAACAGCTGTATTTGGGGGTCTAGGTTTTCTGGCACTTGTATTTATAACTGTAGCTGGTGTTGTATATATTGCAAAAGTTATTGATAGCTGGGTAGGGGCTTTCCTTATTGCCGGTGCTTTCTTTATAGTATTACTGATGTTAGCTTACTTTTTTAGACGTAAAATAGATAACCTGTTAGTGAAAAAACTATCGGTTAAATTCTTTAATTAAATAGAGATATGTATAAAAATTTTGAGGAAGTAGAGTTTCATTTAAAATGCTTGAAGTTAGAGCGTGAGATTGCATTAGAAGAACTAAAGGGTATAAAAAATGATGTAAAGCAAGATTTGAGTCCGTATAATTGGGTGTCGACAGCAATCTCTGCTGTCAGAAAATATGGAATGCTATATTTAGTTCGTAAAGTGGTCAAGTAGAATAAAGATTTATAGTGGCTTAGCAAGTTACATAAAAAAGCACCTCTTTTTTAGAGGTGCTTTTTTATGTACTGAGGGCTAGAAAAACTTTATTCTTTTGTCCAAGCATCTAACATCCAACTTACTTTTTCGATTTCGCCGATATATCCACCGATCATATCAATAGTTCCTTCATCTCCACCAGCTTCGGCAATTTTTACCACCTTGCTCATTTGTTTTAATAAAATTTCGTGCTGTTTCAAAATATGCTTCACCATTTCAGTATCAGAAATAAGAGAAGAAGTCTCTTTTATAGAAGATATTTCAAAGTATTTAGAAAACTCGCTTGTTGGGTTTTGTCTTAAAGTTAATATACGTTCTGCAATTTCATCAATTTTTATTCTCGCATCGGTATATAACTCTTCAAATTTAATATGAAGATCAAAAAAATTCTTCCCAGAAACATTCCAGTGATACCCTCTAAGGTTTTGATAGTATAAATTATAATCTGCCAATAGTGTGTTTAACTCATCAACAATAGGTTCTATATCTTTCGATTTGATATCTAAATAGCTCATAAAATTTTGTTTAATTTTTTCTAAAACAAAATTAATGAGATTAGACAAGCTACGTTAACTCAGAAAGCTTATTGATGAACACTTTAACGATATTTAACGTTGTTAAAAGCTATTCTTTTACAAGTGGTTTTAAATTAATGTATGAATAGTTAATTATACCTACATGTTCATATTCTATAGAGTTTTGTTTTAGTGATCCCCAGTCAAATTGACCGTCTAAATTATTTTCTTTATAGTAGTTGGTCAAACCTTCGGTAAAAAGTAAATATTCATTCATTTTAATTTTATTCTTTAAAAGTTTGTGAGCAACAATAAGATCTTCACCAAAAAGTTTTATACTATTACCGACCTTTGTCAAGGCTATTTCTTTACCGTAATGAAGTATGATTTTTAAGCCAAGGATATCTGGTATTGCTGCAGCATCTTTATTGTGCTTGTGCTTTTCTCTAAGCACACCAAGCTCTTTATAGAATTCAGTATAAAATATTCTACACTGATCAACGAGCTGTTTCAAACTAGGCATTTCACCAGTCTTAAAAAAGAGAACGGCATCACCTTCTATTTCTGAAACTTTGAGCCCTATTTTATTGGTGTAGATAATTTGGTTCAGTAGTGCAGGAATAATTTTTGAACTCAGTTCAAAATCCGTTTCACTCATAAACTCAGTAAAACCACTTATATCCGGTATACAAATTAACATGGGAGATCCTTTCAAAAGCAGTAGCAATTTATGAACTGGTAAGGTATAGAAGATTTGAAATTAAAAAGACACCGTTACGTATAATTACTACCCCAATCAATTATTTTTTAAATATCCGTAGTTACCCATAATTCTATATATCGGTTTAACCATAAAAAACATGCATTAATGATTTTATTCACTTTTGCAGTTCATTTTGGAGAAGAGGGTACTTGTATGGCGCACTTTAAGGAACAACGGGATAAAATTGGGACAATTTGTTATCGATGTAGTCATGACAATCATTTATTGGATAAAATGGCGATGTAGTTAAGAGTGTAAATCTTGCCGTTGTAAGAGCTCATTGCTTATTGGCACTATCATATATAGTTTTAATCATTCGCCTGATATTGTGTTATGTTTTTTGATGAGTGCAACCAAGAAAGGTTTTTCTGCAAAAGAAATACAGCGTCAGGTAGGATTGAAACGTTGCGAACCTGTATAGGCAATGGTCATAAGTTACGTAAGATTCATAAGCAATATGAGTGAACGCTACACTCTTGAGGACATGATTGAAATGGGTGAGGGTTATTTTACCGTGGAATCCTCTAAGCTGGAATAGCAAAAATACCAATGTGGCGGGATCGCAGGCAAACAATATGTTGCTGTAATAGCGGAGAGTGCAAAACCGGAGGGTTTCATTTCAGGAGAAAAATCTATTGTGCCAACCGATTGGGGCAGATCATATGTGGATATTCTAGACTATGTTGAACTCCACATTACGGAAAAGTCAAATAAGGAATCAACAAAGGGACCTTTAAAGCGGGAATATATCTTTATCGGTAATACGGAAAAGGAATCTATTGGGCAACTACAACAGAATAAAGAGGATTACCTTCAACGATACCTCAGTAAGTTCGATTACAAACTCAATCGGAGATATTCTGGAGAACAACTCCTTGAAAGGGTCGTTATTGCCAATATCGCTTAACCATGATATTTAAAAGTGCTTTAATATGCTCTTTCAACATCACTTTCGCTCTTCAAAATGTAACCCATTCTTTCTGTTTAATGAAGAAAGATTTATTATCCCATCAACAATTTTTAGCTATATCATTGCCTTTAATCGTCTTTGTTATTTTTGATGTAAGTGTTTCTTGAACCTTACCTTCTGCAGTACCGTTTTCTAACGACCATTTTACAACTGAACATTTTTTTATTATGTTATTACGATAGATGGAATAATTGTTTATGCTTTCCATCACTTTTAGTTTTTTGAAGAAACAGTGATGGAAATACTACTGAAAACAAACAAACGATAGGACTTAATTGATATTTAAAATTTTATGATTTTATTAATCATTGTGTAAGAAGGACATTAAAAATTTTAATGCTAATACACTGAATATTGATCCAAATCAAAGGAGTTAATCCTTATGTGTATCAAGATAAAAAGTAAGTGTATTCAAAATTATATTTGTACTCAAAACAATACAGATGGTAAATTTAATAGCAGTTATTTTAATTATAATCAGTCTAGCTTTCATCGGTTTGTTGATAAGAGATAATATAAGTGAAAGCACGCTAAATAATTTTGATGTTGAAGAGGAGGATGCATTTTGTGAAATCGATATGGAGCATATACTAATGTATTCAGATTCGTCCAAACCAAAAGATTTAGGTGAACTAAAAAGAAAATTACAAGATTTTAAGCATAGAAATAAGTTTTATAAGATGTAATTGTGATCGACATCTCAAAATAAAAAATCACATAATTAAAACTATATATAATGAGTACATACACAGAAGAAGTAGGTGAGAAATTAAATGAAATTTTAGAAAAGACGTATGATGCAGAAAAAGGTTTTAAAAAAGCAGCAGAAAACACTGATAATGTTCAGTTGAGGTCTTTTTTTGAAACGAAAGCGAAACAACGTTATGATTTTGGACATGAGTTAAAGACAGAAATCATGTCTTTTGGTCAAGAGATCGATAATGGTGACAGTGTTGCGGGGAAAGCACATAGAGCTTGGATGGATGTAAAGGCGTTATTCTCGTTAGACAATGCTGAAGCGATGCTCGAAGAGGCGATCAGAGGGGAGAAGGCTGCTGTTGAGGAATATGAAGAAGTGCTAGGGGACACGTCCTTACCTTCTACTACGGCTGCCATTCTACGAAACCAAAAAGAAATTATTGAAAAAGGGCTGTCAAATATCAAAATGTTAGAGGATATTAGATAGATTAATTCACTAAAAAGAAGTTAAGAGGCTGTAAAAAGCCTCTTTTTTTGGTACAAACTTTTAATTTTTATTAAACCAAATATAGGTATATATACAGTTTATTTTTAGTGCGTTATCTTTTTTTGTTTCTGCAATAAGAGTACTTCATTTAATTACCGAACTTTATGTTTAAAGCAAATGATTGATATGTATTTTAAGATTTCAAATACAGCAAAGATGAAGGAGATAGAACGAGATGTAAATGCTTTGTTCAAATATCCAAATTTATATACACCACAAGTTGTTATCAGCGGCTTAACCGAGGTTTCAATACCTATCATTACCATGGATGAGCCCGAAGCTGTTTCTTTGGCAATTTGGGGGTTATTACCAAGTAGTTTTAATGAGGATTGGGAGTTATTTCAAAAACTGACCAATACATTGACTATATCTGCAGAAAAGTTAGACACAAATACATGGTATAATGATTCGTTCATGAAAAGAAGATGTATTATACCTGTTACTGGTTTTTTTACTTCTGTCTTAAAAAATGGAGAAATCTATCCGTATCATGTAAGTGGTAAAAATGGGGAGATTTTATATTTGGCAGGTATTTATACTGTTTTAGATGATGGTTTCGTTACGTGCTCGTTACTTACCGGACCGTTAGAGAAAAATGTTGTTAAATACCAAAATTTAGTAGACTATATGCCAAGTATTATAGACCATGGCGACAAATACGAGTGGTTATCTAAAGGGACAATGTTAGAAGGAGTAACAGAATTATTACGCCCGCCCCATAAAACAGATTTAGAAGTAAGACCTATTGCTAAAAATTTGTTCAATCAAGATATCTCATATGATAGCATGTTAATGCCTTACGAATATCCCGAAAACTAGTGTAATGAAGAGTTTTTGTTCTTAATATGCTTTCTATAATCTGTAGGAAGAATATCATAGGCTTCAAAGAAAATTTTAGAAAAGTAACTTCTACTTTTAATACCAATGGCATAAACGATTTCTGAAACCGATAAATCAGAATTTTTTAGAAAGTCTTTAGAAATTTCCAACTTCAAAGCTCTCACATATTCATTTACAGTTTTAGAAAATAAAATCTTAAAACCTAATTGAAGCTTTTTAGGGCTAAGCCCAGATTCGCCGCTTAAGGATGTTATAGATATGTTTTCAGATATGTTTTCCAATATATAAGTGGTCAACTTATGAATTTTAAGAATATCTTCTTTAGAAATAGCTTCGGGTAAGTTCATATTTTCTTCAAAATTTTTATGCTCCAACAGTTGTAACGATAGAATAAGATAAAGCCTGCCCTCTAGGGAAAGAGACCTTAACATACCGCTATTAGCGTCAACATTGTTCAGCAATTTAATTTCGTCTGCAATTCTTAAGCTAAAACTACCACCGTGTTGAAATGCGGATTCTCCTTTGCTATCATTGAATAATGAAACCAACAATTGATTTAACTGAGAAATATTGTTATTCTTTTTTTGTAAATACTCTTTGCGATTAATACGTATGAAATTGATTTTTAAGTGTTCGTTCTTAGGAAACAGAAAATTTTTTTTTGCATTTCGTTTGTGCGATATAATCGTATTTTGAAACTGTTCTAACGTAGTATACGAATCTGTATTGTTATCACTATACCCAAAATATCCTTTGGTAATAAAAACGAACTCGATAGGTGCTAAATCTTGAGTGTTAAATATAATTTTGGTTTCTTCGGTAAGCTTAACATCACAATCAATTAAAGAAACACCCCAATTAAAACTTATGGTTCTTAAAGAACCTTTGCCGACGGCATTATTAAAATTTAAAACACGTTCACCCCAATCTTCTTTAAGCTCACCCTTTAGAAACGTTTGTGCCTGAGTGAACATATCATCTGACTTTGAACTGTCTATTATTAATTCTTTCATTGTTTCTTTTTGTGCACAAGGATATTTGTACACTACAAAAAAAGTAGAAAATCGATAATTGTCTTAACACTTTCGAAATGTTAATTAACACGAATGCGCACATTTAAATTTACACGGAATGTTAAAGTTTTTTGTTAAAAGCCAGTATTCAACCTGTTTAACTGTAAGTTTTACTTTCGTAAAGTGTCTTTTTTATTAGCAGTATCGAGCTTTTGCATGTACTGTTTTGGAGATATAGAATAACGCTCTTTGAATAATTTTGAAAAGTAACTTCTAGAATTTATGCCAATTCTGTAGGTGATTTCAGTTATGTTCAGAGATGTATTCTCCATCAAATGCCTAGCTTTTTCCATACGCTTGTTTTGTGTATATTCTTTTACAGATAACCCGAACAAGCTTTGAAATCCGTTTTGAAGTGTATTTTGATTAAGACCTACTTTTTTAGATAGTGTTAGAATATCTGGTGTTTGTTCTATATTATCATCTATAAAATTAGCGGCTTCCTCAATTTTTACGACTGTAGACTGTCTAAGTATGGTTCTTTTTTCACTTGGCGATGCATCATCTATATATTGGCGCAAATGGTGAGCTAATATTTCATAGCATTTACCTTCAATAAATACGCTTTTTGTTAACCCATGATCATCAGTTTGGTTAATCTCTTCAATGCATTTTGCAATATCCAAACTGTAGTGGCCTTTATGAAAAAATAAATTAATACCGTTTACATCTCTAAAAAGTTCTTCTAGGTCTTCATCCATGTCCGGAAGAAACGATTCTATCTTTTCTTCGAATAGTTTTCTGTTGATCTCAAGATTAAAAAAACAGATAGGTTCGTCGGCTTTTAGGGTAAGTGCATTTCCATATTTACTATTGCAAGAAAAAATAGCACTTTCTAAATGTTTGATTTCCGTTTGTTTTTCTTGCCCTTCAAACTCGTGAAATAATGACTTTTCTCTATTAAAAACAATTTCTAATGGCTGAACTAAAGACTGGTTTAACACAAACCGTATTTCTTTTTTAAGGGTTATGTCAACATCCATAACGCCTATGCCGTGAGAAAAACTAATCGCCTTTATATGGCCGGTACCTGCTCCTTCAGGTATGGCCATAAAAATTTCATTGTTTTCTTCCTTATAATCAACACCTAGTCTGTGGGCGATGTCTTTAACGACATCTACCAAATTTAACTCTTTATGTTCTTTTTTTGCACCCATTAAAACATTAGAATAAGAGTACAATATAAGATTATTTTTCAAAGGAGATACGGTCTAAAAAAATGCTATTCTGATTCATGAAAACGAGTAATGTGGTGATATTCAATTTATTTATGCATTTTGGGGAGATGAGTTAAGATTTATTTTTTTACAACCAAACCATTATACACAATTGTGGCATTTTTGTCTTGAGAGGAATGAGAAACTATAATGTTAACAAGTAAATCTCAATGTCAAATAATAAAAATGTTAACCTAAATATTAAAATCTATATTATGAAGAAGTCACTATTAATGATTGTATTTGCTTTTGCAACAATGAGTATTGCAACCAGCTGTAGAGAAGAAAAATCTACAGGAGAAAAAATGGAAGAAGGAATTGATGAAGTTGGTGATGATATTGAAGAAGGAGCCGATGAAGTTGAAGATGCAGTAGAAGATGCTACTGACGACAACTAGTATAAAATATTGCTATGAAAAGAAAAGCCAGATAATTTTTACTATCTGGCTTTTATATTTTATTTAATCCTTTTTTCCATTACTTGTTAATACACTTAAAAGCCCATCTTGAAGGTTGATCCATAAATAGTTAAAGAAAGATTTATGTTGAGTACGTTCCGCTGATATGTTTCCATATCTAAACCCTTCCGCATCTGCTTTAGAACCATCGTTCACAAATAAATTACCAATAAAAGAAAGTACTTGTTTAACGTCACTTCTTTCTTTATTCAGTACCTGAAATTTAAAATCTTCATAGCTCATCTTTATATCTCCGGTAGCGACATTGTCATTTCCCGAAATCGTAAAATAAAGTTGATCAATGGTACCTGTAGTCTTTGTTCTTAAATTTGGGACTAGAAAATCATTCAAACTTTCGGTGTTGAAATTTGATAACCGACCAGATATTAAAAACGAATTCTGTGGGGCATACACATCAAACTCCCAATTTAGGTGAAATTTTCCTGTACCCATTAAGTGGGCGTCGAGTTGTATTTTAACAGGTTCTTTTACAGTAATCATATTTGATAGATTACCGATAGCAACATCTAAATTATTAAAGCTTAGCGCACCTGGTTTGGTGTTGTTTGGCATATCTTCTTCGTAGACAATTGCTCCTTTTTTGATAAAAACAGAATCAATAGCTATTTTAAAAGGTAATTTTTGTAATAATTCGCCATATAGTGGTTTTTTTCTGAAATCTTCTAGTTTAGACTTGTCTCGATACATTTCAAGTCTTGGTTCGGTAAGTACTAGTTTTTTAAAATTGACTTGAAGCGAATCATTGGTGGTTAAATAGTTATGATTTTTAACTGTAACTGATGGCACCAGTAAGTTTACGTAATCTCTTTGATACTTAATTTTTTTACTTAATTCTGATTTAGAGTAAATGGTGCAAAGTGAGATGTCGGTAATGTCAATGTTTGAATTGTTCATTACCAAAGATTCCATTTTTAATTTTTCATATTTACCTAAGGGAGCATTAAAATTTTGAATTTCAATGTTGTATTTTGAGAAGGTAAAGGGTACATATTCGACGATGATCTTAGAATCGGTAGCCACATCTCTTAGATTAAGATCTATTGATTCTACAGAAACTAACTCAACCTCTTCTTCTGAATCCCAAACTTCAATGATACCAGATTCAAAAATAATTTCCTCAACAAAGATTTTTTTTAAAAGTTTTATGGGGTTGCTTTTGTTCGCAACTACATTAGGGTCTTTTGAGCAAGTTTTAAAATTGAGATGCGGTTTGGAAAGTTTAAGCGTTTTAATAAAAATGGATTTTTGAAAAAACGCCTTCCAATAGCTAAATCCTTTAATAGAAAGTTCAGCGGCATTTACCTTGATTTCACAAGAAGAAATTTGCCTTCCAGAACTAACCACGGCAGCATTTTTAAATGCAAGATTTCCTTCAAAAAGATTTATAGTCAGCCTATCATATGAAAAATCTATATGATCTGGTACTTTCCGATCTAAAAAACTGATAATTTCCATTTTCGTTTTCCATTCGACAAGCATGTAACCACCAATGCAGAAAATAATAACGAGAATAAGCCATTTTAAGATTTTGGACATAAGGCATATATTAATGGAATGTAATTAAAAACTAAGAGAACCCTATGTCTAAAAGTAGACTCTATATTAAAAGATGATGACTTATTTATAAGGTTTTTCTATACCGGCACTATCTGGATCCATATATTGTTTATAGTCAGATGAGCTAGTAAGTTCAATATAATCTTCTCCTTTTATAATAATAGCATTTTTAAGGAATTTCGGATTTTTATCCAAAATTTTTAACCATCCATCATCATCAAGGTCAACAGTATCTTCTTTGTAGACATTTTTAAAATCTGGGTGGTCTTTATGTACCAAACCTGATAGATTTTTACCAAGACCTTCGGCTAATTCTGCCCATTGGGTACCTGTAACGTTTGTCTTAGAAATATCTATTGTTAAATGTTCCTTCCCTGAAGACGCTATGTAAGCATTCAGTTGTTTACCTATTGAGTTTTCTGAACTATAATAAAGTGTTATCTGTTTTTTATCCATAGCAATTACTCCCATTATTTTTTTTTAAAAGTACTCACAACTACAGCTAGTAATTAACTCGTTTAAAACTAAAAGTGTCTTGAAAGTGTTTTAGTGGTCAAGGCTGGAACAAATTATAGTATATTGTCGCTAAACAATAAATAAGGTGGCGAATACTATTTTTTGGCTTGCTTACATAGTGGTAACGCTTTGGAGTATTGTCAATATCATTTTTAATGGATCCAGAGCGACTAAGATGATCAGTTGGTCACTTTCTGTTATTATATTTCCCTTTTTAGGTCCGCTGTTATACTATTTGTTTGGTATCAACAGAAGAAAATTTAAGCTCTTTAAGTTGAAGCAGACCGAAAAGAGAAGACTGTTTTCAGAGACTTTCAAAGAGTTAGATGGCGGTGCGCAAAGTGTACATAACTTTGATGCTTATAAGCAAGATAAATTAGCATCGCTCATTAGAAAAAACAGTTTTTTCGCTCCATATGAAGGCAATGAAGTAACACTGTTAAATAGTGGGGAAGAAGCATTTGGAGCTATATTCAAAGCAATAGAAGAAGCTAAAGATTTTATACATCTCCAATATTATATTTTGGAAGATGGTATGTTGTTGGATAAGTTTTATGAACTATTTCGAAAGAAGGTAAAAGAAGGCGTAGAAATTAGAATGCTGTACGACTCTTTGGGAAGCAATTCAATGCGAGGCAAGAGAGTAAAGCGTTTTGAAGATATTGGCGTGAAGGCATTTTCAACTATGCCCATTCGTTTTGGAAACCTGCTTTTTACCCTCAATTATAGAAATCATAGAAAAATTGTAATTATAGATGGCAGAATAGGATTTACCGGTGGATTCAATGTGTCTGATAAGTATATGAAACCAGTATCTGAACTTGGTGTTTGGCAAGATTTACATTTACGAATAGAGGGACCTGTAGTAAATAGCTTGCAGCGTGTTTTCGTAAAAGATTATCATTTTGCAGGTAAAGAAGAATTGTTGTTACAAGACAAATATTTTCCAAAAGTAGAACCTGTAGGTGATACTGTAACACAAATAATTTCAAGCGGACCAGATTCTAAATATCCAGCTATTATGCAGCAATATTTGGCGATGATCAATATTGCAGAGAAGCGTATTTGTATCGCCAATCCCTATTTTATTCCTGGGGAGCCGGTGTTAGAAGCTATAAGAATCGCAGCATTAAGCGGGGTTGAAGTTACGTTGCTGACTCCTAAAATATCAGATTCCCTATTGGCACAATATAGTATGTTTTCAACTTTTGAGGCTTTGTTAGAAGTAGGTGCCAATATCTACCTTCGGCCAGATTTTAGTCATAGTAAGGTCATTATTATAGATGGCGAAATAGTATCTGTAGGCTCAGGTAATTTTGACTACCGAAGCTTTGAACACAACTTTGAAACCAATGCAATATTATATGATAAAGAAAAAGCATCGCAAATAGAACAGCTTTTCACGAAACATTGTACCGAAGACGTGAAAGTAGAATTAGAAAAATTTAAAAAGAGATCACCTTTCAGTAAGTTTTTAGAAGGTCTCGCCAAATTCTTTAGCCCGCTACTTTGATGAAACTCTTGGTCAAATATCAACTGAACCATTTAATTCTGATACTATTAAGTTATACTATGGTTGCATCTGCACAACATAAAATTCCTGAAGAAATAACCGAAGAAGCCAAAATAGCGCTTTCTTATTATCCTGAGCTTACAGAAACCGTCATAGAATTTAAGTTTAAAAAGAATATTAAAAAATCTACCATGCAGGCACAGCCTTCATTTTGGAGTGTATTTAAATCAAGAAAGAATAGGTCTTATAAAATATTGATAAGCGAAAGAATTAAAATTGCAGATTCGGTTTATTATACTAAAAATATTCCATCAGAAATTATGATTGGATGGCTGGGCCATGAGCTGGGCCATGTTATGGATTATCAGCAGCGTAGCGGACTTAATTTAATAGGTTTCGGATTCAAGTATATTACCTCTGAAAATTATATTCGAGGGGCAGAACGCCGAGCAGATTCTTATGCTGTCAACCATGGTATGGAGACCTATATTCTTGTCACAAAAGAATTTATATTAAAGAAAGCAGGGTTAACCCAAAAATATGTAGATAGAATAAAGAATTTCTATCTCTCTCCAGAAGAAATCATGATTTTGGTTGAAAAAAGAGATACGGCCCTTAAAGATTAAAGGAAAGAATATTATTTATGTTTTTCGACAAAAGCCTCCCACTCGGTAAATTTCTCTTCTTTCATAACACGTTCCATTTTCACTTGCCCACCTTTCTTTTTATTATTGTCGTTCCAGTTATAGAACACATCAGGATTTATGGTAAAAACCTTTACTCCTTTTAATGCCTTAGAACGTGCAACTTTATAATTCTTGTTCGCAGCTTTTAATGATTCATCTAGTTTTTGAGCAATAGCATCAGCATCTTGAGCTGCTGTAGTACCTAAATACCAAGTATGGTAAAATCCGTCTTCATACTTCTTTGCACACAACGTATATTCAGGTATTTCAATATCAAAAGTTTCCATGATGTCTTGTAGCGCATCATCAAGCTTATTGACAGATAACTGCGAGCCAACAGTGTTCAAGAAGAACTTGGTACGCCCTGTAATTTTTATCTCGGCACGTTCAACATCGGTAAACTCAATAGTATCACCAATAAGGTAACGCCAAGCACCACTAACGGTACTTATGATCAACACATAATTTTGCCCGGTTTCAACTTCAGAAAGGGTTAGGGAAGGCGCGTCTTGAGAAAGAGAACCATCCTCTAAAATATAATCAGGATCAAAAGGAACGAACTCAAAATAGATTCCGTTATCCGTAACCAATTTCATAGCATCGGTTTCTGGTCTAGCTTGAAAGGCGATAAAGCCTTCGGATGCCAAATAAGTGTCGATTACCGTTACAGGTTTTCCCATTAAGGCATTAAAGCTCTTTTCATACGGACCGAATGCTACTCCGCCAGAAGTATACACCTGTAGGTTGGGCCATATTTCGTGAATGTTGTTGAGCTTGTGTTTTTTGATGACTTCTTTTAACATTAATTCTATCCAAGAAGGAATTCCACTTAAGGCACCAATATCCCAATCAGGAGCTTTTTCGGCAATTTTTGCAACGCGTTCGTCCCAGTCATCAATTTTTGCAATTTCTTTTCCGGGTTTGTAATAACCGCTAAACCATGGCGGAATGTTACTAGCACTAATACCGCTGATCTCACCTTCTAAGTGATCGTCATTTTCTATTAAATCGGTAGAACTTCCTAGCATTAAAATTCCCGTTTCAAAGAAATCTGCAGGAAGGTCAAAATTAGAAATCGCTAAAACTTGTTTTATTCCTGCTTGTCGAATGGAATCTATCATGGCATCGGTTACAGGAATACGTTTGCTTGTTTTTCCTGTAGTACCAGAACTCAATGCAAAATAATCAGGACTGCCGGGCCACGTTACATCTGTTTGGCCATCATGTAATTTATGCCACCATTTTTCATTTATTTGGTTGTAATCGAAATAAGGAACCTTGTTGCGAAATACTTGTTGTGGGGTATTACTTTCTAGAATACCTTCAAAGCCATAGGCTTTTCCAAAAGAAGTATTTTTTGCTGTTTCCAAAAGACTTTGAAGAACTGCTTTTTGATCTTCAACAGGGTTATCATCACCAGTAATTTTATCGGTAATGTCGATAACACCTTTTATAAAATTTCCTATGATATTCATGTGCTGAAAACGTTTCTAGATTAGTGGGTATAAAATTACGAGTATGCAGAGGTTAAGATTAACCCTAATCTAAAATATATAGACGTTATTCAAGTAAAAGTGAAATAAATTAAAATATGTATTATTAGCTAAATAGTATAAGGATAGCACCCACAGCAGTTAAAACCAAGATCATTTTTCTAAAAAAAGCCTCTTTAATGTATTTGATAAATCGAACCCCGACAAAAAACCCTAATAGAATTCCAGGTAGCAACATAAGGTTCAGTGACAATGATTTTAGTGAAATGGTTTTCCAAACGAAAAAGTGAAAGGGAAGTTTCATAATATTTATAATCAAAAATAACCAAGCAGCAGTACCTATAAAATGGTTTTTAGGCAATCGCATGGCCAAAAAGTAAATGTTTGAAAATGCCCCGGCTAAATTACCGACCATAGTGGTGATACCTGCAATAGTACCGATAGAGCCGGCAAACGTCCAATGCGAAGGTACATTCTTATCCTTTTTACGATCCCAATAGAACATTATACCTACGGTAATGATAATTATGATGGCCATCCCTATTTTAAATTTTTTTTCAGGAAGTTCATTACCTATGAACACGCCAATTAATAACCCTAAGAGCATCCAAGGTAACACCTTGAACACATATTTCCATTGGGTATACCTATTGTAATAAATGACGGCAAATATATCTGCAAGCACTAAAAGCGGCACGACCATACCCGTAGATTCTTTAGCACCAAAGGCTAAGGCCATTATAGTAACGTTTAAAACGGCAATACCTTTAATTCCTGCTTTTGATAATCCGATGATAAATGTGGCAATTGATGCCAAAATCCAAGCATTTGGGGTAATTTCAGTAGTTATTGATAGTAGCACTTGGTACGTTTAGCGTATTTAGATTTAAAAATGTCCTAAAATAATATATCTTTAACAATCAACCTAAAACCAATTTATGGAACTCAGTACATTAGACTATGCATTTATAATAGTTTTCTTTTCTCTAGTCTTAGGCATAGGAGTATATGTGTCAAAAACATCAGGTAAAAATTCTTCAGAATTTTTTCTTTCAGGTCGAACAATGCCATGGTGGCTATTAGGGCTTTCGATGGTAGCAACTACTTTTTCAACAGATACGCCCAATTTGGTGACCGATATTGTACGTACAAACGGAGTATCTGGTAACTGGGTATGGTGGTGCTTTTTAATTACAGGCATGTTGACGGTTTTTGTTTATGCCAAATTATGGCGTAAGTCAAATGTAAACACAGATCTTGAGTTCTATGAGATGCGCTATGGGGGCAAGCCGGCAAGCTTTTTAAGAAAATTTAGAGCTGTTTATTTAGGAGTCATTTTTAACGTTATTACCATGTCTGCGGTAACCTTGGCGGCCATTAAAATTGGCGGTATAATGCTGGGCTTAGAGCCGTGGCAAACAGTGATAAGTGCGGGTCTGATAACGGTAACATTTAGTGCACTTGGCGGATTCAAAGGTGTAGTGTATACCGATTTTCTTTTATTTTTTGTAGCAATGGCCGGTGCAATTGGCGCTGCGTATTATTTGGTTAATATTCCTGAGGTTGGCGGAATCGAAGCTTTAATGGCGAATGAAAATGTTGCCGAGAAACTTAACATACTTCCAGATTTTAGTAATAAGAAGGCATTGATCACTTTATTTATTATTCCACTAGCAGTACAGTGGTGGAGTTCTTGGTACCCAGGCTCAGAGCCCGGTGGTGGTGGCTATATCGCGCAACGCATGTTGGCGGCAAAAGATGAGAACCATGCCATAGGCGCAACTTTCTTCTTTAATATTATGCACTACGCGTTAAGACCATGGCCGTGGATTTTAGTGGCATTAGCATCTTTAGTTGTGTATCCAGATTTGGCAAGTATACAAGAAGCTTTCCCAAATGTAACAGCAGATAAGTTGGGTCATGATTTAGCCTATTCGGCAATGTTGACCAAGCTGCCTAGCGGATTGTTAGGAGTTGTCTTGGCTTCTTTGGTAGCGGCATATATGAGTACCATCAGTACCCAATTAAACTGGGGGTCATCATACATTGTTTATGATTTTTATAAACAACAGATAAACCCTGATGCATCTGAAAAAAGATTGGTGGCGATCGGTAGAATTTCAACTGTAGTATTAATGATATTTAGTGCCACATTGGCATTGCTGCTTCAAAATGCGCTTCAATTGTTTGATGTATTATTGGCATTTGGCGCAGGTACCGGACTTATATTTATCTTAAGATGGTTTTGGTGGAGAATCAATGCGTGGAGTGAAATCACGGCAATGTTTGCATCGGGTATCGTTTCTATTATTTTAAAGCTGACTCCGGTAGGTACCTATCTATTCGCTTTGGACACAGGCGTATTGCCAGATTGGTCAGAATATATATTTATAGTAGTGGTAACGACCATTATTTGGTTGATTGCAACCTTTATTACACAACCGGAATCAAACGAGACATTAAGAAGCTTCTATAAAAAGATACAACCAGGTGGTCCTGGGTGGTCAAAAGTAGTCAGTGAGGCAAAAACCGATGCCGTAGAAATTGTAGAGGACAAAGAGAAGTGGAGTGTTCCGGCAGGGATTACAGCAATGTTATTAGGTGTTTTATTGATTTACTCGATTATGTTCGCTACTGGATATTGGATTTATGGCAGAACCACACAGGCCATAGTGCTATCTTTTGTTTCTATAATTGCAGGCGTGTTGCTGGTGAAAGCTTGGAATCGTTTAAAGGAAAACATCTTATAGTATCAATATGGAAAAAGAAAGAATTGTTTCGGTTGATATTTTTAGGGGAGCTACTATTTTGCTAATGGTTTTGGTGAATACCCCTGGAACATGGTCTAATGTATATGCCCCATTTCTGCATGCCGATTGGCATGGGTATACACCGACCGATCTGGTTTTTCCATTTTTTTTGTTCATCGTAGGTACATCTATTGCGTTCTCGTATAAAAACAGAACCGTAGATGCGAAAGCATACAGAAAAATAGCAATAAGGACATTGAAGTTAATTGCATTAGGACTTTTTTTAGGGGCATTTCTAATTCACTTTCCTTTTTTTAAAAAGTTCAGCGCTATTCGTTTTCCGGGCGTGTTGCAACGTATAGGTGTCGTATTCTTTTTTGCAGCTATTTTGTTCATTAACCTGAGTTGGAAAAAGTTGATTTGGGTTACTGCAATATTACTGATAGGGTATTGGTTGCTGATGACTTTTGTTCCTGTAGAAGGTATGGTGTCAACATTGGAAAGAGCACCGAATAATCTAGCGAATTGGATAGATGTAAAAGTATTTGGTTCTCATAACTACAAAGCAGATTATGACCCAGAAGGGCTATTGAGTACCATACCTTCAATTGCAAGCTCTTTGTTGGGAGTATTCACAGGGTTGATATTAACTGCTAAGCAAGAAAAGAAAACTACCATATTGATGGGGTTAGGAGGCAGTCTTTTAATAATAGGTCATATTTGGGACATTATATTCCCGATTAATAAAGCACTTTGGACCAGCAGTTTTGTTTTGGTAACGGCAGGGTGGGCGAATCTTATTTTGGCACTTATTTATTACTTGACCGATGTAAAGAAAATAAAATTCGGTTCCATATTTAGGTATGCAGGGGCAAATGCCATTGTAATTTATTTCTTGTCAAGTTTTATCGGCAAAGTAATGGGACAAATACAAATTGGCGATACCTCGTTACACGGGTGGTTGTTCCAAAAAATATATGTCCACGATTTCTTGTCACTAGAAACGTCTTCTTTATTATATGGTTTAAGTGTAGTGCTTTTCTATAGCTTTTTAGGCTATTTTCTATATAGGAGAAAGATATTTATTAAGGTTTAGAGGCTATTTCAACATTAGTTTGGCAACATACTTTCCAATGACATCGAACTCCAGATTTACAATAGTTCCCGGTTTGTAGCTATTAAATCTAGTATGCTCGTAAGTGTAAGGTATAATAGCAACGTCAAAAGTGTTTTTGCCAGAACTTACTACCGTTAAACTCGTGCCATCTATAGTAATAGAGCCTTTTTCAATGGTTGGGTTTCCGGTTGCGAAATCATAAGTAAATGAGAATATCCAACTTCCATTATCTTTCTTTACACTTGTACATTCGCCAGTTTGATCAACATGGCCTTGAACAATATGTCCGTCTAATCTAGACCCTAAAATCATGGCACGTTCCAAGTTTACAAGTTCATTAATTTTAAGTGTCTCAAGATTGGTCTTATTCAGCGTTTCAGCTATGGCAGTCACGGTATGTGTGATACCCGTAAGGTTAACAACGGTTAAACACACGCCGTTATGTGCAACACTCTGGTCTATTTTAAGTTCAGGTGTTAAGCTAGATTCTATGGTGATATCAAGGTTGCCGCGGTTGGGTTCAAGAGCGGTAACCTTACCCAATGTTTCAATAATGCCCGTAAACATGTGTCGTTTAATTTAAGTAATTTTGCGCTTCAATATATATCCCAATGTTTAAATTGGGATGACCATTTCACCTCTTTTTTGGGGAGATCAAAACCATATTTAAGGTTTTGGATGGGGCTACAAAGGTACAGATTATCATGGAAGAAAATAGTAAAATAAGGTTAGGCATTTCAATAGGTGACTTAAACGGAATAGGATGTGAAGTTGCATTAAAAACATTCGAAGATAGCAGAATGTTAGATTTTTGTACTCCCATTATTTTTGCCTCTAACAAGACTGTTTCTTTTCAAATGAAGCAGTTGAAACTTAATGTTGTTTTCAACGGAATACCTGATGCATCAAAAGCGATTGACAATAAAATCAATATTGTAAACATCTGGAAAGAAGTTCCGAGAATTGATTTTGGGCAGTCGACTAAAGCTGGTGGTGAATATGCTATTAAATCTTTAAGAGCAGCAGTGAATGCATTAAAAAAAGGAGATATAGATGTGTTGGTTACAGCACCGATTAATAAAAATAATATTCAGTCAGAAGAATTTAAGTTTCCTGGGCATACCGACTTTTTAGCGCAAGAGCTAGACGGAGAAAGTTTGATGTTTATGGTGACCGATACATTAAAGGTTGGGTTATTGACCGATCATGTGGCTGTCAAAAATGTTTCGGCGGCTATAAAACCAAGATTAATACGGGATAAAATTAATACCATTGAAAAATCATTGAAGATGGACTTTGGTATTCGGAAGCCAAAAATAGCCTTGTTGGGTATAAATCCGCATAGTGGAGATAACGGAGTAATAGGTAAGGAAGATGATGAGGTTTTAAAGCCAGTAATCAAAGAAATGGCGAATACGGGGCATTTGGTATTTGGTCCTTATTCAGCAGATAGCTTTTTTGGTTCTGAGGGGTATAAAAAGTTCGATGCAATTTTAGCTGCATATCATGATCAAGGTTTAATTCCGTTCAAGACCATATCGTTTGGTCAAGGAGTAAATTTTACGGCAGGTCTATGTAAAATCAGAACATCACCAGATCATGGTACTGCCTATGAAATAGCAGGAAGAGGGGTGGCTGACGAGAGTTCCTTCAAAGAAGCGGTCTTCATGGCGTTGAAGATTTTTAAGAACAGAACAGAGTACCAAGAGCTCACTAAAGATGTGTTAAAAAAGCAGCGCTTAAAAAGAGAACGTTAATTTTATTGAGCGTTTAAAAAGTTATAAAGATAAATAGTTGACAACTATTGTCTTTTATTAAAAAAATAGTATCTTTGCACCCGCCTTTTATGGCGCGATTAGTGTTAATTTTAAGTGTGTACGCGATGAAGCAAAAGGAGTTCAATATTCCTTTCTCAGGATTGAAGCAAGGAAAACACGACTTTAATTATCAAATTGACAATACGTTCTTTGATTCTTTTGGATATGATGAGTTCAATGCTGCCAGCATCAATTTAGATGTTATACTTCATAAAACAAGTACAATGATGGAGGTTGATTTGAAAGCATCTGGAACGGTGAATGTTGCCTGCGATATTACCAGCGAACCTTATGATCAGCCAATTAGTGGAGATTTACATTTGGTGGTGAAGTTCGGTGAGGAATATAATGATGAAGACGATGAAATATTGATTCTTCCTCATGGCGAACATCAATTGAATATTGCACAATATGTGTATGAAATGCTTGTGTTGGCGGTTCCACAAAAAAGGATTCATCCTGGTATTGAAAAGGGCACTTTAAAATCTAAAGTATTAGATAGGTTAAAAGAGCTTCAACCAAAAGAGGAAAGATCAGATAAAGAAGAAAACGATCCCAGATGGGACGAATTAAAAAAACTATTAACGGATAAATAAGGTTTAAATGGCACATCCTAAAAGAAAAATTTCCAAAACAAGGAGGGACAAGAGAAGAACACATTATAAAGCGGTAGCACCTACGTTGGCTACAGATTCTACTACTGGCGAGACTCACTTATACCACAGAGCTCATTGGCACGAAGGAAAATTACATTATAGAGGTCAAGTTTTGGTTGACAAAACTGAAGAAGCAGAAGCTTAAGGCTTTTTAAAATTATACTAAGCTCCCACTTCTTATGAAGTAGGGAGTTTTTTTTAGTTCAAATTGTATTTTGGCACCATAATACTCAAATAATTTAAGGGGTTATAGCCTTACTTATATCAATTGCAATTTTTCAAAAATCCGATAACTTTAGATGAATAGTCGTTGAAAATCACTAATTTTCATGACTTTTGACTCGTTTTTTAAGTTTTTTACAAGAAAGCAAATAAAGTATGACCAAAATTTCAGCAGCTATTACCGCGGTAGGTGGCTATGTTCCCCAATTTGTAATGACGAACAAAATACTTGAGGAATTGGTAGACACCAATGATGAATGGATTACGACCAGAACCGGTATTAAGGAAAGAAGGGTGTTGAAGAAGGAAGAAGGAGAAGGCACGTCATATTTAGCCATTAAGGCAGCTCAGGATTTAATGCAAAAAAAAGGGCTAGATGCTTCTGAAATTGACCTTATTATAGTTGCAACAGCGACCCCAGATAGTATGGTAGCTTCAACAGCTGCATTTGTTGCTTCTGAAATAGGTGCGGTTAATGCTTTTGCTTATGATCTTTTAGCCGCATGTTCTAGTTTTCTTTTTGGCATGTCGACAGTGGCAGGTCATATAGAATCAGGGCGTTATAAAAAAGTATTATTAATAGGTGCAGATAAAATGTCATCTATTATTGATTATACCGATCGTACTACATGTATCATATTTGGAG
>Ga0209344_10001324_pt1 | contig 32968 bp, 28 predicted proteins | sample Cruoilmetagenom6_FD_187293 | JGI IMG/M metagenome (GOLD analysis project Ga0209344, IMG submission 187293) | Oil polluted marine microbial communities from Coal Oil Point, Santa Barbara, California, USA - Santa Barbara Oil Seep Sample 6 (SPAdes)... | ecosystem: Environmental > Aquatic > Marine...
CCGATCTGGCAGCATGTCGCATGTCATTGCTGCGGATCTTGATCTTGATAATGATCCGGAGATCCTTGTGAATGTCGGCAGCATTCGGCTCTTTGATCGGGATGAGGCGGGTCTTTTCGGTAGCCCGGACTTCCCACGGTTTTTTGGTGCGCGTGGCGGATTTTTAACGATTGTTGCTCAGTTTGATGACGATCCGAGGCCTGATATTGTGACGATGGGGATCGGTTTGGGGCGAGGGTTCCCCGGGGTTCATCAGAATCCTGATATGTCGGAAGAGAGAATGTATCCAATTGATTCTGGACCGAACCCGGACAGCAGGTTTAATCATTGGGATGAGCTTGAGAAACTTGGAACTTATTTTCAAAGCAATGACAGCTCGGTTGATGTCGGTGATGTGGATGGCGATGGCTGGGATGATATTGTGATGCGTGGAGAGGTGGGAATCGAAGACGGGCACCACGGGGACGCGGTGCTTGTGTGGATCAATGACCCGGACGGTTATTTTACGGTGGGGCCGATCACGCCGGTTCGTGACTTGTTTTCGGCACGCACGCTGAACATCGGGCTTGTCGATGCTGACAACGATGGGGATCTTGATCTTGTCAGCGTGGGGGATGAAGATATTGAGAGCGGGCATGTGCTTGGGGTGCATCTGAATGATGGAACAGGGGCGTTTGTGCTGGATCGTGAGATTCCGATTCATGATGTGTTTGGTGGGGTCCCTTACTGGTTTACGGTTGAGGATCTGGATGGGGATGGGTTTGAGGATGTGATGGTGCTGCTGCAGGATACTGATGATCTGCATGAGGTCGCGGTGGTGTATGGGTCTGTGGGGGGGCTGGCTCAGGAGCCTGTGTATCTTGTTGGCGGGAACGCGGCGGAGGTGCTGGCGGTGGATCTGGATGGGAACGGGCTGCGGGATGTGCTGACTTGTTCGTATCAGAGCGGAGGGGGCGATCAGTTTAAGAACTCGATATCGATTCTGTTTCAGGTTGAGCCTCGGGTGTTTATGCCGATGGTTTCGATTGATGATCTTGATCTGAGTGGGGTCAATGTGGCGGATATGAACCGGGACGGGGTGGATGATCTGATCGCGTGTTCGAATCGTACTTCTGGATTGGATGTCGATGATGTTGTGCGGGTGTTTTATAGTGTGCCAGGGGTGTGTCGGGCTGATTTGAATCTTGATGGGCACTTGGACTTCTTTGATATTTCTTTGTTTCTCAAGATGCTCGGCGAGCGGCGGCCTTTGGCGGATCTGAGCGGGGACGGTGGGTTTGATGTGCAGGATGTGATTGAGTTTCTGAAGGTGTACGGCGATGGGTGCTTGGGTGGCGAGTAAGATTTGATGGAGGATTTGATATGATGAACTTACGGGCGGGCTTTGGTATCGGTTTTGTTTCGGCGGTTTGTACGCTGTGTCTAGCTGGCGCGGCTTGGGGAGCTGGGGGGGCTGGGGGATGCCCTGGGGATGTTGAGTATTTGCATGATGATGGGGTTGGGACCTTTAACATTGGCCCTTCGCAGTTTGATGCGAACATGATCTGGATGAACAGCTTTGAAGCGGTGAGCGGCGGGGAGTTGATTGAACGGGTGCGGGTGTCGTTTGGCGGGATAGATGATGACAACGGGGTAATGGGATCGACTGCGGTTCGGATCGGGATTTTGAATGATCCTACTGATGATCATGATCCGAGTGATGCGGTGCTTGTTGGGTCTGGAGCTGGGGTGTGGGTGGATGCTGGGTTTTCTGAGTTTTTGGAGTTTGATGTTGAGCCGACGGTTGTGAGCGGGGTGTTTTATATTGCTGTGGAGATGGATATTTTGCAGCGAGCAAACCCGGCGAGGATGGACCCTGATTCTGCTTCGGGTGGTTCGCAGAGTTGGTTGTTTTATCACGACGGGATGAATCTTGATGATGTGGGTTCGTCGTTGTTTGTGCTTCGTATGAGTGATTCCCCATTTCTGGGTGCTTGGATGATTCGTGGGATTGGTTCTTCGGTTTGTCCAGCTGATTTGAGTGGGGATGGGGTGCTGGACTTCTTTGATATTTCCGCATTTCTAACGTTTTTTTCTGCCCAGCAAGCATGCGGCGATGTGAACGGGGATGGCTTGTTTGACTTCTTTGATATCTCTGCGTTTCTGAATCAGTTTGGCGCGGGGTGTGAATCGTTTTAGGGAAAACTATCTTGAATGATTTCGTTTTGTAAATGATGGGCAGATCTATTTTATTTCACTTGCAATTTGTTAACCGTTCCGGTTAAACTGCCCTGTCGAATGTGTACAAATAAATGAGGGGCATCATTTCATATGCAGACTACAAAACGGGTGATCCGCCCGGATGATTTTGAAATTATGGCTCAGATCCCAGGGATTGCCGCTGTTGCTCGTGATGAGTCTCTGCGGTTGTTTTGGTGCACGCCTTCGTTTTATAGAGTGTCTGGGAAGGTTGAGTTTGCTAATGACATGATGGGAACGATGCTTGCGGACGTGCTTCCTGAAGCGGCTGCCAAAGAGCGAACCGAGATTCACCAGCGGGTGATGGAGACCGGGGAGACTTTGAGTCATTACCAGTTTAGTGTGGATTCACGCGTTATGTGCACGATATTTCCGCTTGACGAGGAGGCGTTCGGCCACCGGGGGATCTTTGCGATTGTGAAAGACGCTCCGGTATATGCACGGCTGGGAGAGGACCGCGAAATTCCGGTGCTTTCAACTCCGAACTTGTTTGAGCTCAACTCGTTGTCGTTCCGTGAGCTTGAGGTATTGCATTATGTGGCGATCGGAATGACAACGCATGCAATCGCGGAGAAGGTTTGCCGGGCAGACAAGACGATCGAGCATCATGTGAACTCGATTCATGGGAAGCTTGGGACGCACAGCCGGGCGCAGTTGGTTCGATGGGCGTCTGAGCGTGGGATTCAGTCGTTTACGGATGCGGAATGGGATTCGATTGTGCGAGGGGCTCGCGAGGTTCGGAAAGAGTTTGTTTAGGTCTTGTTTTTTGGAGCCGGGGTCTGTCGTGGGCAACCTGCTCGTTCTGTAGATGTATAATATTGCTAAAGGTCTCAAATCAGTTGCTCAATAACTCACGCCCAATCCGACCTGATGATATCGAGATATTCTCGATGATCCCTGGGATCGTTGCGGTTGTACGGGACGAGGCGTTGCGTGTGACTTGGTGTACGCCTTCGTACGGAAAAATCGCTGGGAACAACTCATCGAGCGAAGAGATGACGGGGACTACGGTTGGGGACATTTTGCCTACGCGTGCGGCGCAGGAGCGGATGGATGTGCATCGGAAGGTGATGGACACGCTTCAGGTCGAGAGCCACTACCGGCTGATTGATGATTCGCGGGTGTTGTGCACGATCTTTCCTCTTGACGAGGAGGCGTTTGGTCATCGGGGGGTGCTTGTGATTGTGCAGGATGCCCCGATCAATGCAAGGGTCGAGGGGGACCAGGTGATCCCTGTGCTTGCGACTCCGAATCTGGTGGAACTGCACTCGCTCTCGAATCGTGAACTTGAGGTGCTGTACTTTGTCGCAACGGGGATGTCAACGCTTGAGATTGCTGAGCGGATCAATCGGGCGAACAAAACTGTTGAGCATCATATTAACTCGATCCATGGGAAGCTTGGGACGCACAGCCGGGCGCAGCTGGTTCGGTTTGCTTCTGAGCGGGGGATCCAGTCGTTTTCGGATGAGGAATGGGCGTCGATTGTGCAGGGTGCTCGGCTGGTGCGGAAAGAGGGTTTGCAGGCAAAATCCGAAACGGAGATCAAGCCTTCGACAAAAACTGAGGTTGAATCGGACTGATTCGGGTCATTTGTGGTGCTGGGGGGGCTGATCGGTTGCGAACTGCTGGTGGATCTCTTATGATGACCGAATGGACTTTTTGATAACTTTGAGTGACTCTGGGTGGATGCCCGCATTGACCTTTGGACAGATTGACTGGAATGTTCCTTACGACGAGAAGGTGAGCGTGCTGATGCGGCTTGTCTTGGCGGCGGTGTTTGCATCCTTGTTGGGATGGGAGCGGGGGCGGTCTGAGAAGCCTGCGGATATCCGTACGATGATCCTGATCGGGACCGGGGCGGCGATGTTTACGCTGCTGGGGGAGCGGATGATCGCGATTGGCGGGGACGAGGCGATCATTCGGGCTGATCCGACGCGGGTGCTCTCGTACATTATTTCTGGTGTTGGCTTTCTTGGTGCGGGGGCGATCCTGCACTCGAAGAAATCGATCATCGGTTTGACGACGGCGGCTTCGATCTGGGTGGTTGCGGCGATCGGGGCGGCGTGCGGGGTTGGGGAGTTTATGGTGGCGTTCTTCTTGTTCGCGATCACCTTTGTGACGCTGTGGACGCCTTGGGTGCTCGCGCTTGCTGACGGGGAGATCGATGGAAACGGGAATGGGAATGGGAGCAAGAAGAGTGACGACGATGGCGGCCCGAAGCCTTTGGCTTAGACGCCTCGGTCTGCGGATCCTAGAGAATCGAGTTCGTCTTTGTAGCGGTCCTTCAATGGTTCGACGACTTCCTTTAAGAACCGTTCGGTTTGTTCGACGCTACGACCGATGAAGTTCATGGGGTTCAATATCTGGTCTTCGGTGAGCATGTGGTGAATTGGCGCGAAGTCGGGGTCGGCTTTGAGGCGGGCGATGAGGTCGTTGTCGAGGCCTTCTTGTTTGACGCGGTGGCCGGCGGCTTGCGAGTGGACTCGGATTTTTTCGTGGAGGTCTTGGCGGTCGCCGCCGGCTTTGACGGCTTCCATCAAAATGTTTTCGGTGGCCATGAACGGGAGTTCGAGCATGAGGTTCTTGCGGACCATCGCTTCGTTGACGACGAGTCCTGACGCGACGGTGTGCATGAGGTCGAGGGCGCCGTCTAAGGCGAGGAAGGCTTCGGGGAGTGAGAGGCGTCGGTTGGAGGAGTCGTCGAGGGTGCGTTCGAGCCATTGGGTGGCGGCGGTGTCGTAGGCGTTTCCGACGAGGTTCATGACGAAGCGGGTGAGGCCGCAGATGCGTTCGCACTTCATGGGGTTGCGTTTGTAGGGCATCGCGGAGGAGCCGATTTGGTTTTTGCCGAAGGGTTCGTCGATTTCTTTTCGGTTGGAGAGGAGGCGGATGTCGGTGGCAATTTTGTGGAGGACGGAGGCGGTTGAGGCAAGATCCGATAGGATCAAGGAGTCCCATACTCGAGGATAAGTTTGGCCAGTAAGATCAAAAAGATTCTGAAAGATGGATGACGAGACACCTAGAGAATTGCTATATAGGTCGTTTGTGTTCTCTGAGGAGTTGATTGCATCTTTGATCGTATTGATGCGATCTTTCTTATCTCCATCAGATTTGGTAAAGATGCGACCGTCGAGCAGTTCTGAAACAAAGATCATCTCGAATTGTTCAACCAACTTCTCGTCGTTGCCGAAGAGTTGCAGGAATGACGCTTGAGTACCAGTGGCTCCTCGTACACCGCGAATATTGAGTCCAGGTGCTCTATTCGAGAGATCAAGGTCATAGGCCCAGAGAACTGATCGACGACCCACGGTTACTGGTTGTGCCGGTTGATAATGCGTAAACCCCAAGGTAGGGAGTGATTTCCATTGCTCCGCCACTTGTCCAAGGGAAATCACTGCTCGGCTGATCTTTAAGTCAATGAGTTGTACTGCATCAGATAATGCGAGCAAATCCGCGTTGCAGACGATGTCTTGGCTGGTGCAGCCGAGGTGGATGATGCCCTTTGCCGATGGGCAGCGGTCGCCGAAGGCGTGGACGTGGGCCATGACGTCGTGGCGGAGGTCGCGTTCATACTTTGCGGCGTTGTCCATGTCCTCGTCGGTGACATCGAGGGCGGCTTTCATTTCGTTGATTTGTTGGTCGGTGATGTCGAGGCCGCAGGCTTGTTGGGCTTGGGCGACGGCGAGCCAGATTTTTCGCCAGGTGGTGAACTTGTGTCTTGGGGACCAGATTTTGCACATCTCGGGGGATGCGTTTCTGGCGGCGAGGGGGGAGGTGTAGGTGTCGTGGGGGGAGGTTGATGGGCTCATGGGGGATAGTAGGTTTGGGGGTATTGAAAGAGAAGACACTACTGCGCTGAAGACAGCGAGTAGTGGCACCCGGAGAAGAGGAAGAAAGACCCCCTCCGTCTGCTGCGCAGACACCTCCCCCGGAGGCCCGGGGGAGGCGGTAAGAGGGTTAGTTTGCGACGATGTTGACTAGTCGGCCTGGGACGACGATGACTTTGCGGACTTGTTTGCCATCGAGGAAGGCGATGATTTTTTCGTCTGCGAGGGCGGCGGCTTCCATTGACTTGTTGTCGGCGTCCTTGGGCATGGTGATCTTGGAGCGGAGTTTGCCCATGACCTGGACTGGGATCTCGATCTCGTCGTCGACGAGCATGGATTCGTCGTAGGTTGGCCATTGGGCATGGGCGACGGAGGGGGGGTTGCCGAGTTTGGACCAGAGTTCTTCGGCGAGGTGGGGGACGAAGGGACTCAGCACACGGACGAAGCGGTCGAGTTGGTCGCGGGTGAGGGATTTGCTTGCGTTAACGAACTCGAAGATCGCGGCGATGGCGGTGTTGAAGGAGAGTTTTTCGATGTCCGCGCCGGCTTTGGCGATGAGGCGGTGGAGATTTTTCTCGACGGCATCGTCGGCGGTATCGGCTAGGGAGATTGAGCCGTCGTCGTTGGTGGTGAGACGCCAGATTTTTTGGAGGAGGCGTTGGAGACCGACGATGTCTCTTGTGGACCAGGGTTTACTGGCTTCGAGGGGGCCCATGTACATCTCGTAGAGGCGGAAGGTGTCGGCGCCGTAGTCTTCGATGACATCGTCGGGGTTGATGACATTTTTGAGTGACTTGGACATCTTGGCGACTATGCGGTCGACTTCATTTCCGGTCGCGGTTTCGATGTAGGCCGGGGCTTCTTCGGTGCCTTTGTTTTCGACCTCGTCGATTGGGACGAGTGATTTGTCGGCGCGCTGGTAGGCCATGGAGGTGATCATGCCCTGGTGGAAGAGTTTGCGGAAGGGTTCTGGGGAGTCGACGATGCCGAGGTCGTGGAGGGCTTTGTGCCAGAATCGGGCGTAGAGGAGGTGGAGGACGGCGTGTTCGTTACCACCGATGTAGAGGTCTACGCCGGAGTCTCCGAGCCAGTAGTCTTGGGCGTCGTCGCCGATGAGTTTGTTTGTGTTTGTGTTGTCGCAGTAGCGGAGGTAGTACCAGCAGCTTCCGGCCCAGCCGGGCATGGTGTTGGTTTCGCGCTTCATTGGTTTATCGGCTTCGAACTGCGATACTCCCACTTCACCTGCGGTGACATTGACCCAGTCCTCGGCTTTGGCGAGGAGGGGTTGGGGTTCGCTGGATTCGACTGGCGCGTAGTCGGTCAGGGGTGGGAGTTCGACGGGGAGTTGGTCTTCGCTGATCGGATAGTGGTTTTGCCATTCGTCGAAGACGATTGGGAAGGGTTCGCCCCAGTACCTTTGGCGGGAGAAGAGCCAGTCGCGGAGTTTGTAGTTGACCTTTGGTGCGCCTGATTTCTTTTCGAGGAGCCAGTCGATGATTTTGGGTTTGGCTTCTTCGATGGAGAGCTCGTCGAGGAAGTCGGAGTTTATTGCGGGTCCGGTGCCGGTGTAGGCGTCGCCTTCGAAGCCTTCTGAGGGCTGGACTGTTCGGATGATTGGGAGGTCGAACTGCTTTGCGAAGTCCCAGTCGCGTTGGTCTTGACCTGGGACGGCCATGATGGCGCCGGTGCCGTAGCCCATGAGGACATAGTCGGAGGTCCAGACCTGGACGGGCTTTCCGGTGACGGGGTTTTTGACATGGATGCCTAGGTAGACGCCGGTTTTTTCTTTGTTTTCTTGGCGTTCTATGTCGGAGCGGTCGCGGGTGACTTCGACATATTCGGCGAGAGCTTTGGCATCGAGGCCATGGGGGGCCATGTCGATGGCGAACTCGACGAGGGGGTGCTCCGGGGCGACGACCATGTAGGTGGCGCCGAAGATGGTGTCGGGGCGGGTGGTGAAGACGCGGAGGGCTTCGCCCATTTCTTCGGCATCGCGGTCGAGGATCGGGAAGTCGATCTCCGCACCGACTGATCGTCCGATCCATTCGGCTTGTTGTGTTTTGGTGGAGCTTGGCCAGTCGAGATCGGTGAGCCCGTCGAGGAGGCGGTCGGCGTAGCTTGTGATGCGGAACATCCACTGGCGGAGTGGTTTGCGGTGGACGGGGAAGGAGCCGCGTTCAGAGAGGCCGTTGATGACTTCTTCGTTGGCGAGTGCTGTTCCAAGTTTGGGGCACCAGTTGACTGTTTGCTGGGAGAGGTAGGCGAGACGGTAGGAATCGATGATTGCTTTTTTGGTTTCGCGGTCGAGGGTTTGCCAGTTGCCTGCGTCTGTGCCGTCGGGGAGATCGCCGGCTCCGGTGTATTCGGCGGCGTTGGGGTTGAGCTTTGCTTTGCGGGCGCCGGATTCGAGATCTGCGATGAGTACTTCGATGGGGCGGGCGCAGCCTTCGCCGTTGTTTGCGGTGACATCGAACCATGAGTTGTAGATTTTGAGGAAGATCCACTGGGTCCATTTGTAGTAGTCGGTGTCGATAGTGCCGAACTCGCGGGTCCAGTCGTAGCAGAAGCCGAAGCGCTTGAGCTGACGGCGGAAGTTGTCGATGGCGGTTTTGGTGGTGACCTCAGGGTGGACGCCTGTGGCGATGGCGTATTGCTCGGCGGGGAGACCGAAAGCGTCCCAGCCCATGGGGTGGAGGACATTGTGGCCGGTCATTTTTTTGTAACGGCAGATGATGTCGGTGGCGGTGTAGCCTTCGGGGTGACCGACATGGAGGCCTGCGCCCGAGGGGTAGGGGAACATGTCGAGGCAGTAGTACTTTGGTTTGGAGGCGTCGAATCCGGGATCGCCTGGATTTGGGGCTTTGTTGGTCTGGTGCTCGTCCCAGTGTTGCTGCCATCGCGTTTCGATATCGGCGGCGAGGGAGGCGTCGTAGCGGATGGCGGTATCGTTATGGGCATCTGAAGGCATAGGACCTGAGTTTAGCACATTGGGAGCGGGTTTACCGCTGTTTTGATGGCGAGATCGGGTATGGTTTGGGCATGTGCGGACGGTTTGCCCAGGTATTTACGGAGAAGGATGTGTCGCGGATCGAGGAGATCCTGCGGGCGGCGCTTGGGGCGGACGATCTTCTCATTGACTCATTCAATATTGCTCCGACGCAAGAAGCGGTGATCGGGCGGGTGATTGATGGGGATGGGAGAATGGATCGGGCTCGATTTGGGTTGATGCCGTCGTGGGCGAAGGATCGGTCGCATCAGGCCAACATGATCAATGCGCGGGTAGAGACTGTCAGCGAGAAACCGGCGTATCGAGAGTTGGTTGGGACTCGGCGGTGTGTGGTGCCGATGAGCGGGTTTTATGAATGGGAATCTGTAGCCGGGGCGAAGTACAAGCAGCCTTGGTATGTGACTCGGGTGGACAGGGAGCCGATGATTCTGGCGGGGTTGTGGGATCGGTGGATTGGGGGGGCTGGGGGGACGCATCGCCATGAAGTGATTGATTCGTTTACTTTGCTAACACGGGAAGCGAGCGGGTTTATGGCTTCAATGCATCACCGGATGCCCGTGGTGCTTGAGGGGAATTCGGTTGATGGTTGGATGGGAATGGGGATGAGCGTTGGGGATTTGGAAATCAACGACGGGGTGCTTGGGGGGACGCGGGTGAGCCGGCGGGTGAACTCGGTTGGGGCGGGGCACGACGATGTGGGGCTGATTGACGAGGTACGCGAAGGAGAGATCGAAGGCGAGGGGACGCTCTGGGGGGATGAGCTTTAGGGCGCAGTGAGAGCGTCGAGTTTGGATTGCCAGTCGGCGGCTTGGGTGTCGTGTCCAGAATCGGGTTCGGAATTGTGCCATGTGGTGTAGAGCTTGATGAACTCTTTGATGGCATGTGTGGTACGGGGGTGGGATGGGCCGAAGGTGGTTTCGAAGACGGCGTGGGCTTCTTGGAGTTCGGCTTCGGCTTGTGCGAACTTGCCTTGTTTGATGAGGATCTGGGCGTGGTAGCCTAGGAAGTTTGCGGTGTTCCAGTGGCCTTCTGGAAGTACCGCTCTGGCTCTGGTGATGGCTTCATTGGCGAGCGGTTCGGCTTCATCGAGTCTGCCCAGTTCGTTGAGGACACGGGCCATGTTTCCCATGACGATGAGTGTTTTGGTGTTGTCGTCGCCGAAGAGTGTACGGTGTCCTGCGAGGGCTTCTTTGAAGTGCTGTTCGGCGCCGAGGAACTCGCCCTTGGCTTGGAGGAGGAGCCCGATGGAGTTGATAGCGCTGAGTGTTGTGGGATGTTCATTGCCTAGGACGCTGCGTTGACCGGTGAGGGCTTGCTCTAGATATGGTCGGGCTTGGTCGAGTTTGTTTTGTTCTCTGTAGAGTTCGCCGGCCCCAAACTTGGCGCTGAGGGTGGAGAGGTGATTTTCTCCATACATTGCCGAGACGGATTCGATGGCTTCGAGGAAGAAGGGTTCGGCTTGGTCGTATTTGCCTTGTGCTTTGAGGAGGATACCTAGGTTGCTCTGGAAGCTCCAGGTGTCTGGGTGGCTTTGGCCGAAGGTTTGGATACTGCCGGCGAGTCCGTCACGCCAGTATTGCTCGGCTTCATCGAGCTTGCCTGACATGTACATGAAGCCGCCCATTGAGCTCATGGTGTTGAGGGTGTTCGGGTGGTTTGGGCCTAGGACTTTGGTCATGCCTTCGAGGGCCTCGTTGAGGAGAGGTCCGGCCTCTGGGAGATTGAACTGGTAGAGGTAGAGATCGCTCATTGAGCTGATCGATTTGAGGGTTGCGGGGTGGGTGTCTCCGAGGGACTGGCGCTGAGCGCCAAGGGCTTCAGCGAGGAGTGGTTGTGCTCCGGCGAAGTCGCCCATCTGGCGGAAGAGATTGCCTTGGGCGCTGATTGAATCGAGGGTGTCGGGGTGGGTGTTCCCGAGGATCTCTCGGCGGATTTCGGTGGCGTGTTGTTGGGGATCGGTTGCCAGATCGAAGAGGCCGAGTTCGCTGGCGGTTGAGGCGATGGATTGGAGGAGCTGGGCGTGGACGGTGGGCTGGGTCTGGAACTGCTCGTCAATGGCGGCGATGGATTGGTTGAAGATGTTGTCTTCGAGGGAACCTAGGGCGAGGGTGGTGAAGTTGATCTTGGCGATGGATTGGTTGAGTTGCTGCTGTTGTTCTGGTGGGAGGCTTTCAACCAATGCGGCGCGGAGACGGACGCCCATGAGTTCTGGGTCGATATCGGACAGCTGCTGGGATTGGAAATCCGCGACGACCTTGAGTTCCTCGGCTCGCTGCTGGGCTTGGGCGTTTGCGAGACGTTCGGCGTCGAGGGCTTGGTCGCGATCGGACAGGGCTTCGACCGCTTGGGCGCGCTGGGCGTCTGCGATAAAGGAGAAACGGACGCTGACGGTGGTTGCGACGACAAGGATCGCGGCAAAGAACACCGCCGCAGCAACAGCACTCTTGTTGCGTTTGACGAGCTTGCTCATGCGGTAGGTTGTGCTAGCGGGTCTCGCGAGGACGGGCTCGTTGTTGAGATAGTGTTCGAGTTCTTCTGCGAGGGCCAGCGGGGTGGCGTAGCGGCGGTCGCGGTCTTTTTCGAGGCACTTCATGACGATCCAGTCGAGCTCGCCTCTGAGTTGCTTGGGGAGCTCGGCCATCTCGCGGCGGCGGGATTCATTGAAGGGGGAGTCGGTCCCCGGTCTTTCGGCTTGGGTGAGCACGGATTGGAGACGGATGCTCGGCTTTGGGGGGTTGACCTCTTTGATGAAGCGTTGGAGATCGGCCTGGGTTTTGCCTCGGATTTCGGAGGACTCGAAGGGGCGCATGCCTGTGAGGAGTTCATAGAGGACGACGCCGAGCGAGTAGACATCGGTGCGGGTGTCGATGTCGAGGCCTGAGGTTTCGGCTTGTTCGGGGCTCATGTATTCGGGGGTGCCGATGAGCTGGCCTTCGGCGGTGTGGACGGCGTTGTCGGTCAGATGGTCGTCGAGGGCTTTGGCGATCCCAAAGTCGATGACGGTTGGAGTGGCTTGGTCCTCGGTGTTGTGTCCGACGAGGATGTTGCTTGGTTTGAGGTCGCGGTGGATGACTGCTTTGGCGTGGGCGTGTTGGACGGCTTGGCAGACAGTGATGAGAAGCTTCAAACGGTCGTCGATTGAGAGTTTGTTGTTGGCGCAAAAGTCGGTGATGGGCTGGCCTTTGACTAGGTCCATGACGAAGTATGGGAGGCCGCGGTCGGTGATGCCGCCGGCGAGGACCTTGGCGATGCTTGTGTGGGTCATCAGGGCGAGGGCTTGGCGCTCTGCTTCGAAACGCGCGACGACCTTGGCAGAGTCCATACCGGGCTTGATAACTTTGAGGGCGACGCGGCGTTTGATGGGTTGTTCTTGTTGGGCTTCGTAGACGATGCCGAAGCCGCCCTCGCCGAGTTTGGAGAGGATTTTGTAGGGGCCGATTTGGTCCGGGGTTTGGTCTGAGGTTTGGGCGAGGATCGACTCGAGGGAGTCCGAATCGTCGTCCGAGGGCATATCGAGGGTTTCTGCTTCGCTCATGGGGACATGATAGTGGATGGAGCGTGGTGGAGGGAGGAGGTTGCTGCCTAGAATGGGGCTTGATTTGGATTTGCGGTTGCCGCAAGTTCGTCACTGTGCTCGATTTACTGTTTTTGATCACTGATTACAACTGATCTCAACTGATTACCGCATTGCGGGGAGACCTTAAGGATGACGACCAAGACTCTGGAACGGAACCTGACGATCGATGTGGCTTCGGTGCTTGAAGATGACGCACTGCTGAGCTTTAACACCCCTGCGATTTCTAAGGACCGGCTGCATGTGCCTGGGCCGGACTTTGTTGATCGGGTCGTGGCGATGACAGATCGCAGCCAGGGTGTGATGAACAACTACCAGCGGATCCTGAACTCGGGGCGACTGGGCGGGACTGGGTATGTTTCGATCCTGCCTGTAGATCAGGGGATTGAGCACTCGGCTGGTGCTTCGTTTGCTCCGAATCCGGACTACTTTGATCCGGCGAATATTGTTGAGCTGGCGATCGAGGGCGGGTGCAACGCGGTTGCTTCGACCTTTGGCGTGCTGGGCGCGACGGCTCGGAAGTATGCCCACAAGATCCCTTACCTTGTCAAGTTTAATCACAACGAGCTGATGACCTACCCGAACACTTTCAACCAGGTGCCGTTTGGTTCGATCAAGCAGTGCTGGGAGATGGGCGCGGCGGCTGTCGGGGCGACGATCTACTTCGGGTCCGATGAATCGGAACAACAGATTCAGTATGTGGCTGATATGTTTGCTGAGGCCCATGAGTACGGGATGGTGACGGTGCTGTGGTGCTACATCCGCAACAGCGCGTTCAAGGTCAACGGCGTGGACTACCACAGCGCTGCGGATCTGACCGGCCAGGCGAACCACCTCGGTGTGACGATCCAGGCGGACATCATCAAGCAGAAACTCCCGACCAACAACGGCGGGTACACCGCACTCAACTCCGGCGATTCGTCCTACGGCAAGTTTGATGACTCGATCTATACGAACCTAGCTGGCTGTGACAAGAACGGTGGCGGCGGGCATCCGATTGACCTTTGCCGGTACCAGGTTGCCAACTGTTACATGGGGCGTTCGCCTTTGATCAACTCTGGCGGGGCGAGCTCCGGTGCGGGTGATTTGAAGGAAGCCGTGACGACTGCAGTGATTAATAAGCGTGCCGGCGGCATGGGATTGATCTCTGGGCGTAAGGCGTTCCAGCGTCCGATGGGCGAAGGGGCGGCTCTGCTTCAGGCGATTCAGGATGTGTATTTGGATGAGTCGGTGACGATCGCATAATCTAAATATTCGAGATCTCTACTTCAAACTCAAGGGGTATTTATGAGCACTGGAACAAAGGTTGTTGTTGGTATCGCTGTCGCATTGGTTGTGCTTGGGATCACATGCGTTGGCGGGATCGTGGGGCTTGGGCTTTGGATGGTGAACAATGTTCCAGAGGGGATCGTGCTGGACTTTGATTACCCAGACAATGTGGCTGTTGGTGACGAGTTTGAAATCACCATGACCATTGAGAACCTACTCGATAAGCCGAGGTCGCTTGTTGATGTCGATTTTTATAGCTCGGTTCTTGATGGGGTTTCTATCGAATCAACATCTCCGATTCCGGTTGCGGATAGCGGCGGGTACGTTCTGGGTTCACGTACGCTTTCGTTTAATCAAACAATTCCCGCTGAGGGCGAGATTGTCATTATCTTTACGATGACCGCTCTTGAAGCCGGTTACTTTACGGGTGATGTAGACCTCTCAATCGATGCCTTGTTGTCAATCTATTCAACAACACAGACGATTGTGATCGAGGAACCAGAAAACTAACTGCGGTTTACAGCCGAAACGGCTTCGATCAGCCGTCGTTGCGGTTATTCCAAAGCTTGAGGACTTCTTGTTCCTTTACTGGGTCGAGGCCGCCACGGATGCGTTTGGCCCATTTTTCGTAGAACTCGTGGCCTTTTTCGGCGCGGATTTCTTGGCCGCGGTTCATGTAGTAGTTCACGGTTGATTCGGATGTGTCGTCGATGTGGCGAGTCTTGAGGCCGGCCTTGATGGATTTGGCGGTTGAGAGCTGCCCTTGGCCTTCGTAGCCCTCTGCGGAGTTGGGGACCCATGCGGGCATGTGCTGCCAGGCGTTTACGCCGTTAGCTGCGAGGAAGTCGGAATCGACCCATTCGATTTCTGAGCCGCCACCGTATTTTTCGGCAACGCGTTGTGCACTCTCGACCATGTCACGGGTGGTGCGCTCACCGGATGGTGAGATACCGTTGTAAGCGCCCATGTGCTTTTGTTCGATGCAATGGATAGTGAAGTCACCGAGATCGCGGACATCGATGTACTGGACATAGTCTTCGCCTGTGCCTGGGGCGATCATGGTGCCGCCTTCGGTGGCGCGTACTGGCCAATAGGTGTAGCGGCCGCTGGTGTCGCGTTCTCCGACGATGAGCCCTGGGCGGATATTACAGACTTTGCCTGGGAATCTTGCTTCGGCGGCGGCTTCTACGCGGGCTTTCATCGCGCCGTAGTGAGCGCCGACCTCTCGGTGGGTGGTGATGCCTTCGGCGGTGGCGTCGTCAACTGTTGCGAGCAGGCCGTTCTCGTCCATGCCGATGTTGGTGCGGTTTGCGTAGACGGAGGTGGTGGAGATCACGACATACTGCCCCATGTTCTTGAGGAGGATGTCCATCGTGTCGGTTACGGTTTTAGGGACATAAGTGAAGGTGTCGATGACGGCGTCGAAGTGGCGGCCATCGGCGACGAGTTTTTCTAGGCCGCTGAGATCGGTGTAGCGGTCGCCTTGGATGTGTTCGAGGTCTGGGAACATTTTGGGGCCGGTTTTGCCTCTGTTGAAGAGGGTGACATTGTGGCCGTTGTCGATGGCGCGTTGGACCATTTTGGGTCCTGCGAATCCGGTGCCTCCGAGCATGAGGATGTTGAGTTTGCGGGGTTTGAATATTCCGCCGGCAAGACCGCCGAGGGCGGAGGGGGTGAGTGCGGCGCCGATGGTGATTGCACCGGCTTGGCCGATGAACTCGCGTCTGGTGGTCATGATGTGGGTTCCTTTTCCTGTGTGTTCATTGCTTTTTGATGCTGGGTTCGTGCGAGCATGATGGAGAGTGCTGTCCAGAAAGCCGCTATTGGGGCGACTGCATAGACCATACCCATGACCCCGACAACGGTTGCGGCGAGGAGTGATTCGATGGCTGTACCGGCGACATCGCCGCCCCTGTAGAGGAAGACATCGATGATGGGTTTGGATTTGTATTTTTCTTGGCGGGTGACGACGGAGAAGAGGGTTTCTCTTGCTGGGCGGATGATCGCATAGCGGCTGGCGCGGTGGATCGCGTTGAAGGCTGCGAAGACGGCGAAGACTTGCCAGGGCTCTATTCCGGGTCGGCTGGAGACCCATGCGAGGACCGAGAATCCTGCGATGGTGACGATGGGGAGGACGGCGAGGGCGATCCCGATCCCGAGGCGTTTGATGATGTGGGCGGTGATGAAGATTTGTACGAAGAGGGTCGCGAGCTGGGTCCACATATCGAGCTGGGCGAAAAGAGCGACGCGGGATTCGAGTTCGTCGGCAGCGTCGGCAACGATGTTGGCCTGGGTGAAGTAGATGAGGGTGGAGCTGATGGCGATGAGGATGATGTAGAGACCGATACCGAGCAGGTACGGCGAGCGGAGGAGTGCTTTCGCGCCTTCGTGCCATGAGCCGCCGATTGGGGTGGTAGATGGATTGTGCTCAACAGAACAATGTGACGGTTTGATGCGGCGCATGGTTTGGATTGCGAGTTCGAAGCAGATGCATGCGGCGAGCATCTGCCAGATGGGGCCGATGATGTCTGCGGTGTTCCATGCGGTGAATGAACCAAGCAAAGCACCGAGTGTCCCCCCCACTCCTATTGCGGGGTAAAGGCGTTTGGCGTCCGCTAAGGTCCAGGTGTCGGCCATGAATCCCCAGAAGACGGAGACCATGAAGAGGTTGACGACCGAGAGCCAGACATAGAAGACATAGCCGGAGTAGAGCTTGAGGTCTTCGGGGAGGGTGAGCATCGAGACGACGAAGACCAGCAGGCACGCGATGACGGCTCGGTAGCCGATGGCGATAAACCGGCGTGGGTTGGTGCGTGCGACGAGGGACCCGAAGGCGAGGGTGACGGCGAGGGATACGACCGAGGTGATGATGAAGAGTGTGCGGAGGTCACGCATTGACCGCTCGACACCCATGGCTTCTCGGAGCGGGCGGAGGAGGAAGTAGCCGTAGAGGAGGAAAAAGAAGAGGAGGGCGGAGAGGATGATGGTTGGGAGCTGGCTCGGCTTTGAATCTGGTTGTGGAATCCCCTGCTGCATGCGGTTGGTGTACACCTACTGTTTGGTTTAGTTGCAAAATATGAATATTTACTCGTCAGCAATTTTTTGAAGCCTTCGACGATCAAAACCTGATAAATCCAGCCGAATCAGCTTTGGATATAAATGGTTCATATCCATATCCCAGAAGGCTGCGAATTGGCCTTCTCCCACCATGCTGTCATTTGGAATAATCTCAATCCACATCGAATCAATAGTTGAGTCATTCGTGATATAACGAAAGCCAAGACCAGTCGTAGAATCGCTTGTGAAAGGGACCCACTCGTGATCACCATCGAAAACCCGTTCCCCCTTTTGATCAACATGATCACGCAATGCCCACCAAGCCGGATTCAGTTTTTTTACATATACATGGTCATCTTTATCTCGCAGCTTAGCGACTAACCAGATTGAGCCGCCGAAAGTGAAGCCTGGAATCTCAACTTTCTTTAACTCTCCAGCGGTCACACCGATCCGTACTCCTCTCGGCCATCCGATATTGGCTCCAAACTCATCATGGTCCCATTTGAATGTAGCAACTAGATTTTTTTTAATCCAAGACTGGGCCTGATCCAAGTCCTCGACGAGCTGACATCCTTTAACCGATTGAATCTCACCATTGCTTGTATATGTCACTGTTGCGATATCTACAACTTGCTCCTGCCGGATGATTGCTACTGGCCACCAAATATCTGCGTACGGATCCCCTTCGTAGATCATGCCCTCGACAGCGATGGTTTCAATTGGAGATGGAGATAAATGGTTTGCCCATCGCACAAAGTCTTTCAATCGAATTGTCCCGTCCCAACGCTCACCATACTGACGATCAACCGGAACCAACTGACTGCCAAAGGATGGAGGCCCGACCGACTTGAGTTCATAGACCTTTTTATGAACTCGTACACGGGTACGACGATCGTCAAGAAGCCGCCTGAACGCAACAATCCGTGCGTGCACTGGAGCCATCTGAGGCATCGCGCTGCGGGTTTTAAGTTCGAGGAAATACACCGACCGAGCCCAATGTTCCTCCTCACGCGTCATCCGCTGTTGACGCGCCCATGCGTTATACACATACGAGTATGTTTCGCCTCGAATCGCCGTTTTTTCTGTTAGTTCCGCACTCGACTCGCGTTCGGCAAATTTTGTGAACAGCCAATGGTCAAGCCTGCTTGTATGATCCACCTCGTAAAGTCGGATCTTGAGTTGGTGCGCGATGCGTTCAGACATCGGGCGCTTGTTGTACGGAATCGCTGCTGCTGGGCTGCTGTTGCGATCAACATTTGTCCCAGCTTCATCGGGCAAAATCGGCAGCGCCAGAATCAATACCGGAGTAGGTATCGCGCCGAGCACGCCGCTTGAGTAGTTGTACCTGCTCACCCTTGGCCATACCCCGGCTGTGTATGAACTCATCGCGAATACAACTGCGATCATGATCCATTTTTTGCTTCGGCGGGTCTTCCGCATTGATTTATGGCTTGGGTGTTCCTTGCCGCATTCGGGGCATTGGATGGGTTCGATGCGGAGATCGCCGGGGGATTCGGTAAGGTCGTAGAAGCATTTTTTGCAGCGGAGTTTGGGGCGGCCTCGGAAACCTGGGCGGTCCCAGAAGAGGGCGTAGATCGCGGCAGCAATGGCGAGTGATAACAATGTCCAGTATGTAATGGTCCAGATCATACTCAAGTATACCAAACCACTCTGTTATCTGTTCCATGCTCTTAAGACGGGAAGCACTGGCCGAAGCGGAGCATGAGCTTTGGGTTGCCTTTGATGCGGATTCCTAGGGTGAGGAGTCCTCGGACTAAGGTGCGTTCTTTGCGGACGAATCCGATCCAGGCGGATTCGGCTGCGATAAGTTTGATGTTGGGATTTCCTTGATGCCCTTGCTGAATTATGAGGGTTTGGTTTCGGATGGTGATGGTTGATTTGAGGGCTTCTGATTTAGGCTTTGGGCCTTTGATGGTGAAGTGGTAGACGCAGTCGAGGCCTTTGGATTGGTCGCGCTGGAAGAGCCATGGGAGGGCCTCTATGAAACTTGCTGAATCTTTGGGGCGGAGACCTGAGCCTACGGGTTTGACAACTTTGTTTCGGAATCGTTTGGTGGCGTACTGCTGGGCGTCGGAACCCTCGATGACATAGATGGTTTCTTCTTTTTGTTGCAGGGGTTTGACGATGTCTTTGACATACTGCTTTTTGTTTTCTAGGAACGGGCCGATGACATCGTCTCCGGCGGGGCAGACTGCCATGCAGTAGGCGGCTTTGTAGTTTGGGCCCCAGCCGAGGGATTGCCACATGGAGGTGGTTTCGGAGTCGGTGTATTTGCTGCGGTAGTCTTTGGCGGACTTTGAGGTGGCGATGCCCTCGACCCAGTCGCCGAATCCTCCCATGAACTCGCGGTAGTTGTGGGTGTAGCAGGCGGCGAAGTCGAACTCGCCGTCGGGTTTAACGGCTCCGGTCGGGCAGGCGGCGACGCAGAGTTTGCATTCGAGGCACGGATTGAAGTCGAGGGGTTCTGCATGGGATTCGACCTCGGCGTCCATGATGACGGTGCCCAGGAGGATGTGGTTTCCGAACTTGGGGTGGATGACGAGGCGGTGGATGCCCATGACGCCCATGCCGGCTTCTTGGGCGATGAGTTTGTGGCTCACGACCCACATGCGTCCGGGCCAGCGGTCGGCTTCCATCGGGAAGCCGTGGGCGGGATTGATGGCGCCGATGCCTTGGCGTTCGAGTTGATGGACGATCTTTCGGGCGACCTCGTTGGCGTGGTCGGCGGCGTGGTGGAACTCGAGGTTGGAGACCGAACGCATTGGGGTCCGCATGTTCTCTCTGCTCACGCGTATCACGAAGCTGATGAATGTTTTGGCTCTTGGAAACGCTTCGAGTGCGCCGTCGCGTTCTTCTTCGATGCCTTGGCGGTCGATCTCGACGAATCCGACATCCTCTGCGCCCGCATCCATGCAGAGTTGTTTGAGTTTGTTATGGGAGATTGCGGATGAGTTGCTGTGACCGACGCGGAGCTGGACTGGGCTTGATTGGATTGCGGTCATGGGCGGGTTCCTGTGAGTGCTTTGATTGTGTTGTATATACAACTATTATGACGGTTCTTTGGATCTGTTTGAAATAGGACACGGGTTAGTGCGTGTGGGCGGATCCGATTGGGATGCCTTGGGTGATGGACTCGACAAGGTTTGCGCCCAACTCGGCTTCGACCTGCTGCTGGGCTTCTTGCCATCCTGGGTAGGACTTTGCGAAGACGCGCCGGCCTGATGGGGTGACTGATAGGGTCTCGGTCCGGCCTTGGATGGGGGTGTGGCGACGGATCCAGCCTTGGGCTTCGAGCTTGTCGAGGTTTCTGCTGACGGTGGATTTTTCCATGCAGAGCGCTTTGCTCAGGATGCTTGCGCTGGCTTTGTCTGGTCCGATGTTGATGGTGGCGGCGAGCATGTTGAGCTGTCCGATGGTGAGGCTGGAGTTGCGGATTTGTTTTTCGTAGATGCCCGAGACCAATCGGGACAGGAGGCGGACGCGGACCGCGAGGCAGTTCTCGGCGAGTTCTGCGGCTTGTGATTCGACTTGGTCGCGTAGTGACATGGATATAGTGTATATACAACTCGGCTCGATACAAGGATATTCGGAGCGGGGAATGAAAAACTTTGGACGAATGATCGCGTATCCTCTGTTTATGCCCAGCAAGGACCATTCTGAGGGATTGAGAGCCGCGATTTTTTTAGATCGGGATGACACGGTGAATATCAATGCGGCCTTGCCTGAGGGGGCTTGGGAGGGTGTCAAATGGGGGGATCTGCTGAAGCCTGAGTTTGCGATTCTGATGGATGGGGCGAAGGAGGCACTGATTGCACTCAAGCAAGCGGGGTTTGCGCTTGTGGTGATTACGAATCAGGGCGGGCTGGCTCGGGGCGGGGGGACGACGAGAGATGTTGAGGCGGTGAATGATGCGCTGCGGCGGAAGCTCAATGAATCTGGGGAGGGCGTGTTTTCTGAGCAGTTGATTGATGGATGGTACTTTGCGCCGCATCACAGCGAGGGGCATGTTGAGCCTTATGATTCGGATCATCCTTGGCGGAAGCCGCATGGGGGGATGATCCGGGCGGCGTGCGATGAGCTTGGTTTGGATGCGGAGAAATCTTGGATGATCGGGGACAAGCAGCGGGATTTAGATGCTGGGATGGACGCGGGGATTCCGGAGAGGCACACGATTCAGGTTGGGCCGAGCGGGACGCATGCGGATCTGATGGCGGCGGCGGAAGAGATTCTTACCGAACCCGAAGGGTCGGGCGGCGAAGTCGCGGCGCATCCGAAGATTGTTCCTGGGACGAGGGTGGTATTGAAATCGACTGATGATGCATTTGTGCCGATGGCGGACGACCGGACGCGGGAGATGGTTGAAGCCGTTGCGCGGGGGATCGCTGAGCGGACGGGGATTGTGATTCATGAGCTGGCGTGTGATGATCGGATGATTGAGGTTGTGATCGGGGTGCACCGGCTGGGTGCGCTGGCGTTTATGGCGCAGCTTCGGCGGGATACGAACCGCTGGCACGAGCGGCAGTTTGGGACGGCGTTGTGGTCTTTGAGCAGGGATTGGTGATGTCTGATCGTCCGCTGAAACTTTTGGTTGTTTTACCGTCTTGGGTGGGTGATGTGGTGATGGCGACTCCAGCGATCCGTCGGATCCGGGAGGCGATGCCTGGGATCTTTATCGGGGCGTTGTGCCGGGGCGGGATCGATCAGCTGGTTACCGGATCTGATTTGTTTGATGAGGTGCATGTGTTTGTGCCGCATGGGATGATGTCGACTAAGAAAGCCGCAGCCAAGGTCCGGCCCCGTCGCTATGACACCGCCCTACTGCTCACCAACTCGTTCTCGACGGCGCTGACGACGCGCCTTGCGTTTATCCCGCGAAGGATCGGGTATGACCGGGACGGGCGGGGGATTCTGTTGACGGACAAGGTTGTTCCGCCGCGGAATGCGGATAGCTCTTGGAAGATGGTGCCTGCTGTTGATTACTACTGGAACCTTGCGGGGTATCTGCTCAATGAAGAGCTTGTAGATTGGTCGGTGCATACTCCGGTGGATTGTGTGTCGATGCCTTTGTCGCTCCCGGGTGATGCGATGATGGAGCTTCCGATCACGGAGCAGGATCAGGCGAAGTGTGATGAAATACTTACCAAGGCGGGAACCAACCTTGGGGGATATGCGATTTTGAATCCTGGTGGGAACAACGAGGCGAAGCGGTGGGCGGCGGATCGTTTTGCTCGGCTGGCGGATTGGTTGGGGGATGAATTTGGATTGAAGGTAATGATCAACGGGTCTCCTGCAGAGAGTGATCTGGTTGATGAGATCTGCGGGTTGTGCGAATCTGATCCGGTGTCGCTGCCTGCATTGGGGAACACTTTGGGCGGGCTCAAGGCGATCTGCAATGGAGCTCGAATTATGGTGACCAATGACACAGGACCGAGGCATATCGCGGCGGCGATGGGGACTCCCTTGGTGACGCTGTTTGGGCCGACGGATCCGCGGTGGACAACGGTGCCGGTACAGAAGATGGCGGATGGGGGGAACAGCGAGGTCGTGGTGGTGGCTGATCCGACGCTGGCGGCGTGTGAATCAGCCAACGACCATCCGGAACGATGCGGGATTGATCAGATCGAGGAATCCCGGGTCCGGGAAGCTGTAAAGTCCTTGCTTGGGCAAAATTAGAACAATTTTATTCAGGATACACTTGTCTTGTTTTCCTGTTGAGCCATATGCTTTCCGGCTCTATGAGAACACAGCGATTCCATCTTGTGGCTACGGCGATGTTCGCGATCGGCTTTGTACTAGCCGGGTCGGGGTGGTCGTTTGTGCTGTCCTCGATGACGAATGATCGGCCGGAGTGGTCGGTATGCGGGCAGGACATGTGCTCTTGCTTGAAGCCGACGGCGGCTGAGCCGGATTGCCCTCTCTGTGAGGCGGGGTTGATGGATCAGGGCGATTCCGATGGACCTGCCCGGCGTGTTCCTCAGAATAATGAATCAGTAGAAGCGATGGGCGGGGCGGGGGCCAATGTCGCGATCGCTTTCTTCGTGGGGACGATGATGGGGCGGGCGGATCACTCGGGCTTCATCGGTGCTGATCAGGTTGTGATTCTTGCGACCAACGATCGGGCACCGAGATCACGCGGCATCGAGCTGGCAACGCCACCACCGCGCGTGTGAGCTGATTGCTCGACCGTACACATTACTTTCCATAGTTGATTATTTCGATGCGCCTTGTGGTGTGTCGGGAGGTTGCGCGTATGCGACTGGTTAAATGCCGCCGTTCTGGCTTTACGCTTATTGAGTTGCTTGTGGTGATCGCGATCATCGCTCTGCTGATCGGGATCCTGCTCCCGTCACTCAGCGGGGCGCGTGATAGCGCTCGCTCGGTGCAATGCTTGTCATCACTCCGTTCACTCGGGATGGCGATGAGCATGTACAGCGAGGACAACAAGGATGTGCTGCCACGCTCGAAGCATTCTGTTGGGTTTTCCGGGATCCTGCCCTGGGGGCCTCAGATGTTTGAGTATCTGACTTCGCAGCCTTTTGAGAGCGAGTCTGATTTGTGGCAGAGCGAGTCTTGGTGGAACGCGAGCAACGATTTTTATCGGTGTGCTCATGACCAGCGAGAGAGCCCGATCGAACAAGCGGGATTGCCATTTTCTACGGCGGCGATCAGCTATGGGATGAATGTGTACTTTGAGCTTCGGCGCGAAGAGATCGACCCAGAGAAGTTTATGGGGAATCGGTTTGCGCCTTATAGGAAACGCTCGGCGACGCCTCATGCATCGGTCACCATATTGCTTGGCGAGATGCGTGAGGAGCTGAGCGCGGATCACATCATGTCCCATTTTTGGCGGACTCGCAGTGTTGAGCCCGGGTTTGAGGTCGCTACGGAGCGGCACGGGGACAAGGCGGGGTACTTGATGCTTGACGGGCACGCGGTGTCGCGCCGGTTTGCGGATATGTACGACGCGGACAATGGCCGGGACAACTGGTATCCGGCGACGGCTAGGTGAAGTGTTTGCCTGGCTTCATTAACAACAATAACGCCGCTTCAGTGAGGAGCGGTTTACAACGAGAAGAGACTTTCCAATGAATATGACAATGACTTTGACAACAGTGGCTTTGACGTGTGGTTCTTCAATCGGTAGCGTGAGCCTGCCCAATGTATGGGGGCCGATGGAGCACATTGAGATTTCCATGAGCAACGGCGCGGTTCACGCACATGTGGGGACCCATGCGGGGAACGTGGTTGAGCTTCAGCGGTTTGCCGGCGAGAGCTACACCGGAGCGGCTGGGGTGCTTGATGATTCGTACTACTCGAGCCAGTACGGCTGGGTGGCTGACGGGTTTATCAGCCTGGAAGCTGGCGAGTTCATGTGGGTCGAGCATGTGAGCTCGACGGCTGGGCTTGATGTCTACGAGGGCGGGATGCGGATGATGCGCGACATGCACACCTATGACGCGATCCTCGGGACCGATGGGTCTGATGACGCGTGGATGTGGTCTGGCATGATGGTGCACAACTGGTACAGCGCGGATGCTCTTGGGAGCTACGAAGCAACCTACGAGGTCTTTGTGGGCGATGCGAGCGGGAATGCTGTGCTGGGTTATGAAAGCGCGATGGTGACACTGAACTTCAATGCGGTGCCATCTCCTGCTGGGCTTTCATTGCTCGGTCTTGGCGGGCTCGTTGCGGCTCGCCGGCGGAGGGCATAAGCCATGCGTAATCAATCAGTCTGCATCGCTCTTGCCGTTCTTGCTGGTGCTGCCCATGCGGATATCCCACAGATGGGCGGGTCGATGAGTCACCTGTTAGTGTCGATCTTTGATCAGCAGGTGTATATGACCTTTGAATCACCCGCGCTCTCAACCGTTGAGATGATCGAGGGGGCCGGGGTGTTTAGCGGCTCGGCATCGGTACTCGACGGGATGGGACACAACTCGCAGTTCGGTTGGCTTGCCAATGGGTTTATCTCGCTGCCGCCGAGCAGCGGGGTGTTTGTTCGAACACTTGGCGGCTCGGAACACTTGTCGGTGTACTCGGAGTTTGGGTATGACCCGATTCTGGGGACCGATGGGTCGGATTCGGTCTGGCAATGGGACGGGGCGATGACGCATAACTGGTACGCCAGCGATGTCAAGGGCCCCCACTCGGTTCGGTATGAGGTGTTCGTTGGTGATCTGTCGGGCAACCCGCTCGATGGATGGATCGGCGGGGGCGTTGAGCTGAACTTTACCTACGGGGATGATCCGAATGATCGGCTCGGGGTGCTTGGTGGTGGTTCAGTTTCGACTGTGCCGGCACCGGGGTCGTTGCTTGTCTTGAGCGGCGTGCTTGCTCTGGGCAAGAGACGGCGCTGCGGCTGATCTGATGTGAATACATATTGCTGACGAGGGCGCCTTGGTTCCTGCCCGAGGCGCCCTCTTTCATTTTTTAGATGTCTTTCAACGGAAGAGGCCTCAACCCGAGAGGCAATTCACTTTGGGGGGTATGCTGGTTCGTATGGAGATGATCGCAATGGATACCGGCTACCCACGACTTCCGACAGACACCGACAACGGGCTGTTGCTGATTCTTTCTGGGCCTTCGGGCGTAGGAAAGACCACGATTACACGTGGGGTTGAGCGGGCGATCGGGGATTCGGTATTCTCGGTGAGCTATACGACACGGGCCAAGACCGAGGCGGACACGGAGGGGGTGGATTACCACTTCATCACGGATGAACGGTTCAGCGAACTCTTGGCCGAGGGGGCGTTTCTTGAATCGGCCGATGTCTTCGGGAAGAAATACGGGACACGCAAGCGGTGGGTTGACGAGCAGCTCGCACGCGGACGGCTGGTGATCCTGGAGATCGATGTTCTTGGGGCGCAGCAAGTCAAGGACAAGATGCCCGATGCGTTCGGGGTGTTTATCCTGCCTCCGAGCGAAGAAGAACTGCTCAACCGGCTCCGGAACCGCAAGCGGGAATCCGAAGAGCAGATCCAGAAACGGTTTGCGGAAGCCAAACGCGAGATTGCGTTTGCCAAGGAATCGGATGTCTACGACACCTTTGTGGTCAATGAGGATGTCGAGACCGCGATCGCTGAGGCGATGGAGAAGGTCGCGGCGGCCCGCTTAAACCGAGCTTAGTAATTTGGGCTTAGCAGTCCGGGCACTGGTAACAGAACTCTTCTTTGGTGATTTTGCCGCCTTCTACGGTGTAGTTGGCGACTTCTTTCATGGTCATGCGTGGGAATGAGCCGTTTTTGCATTCCATGTCGAGGTCGAAGATGACGCTGAATCCGGACTGGCCGACGAAGGGGCCTTCAACCTTGCAGCTGTGGCAGGTGACGCCTTCTTCCCACTCTTTGTATTTGGCAGTGACCTCTTCTCGTCCTCTGTAGGTTTTGCCGTTGCCTTCGATGCTGATCCATCCTTCGGCAAAGTGCTTGTCCCAGATCGCGTTGTCATAGGCAATGTTATCCGCGGGCGGGGTGCTGCAGTGGGCGACGAGGTCGTTGGCGATTTCTGTGATGGTGGCGGTTGTGGTGGTCATGGGGCTCTCCTGAAAGGGGTTGTTTTGTTTGCCTTCTGTTTGGAGTATACCGCTGGTTTGCTGCCGGAGATGCGGGAAGGTCCGAAATCATCGATGAATTGTAAAGAGCGTGTGAAATCGGTGGTTTTCGGTTGAGTTTGGGGGGTAATTCTGGTGTACTGGGTATGGAATCTAGATTCGTATTGAGGACACCAAGAATGTCTATGTTGTGTACATCTTTGTTTGGGGCAGTGCTGTGTCTTGGACCTACCGGGATTGTGGGTTCGTCGCGCTCGAACCTGGACACGATTGATGCGATTCCATTCGCGCTGCAGTTGAGTGATGTTGGCGGGGCGGTCGGGATTGGGCCATTGAATCATGGGATGGGGATGGGGACGGGGCTGATCGCGGCTGATTATGACAACGACGGGGATGTGGATCTGTTTGTGCCAAGCGGGATTGGGTTTGCTTGTCAGCTATACCGCAATGACGGTGGCGTGTTTACTGAGATCGGAGTGGCTTCGGGGATTACGGATCTGGACAACGCTCGGTCGGCGTTGTGGTTTGATGCCGACGGGGACGATTTATTGGATCTGGTGATTCAGTATGACCAGTTTCAGAATCCGGGCGTGACCGGGGCGCGGACGCTGGCGTTGTTTGCGCAGCAGGCGGATCATTCGTTTGTTGAGGTGACGGCTGGGTCAGGTTTGGATCTGTTGCCTTTGCTTGTGCCTCAGACGCATGGGGGCGCGATGTGCGCTGGGGATGTGACGGGTGATGGGCGGCTGGATCTGGTTGTGACGACCTGGGATGAGGGGGCGTGGGTGTTCCGGAACGATGGCGGGATGGTGTTTACAGACATTACTGGTGATTCGCCACTTGATGGGGCGGGTGGTTCGTACTGGCAGCCGGTGATGTTTGACCAAGAAGACGACGGCGATCTTGATGTGTTCTTGGCGTTTGATTTTGCGCCAAATACGATGCTTGATAATGATGGGACGGGATCGTTTATTGATTCAGCGGCGGCTCTTGGGCTTGATACCTCATTCAACGAGATGGGGGCGACGCTGGGGGATTGCGACAACGACGGTGATCTGGATCTGTATGTGACGAATCTGTTTGGCGTAAACGAGCACAATGTGTTCTTTACCAAATCCAATGTTGGGATTGGGTACGACGAAGAAGCGGTGGCGCTCGGGGTGGACAACGGCGGTTGGGGATGGGGGACGGTGTTTGTTGATTTCGACAATGACGGGAAGCTCGATCTGGCTGAAGTCAACGCTGTGGAGTTTGCTGGCGCGGATGTGCCTTGGAAGCTTTGGATGAACCGGGGGGCGATGGTTGGGACGCCGATGTATGAGGCTCAGGAGGACGCGATCGGGTTTGGGTATCTGGATTACGGGTCCGCGCTTGTGGATGTGGACTTTGATCGTGATGGGGATCAGGATCTGATCGCGACTGTTCTCAACGGGCCGGTTCGGGTGCTGGAGAGTAACACGACACTGGTTCGGCCTGAAAACCGGTGGTTGGTTGTGCGGCCCCGGATGCCTGGGACGAACAACACGCGGGCGATTGGTGCTGTTGTGACGACGCGTACGGGGAATATTACGCGCACTCGGCTCATCAGCGCGGGGACAAGCTTTATGGCTCAGGTGCCTGCTGAGGCGCACTTTGGGATCGGGCAGAGTACGGTGATCGACGAGTTGATTGTCAAATGGCCCGACGGGACACAGACGGTGCTGACGGATGTTGCTCCGGGGCAGGTGCTTGATGTGGTGCCGATGATCCCGCGGAAAGGGGCGATGGAGAGCCTTCGCCGGATGAACCCTGCGGCTCATGATCGGATCAAGATGACCCGGTGAGTTTGAGCTCTTGCTCGAACCACTTGCGGAGTTGGCGGGCCTTCTCTTTGTGACCCTTGGCGGCGACGAGTCGGATATCCCTTTTGTCATTCAGAGCAACCGATACGGTGTGGGTGTACCACGCTTCGCGATTATTCTTTAACTTTGTTGCTGAATCAATTTTGATCTTTGCAACTGAGTTGATTGGGAACTGCGTGGCGTCTTGGCCACAGGTGATTGTGTTGTTGTTGATGTTGATGATTGTCCTGCGTCCGGGGCTTGATCGACGGGCCGCCCCCTTTCCCATATACGCGGCGGACATGACGAAACAGATCAAGACTGCGCCCGTTACCAGATCTAGCGGAGCATTGAACCCGCCTCCCAGAAGGAGGACGGCGAATGTCGCGATGAATGTAGAAACGCCCAATGCGATCAAGAATGCGAAGGGCAGACTTAGTGATTGATCTCGCAGGATTATACGATTGCTGGATTGTTTCACAATGAGGGGGGCAACCGCCCGCTGGAGATCACTCAGACTGCGGCGGCGCCATTGGGTTGCGGTCGCTAGCAGCAGACCTGCTCCTACGCAATGAAATGGGGTTAGTAACAGGATGATCACGAACGGGAACGCGTCTGTGGTTGGATCGATCACCACTTCGGCTGGGTCGCTCGGGTCATAGAACACCGTGATCTGTTGACCCGGGGAGTATTGATCGACGATGGACTGCGCGTAGTCGGGATTATCCTGGCTCCAGTTGATGTATGAATACCGATCCGCGGTCATTGCATTGCCATCGATGTCATACTCATAGGTGATGTGCGGTGAGTAGGTTGTTGTGTCCGGGATTTTGGGGTCAGGGCTCGGAGCAACACCTTCCTCTACAACAGAACCGATTACTGTTGCTTGGGCGGGAACAAATACCTGCGTGACGCGTTGTTGCTGACTGACTTCTCGCCAAATTAGAGCATCGAACACAAGGATAAAGCCGTTCCACAACAGGGCGGAAATGCACAGGCAGCCGATTGCGGCGGTTGTGTTTCTCATGGACTTGTTATACGGTCCGGGGGATCAGGAGATGCTCAGTGTTGGAGAATTCGTGCTCTTGCTCATCGATGCAAGGGTGACCTGTGCGATGAGTTGGTCGGTGAGTTGTTCAAGAGATGACGGGAGCTGTGGGCCTCCGGCAGTGGATTCGTCGAAGTTTTTGGTTGGGTTCCCGTTGTCCATGTTTTCACGCAGCGCGGTGTTGATGGGGATGGATCCTAGGAATGACAAACCGAGGTTCTGGGCCATTTTTTGTGCGCCACCTTTGCCGAAGATGTCGTACTCTTTGCCGTCGTCACCGATGAAGTAGGACATGTTCTCGACGACACCGAGGCGCTCGACGCCGAGGGATTCGAACATTTTGGCTGCGCGGACGGCATCGTCCTGCGCGACCTTTTGAGGGGTGCAGACGATGACCGCGCCGGTAAGCTGAACAGACTGGGCAAGCGTCAAGGGGACATCGCCGGTTCCTGGTGGGAGGTCAATGATGAGGTAATCAAGCTCGCCCCATTGGGTGCGTTCGATGAGTTGGTGGAACGCGCCGTGGGCCATGGGACCGCGCCAGATGAGTGGTTTGTCTGAATCGACGAGTTTGCCCATGGTGATGGATTTGATCCCGTGGACTAAGAAAGGCTGGAGTGTTGATTCGATGACGGCTTGGTCGAGTGCTTGGAGTCCGAGCATTGTTGGGAGTGATGGGCCGTAGATGTCGCCGTCGAGGACTCCGACCGAGTGACCCTTTTGTGCAAGACCAATAGCAAGGTTGACAGCTACGGTGGATTTTCCAACGCCGCCTTTGCCCGCACCGACAGCAATGATGTGCTTGACACCAGGCACGCCCGCGGCTTGGTTGTTCTGTGGTGCTTGCTCGGTTGGCTTTGAGTCTTCACCGGCGGCCTTTGTGTCGCTCTTTAACTTTAACACGACTTGCCCGGCGTGGTCTACAAAGTCGATGACGAGACCAAGGTCTTCTACACCCTCTGCTTTGGCGGCGGCGCGGATAACCTGCTCGGCGAACTTACCCATATTGGAGAGCGCGTTGCGGTCGGGCTGGGGTTGATCTGGGTAGCCTTGGGTGTAGCAGATGCGGACGGAGGCGTCGTTGCTGCAGATGGCGATATTGAGGATGCATTCGCGTGATAGAAGATCGCCGCCGTCGAGGTGGGCGACTCCGGAGAGTGCGTCGCTTATGAGTTCTTTGGTGAGTGGCATGCTGGAATCTTTCGGGGTTGATTCGCTTGAAATAGAGGGATTTGGCGGGAATAACCGCTACAAACCGGACCGGTGGGATCATAGACCGCCCAGTATTTGGATGAGGATGCAATACGAGGAATCAAGCGGCGTTTGGCTGGTCGATAGGGACTATTGAAACACACCGCCGGGCTAGGTGCCCCGCCTCTTTGGGAGAAACTTACGAATGAATACTTTGTACACAAAACGATTCGGGATTGCAGTAATGATTGCAGCTCTTGCTGGCAGTGCCGTTGCCGCAGAACCAAAGAGCGAGGACGCGGGGTTGCTTCGTGGCCCCAAGGTTATTGATGCGTCCGGGCCTGACGCCGGGGACTCGATGAGCGGATCTCGGGAGGCTTCTAATCGTGCCGGAGACATGCCTCTGCGTGCGTACCTTGGCGCGGTTCGTGGATTGAATAAAGCCGCGAAGGATAATCCTGAGCTGGCACTCACCGATGAACAGAAGGAACAGATCAAAGAGATCGCCAAGTCGCATAAAGAGAAGATGGATGCGTTTATAGAAACGAACAAGGACGAGGTCGAACAAGCGCGTGGTCAACGCGGGCAGCGTGATGGCGAAAACGCCGAGGAGCAGAAGCGTGAACGCGGGGATCGGAAGGCCAAAGGCGAACGCAAGCAACTCGATGGCAAACAACGAGAAGGCGGCAATGACCGACAACTCCAACGGCAACGATCTGGCGATGAACTCGGCGAAGAGAAACGCGCCCGTCAAGGCGAGCGTCCATCACCAGAACAACAGCAGCGGATGCGTGAGAAACGAGCAGAGTTCATGAGCAAGGCTCCATCTGATCAGGCCGCCAAGAAACAGTTGTGGGCGGTGCTCACGCCGGCACAGCAAGTGGTGGTCAAAGAAAATGTCACCAAGATGCGTCAGCAGCGCCAAGAGCGTATTGACAAGGCGATGGAAGGACAAGGCAAGGGTGAAGGCAAAGCTAAAAGTAAGGGCGAACGCAAGCTCAAAGGTAAGCCTGAGCAAGAGGGCATGATTCCGGATCAATCTCCGATTTTCGAGATTGACGAGCCTCTCCCAGATCCTGAAGACTGCTAAATACAGGTCCAAACAAACCACACCATCCTGATTTCTTCAGGCGGGCAGCGAGCGGAAACGCTCGCTGCTTGTTTTTTATGAATCGGCTGAGGGCGCTGGGGCTTGCTGAGCGGCGAACTTCGCCCCGATGACGGGAATCTGAGCTCGACGGATCACGATGACCACCGCCGATGAGACGAAGACAACCATGGCCATCGTGAATAGCGAGGGGCCTTCGAGAGGGACCAAGCCTTCGTTGCCGAGTGCAACAGGATCAATGGAGATACCGAGTTTGGTGAAGTGGGCCATGATTGCTCCAGAGATGACACCGAGTGAGCCAATGGCTCCGATGACATGAGTCTTGGGGATGAGCAAGAGGATGACGCAAACGAGCTCAGCGAGCGCGGTTGCATAGCGACCCATCGGTTCAGCACCGAGAACCTCAAAGAGTGCAACGGTTTCCGGTGCACCAGTGAGTTTAAAGAAGAGCGTCTGGCCGAGGACGAACGCGATAACAAGTTGAAAAATCCAACTGGCTATGGTGGCGGGCTTGCTGAGCTTGATCATGAGATGTCTCCTTAAATGCACACGACCGATCTTGGTCCTGCGGAGAACACAACAACACCATAGATTGATTTATTCGATCTATTCTTGGCTCAAACTACAAAGGGCTGATTATTGGCCTTGAACCTTCTGAATTAAGCCAGCCCGGCCATATCGACGGTCACCGGAACATATGTGCGTTGGACGCGGTCTTTGAACTCTTCGGGGAATTTTTCCATGATGGTTCGGGTCGCCCATGCGTTGCCATCGGCGAGGCCGCAGATGGTGGTGCCGGGCATCGAGCCCATCGAGTTTGCGATTTCTAACGCAAGGTCGAGGTCCTTGCTCTTGGCGTCGCCGGCTTCGATTCGGGTCATGATCTGGTACAACCAGCCTGAGCCTTCGCGGCACGGGGTGCACTGGCCGCAGGATTCGTGCTTGAAGAAGCGGGTGATGTTGCGTGCAACCGAGACCATGTCGGTATCTTCGTCGAAGACGGTCGGGCCTGAGGTTCCGAGCCCGAGGACGCCGTGCTGTTTGCCGATGTCAAAATCGAGGCACGCTTCGTACTGGTCGGTCCCGAGGATGCCCATCGAGACGCCGCCTGGGATGGCGGCCTTGTATTTTTTGCCACCCTTGATGCCGCCGCAGTAGTCTTCGATGAGTGTGCGGAGGGGGACGCCGAGTTCGAGTTCGTAGCAACCGGGTTTTTCGACATGGCCGGAGACACCCATAAGCTTTGTCCCGAAGGATG
>Ga0209344_10001326_pt1 | contig 32941 bp, 33 predicted proteins | sample Cruoilmetagenom6_FD_187293 | JGI IMG/M metagenome (GOLD analysis project Ga0209344, IMG submission 187293) | Oil polluted marine microbial communities from Coal Oil Point, Santa Barbara, California, USA - Santa Barbara Oil Seep Sample 6 (SPAdes)... | ecosystem: Environmental > Aquatic > Marine...
GTGTTGTGCACGCGCGTTCGCGTGCGAGTGATCACCAGATTGTTCTTACTTGAATCAATCGAAAAGGATCCTGTGTCTACTAAGTCACGTACCCGTAGCAAGACCCGCCTCTCGCGTGCACTGGGCATCGCCCTCACGCCGAAGGCAGCCAAGTACCTCGAGAAGCGTCCCTACGCTCCCGGTGAGCACGGCCGCACCAAGCGCAAGCAGGACAGTGACTACGCTGTTCGTCTGCGTGAGAAGCAGCGTCTGCGCGCCCAGTACGGCATCCGCGAAGCTCAGCTGAAGATCCAGTTCGAGGAAGCTCGCAAGACCGCTGGCCTGACCGGTGAAAACCTGGTTGAGCAGCTTGAAATGCGTCTCGACGCTCTGCTGGTTCGCGCGGCAATCGCTCGCACGACTGCTCAGGCTCGCCAGATGATCGTTCACCGCCACATCTTGGTTGATGGCCAGCTTGTTGACCGTCCGTCGTTCCGTGTCAAGCCCGGACAGCTCATGCACGTCAAGGCTCGCAGCGAAGGCATGGAAATCTTCCAGGTCGCCGCAGCTGGTGGACACGCTGACGTTCTGCCCAAGACTCCCGGCTACCTCGAGGTAGAACTCGACAAGCTGCAGGCGCGTCTCGTACGCCGCCCGAAGCGTGCCGAGGTTCCCGTGACCTGTGAAGTTCAGCTCGTTGTTGAGTACTACGCAGCACGCTAGCTAACGAAAGAAAGGGCCGGGGCTTCTGCCCCGGCCCTTTCTCGTTTTCCGCCGCGGTTCGACCCGATTGTCGAATAGCGTGTACTTGTACCATTTCGTCAGAGAATCGGAGTAGCCATGACTGGTGGAGATATCGCAGGGCTCATCGCGGCCGGAGTGTTCGCAATTCTGGTGGGACTGCTGGCGGTTCCCCTGATCAAATTGGGCAAAGTGTTCGATGAGACGAGCACCGCGATTCGTGGTGTCAGCGACAACCTCGATCCCATGCTCACCGAGGCGACGACCACCATCTCCGAGACCAACCGGCAGATCGCCCGTGTCGATGCGATCACCCGTAACGTTGAAGAAACCACGGGCAACATTTCGGCGCTCGTCGCCCTCAGCGCGGCGACTATTGGTGGACCGCTGATAAAGATCGCCGGCCTTAGTGCCGGGGTTCGCGCGGCCGTTCTGAGCTTCCGCCCGAAGCGCAGCCGCTGACCAAGCGAAAGCGCCTAAACTAGTACAGTTCGTGTACCCCAATCTGAAGGAGAAATAATGAAGAGCGCCGTCCTTTTCGTCGTGGGAATTGCCGTCGGGTTTGTGGCAGCACATCAGGTCGCTAAAACGCCGGAAGGAAAGCAATTTTTCTCTGACGTCGACAGCAAAGCGCGTGAATTCACGAGTGCCGTTGTCGACGGCTATCGCGAACGCGAGGCTGAGCTTCGTGCCGCCGTCGCTGACGTTGAAGAAGCAGTCTCTGACTTCTCGCAGCGTTCTAAGTAAGACAATCAGGGCCCTTGGGCCGTTTCGTTAAGTTCCCCGGGGATCCCATGCAAACCGCAGAAATTCAGAACCGTTGGCTGACCTATTTTGGTGAGCGCGGCCACACGATCGTGCCGTCAGCATCGCTGGTCAGTGATGACCCGACACTGATGTTCACGGTTGCCGGCATGGTTCCGTTCGTTCCCTACCTGACAGGGCTTGTTCCGGCCCCGTACGATCGTGCCACGAGCGTCCAGAAGTGCATCCGAACGCTTGATATCGAAGAGGTCGGCAAGACTCCTCGCCACGGTACCTTCTTCCAGATGAATGGCAATTTCTCGTTCGGGGACTACTTCAAGAAGGAAGCGATTCAGTTCGCGTGGGAGTTCCTTACTCTCGCCGAAGACAAGGGCGGACTGGGGTTCCGTCCCGAGGATCTCTGGGTCACCGTCTATAAAGAAGACGACGACGCTGTTGCGTTCTGGAAAGAGACCGCAGGGCTGCCGGATGAGCGAATCCAGCGTCTCGGCATGGACACCAACTACTGGTCGACGGGCCAGCCGGGCCCCGCTGGCCCGTGTTCTGAAATCTTCTTTGATCGTGGCCCGGCCTACGGTGCTGACGGTGGGCCAGCCACCGATGACGACCGCTACGTCGAGATCTGGAACCTCGTCTTCATGCAATATCTGCGTGGCGAGGGCAAGGGCAAAGATTTCTCGATCCTTGGCGAACTGCCGGAACAGAATATCGACACCGGAATGGGCTTGGAGCGCGTAGCGTTCCTCAAACAGGGTGTCGAGAACATGTACGAGATTGACCAGGTTCGCCCGGTTCTCGACAAGGCGGCAGAGCTCTCCGGCCGCAGCTATGGTGCCGACCACGATGCCGACGTTCGACTTCGCGTCGTCGCGGATCACGTGCGCTCCAGTCTCATGTTGATTTCCGACGGTGTGACCCCAAGTAATGAAGGCCGCGGCTACGTGCTGCGTCGTCTGTTGCGTCGTACCGTGCGTGCGATGCGCCTACTCGGTGTCGAAGGCGCGACCTTCGCCGAGCTCTTCCCAGCCTCCCGAGACGCGATGAAGGCTGCCTACCCTGAGGTCGAGAAGGACTACGATCGCATTTCACGCATCGTGCTGGCTGAAGAAGACACCTTCCTTCGCACGCTCGCCAGCGGAACGACAATCCTCGACACCGCCGTGGCCAACACCAAGGACTCTGGAAAGTCTGAGTTGCCCAGCGACACCGCGTTCTTGTTGCACGACACCTTCGGCTTCCCCATCGACCTCACTTTGGAGATGGCAGCAGAGGCCGGACTGAGCGTTAACCGTGACGCCTTCGACTCGTTGATGGCGCAGCAGCGCGACCGCGCCAAGGCAGATGCAAGCTCAAAGAAGCAGCACCTGGCCGATCTCTCGGTCTACAGTGCTTTCCGTGCTCACGGCGAGACGACCTTCACCGGCTACGACAACCTCGAAACCGATTCAAGCATCATCGGAATCATCGTCGACGGGGTTTCGGTAACCAGCGCAACGACCGGCCAAATTGCTGAAGTGATCTTGGCGGAGACCTCGCTCTACGCGGAATCCGGTGGTCAGGAAGCGGACGCTGGCGCAATCGTCGGTGCGAGTTTTAATCTGGACGTGCTCGACGTGCAACGTCCTGTCAAGGGTCTCATCAGCCACAAGGTGAAGGTCACCTCCGGAGAGGTGGGGGTCGGCGATGCCGCCACCGCGCTCGTCGACGCCGAGTGGCGTCGTGGCGCGACCCAGGCTCACTCCGCTACTCACGTGATCCATGCAGCACTTCGCCAGATTTTGGGTAAAGACGCTCACCAGTCCGGTTCGTACAACAAGGCCGGCTACATGCGCCTCGACTTCTCGTGGTCACAGGCTCTGTCTGCAGAAACAAAAACTGAGATCGAAGAAGTCGCAAACACCGCGGTGCGCGACAACCTTGAGGTTTCGACTCGCATCATGGCGCTGGACGATGCGAAAGAACTCGGTGCCATGGCGCTATTCGGCGAAAAGTACGGCGACACCGTTCGCGTCGTGGAGATCGGCGGACCGTGGTCTCTCGAACTGTGTGCTGGTACCCACGTTGGTCGCTCTTCCGAGATCGGGCTGATCTCTCTTGTCGGCGAGTCCTCGGTTGGTTCGGCCAACCGACGTATCGAATCTCTTGTCGGCATGAACGCGTTCCGCAACCTCGCCACCGAGCGTGCGATCGTTTCCGAACTCACCACCAACTTGAAGACTCCACGCGAGCAGCTCCCCGAACGTATCGCCGAGCTGATGGCGAATCTCAAGGCCGCGGAGCGCAAGATTGCTCAACTCGAAGCCGGTCAGCTCTCCCAGCGGGTTCCTGCGCTCGTCGAAAACGCCACCGTGACCGGATCCGTGAAGGCGGTCGTGGAAAACGTTGGCGAGCTCGCATCCACCGACGATCTCCGTGGCCTCGTGCAGTCCGTGCGGGAGCGGCTTGGTGCTGAGGCGGCGGTAGTGGCTCTGGCCGCAACTGTCGGCGACAAGCCTGCCGTTATCGTGGCCACAAATGACGCATCTCGCGCCCACGGCTTTGCTGCGGGCGCCCTCGCCAAAGCGGCGGCAGGGGTGCTCGGTGGTGGAGGCGGTGGAAAGCCGGACATTGCTCAGGGCGGTGGCGCGAACCCGGCGGCGATTCCCGACGCGCTCGCGCTCATCGCGTCGACTCTGTCGGCTTAACCGATGCGCTCGGGCACTCGACTCGGTATTGATGTCGGAAAGGTGCGGGTCGGTGTGGCGCGCAGCGATCCTCATGGAATGCTGGCGACCCCGGTTGAGACCGTTCAGCGCGCCGACAAGAGTCTGAAGCGAGTTCTCGCCCTTGCGGAGGAACACAACGCTGTCGAACTCGTAGTCGGGCTGCCGATAGCGCTTTCCGGACGAGACACGGCTTCGACAGGGGACGCCCGCGACTTCGCACGGCAACTAGCCGAGGGGTCGCCATTGCCGGTTCGGCTGGTCGATGAGCGCATGACAACAATGACTGCACAGTCAGCATTACGTGCATCCGGTCGCAATTCAAAGAACTCACGGTCGGTCGTCGATCAGGTCGCCGCCGTTATAATTTTGCAACACGCCCTCGACTTCGAGCGCTCAGCGGGTCGACCGCCAGGGGAGCTCGTCGAACCGACGAAAGAACCCTGACTCATGGCTGATGAACCGAACTGGGACGACATCTTCAGCGAGAAACCCGCTGAGAGCGAACCCAAGTCAGCACGTGCGGCAGCAGCGCACGGCGCGACCGCGGGCTCCGAACGGGAGCCCTCCGAACGGGAGCCCTCCGAACCCCGTGTTCCGGCTAACGGGCAGCCAATGACCCGCCGGGAGGCTCGTGAAGCGCAGGCGGGGCGGTCGTCACGAAAGGCTCGAGCATCAGCTCCGGAATCATCAACTCCGACCAGTTCGGTGCCCCACGATGCTCGACCGCCACGCAAGCGGCGCCTCGGCCTGATTATTGGCCTTCCGATCCTGATTATTGCGCTGATCGGAGCCGGTGTCGCAGCCTATGGCTGGGTGAACTACGAGGATAAGATTCGGGAGCTCTTCGGCTGGGAGCTGACCAACGACTATGAGGGCTCTGGCAACGGCGAAGAAGTGATCGTTACCGTCAACTCCGGTGACATCGGCTCCGACATCGCCAGAAGCCTCAACGTTGCCGGCGTCACGATGACGTTCGATGCGTTCTATGACCTGCTTTTGGCTCAGGAGACCGAGCCGGCTTTCTTCCCCGGAAACTACGCGCTTCAACGGGAGATGAGTGCCCAGTCGGCGCTGGATGCGCTTCTGAACCCCGAAAACAAGGTGACTGATCGACTCCTCATCACCGAGGGCACCATCCTGCCTGACGCTCTGGAGATTATTGCCGAAACCACCGGCATCGCCTTGGCTGACCTCCAAGCCGCGTCCGAAGACCTCGACTATTTCGGGTTGCCTAGCGAAGCGGTGAGTCTCGAAGGCTACCTCTTTCCTGCGACCTACGAGCTTGACGGCGGTCAAGACCCGTATGCAGTGCTCGAGCTCATGGTGAACACGATGTTCGAGAAGTTGGATGCCGCTGGCGTCGCCGTTGAGGATCGCTACCGCATTCTGACCATGGCTGCGTTGGTTCAACGTGAAGCCGGTGCAGACACCGACGACTTCTACAAGATTGCGCGGGTGTTCTATAACCGGCTCGATCAGGACATTCTCCTGCAGTCCGATGCAACCGTCGCGTATGGCACGGGAAACCTTCACACGGTGTGGACGACGGACGATGAGCGCGCAGACGCGAGCAACCCGTACAACACCTATGCGAATCCCGGCCTACCGGTTGGTCCGATCGGCCTGCCTGGCGAGCTCGCTATTGATGCGGCGATGAACCCTGCCGACGGTGACTGGTTGTTCTTTGTGCCGATCAACCTTGCGACCGGGGAAACTGTTTTTTCCACCAACGTGGATGATCACGAGGCTGCGGCACAGCGCCTTCGCGACTGGTGTGCCGCCAGCGAGGAGAATGCAAGCTATTGCTAGAACGATCTGACACGCCGGTGGTTACGCCCGATCGGTCGAAACTCGCCGTTCTCGGCTCGCCGATTGCGCATTCCTTGAGTCCGGTTATTCACCGCGCGGCATATGCAACCCTCGGTGTTGATTGGGAATACGATGCCGTCGAGTTGTCTGGTGAATCACTGCCGGCTTTTCTCGATGCGCTCGACGGTCGCTGGCGTGGATTGTCGTTGACGATGCCGCTCAAGCGCGACGTTGTGCCGCTGCTCGACTGGGTCGATCCGCTGGTTGAGTTGGTGGGCGGGGCCAATACTGTTGTGATTGGCGACGACGGTCTGCGCGGGTACAACACCGACGTTGAGGGCGCCATGCGCAGCTTCCTCGATGCTGGACTGGCCAATCTTGACTCCGTCTGGATTTTGGGTGCCGGGGCTACCGCAGCATCGCTGCTGGTGGCGTCAATCAGGTTGGGAGCGAAACGAGTAGAGATATTTGCGCGCACCCCGGTCAAAGCAGAACCCTTGAAAGCACTCGGTGAGTCCCTTGGCGCAGAGGTGACTCTGCGTCAATGGCGGGAATCCCCAGTGGTGTCGGATCCACCAGACACGATTATTACGACGGTGCCCGGTGGCGCGATGGATCTCACTTTCGCTGAAGACGTGCGCCGCTCGTCCGCGCTGTTTGACGTCGCCTATGACCCGTGGCCAAGCGACATTGCCAAGAGCTGGCTGGAAGTCGACGGCACGGTAATCTCTGGGCATGATTTGCTGATTAATCAGGCCATCGCTCAAGTGCGAATCTTCCTTTCGGGGGTCGCCGGGGTGCCGCTGAATCGAGAAGCTGACGCCATTGATGCTATGCGGGCGGCGATCGATGCCCCGCAGTCCGGCGCTCACTCGTAAGTCGTTCGAGGCTGGTCCGCGCTGGGCCAGGCCCGACCGTGCGTTCGGCACCTCAGCGCAAGTGTGACCCTCGCGCATGTGGGAGGATTGAACCATGCTTCGATGGTTAACGGCCGGTGAATCTCACGGCCCAGAATTGATCGCAATACTTGAGGGGATGCCGTCGGGCGTCCCCATTTCTCCGGAACAAATCCAGACGGATCTCGTGCGCCGAACCCTCGGATATGGTCGCGGTGCTCGCATGAAGTTCGAGCAGGATGAGCTCACGCTCAGCGGCGGAATCCGTTTTGGTGCCACCATGGGGAGCCCGGTAGCGCTGCGCATCGGCAACACCGAGTGGCCCCGCTGGGTTGATGTGATGAGCCCCGTGCCGGTCGACCCGGAGACGCTGCCCAAGGGCCGTGGTGCTGCGCTTACCCGGCCACGCCCCGGCCACGCCGACCTTGTCGGCATGCAGAAGTACGACTTCCCCGAATCCCGCAATGTGCTCGAACGGGCCAGTGCCCGCGAGACGGCCGCAAGGGTCGCGCTCGGTGCTGTCGCCCGCGCCTTCCTCGACGGTCTGGGCATCCGGTTGGTGAGCCACACCCTCTCCATCGGTACCGTGCGCGCGCCAGAAGGCAGCGCGTTGCCGACGCCCGATGATGTTGAAACGCTGGATGCGGATCCGCTGCGCTGTTTCGATCCGGAGACTTCCCAGCGCATGGTTGCCGAGGTTGATCTCGCTCACGAAGACGGAGACACCCTTGGTGGTGTTGTCGAAGTTCTCGCCTATGGGCTTCCGCCCGGGCTGGGCTCTTACACGCATTGGGACCGCCGTCTCGATGCTCAGCTCTCCGCAGCGCTCATGGGTATTCAGGCGATCAAGGGTGTCGAAGTCGGCGACGGCTTCGAGACTGCCGCCCGTCGCGGCTCTGTCGCGCACGACGAGCTGGTTCGGGACGAGGATGGCATTTCGCGCCTCAGCGACCGCGCGGGCGGAATCGAAGGTGGCATGACGACCGGCACCGTGCTGCGGGTTCGTGCCGCGATGAAGCCGATTTCTACTGTCCCTCGTGCTCTCCGCACGGTAGATGTCGCGACCGGCGAAGCGGCGGTCGCGCACCACCAGCGCTCCGACGTGTGTGCGGTTCCGGCTTCCGGAGTTGTTGCTGAGGCCATGGTGGCGTTGACGCTCGCCAATTCCGTGTTGGAAAAGTTCGGTGGCGATTCGCTCGGTGAAACCAAGCGCAACCTCGACTCCTATGTTGCGGCGATCCCGGAGTCACTCAGTACCACTCAGGCGTCCCGTGCTGAATGACAGTGGTGCCCTCGTCGTGATCATCGGTGCTCCTGGTTCAGGCAAGACTCGCGCGGGTAAGAAACTTGCGAAAATTTTGGATGCGCCCCTCATCGACACGGACAAGGTTGTGGTGGCCTCGCACGGTCCGATTCCCGAGCTTTTCGCCGAGTTTGGCGAGGAGTATTTTCGGGAACGAGAGCGTGAGGCAGTGGCTCAGGCACTGCTCGAGCCGGCGATCGTTACCCTAGGCGGGGGAGCGGTGCTGAACCCCGAGACGCGGGCCGATCTGGCATCGCACCGTGTCGTTCAGCTGACGATGTCGAAGGCCGCGGCACGGCTGCGGATCGCGGGGAGTAAACGACCTCTCGCCAAGAACGCCGACGAGTGGGAGAAGCTGGTTGAGGCCCGCCGTCCCCTCTATGACGAGCTGTCCTTGCTCACGATCGACACCTCACTGAAGCCAATGGAACAAGTCGCGCGAGAGATTGCCGACTGGTTGGGAACCCAACAGCAATGACTGAAACCACGATCATCCCGGTTGCTGGAACGAATCCATACGATGTCCTCGTAGGCCACGACCTCCTGCCGCAGCTCGCGGAACAACTGGGCCCACGAGTAGCGAAGGTGCTCATCATTCACCCGGCAACACTGGGTGCGCGCGCCAACGCGCTGCGGGAATCGCTGTCCGAAAAGTACGAAGTTTTGCTTGCCGAAGTTCCCGACGCTGAGGACGCCAAGCGAGTCGAGGTTGCCGCATTTTGCTGGCAAATTATGGGCCAGACCGACTTCACCCGTACCGATGCGGTAATCGGTTTCGGTGGCGGAGCAACAACCGACCTCGCTGGTTTTGTGGCCGCGACGTGGCTTCGCGGCGTGAAACTCGTTCAGTGCCCGACGAGCGTCGCGGGAATGGTTGATGCTGCCGTCGGCGGCAAAACCGGCATCAACACCGCCGAGGGAAAGAACCTCGTCGGGTGTTTCTACCCGCCCAGTGCCGTGGTGGCCGACCTCGATGTGCTCGACGATCTGCCGCGCAATGAGATTTTGGCCGGATTCGCAGAGATCGTGAAGTGCGGTTTCATCGGTGAGCCCGAGATCCTTGACCTGATCGAAGCCGACGTTGATGCCGTAACTGACCCGAAATCGGAGTCCTTCCGTCGCGTGGTCGAATTGTCGATCGGGCTCAAAGCCCGTGTTGTTTCGGTGGATCTTACGGATATGGGACTCCGTGAGACGCTGAACTATGGTCACACGCTTGGCCACGCCATCGAACACGCAGAGCGTTACCGCTGGCGTCACGGCGCTGCTGTGGCGGTCGGCATGGTCTTCGCGGCTGAGCTGGCGCACCTGGCTGGCTCCCTCAGCTCTGATGTTGTCGACCGGCACCGCAGCATCCTCACGTCGCTAAGTTTGCCCATTGACTATCCGCTCGGCCGCTGGAACACCCTTCTAGCGACGATGCAGCGGGACAAGAAGGCACGTGCGGGCATGATCCGCTTCGTGGTGCTCGACTCCGTCGGCCACACGTCGATGCTTAATGGCCCGGATGAAGCAATGCTGTATTCCGCCTACCAGGAAGTCGGGGTCTAGCGGGCTGCGGCCTCGCTAGAGTGGAGCGGTGACCAAAGTATTAGTGCTCAACGGGCCCAACCTTGGACGTCTTGGAAGTCGCGAACCGGACGTTTATGGCGGAGGAACGCTTGTCGATCTCCGCACCGAACTTCAAGCCCACGCCAAGTCGTTGCCGCACGACGTGTCGGTCGATCTTGATTTCCGCCAGACGGACAGTGAGACCGAACTCATCTCGTGGCTCCACGAGGCGGTGGATGGCGCCATTCCCGTCATTCTGAATCCTGCCGCGTTCACTCATTACTCTTACGCACTACGGGATGCCGCAGCCCAGGTTACTGGCGCCGGGCTCCCGTTGATTGAAGTGCACATCACCAACCCGCACACCCGCGAAGTGTTCCGCCACACGAGCGTCATTTCGGGTGTGGCCACCGGAGTGATCGCCGGTTTCGGCTTCGAGTCCTATATTCTTGCCGTCGACACGGTCGCCCGACGACTCGGTTAGAATCGACCGTTGCCTTTGTCGCGTTCGCGACCGCATCACGCTCTTGCTCGTTAACAGAAACGGATTTACGCATGGCCTCTACCGCTGACATCAAGAACGGCATCGTTCTCAACATGGACGGTGGATTGTGGACCGTTATCGAGTTCCAGCACGTCAAGCCCGGTAAGGGCGGCGCCTTCGTTCGCACCAAGGTGAAGAACGTTCGCACCGGAAAGACCGTTGACCGCACCTTCAACGCTGGCGCGAAGATCGAAACCGAAACTGTCGACCGGTCTGACTTCCAGTACCTGTACAAGGACGGCGAGAACTTCGTGTTCATGAACACGAGCGACTATGACCAGATCACGCTGAGCGCCGCCGCTGTCGGCGATGCCGCCAACTTCATGTTGGAAAACCAGAACGTGACGATCGCGCTGCACAATGGCGAGCCGCTCTATGTCGAGCTTCCCGCATCTGTCGTTCTCGAGATCACCTACACCGAGCCCGGCCTGCAGGGCGACCGTTCGACCGGCGGAAGCAAGCCTGCCACGGTCGAAACCGGCTACCAGATTCAGGTTCCGTTGTTCGTTGAACAGGGCACCAAGGTCAAGGTCGACACCCGTGACGGCGGCTACCTCGGTCGCGTGAACGACTAAATGGGGGCACGCAGCAAAGCGCGCAAGCGCGCGCTTGACGTCATGTACGGCGCCGACGTTCGAGGCGAGAGCATCAACGCCGCCCTTGCGGCCGAATCCGCGCGTGCGATGGGTGAACCCGCTCGTGCCACGGCCTGGGCGTACGCTCAAGAGATTGTCGTGGGAATCACCGAACATGGTGACGAGATCGACGAACTGATCGAGACCTATTCGCAGGGGTGGCCGTTGAACCGGATGCCTGCTGTCGACCGTGCGCTGCTGCGTATTGGACTGTGGGAGATCCTCTTCAACGACGAGGTGCCTGCTGGGGTAGCTATCGCCGAAGCAGTCGAATCAGCCAAAGTCCATTCGACTGAAGACTCCGCCGGTTTCATTAACGGGCTACTCGGCCGGATCGCCGCCAGCAACGAATAGCTGACAACACGAACACCGGCACCAACGGACAAACCGCGCGAGTAAGCGCGGTATAGTTGGTCTATTAGATTTCCTTTAAATTCCGTCCAGAGAGACGGGGAAGGAGGTCAGAATGTCTGCACGTACTGTGCTGCAGCATGCTGATATCACCCGAGCGTTGACTCGCATTTCCCACGAGATTCTTGAGTCCAATCGCGGTTCAGACAATCTCGTCATCCTTGGCATTCCCACCCGCGGGGTGACTTTGGCGCACCGAATTGCCGCGGTCATCCGGTCAGTCGACTCCGCGGCCATCATCGCCGGTGCACTCGACGTGACGATGTACCGCGACGATCTCGCACAGAATCCGACGAGAGCGACGGGGCCGACCGACATTCCCGCTGGCGGCATCGACGGTAAGACCGTTGTGCTCGTGGATGATGTTCTCTACTCCGGCCGCACCATACGGGCAGCACTCGATGCTCTCGGCGACCTGGGACGGCCTCGTGCAGTGCGATTGGCGGTCTTGGTGGATCGCGGTCACCGTGAGTTCCCGATCCGCGCCGATTTCGTGGGCAAGAACTTGCCGAGCTCGACCGAAGAGCGCATCAATGTTCGTTTTGACGAGATCGACGGCACTGACGAGGTGACAATCGGATGAGAAACCTCCTCACGACATACGGACTCTCCCGTGACGATGCGATCGCGATCCTCGATGTTGCCGAAGACATGGCCGAAGTCTCGGAGCGTGAAGTCAAGAAGCTCCCAACGTTGCGGGGCAAGACGGTAATCAACCTGTTCTTCGAGGACTCCACCCGCACACGAATTTCTTTTGAAGCCGCGGCCAAGCGCTTGAGCGCCGATGTCATTAACTTCGCGGCGAAGGGCTCGAGCGTGTCCAAGGGGGAGAACCTCAAAGACACCGCACAGACTCTCGCTGCGATGGGTGCCGACGCGGTCGTGGTGCGGCACTGGGCATCCGGTGCCCCCAAGACGCTCGCCGACAGCGGTTGGATCGATGCGGGGATCGTCAACGCCGGAGACGGCACACACGAGCATCCCACCCAGGCCCTCCTCGACGCGTTCACGATACGTCGTCGTCTGCACGGCACCGCTGCGCGAGGGAAAGCCCTCGACGGCGTTACCGTTACCATCGTCGGCGACATCGTGCACTCGCGAGTGGCCCGCTCGAACGTCTGGCTACTGACGACTTTGGGCGCTCAGGTCACGCTAGTGGCTCCCGCGACGCTGCTCCCGGTCAACCTGACCGGCTGGCCAGTGACCGTCTCGTATGACCTCGATGATGCGATCGCTCAAGGACCGGACGTCATCATGATGCTTCGCGTTCAGGCGGAACGCATGTCGGCCGCGTTCTTCCCGAACGCTCGCGAGTATTCACGCCAGTGGGGCTTGAATGACGAACGGATGCGAGCCCTTCCAGCAAGTAGCATGGTCATGCACCCTGGGCCGATGAATCGCGGCCTCGAAATCTCGGCTGCAGCCGCGGATTCGCCGCAATCGACAGTGCTCGAGCAAGTGGCGAACGGCGTTTCGGTCCGGATGTCGGTGCTGTATCACTTGCTGTCCGGAGCTGTGGAGCGGTGAGCGCGAGAATTTCGCTCGCCGCCCCTCAATGCCTACCGATCCAGAGAAGAGGACTCTTGTGAGTATCAGAATCGTCAACGCCACCCTGCCGAACGGTGAGCGCGCCGACTTTACGATCGAACGCGGAGTCTTTACCGACGCGGCCTCGGCGGATCACACGATTGACGCCACGGGACTCCAAGCGCTGCCAGGACTGGTCGACCTTCACACCCATTTACGGGAACCCGGATTCGAACAGAGCGAGACAGTGCTGTCGGGCACTCGAGCCGCGGCGATGGGTGGGTTTACCGCCGTCTTCGCCATGGCGAACACGATGCCAGTTCAGGACACGGCCGGAGTCGTCGAGCAGGTGCAGTCCCTAGGCATAGATCACGGCTACGCTGCAGTGCGTCCGATCGGTGCGGTCACCGAAGGGCTCGAGGGCACCAAGCTTTCCGAGATCGGCGCGATGGCCAACTCGCGCGCGAGCGTTCGTGTGTTCTCTGACGACGGCAAGTGCGTACACAACGCCCTCCTCATGCGTCGAGCGCTCGAATACGTGAAGACCTTCGATGGCGTCGTTGCCCAGCACGCGCAGGAGCCGACATTGACGGTCGACGCCCAAATGAACGAGGGTGCTGTTTCCAGCGAACTCGGTCTCGTGGGTTGGCCGGCGGTCGCCGAGGAATCGATCATCGCCCGTGACGTGCTGCTCGCCGAGCACGTCGGGGCACGCCTGCACATTTGTCATCTGTCAACCGCGGGCTCGGTCGACGTCATCCGCTGGGCCAAAGCTCGCGGTATTGCGGTCACCGCCGAGGTCACGCCGCACCACCTACTGCTCACCGACGAACTAGCGCGTGGTTATGACGCCCGGTTCAAGGTGAACCCTCCGTTGCGCCGCGATGAGGACGTGCACGCGCTACGTGCTGCCCTCGCCGACGGAACCATCGACATTGTCGCCACCGACCACGCTCCGCACCCGCCAGAGGCGAAAGAGTGTTCGTGGGCTGAGGCCGCCTTCGGGATGGTCGGCCTTGAGTCTGCTCTCAACGTCGTGCAGCAAGCCGTCGTTGACACCGGCCAGTTGAACTGGGCGGATGTTGCTCGCGTGCTGTCGCAGAAACCAGCCGAGATCGGTCGTTTAGACGGCTACTCGACCCCGTTTGCTCTGGGCTCCGCGGCAAACCTCGTCTTGCTTGACCCCAACGCGAAGTCGACCTTCTCAACCCAATCGTTGAGGGGAAAGAGCACCAACTCGCCGTACCTAGGCCGCGAACTTCCCGGTCGGGTGATGGCCACCATCCACAATGGCTATGAGACGGTTCGTGATGGTGAAGTCGTGGATGCGGCCGAGGTTGCCACGCAGGCACGGCTCGCCCACAATGAGGCCTCCGATGTCTAAGGATGTCTCGATGCTCGTGGTGCTCGGGCTACTGGCGCTACTTCTTGGGCTGATGGTCGCCGGCTGGTACTCGCGCAAGCGACGACAGGCTCACATCGGCTTACCTGTTGCCCCACCAGACGATCTGGATGACACGGATCTCCGCTTCAGCGGCAAATACGTGTCGACAACGATCGCGGGGGACCAGCTCAACCGGGTGAATGTGCATGATTTGGGTTTCCGTGCGCCATGTCTGATCGAGGTGCACCCCGAAGGCATTGTCATCTCACGCTCGGGCTCCGCAGATCTGTGGGTGTCCCGCGAAGACCTGCGCGGAGTTTCTCGCGCAACCTGGACCATCGACCGTGTGGTCGAGAACAACGGATTGCAGGTGATCGAGTGGAATCTCGATGGCACTGCAGTCGATAGTTATTTCCGAATGGACGACCCCGAAGCGTGTGAACGCGCGCTAACGAATGTCGTCGGCAATGAAAGGCAGTCCCAGTGACTTTTGAACCAGCAGTGCTCGTCCTTGAAGATGGCACCCGCTATCTCGGTCAGGCCTACGGTGCCCGCGGTCAGAAACTTGGCGAGGTGGTATTCGCTACGGGAATGACCGGTTACCAAGAGACGATCACCGACCCCAGCTATGCGGGTCAGATCGTCGTGATGACGGCCCCACATATCGGCAACACTGGTGTGAATTCTGAAGACCCCGAGTCTTCCCGCATCTGGGTTTCTGGCTTCGTCGTGCGTGATGCAAGCCGAGTGGTCTCTAACTTCCGTGCCGAAGGTTCTTTGGACGCTCAACTCAGCGAACAATCCATCATCGGTATCAGTGGGGTTGATACACGCGCGATCACTCGTCGACTGCGAGATTCCGGCTCCATGCGTGGAGGCATCTTCTCCGGCGACTCAGCTGACCTCAGCGAGGAAGAACAGTTGGCAGCGGTAACGGCAGCAGCACAGATGAGCGGGCAGAGCCTGTCGTCTGAGGTGTCGACATCCGAGACCTACGTCGTCAAGGCAACGGGGGAGAGCATCGGTCGCCTCGCCGTGCTCGACCTTGGTGTTAAGACTTCGACGCTCAACTATCTAGCTGAGCGCGGCTTTGAGGTTCATGTGCTGCCGCAAACGGTCACGTTTGAGCAGATGCTCGCGATTAACCCGGTCGCCGTCTTCTACTCCAACGGCCCCGGTGACCCATCAGCCTCCGACGCCCATGTTGCGCTGCTGACCGACGTTCTCAAGAAGGGACTTCCCTTCTTTGGAATTTGCTTCGGTAACCAACTGCTTGGCCGTGCGCTCGGCTATGGCACCTACAAGCTCCCCTTCGGCCACCGCGGCATCAACCAGCCCGTGATCGACGTAAACACTCTTCGCACCGAGATCACCGCTCACAACCACGGTTTCGCCGTCGATGCACCGGTCGGAGAGATCAGCCAATCGCCGGCCGGATTCGGTCGTGTTGAGGTTAGCCACGTCAACCTCAACGACAACGTGGTTGAGGGCCTTCGCGCTCTCGATATTCCTGCATTCTCCGTGCAATACCATCCCGAGGCGGCCTCCGGTCCCCACGATGCCAACTATCTTTTCGACAGGTTCCGTGACCTAGTTCTCGAGAACACAAAGGACGCCAAATAATGCCCAAAAGAGACGACATTTCATCGGTACTCGTCATCGGCTCCGGCCCGATCGTCATCGGTCAGGCAGCAGAGTTCGACTATTCGGGAACGCAAGCCTGCCGAGTTCTTCGCGAGGAAGGCATCCGCGTCATCCTGGTGAACTCGAACCCGGCAACGATCATGACCGACCCTGACTTCGCTGACGCTACCTACATCGAACCGATCACGTGGGAAGTCATCGAGTCCATCATTGCCAAGGAACGTCCGGATGCGCTGCTGCCGACCCTCGGCGGCCAAACGGCGCTCAACGCCGCCATTGAGCTCGACGCTCACGGCATTCTCGAAAAGTACGACGTCGAACTGATCGGCGCCAACCTTGAAGCCATCAACAAGGGCGAGGACCGGCAGATCTTCAAGCAGCTCGTTATTGACTGTGGAGCGGATGTTGCCAAGTCGTACATCGCGCACACCGTTGAAGAAGCTGTCGAATTCGCCGAAGACCTCGGCTATCCGCTCGTGATTCGCCCGTCGTTCACCATGGGTGGGCTCGGTTCCGGATTCGCTTATTCCCGCGAAGAACTCATTCGCATGGTCACCGACGGCCTACACCAGAGCCCCACGACCGAGGTTTTGCTTGAAGAGAGCATCCTCGGCTGGAAAGAGTATGAACTCGAGCTCATGCGCGACACCTCTGACAACACCGTCGTCGTGTGTTCGATCGAGAACGTTGACCCGGTTGGTGTTCACACGGGGGATTCGATCACCGTCGCCCCGGCACTCACCCTCACCGACCGTGAGTACCAGAACCTGCGCAACATCGGCATTGAGATCATTCGCGCCGTCGGTGTCGACACCGGTGGCTGCAACATCCAGTTCGCCATCGACCCAGACAACGGGCGCGTCATCGTCATCGAGATGAACCCCCGCGTGTCACGCTCCAGTGCACTGGCATCGAAGGCTACGGGCTTCCCGATTGCCAAGATCGCTGCGAAACTCGCCATCGGATACCGTCTCGACGAGATTCCGAACGACATCACCAAGGTGACGCCGGCGAGCTTCGAACCAACCCTCGACTACGTTGTCGTGAAGGTTCCACGTTTCGCATTCGAGAAGTTCCCGGCAGCTGACACCAGACTCACGACGACCATGAAGTCCGTTGGCGAAGCCATGGCGATCGGTCGGAACTACTCGACGGCGCTACAGAAGGCGCTGCGTTCGCTGGAGAAGCGTGACTCCAGCTTCCACTGGAACGGTGAAGTCGGTGACAAGGCTGAACTCCTCGCTCACTCATCGGTGGCAACCGACGGACGGATCATCACGGTGCAGCAGGCCATGCGCGCCGGTGCCACAGCAGAAGAGGTCTTCGACGCCACCAAGATCGACCCGTGGTTTATCGACCAGATCGCACTGATCAATGAGGTCGCCGCCGACATCGCGGGGGCTGACGAGCTCAGTGTGGCGCTACTCAACCACGCAAAGAACCACGGTTTCAGCGACGTGCAGATTGCTGACCTTCGTGGCGTCACCGAGGCTCAGGTTCGGGAACTTCGTTGGAGCCTCAACGTGCGCCCCGTCTTCAAGACGGTCGACACGTGTGCCGGCGAATTCCCCGCGCTCACCCCCTACCACTACTCGAGCTACGACTCTGAAACCGAGGTCGCACCGAGCGACAAGAAGAAGGTCGTAATCCTCGGTTCGGGCCCGAACCGCATCGGTCAAGGTATCGAGTTCGACTACTCGTGCGTACACGCCTCATTCGCGTTGTCGGATGCCGGCTACGAGACGATCATGATCAACTGCAACCCCGAAACGGTCTCCACTGACTACGACACCAGCGACCGGCTCTATTTCGAGCCGCTCACGCTCGAAGACGTGCTCGAAATCCTCCATGCCGAAAGCCAAAGCGGTCAGCTCATGGGTGTCATCGTGCAGCTCGGCGGCCAGACCGCTCTCGGCCTCGCGCAGGGACTCAAGGATGCCGGTATCCCGATCCTCGGAACAACGCCTGAAGCGATCGACCTTGCCGAAGAGCGTGGATTATTCTCCGCGATTCTCGACAACGCCGGACTGTTGTCGCCCAAGAATGGCACCGCAACGAACCAGACTGAAGCGATCACGATTGCCGAGAACATTGGCTACCCGGTGCTCGTTCGGCCCTCCCACGTGCTCGGCGGTCGCGGTATGGAGATTGTCTACGACTCCGAAGCGCTTGCCGACTATTTCGAACGTGTACGCGACCTCGTCATCATCTCCGAAACCTCTCCACTGCTGGTTGACCGGTTCCTGGACGATGCCATCGAGATTGACATCGATGCACTCTATGACGGCACCGAGCTGTACGTCGGCGGAATCATGGAACACATCGAGGAAGCCGGAATTCATTCCGGTGACTCGGCGTGCACCCTGCCGTCGGTAACGCTCGGCCGCGACGTTCTCGATCGCGTGCGGGAAGCGACCCTTGCCATTGCGGAAGGTGTCGGCGTGCGTGGGTTGCTTAACGTGCAGTTCGCCATCGGCCAGGGCATCCTCTACGTACTCGAGGCAAACCCCCGAGCCAGCCGAACCGTTCCGTTCGTGTCGAAAGCGCTCGGTATTCCCCTCGCCAAGGCTGCTGCTCTGGTTATGGCAGGCTCCAGTATCCGCTCGCTGGTCGAGAGCGGTCTGCTGCCCGTTCTCGACGGCTCGCAGGTTCCGGCAACTTCGCCCGTCTCGGTGAAGGAGGCGGTGCTGCCGTTCAAGCGATTCCGCACCGTTGAAGGTGACGTCGTCGATTCGGTGCTCGGCCCGGAGATGCGTTCGACGGGTGAGGTCATGGGGATCGACTCAAACTTCCCGAAGGCGTTTGCCAAGAGCCAAGAGGCGGCTTATGGCGGCCTGCCCGACGGGGGATCGGTCTTCGTGTCAGTTGCAGACCGTGACAAGCGTGCCGTGATCCTGCCCGTTCTTCGGCTGAGCCAACTCGGCTTCACGATCCTCGCCACCGAAGGAACCGCCGAAATCTTGGCACGCAACGGGATCGAAGCTCAGGTGGTGCGCAAGTACTTCATGGGGCAAGAACTTGATGCTGCCGAGCCGTCCATCGTCGAACTCATCAACGACGGCAAGATTGATGTTGTGATCAACACGCCGAGCGGTCGCAGCGCGCGCGCCGACGGTTACGAGATTCGCACAGCCACGGTCGCGGCCGACAAGCCCATCTTCACGACGATCGCCCAGCTCGCTGCAGCTGTGGCGTCATTCGAAGCAATCCGTGAAGGGTTCGATGTTCGTTCGTTGCAGGATTATGCGCTCGATCGGGCGGCAGAGTTGGAGAAGGTAGCCAACAATGCCTAGTTTCGCATCGCGGTTGGGGCAGACGTTCGAAGAGTTCGGGGGAGTCTGCATGGGGGTCGATCCTCATCCGTTCCTGCTGGAAAGCTGGGGGCTCTCCAACGATGCGCACGGCGTCCGAGAGTTTGCGTTGCGCGCCGTGGACGCTGCGGCAGGCAATGTCGGCATGATCAAGCCGCAGATTGCCTTCTTCGAACGCTTCGGATCCGCGGGCTACGCGGTGCTCGAGGAATCGTTCGCTCTGGCACGATCAGCTGGTCTCGTCATCATCGCCGACGTCAAACGAGGCGACCTGTCATCGTCGGTCGACGCCTACGGTCAAGCGTGGTTGACACCGGGCTCACCGCTGGAAGCAGACGCCATGACCGCTGTTGCCTACCAAGGGGTGTCGGAGCTTTCTGGACCGTTTGGCCTTGCGAGGTCTGCCGGTAAGGGAATCTTCGTGCTGGCGGCAACGTCGAACGCATCGGCTCGCACCATCCAGTCCGCTCGAATAGCCGAAGGCGAGCATGAAGGCGCGACCGTCGCCGCGAGTGTCGTGCGCGACGTCGCGGCTCTCAACACCGAGAGCGGGCTCGGATCGTTTGGGGTGGTGATGGGTGCGACGGTCGATTTTGCTGACTTCGGAATCGACAGCGGTGAGTTGGTTGACCTCCCCATTCTTGCTCCCGGCTTTGGTGCCCAGGGCGCCCAGGTCGAGCAAGCCCGCGACCTTTACGGTGCCGCTGTCGCCAACACGATTGTGACCGTGTCCCGGAGTGTCCTTCAGGAAGGTGCGAGCCAGATTCCGGCAGAACTTCGCAACTTGCGTTCACAATTGCGCGAGCAGGTTCGCTAATGGGGCCACGTCCAGAGCCACCAGCCGTCGATCGTGCCGCTGCTTCGCGCGCCGCGATTGCTGCACGACGCGCCCGGGCTGCCGTGAAGCATGAAGTTGCTGAACGGGCCCGGACAGCCCTCAACGTTGCTCGCACCGGCTGGGCTCAGCCGGAGAGCACCGAGGCTCGACTCCTCGTGCGGGAGCTGCTGATGAGCGTGCCGTCTCTTGGTCCGACTCGGGCCGATGCGATCATGGACGAGCTGGCAATTGCGCCACGCAAGCGCGTGGGGGGTCTCGGTCCCAAACAGCGCGAACGATTTGCGGCGTATCTGGCGGAGCGTCAAGGTCCCGAACCCACGCGCCTCGTGGTTCTGGCGGGGCCAACGGCGGTCGGCAAGGGAACCGTCTCCAGCTACATTCGCGAAAACCACCCGGACGTTCTGTTGAGCGTTTCAGCGACGACCAGAAAGCCGCGACCCGGCGAGGTTGATGGCGTTCACTACTACTTTGTCAGTGACGAAGAGTTCGATTCGATGATCGCCAATAACGACCTCCTGGAATGGGCGATTGTTCATAACTCCTACCGCTACGGCACACCACGGCCACCGATCGATGCGGCCCTGGCCGAAGGCAAGCGTGTGCTACTAGAGATCGATCTTCAGGGAGCACGCTCGGTCCGCAAGGTCATGCCGGAAGCCCTTTTGGTGTTCCTTTTGCCTCCAACGTGGGAGGAATTGGTGCGCCGGCTCATCGGACGAGGCACTGAAGATGCGGCAGAACAGACTCGCCGATTGGAGACCGCGAAGGTCGAATTGGCGGCTCAAGAAGAGTTCAATGTGAAGGTCGTCAACACAGAAGTAAGCCAAGCGGCTCAAGAAGTCGTAGAATTGATGGATGCGCCCGCTGGCGCGACCACTTCCGACTCCAAGGAGCACCCCTATGGCTGATAAGAACTCGGGCATCATTGATCCCCCCATCGACGAACTTCTGTCGAAGGTTGACTCCAAGTACCAGTTGGTAATCTTCGCGTCCAAGCGCGCACGCCAAATCAACGACTACTACGCCGACCTCCACGAGGGAAGCCTGTTCGACAATGTCGGACCGCTCGTAGACTCCACGATCGACGACAAGCCTCTCTCGGTTGCTCTGCACGAGATCAACGAGGACAAGCTCGAACTCAAGCGACTTAGCGGCGAATAGAACCACGTTCCGTGACCGCGCTCAACGTTGTCGTCGGAATTTCTGGCGGAATAGCTGCCTATAAGGCGGTCTCTGTTGTGCGCGAGCTCGTGCTTGCGGGCCACGACGTTCATGTCGTGGCCACAAGCAACGCTCTCAAATTTGTGGGGTTGCCCACACTTGAAGCGATAAGCCGAAACCCCGTCAACACCGACCTCTATGAGGGCGTTGATGAGGTTCGTCATGTGTCTGTCGGTCAAGCCGCAGACGTTATTGTCGTCGCTCCCGCTACGGCTAACACCATCGCGAAAATAGCCACAGGGCAGGCGAACGATTTTCTGGGCAACACGGTTCTTGCCAGCACGGCTCCGATAGTCGTTGCCCCGGCGATGCACACCGAGATGTGGCAGAATCCGGCGACTGTTGCCAACATCGAGACGCTGCGTTCACGAGGCATCCGCATTGTTGGTCCAGAAACGGGTCAACTGACGGGTACCGACAGCGGTCCCGGTCGGATGTCGGAGCCGGTCGACATCGTCGCTGCGGTACTTGATGCCGTCACTTTCTCGCGCGACCTCGCCGGTCGCTCTGTGCTGGTAACCGCCGGTGGCACCCGCGAACCGCTAGATCCGGTGCGTTTCATCGGCAACCGCTCAAGTGGCAAGCAGGGCATTGCCCTAGCGACCGCTGCGGCGGCTCGAGGTGCCCACGTGACGTTGATCGGAGCGAACCTCGAGGTTGTACCCCCTGCCGGCCTTCGGCTCATCGAGGTGGGTACGACGCTGGAACTGCAAGCGGCGGTCGAAGCCGAGGCGACATCTGCCGACCTTGTGGTCATGGCTGCAGCCGTGGCCGACTACCGTCCTGCCGAGACAGCCCAATCGAAGATCAAGAAGCGAAGCGACTCGAGCACGCTCGAGCTGCGCCTCGAGGAGAACCCCGACATATTGCGTGGGCTAGCCGCCAAACGCTCTGGCGAGCAGGTCATTGTGGGGTTCGCCGCGGAGACCGAACAGAACGACGAAGCCCTGCTTGAGCTTGGTCGCGCAAAGGTCACCCGCAAGGGCTGCGATTATCTCGTTCTCAACCGGGTGGGATGGACTGAGGGATTTGCCTCAGACCGTAACACGGTGCTCGTTCTCGACAGCGTCGGCGATAGAGTGGGCGAGGCAAGCGGAAGCAAATTGTCGGTGGCCCACCGCATTCTGGATCTTGTGTTCGCAGCCCGCTGACATCCATTCATCACTACCGGAGACGGCTTATGACTTCGCCCCTGCGCACCTTCACCTCGGAGTCTGTTACCGAGGGACATCCCGACAAGATCTGTGATCAGATCAGCGACAGCATTTTGGATGCTCTGCTCGATGAAGACCCTAATGCACGTGTTGCGGTGGAAACTCTCGTCACCACGGGTCTCGTTCATGTCGCGGGCGAAGTGACCACCACCGGCTACGCCGACATCCCGGCGATCGTGCGGGACCGCATCTCTTCGATCGGGTACAACTCGTCGGACGTAGGCTTCGACGGTCGTTCCTGTGGAGTGTCGATTTCCATTGGCGCGCAGTCTCCCGATATCGCGCAGGGTGTCGACCGCGCCCTTGAGACGCGTGAAGAACACTCGACGGACTCTCTGGACGTCCTAGGCGCTGGCGACCAGGGTGTCATGTTTGGGTACGCCACTAACGAAACAGCTCAGCTCATGCCCGCGCCCGTGTGGTTCGCACACCGGATGGCGGAACGCCTTGCGACTGTCCGCAAAGAAGGCCTGGTCGACTATCTGCGTCCCGACGGCAAGACTCAGGTCACGGTCGGCTATGAGGGTGCGGTGCCTCGCAGCATTGAGACCGTAGTGCTCTCGACCCAACATTCTCCGGCTGTCTCAACGGCTCAGCTACGCGAAGAAATTGAAGAGCTCGTCGTTCGCCCGATTGCCGAAAGCTCAGGACTCGACCTGTCGAGCCTCAGGGCGATCGTGAACCCCAGCGGTCGCTTCGAGATCGGCGGGCCTCAGGGAGATGCCGGTGTGACCGGCCGAAAAGTGATTGTGGATACCTACGGTGGCGCCTCCCGTCACGGCGGTGGAGCCTTTAGCGGCAAGGATCCATCGAAGGTCGACCGTTCGGCGACCTACGCGATGCGATGGGTAGCCAAGAATGCCGTCGCGGCGGGACTTGCTGATCGTCTTGAAGTGCAAATCGCCTATGCGATTGGGCGTGCCACTCCCGTGAGTCTCTACGTTGAGACGTTCGGTACCGGCCACATCTCTGATGATGCCATTTTGAGAGCAATCCACGAGGTCTTTGACCTTCGCCCCGGCGCGATCATCCGAGATCTCGATCTCCTGCGACCCATCTATGCGAAGACAGCAACCTACGGTCACTTCGGTCGTGAACTTCCTGAGTTCACGTGGGAGCGACTCGACCGCGTTGACGCTCTTCGCGGGGCTGCCGGGCTGTAGAGATGAGAGAAGCATCCATCGCTCGGGTGCTCATTGACTCGCCGCTGCCGCAACTCGACAGGCTCTTCGACTATGCGATCCCGGAGAAGCTTCGCGCTGACGCGAAGGCGGGGGTCCGTGTCAAAGTTCCGCTCAAGACTTTGGGGCGGCTCGTCGAGGGCTGGATCGTTGAACTGACCGATACGGGGGGATTCTCCGGCAAACTCAGTGATCTCGAAGCGGTGATTTCGCCGTTTCCTGTGTTGTCACCCGAAGTGTGGACGCTCGCCCGCACGGCGGCAGATCGAGCCGCCGGTAACGCGGCGGATGTGTTGCGACTCGGGATCCCGAAGCGGCACGCCCGCGCGGAGAAGTCGCTACCGGACCCCGCGACGGTGTCGCAGAGAACACCGAATACGCCGGGGCCGGTTTCCTATTTCGACAAGAACGCCATTGACACTCTTATCGGTGGCCGCAAACGCGCGGCGCTCTCGGCGCCCACCGGAGTCGTGGAAGTGTCACCAGGGGTATGGGTGGGGCGCTGGGCCGTAACCATGGCCGAGCTTGCCGCTAACACGCTCGCCAGCGGCAGCACCGCAATTCTGGCGACCCCCGACTTTCGCGATCAGGAGCAGCTCGAAGCTGCTGTTGCCGCGGTCGTTTCGGCCGAACGGATTCTGAGATTGGATGCCCGTCAGAGCGACCAGAAACGCTACGGGAACTTCCTCCGCACCCACGATGGATCGCCGTACATAATCATCGGCAACAGGTCTGTGGTCTACGCGCCAGCAGAGAACCTCGGCCTCATCGTCGTCTGGGACGACGGCGACTCGCTCTATAGCGAAAATCTTTCGCCCTACATTCACGCCCGGGACGCCGCGCTGCTACGCCAGGAGCAGCAGCACTGTGCTCTGGTTTTCCTGAGCCACTCGCGCAGTACCGAAGTGCAGCGTCTCGTCGAGCTGGGGTGGCTTGTCGCGCTCAACCCCGGCGGGCTTCGACCCCCGAAGGTGTTGCCGACTGCTAATCAGGTGAGCCAAGACAGGCTCGCCGCGATAGCGCGGATACCGTCCGCCGCGTGGAAAGCGGCGCGAGCAGGACTCGATGACGGACCGGTGCTCGTTCAGGTGGCTCGGCCCGGGTATGCGCCGCGGCTGGCGTGCACCGACTGCGCCCAAACGGCTCGGTGTACAACCTGCGCAGGTCCGTTGGCGCAACGGTCGGCATCTGCCACGCCCAGCTGTGTGTGGTGCGGGGCTCTCGCGGTGAAGTGGCGGTGTCGGGAATGTGACGGCACCCGGCTACGGATGGTCGGCTCGGGTAGCGCGCGCACCGCGGATGAACTGGGGCGAGCATTCCCCGGCTATCGCGTGATCGTGGCTGACGGCGAGCACCAGGTCTTGACAGTGTCCAATGAACCCGCGCTGGTCATTGCCACTCGCGGTGCCGAGCCCATCGCGGAGGGCGGATATCGCGCAGTGCTTCTGCTCGACGGCGCCGGAATGCTCACGCGCGAAAGTTTGCGCGTGGCCGAAGACTGTCTGCGCTGGTGGTCGAATGCGATTGCGCTGGCAGCCGATGGTGCGCCGGCCGTCATTGTTGGCGTCGGTGGTTCGTTGGCAACCGCTCTGGTGACGTGGCGCCAAGAAGATTTCGCTCGTACTGAACTCGCCGACCGACGAGAGCTGCGCTTTCCCCCTGCGGTGCGGGTGGCAACTCTCACCGGCACAACCGAATTGGTGGCCGGTGCGATCGCCCAGCTCCCTGTCGACACTAGGGATGTGCTCGGACCGGTAGATCTCGAGGACGGGTTGGTGCGAACCATCGTGCGTTTCGACTACAAAGCTGGGGCGGCCGTCTCCGAACAGCTGAAGGCTCTTGTCGTTGCTGCCACGACGGTTTCCCGCAGCAGCCGCAAACCTGGTGCACCTCGCACGAACCAGCCACCGCCAGGTCTTCGCGTTCACTGTGATGATCTTGAGCCTTTTGTCGGCCTGTAGCCTTCGGGTGTGCGCGCGAGCGCGATTTCACGAGAGAATTAGCGGATGACTTCCTTGCGACTCCTTTTTGCCGGTAGCCCCGAGGTAGCTGTTCCCAGTCTCGATGCCCTGATCAACTCCGAGCACGAGGTAGCGGGAGTGCTCACCCGCACCGACTCGCCGCAGGGTAGACGGCGCGTTATGACGCCGACCCCCGTGGCAGCTCGTGCTGAAGACGCGGGGGTGAGCGTCATTCGCGCCAATCGTCTCGATGCCGACGCGGCATCCGCCATTGATGCACTCAGTGTTGATCTCGGAGTGATCGTGGCCTATGGAGGTCTCGTTCCCGCAGACGTCCTCACGATTCCTCGCCTTGGTTGGATTAACCTGCATTTCTCGTTGTTGCCACAGTGGCGAGGTGCTGCGCCGGTGCAGCGTGCGATCATGGCCGGCGATGCGGTCTCAGGAGCAACGGTTTTCCAGCTCGTTGAACAACTCGACGCTGGCGATATTTTCGCCACCATGACGGCGCCGATCGGGGCCCAACAGACCGCCGGCTCGTTGCTGCGGCAATTGTCCGTTTCCGGCGCAGCCCTGCTGACGAGTGTTGTTGACTCGCTCGCAGCGGGAACCGCCCATGCCGAGCCCCAGGTTGGCGAGGTCACGTTGGCGCCCAAGCTGAGCCTGGCCGATGGCCGTATCGACTGGTCAGAATCGGCTCAAGCGGTGCACAACCGCATCCGTGGGGTGACTCCAGAGCCGGGCGCGTCCACGTCAATCGACGGCAGCCGCCTGAAGGTGCTTGACGCGGCCATTGCGCGCGACACGGCAGCGCTCGCACCGGGACACTTCAATTTTGCGGGCAAGAGGGTGCTGGTTGGCACCGCAACCGACCCGCTAGAACTCCTCCGTGTTCACCCCGAGGGACGCAAAGCTATGGATGCCGCAGCCTGGTGGCGCGGCCTGAACTCAGAATCAGAGGTGGTGGCTTCGTGAGCTACGCACAGTCGGCCCGTCGAGTCGCGCTCGACGTCATTATGGCGGTGCGCGAATCGGACGCCTACGCCAATCTGCTCCTCCCGGTGCAGCTCGAACGCGCGAAGCTCTCAGGAGCTGATGCCGGGCTCGCCACAGAACTCACCTACGGCACACTGCGCATGCAGGGCTACTACGACGCCGTGATCGCTCAGGCCGCTGGGCGTGACGTCTCCAAGATCGACCCACCGGTGCTTGACGTTTTGCGGCTCGCAACCCACCAGTTGCTCTCGATGCGCGTCCCCTCTCACGCTGCCGTCGACGAATCGGTGCGCTTGGCCAAGACCGTCGGCTCCCGTTCGGCCGTTGGCTTCGTCAACGCGGTGCTGCGTGCCATTACGAAGCACGACGCTGAGGTGTGGCGCGAACGAGTGATTGGTGCAGCCGGCTCCGGCGAACAGGCATTAGCGCTGGCGTACTCGCATCCACTGTGGGTCACCCGGGCGTTCCGCCAGGTATTGGTTGCTGAGGGACGTGAGGCCGAACTTGAGGGTTTGCTCGCGGCCGATAACGTGCCAGCACGAGTCTGTGTCGCGGCGCTTCCCGGATTTTCCACTGTCGGCGAGATCGATGTGACGCCGGCGGAGTATTCGCCGGTTGGTGGAGTTTTGCGTGAGGGAGACCCCGCCAAGAACTCAGCGGTTGCCTCCGGACATGCTCGTGTACAAGACGAAGGATCACAACTGGCAGCGCTGGCTCTGAGTCGTGCTCGCCCGATCGACGCGGGGGAGTCCTGGCTCGACATGTGCGCAGGCCCCGGAGGTAAAGCAGCCTTACTGGCAGCCGAGGCACTCTCCGCCGGCGCACAACTTACGGCCAATGAACTCGTTCCCGCTCGAGCCAAGCTCGTCCGCAACGCTCTCGCCGTCTTCGATACCCCGCCCGCGGTCTGGGAAAAGGACGGTGTGGACATCGGTGAAGAGCACCCGGAAGAGTTTGACCGCATTCTCTTGGATGCACCTTGCACCGGGCTCGGTGCGTTGCGCCGTCGACCGGAAGCACGCTGGCGTAAGCAGCCAGGGGACGTGGCTCAGTTGGGGGCAGTGCAAACGGCGCTGCTGCATTCGGCGCTAAAAGCGTTGAAACCGGGAGGAGTTCTCGCCTACGTCACGTGCTCACCTCACGCAGCCGAAACCAAAGCAATTGTCGGTTCCGTTCTTCGCAAAGTGGATGGCGTGACCAAGATGGACACTCCGGCCGTTGTGCGCGGGCTTTCGAAGGCGCAATTGGATCTTCCCGAAGCCAGCCACGTGCAGTTGTGGCCGCACCGCCACGGCACGGATGCCATGTTCATTCAGCTCCTCGTCAAAGCAGAATCGTAGAAAGGCCCCAAGAATGTCAGTACGGATCAGTCCGAGTATTCTTGCCGCAGATTTCGTTAATCTCGAACGAGACATCGCCAAGATCTCTAATGCAGACCTCGTTCACGTCGACGTCATGGACAACCATTTCGTGCCAAATCTGACCTTCGGACTTCAGATGACGGAACGCATCCAGCAGGTGTCAGCCCTCCCACTCGATGTACACCTGATGATCACCGACCCCGATCGTTGGGCGCCCGACTATGCAGAACTCGGCGCCTTCGGCGTGACGTTCCACGCCGAGGCAGCAACAGACGCGGTCGCGCTTGCTCGCACTTTGCGAGCTAAAGGCGCCAGAGCTGGAATCGCGGTCAAGCCGGGCACCCCCATTGACCCCTACCTCGAGTTGCTCGAAGAGTTCGATCAGGTGTTGGTCATGACAGTCGAGCCAGGGTTTGGCGGCCAGAGCTTCATGGCAGAAACCATGCCGAAGCTTCGGCTTCTGCGAGACCTCGTCGATAAACGAGGGCTTGATGTTTGGCTGGAGGTCGATGGTGGTGTGGATGAGCGCACGATCGAAATTGCCGCCACCGCCGGTGCTGACACGTTCGTCGCAGGCTCATCCGTCTACCGCGGGGACGACCCATCGCTTCGAGTGTCTGAGCTACGAGAACGCGCCCAAGCTCACAGCCACTAACGCTGGGCTGGCGTTGTTGCTCCTGAAGCATCTGGTTGACTAGTGCCATGAGTGATTCAGGAAAAACCAAGCCAGAGGTCGAGTTCTATGAGGGCCCCGCGCCCACCGAGCTCGTCATCATTGACATTGAAGAAGGAACCGGCGCTGAAGCATCGGCAGGTTCAACGGTCGACGTGCACTACTTGGGCGTCGATTTTGAGACCGGCGAAGAGTTCGACTCTTCATGGAGCCGCGGCGAGTCCATCAACTTCCCGCTGATGGCTCTCATTAGTGGTTGGCAAGAGGGGATCCCCGGTATGAAGGTTGGCGGCCGTCGTCAACTCATTTGCCCGCCGCACCTGGCCTACGGCCCGGCAGGTGGGGGACATCAGCTCTCCGGCCGCACTCTGACGTTCGTCATTGACCTGCTTGGCACGAACTAGTCGGTCCGCTTTTGTCGTCATGCGGCAAGGGACCGCCCTTCGGGGCGGTACCCTTGACGTGTGAAAGACTTTGACGCACTGTTTGCCGAACTGAGCCGCAAAGCGGTTGAACGCCCCGCCGATTCCGGTTCGGTGGCCCTGTTGGATGCTGGTGTGCATTCGATTGGCAAGAAGATTGTGGAAGAGGCTGCCGAAGTCTGGATGGCGGCCGAGTACCAGTCTGATGAAGAGACCGCTGAAGAGATCTCTCAACTCATCTACCACCTCCAAGTTCTGATGGTTGCCAAAGGGCTCAGCCCTGAGGACGTGTGGCGACATCTGTGATGCCGCATCGCCCACTTTTCGCACCAAATGACTGAGAGCTGACATGTTAAGAGTTGCAGTGCCCAACAAGGGTTCACTGAGTGAGACCGCTTCGGAAATGCTGTATGAAGCGGGTTATGCGGGTCGCCGTGATCCGCGTGCACTGAACGTGCGGGATGACCGAAATGGCGTCGAGTTCTTCTACCTTCGACCGCGGGATATCGCCACCTACGTAGGATCCGGCGCTCTCGACGTGGGAATCACCGGCCGGGACCTCCTGCTCGATTCCGGCTCAACGGCAACGGAGATCGCTAGCCTCGACTTCGGTGAGTCCACATTTCGCTTCGCCGCGGAACCGGGCCGATTCACCGAACTTTCCGACCTGAACGGAGTGCGGGTCGCCACCAGCTACGCCGGGCTTGTCGGGGCGTTTCTTGAGCGTCACGGCGTTACAGCCGAGCTGGTGAGCCTCGATGGGGCTGTCGAGTCTGCGATCCGTCTCGGTGTCGCGGATGCGGTAGCGGACGTGGTGTCAACAGGGTCGACACTGCGCGCTCAGGGCCTCGAAATTTTCGGCCCCGTCATCCTCGATTCCACCGCTGTGCTCATTAGTTCTGGCAACGATGTCGCGGGAAGTTCCACTCTGCAGCGTCGACTGCAGGGTGTTCTCGTCGCGCGCCAGTACGTGCTCATCGACTATGACGTTCCACTGGACCTGCTTGACGCAGCGACGAAGGTGACGCCCGGCATAGAAAGCCCCACGGTGTCACCGTTGCGCGACCCGGCCTGGGTCGCGGTGCGGGCGATGGTTCGCCGTATCGATACGAACCACGTCATGGATGAGCTCCACGCGGTCGGAGCCCGTGCCATCCTCGTCAGCGCAATTCACGCAGCGAGGATCTAGTCGTGGCGGTCGCAGTTCGAGTAATCCCGTGTCTAGACGTCGCTGACGGCCGCGTCGTTAAGGGTGTTAACTTCAAGGATCTTCGCGATGCTGGCGATCCGGTGTCGCTCGCTCGGCTCTATTACGAGCAGGGCGCTGACGAAGTAACGTTTCTTGACGTCACGGCAACTGTCGAGGGCAGAGCGACCATGTACGAGGTTGTTCGTTCGGCTGCAGAACAAATCTTCATCCCGCTGACCGTTGGTGGTGGAGTACGTGAACCCGACGATGTGTCGAGGCTGCTTGCTCACGGAGCTGACAAGGTTGGGGTGAATAGTGCCGCGCTCGCCCGCCCCCAGCTAATCGATGACATCGCGCACCGTTTTGGTGCGCAAGTTCTCGTTTTGAGCCTCGACATCAAACGTCGAGGTGACAGCTGGATCGTCACCACCCACGGTGGCCGCACCGAGACTGATCGCGACGCCCTGGACTGGGCACGCGAAGCGATGGAGCGCGGCGCGGGCGAGCTGCTCGTGAATTCCATTGATGCCGATGGCACCAAGGAAGGCTTCGACCTCGAACTCGTGTCAGCGATCAGCGACTTCGCAACGGTTCCGGTCATCGCCAGCGGCGGCGCGGGAAAGGTTGAACATTTCGCCCCGGCGATCGAAGCGGGTGCAGACGCCGTGCTCGCCGCGTCAGTGTTTCACAGCCGTCAATTGACAGTGAGCGATGTTAAGACGTCACTTCAGCAACATGGATTGGTTACTCGATGAGCGACGTACTCACTCGTGAGACGGTAAACGACGTGCTCGAACGTGCGCAGTTCGCCGCAGACGGGCTGTTGCCAGCAGTCATCCAGCAGTGGGACACCAAAGAGGTGCTCATGCTCGGTTATATGAATGCCGAAGCGCTGACGCGCACCCTCACAGAGGGCCGGGTTACCTTCTACAGTCGCAGTCGGCAAGAGTTGTGGCGCAAGGGCGACACAAGTGGTCATGTTCAGTTTGTTCGTTCCGCGGCTCTTGACTGTGACCGGGATGCTCTTCTGGTTGGCGTAGAGCAAGTGGGTCCCGCCTGTCACACGGGAACGCGTTCGTGCTTCGAAGTCGACCCGCTGGTTCCGCACCAAGGGTTCTCTGATGAATAGCACGACGAGCCGTGAAGAGTTTGATGCACTCGTAGCCAAGGGCAACCGGGTTGTTCCGGTGATCCGGCAGCTGTTCGCTGACGGTGAGACTCCGGTAGGCGTCTATCGCAAGCTTGCCAAGGCGCAGCCGGGCACATTCCTGTTGGAGTCAGCAGGTCAGGGCGGAATTTGGTCTCGATTCTCCTTCGTGGGCGTCGCTAGTTTTGGTGTTCTCACCCAGCACGACGACGGTGTTGAGTGGATCGACTATGGGATGCCGCAGGAACGTATCCTCGGCGCTGACTGTCCTCAGGCCCCCCTCGAGGCCCTTGCTCATCTCAGCGAACGCTGGAAGACACCGCGCGTGGAAGGTCATCCGCCACTGACAGGTGGACTGGTGGGCTTCATCGGGTGGGACGCCATTCGTGAACTCGAGAACCTTCCCGACGCGCCCCCTGCGGACTTTGAGGTGCCAAGTCAAGCGCTGAGTTTCGTTTCGGATCTTGTGGTGCTCGACCATCGTTTCGGCACCGTCTTGCTCATCTCGACCGCGCTCAACGATGATCATCAGAGTGCGGATGAGATGTGGGAGCAAACCCAAGCCCGTCTTGACGGTTTACAGGCAGGGCTTGCCCAGCCCACGGATGCTTTCCTGGCCGATGTTGACATTGAGATCGAGCCATCGCCGGTGCCGCGGACCACTCCGCAGGAGTACGCGGCCGCAATTGCTCGTTCCAAGGAGTTCATTCGCGACGGCGACGTATTCCAGGTCGTAATTTCGCAACGCTTCGATCATGAGGTATCGGCAAGCCCCCTCGATGTCTACCGGGTGTTGCGGACCTTGAACCCGTCCCCGTACATGTATCTGCTTTCGTTGGTTGATACCAACGGGCGTCCCTATTCGATTGTGGGTGCCAGCCCAGAAGCGCTCGTCAAGGTCACTCAAGAGCGTGTTCACATGCATCCGATCGCCGGCTCGCGTCCGCGCGGCAGCGATACCGAACGCGATCTCGAACTTGCCGAGGAACTGCTCGCAGACACCAAGGAACGAGCCGAACACTTGATGCTCGTTGATCTTGCGCGGAACGATCTTCTGAAGGTGTGCGCTCCCGGCACCGTCGCCGTGACCGAATTCATGCAGGTCGAACGTTTCAGCCACATCATGCATTTGGTGTCGTCCGTCGAGGGCGATCTGCTGCCGACGGCATCCGCAGTTGACGTCTTCAGGGCGACGTTCCCGGCCGGCACGCTTTCGGGCGCGCCGAAACCTCGAGCGTTGGAAATTATCGACGAGCTCGAACCCGCCCAGCGCGGCGTCTACGGGGGAGTCGTTGGTTACTTTGACTTCGCCGGCGACGCAGACCTCGCCATCGCCATCCGTACGGTAACGATCGTGGACGGTGTGGCTCGAGTGCAGGCTGGGGCCGGACTGGTCGCGGACTCCGACCCCGCCGCTGAGCATCAGGAGGCTCAGAACAAGGCCGCCGCACCGTTGCGTGCTGTCGCCGTAGCGAATGCGATGAGGCAGCTCAGTTCGTGAACGCTCAACGTATGCGCCCGATCGTGCTGAGC
>Ga0209344_10001327_pt1 | contig 32938 bp, 28 predicted proteins | sample Cruoilmetagenom6_FD_187293 | JGI IMG/M metagenome (GOLD analysis project Ga0209344, IMG submission 187293) | Oil polluted marine microbial communities from Coal Oil Point, Santa Barbara, California, USA - Santa Barbara Oil Seep Sample 6 (SPAdes)... | ecosystem: Environmental > Aquatic > Marine...
GGGCGAATTCTTTCCCATTGGTCATCACGAAGAGACATTCTGGCCATTTTCATCCTTTGAAAATCACTACAAAGCCAGAATGCTAAATGAAAACCGCTTAAAATAATAAGCTGATTGAGAACGACCCCTGGCTCTTGTTCTGAGTTATTCACTCAATGGATCAATCTGATGCTCTAGATCATGGAGCGAAATAACGCTATTCTTATCTATGGTGGTCTATGGTGGCATATCCTTTTGCTTGTCTGATGCCTTCAACAACAAATTAACCGGATACGCCGCTCCTTTTTAATTCTCATACACCAGATTTAGTTATAATTCTAAAATGGAAGGAAGTTATGAAAACATGGAAGTGTAAAACAATTCAAACATTTTTTGTTTCAATGGGATTGGTCTCTGTAGTTTATGCCCAGTCTGATTTATCACCTCATCGCTACATTTATATTGAAAGTAATGAACAATTCACACCCGAAAGAGGTGTCATCGGTGGCAGGGGCCGTATCAACGATCCCTATATCATCGGTGGATGGATCATCGATATTGGGGAGAATAATCCGGATGGTTTTTCAGGGATTACGATAGCCAATACAACGGTGCCGTTTCGCATTGAAAATATTGAAATAGTTAATTCCGGCGATACCAGAGCCAATGGCATTACTTTGCAGGGGGTGCAGTCCGCGGCATTAGTGAATGTTCATATTTCAAATCTGGGTAGTGATGCCATGATTCCACGCAGGGAGTCGGTTGGGGTTTTCATTAATGAAGGTGAAGCCATCAGGTTGACAAATGTTACCATTTCAAAAATCGGCATTGGTCTGTCTGTGGACAATACCAGGACTTTGTTATTGGAAGATGGAGAAATTACCAACAATGATGCCTATGGCGTGAGTTTGCGCATGGTGGATGATATAAACGTTAAGAATATGCGCGTAGCTTACAATGGAAGCAATGGCTTTAATATTGTCAATCCTGTCAGGCGCCGCAATGAGATTCTCATCCATGACAGCACTGTTGATCATAACAATGGCAGTGGTATAGTTGTCAATGGAGCCTCGGTTTTACAAATCAATCGAGCCCGCATTATTTCCAATGGCAAAAATGGCATTGAAAGCCGAGGTTATTCGATTAATGGCGCTGAAGTAACACTGGCGGACAATATGGAATGCGGATTATACGTGGCTGTCATGCGGGGAGAGACCACAATAAATCAGGGAAACATCGAGGACAATGCCAATTGCGGGGTCTATATGGAAGGTGGTTTAGCCCAGCTCAACTGGTGGGGTGATGCTTCGGGACCTTCAGGCACTGGCCCCGGGACGGGAGATTCGATTATTGGTTCTTCGGTTCAATATGAGCCATGGGCCAATGCTCGATACGATGATAGTCAATGGGGTCCTTCACCTGACTTGATCAATCAAGAACCATAGCAGGTATCGCTCCTTGGTGGAGTTTGGGATTCTGGTGATTGGCGGCTGTTTTTTTTCAGAAGTGCGTAGGTCGCCCCGTGTCCACCCTGATTAAGGGGCGCTCTGGAAAATGCCAGAACCGGATCACATCGGCGCATCCATCCGAGAACGAGGGGCTTGATAACGGGGTGTCCCCCACGTGAACCAAGTCCCTTGCCATGGATTATGCGAACACAACGGTAATTAAGATGCAAACACCGGTTGATAAAAGCCCTCAGATTCTCCAGAGCTTCGGCACTGTTCAAACCATGAAGATCAATCTCTGCGTTTACCATATAACTCCCGCGATGCAGACGGCGTATCACACGATGCTGAATGCAGCTTTGTGCATAACTCTCTTCAGTGTCGGTATTTCCAGGCTCTTCCATAAACGAAGACCAGGGATCGATCTCAAGAGCATATAGAACTTCGAGTTCATCGATTCGATGTCTGTGTACGGTGGGTTGCGGCAAAACTTTATAATGTTGAACCCGATTGACACAGCGGGATTGAAGTGGCTTGACCTGTTCCATGGCCTCTCTGAAAGCCGAAAAATCGTCAGGCAACATGATAAACATACCTCCCGGAGATGATATAAGGATTCGCCTCAATAATCGATCAATTGATGCAAAGCATCGAAATCAATCCTTTCTACAAATGCATGGGTCGTTGTAGTGTCCGAATTGCTTAAAGCGCTCACGACAATGGTTTGATCATTTTCGCTAGTTAGCGGAATGGTCAGAACAAAAAAATCATTTTCCGGGCAATCCGCCATGGCTTCAAATCCCGGTTTGCCATTAACGCTAACGGGTTGGGTTGACACGGGACATCCGAGATCTTCAATTTGTTCCGGCAATCCTGTTAGAGATAGAATTGAAGATAATTGATCGAGGTTAAAGGGCAACTGGTCAGAGTCAAAGGTGCTGGGGTCTATTGTTTCGGTGGTGGAGGTGATCATGACCACTACGGTCGGCCCATCCTGTAAAGTGCCGCCGGCCGGATAATAAATCCTTGACGCCGAACTCAGATTGCCCGCTTCATCGGTCCACTCGAAATCACTGAAACCTAGAATCTGCATGCGCTGCCAGCCCTCAGGCGCTGGAGGCAGATAATCCGATAGAACATCCGATGCGATGGGTTGCAGCCATGCGGTTGAGGGCAACGCCAGGACAAGAAGAAATACAAAAGCACTTAAGGATTTACGCAATTTATGCACGCTCAACGATAACATGGCATCACCCTATAGGTAATAATTAAAGGGCGCTTGGGCGCCCTTTAAAGTTTAATTGGATAAAGCCGCCAGCCCTTTCAGATCCATGCTGTTGACGATGTCATAAAGCACTGCGTCTTCAAAGTACGGTCCAACCATCAGGGACATAAAAACACCCGACGCTTTTTTGAGTTCCATGTCAATAACATGCATGATCGTACCATCGTCGCATTTGATAGTACTCAGATTGGCGGGGAAGTTTTTGATGTTTTGTCGCTTGATATCCAATTGGCATCCCGTTGTTTCATCCCATACGGGTTCCTGATCAAGCAAAAACTTGATATCGTCGGCCAGATCTTCTCGATAAGTCATGGCTGAAATGATGACATCTATGGCGGGGGAATAGGCGAGCGGCAAATCTTCGCGAACCAGAGTGATATAGGTTGTGCTCTGGGTTAGAGCGTTAGTCTTTACCAATTGTCGAACTGGTCCGTAGTCATCGGGGTCGTAGACCAGCCACCCTGCAGGGGCTGTAGGAAGAAATTCAGCCATGGCGTCGGGGTCGATAGCCGTTATGGCGTAAACTGGACTGGCGAGCCCAAGACAACAGACCAATAGCAATATGAATTGACGTTTGAATATCATAAATGAAAATCCTAAAATTTAAGTAAAAATACGAGACAATTCCAGATACTTTAAAGATACTAAATACAACGCAATAATAGATGTTGTTATTATTGGGTACAAAGCTCCTTATTGCAAGAAAGATACACAGTCTGGGCACTTTGAAGTTCGGGTTGGATTGATCCTTATCCGGGCATGTCCTGGAAATGATGTCAGAAAAAGCGGCGTTTCAAGCGGGTTACATCCATGATAGCCGCCGCAATTTCTTCGATGGAAATTGCGGTAACATCAAGATGATGAAGGTTTTGCGCCTGGAAGAATCTGTTGGCCAAAAGGACTTCCCTCCGGCATTGTTCGTCAGAGGCATAATGACTGTGGGGCCGGCGTTCCCAGCGGATGCTGGCCAGCCTTCTGGCATCTATGGATAGACCGAAAAGCTTGTTACGATAAGGTAGCAATACTTCAGGCAATCGTTCTACCACCAGATCGTCCTCAACCAGAGGATAGTTGGCGGTATAGATGCCAAATTGCAGGGCGAGGTAGAGACAGGTGGGTGTTTTCCCCACGCGGGAAACTCCCACCACAATTACATCTGCCTGATCATAATGGCGGATAATGGAGCCATCGTCATGATCAAGCGCGAAATTAATGGCGTCCATTCTTTTGGAGTAGGCAGCCGAATCGGCTTGCCTGTGGAAACGTGGCCTGTTATGAATGGAACTGGGCCCCAACTCCTGTTCCAGGATGTTGATGAAAGCGTCGAAAAAGTCTATTTTTAACGCATTGCATTGCAGAAGAATTTCACGGATCGCAAAGTTGGCGATGGTAACGAAGACAATGGGGCGCACGCCGTCCTGTTCAGCGCGTTGATCAATCTTATGCGCGACATTACGGGCTTTCTCCTCCGAGCGGATAAAAGGCACGGTAACTTGTTTGAAGTCTGAATTTTGAAATTGAGCCAGCAGGGGTTGGCCCAGGCTTTCTGCTGTCAGTCCGGTGTGGTCGGATAAAAAATATACGCTTCTTCTGGTCATCATTCCCTCGCTTGCTTTAAGGTGCCTGGAATTATGGTCCCGAACCGTTCAATTATATATTAATATGAAAGGATTGGATTTTGCTTTCGGTTTAAGGAGAAAAGTATGGATCAGATGGTGCATGTGGTTGATTTTGATCAACTCGGTATGAGTGACCTGGCTGAGGTGGGTGGAAAAAATGCCGCCCTTGGAGAAATGATCAGCCAGATGAGTCGAGCTGGGTTGCAGGTTCCTGAAGGATTCGCCACGCTGGTGAGCGCTTATCGTAATTTCATGCGTTGCAACGGGCTTGAACAGCGCATTGATGATTTAATTTCCGGGCTGGAAACGGATAATGTCCTGATGTTGCGACAGGTCGGAGAAAAAATCAGGGAACTCATACTCAAGGCGTCTCTGCCGGACGCATTTGAACAGTCTATTCGGCGCGCGTTTTCTGATCTCGAAAACCGCATGCCAAAAGGCGCCACTGTTGCAGTGCGCTCATCGGCGACTGCTGAGGATTTGCCGGATGCCTCGTTTGCCGGACAACAGGAAACTTTTCTCAACGTGCAGGGCATCGATCAGGTGATGGAAGCGATCAAGAAGGTTTTCGCCTCTCTTTATAACGACAGGGCTATTTCCTACCGTGCGCACCAGGGCTTCAACGAAGAGCAGATCGGCATATCAGCCGGGATACAGCGAATGGTACGCAGCGATCTTGCTTGCAGCGGGGTCATGTTTACCGTGGATACAGAAACCGGTTTCCCGGATGCAATATTGATCACCGCGTCGTACGGATTGGGTGAGATGGTGGTGCAGGGAGCGGTGAATCCCGATGAATTTTATGTTTACAAACCCAATATTCATGCGGGTCTTGAAGCTGTCATTCGGCGCCGTCTCGGATCCAAACAAAAGCGTATGATTTATGCGGATGTGGATCAAAATGCCACAGTCAGCGTAGAAAATGTGCCTGAAGCACAAGCCCGTAAGTTTTGCCTGGATGAACAGGATATCCTCACCTTGGCGCGGTATGCTCTGATGATCGAGAATCATTATGGCAAGCCGATGGATATTGAATGGGGGAAAGACGGGATTGACGGACAGATCTATATTTTGCAGGCGCGTCCGGAAACTGTAGTCAGCCGTTTCAGCCAGCGTGTTATCGAACGCTATCAATTACAAAGTACCGGTCACTTGCTTACGTCCGGGCGGGCCATTGGTCAGCGTATCGCTTCAGGCATTGCGCGCATCGTAGACAGTCCGGATCAAATGGATCAGGTGCAGGCTGGGGAAGTACTCGTGGCCGACATGACCGATCCGGACTGGGAGCCGGTGATGAAGAAAGTTTCTGCGATTATTACCGATCGTGGGGGTCGTACCTGTCATGCCGCCATTATTGCCCGGGAACTCGGTATATCGGCGATAGTTGGATGCGGGGACGCTACCAAAATTATCAGAAATGGGCAGCATGTCACCGTGTGTTGCGCTGAAGGTGATACCGGCAATGTTTATGAAGGTGCTTTGCCTTTTGATGTGCGCCGCGCAGATCTGAAACAGATGCCGCCGGCACCTGTTCGTTTAATGATGAATGTGGCCAATCCTGAAATGGCATTCAACTTCAGCATGCTGCCTAACGATGGAGTCGGGTTGGCTCGTATGGAGTTTGTGATCAATCGTAATATTGGCATACATCCCAAAGCGCTGCTGGAATTTGATCAACAATCACCAGAGTTGCAGTCTGCTATTCTTGAACGTATTTCCGGTTATGGAAATCCAATAGATTTTTATATCGGCAGACTTGCAGAGGGCATTGCCACTATTGGAGCGGCTTTTGCCCCCAAAACTGTGATCGTTCGCATGTCGGATTTCAAAACCAATGAATACGCTAATATGCTTGGTGGTGCGCAATACGAACCCAATGAAGAAAATCCGATGATTGGATTTAGGGGCGCTTCACGTTATCTAAAGGCGGAATTTGAATCCTGTTTCGAGCTCGAATGCCAGGCATTACGCCGAGTGCGTGAAGAAATGGGCATGGAACACATACAGATTATGGTGCCTTTTGTGCGCACGCTTGACGAAGCGCGTGGCGTGATTGAACTGCTGGCTAAATACGGACTGCGGCGGGGTGAAAAAAACCTGAAATTGATCATGATGTGTGAGGTGCCATCCAATGCTATTTTAGCAGATGAATTTCTTGATTTTTTTGATGGTTTCTCGATCGGGTCAAACGATTTAACCCAACTGACGCTGGGTCTGGATCGTGATTCAGGCATTGTATCTCATCTGTTTGATGAGCGGGATCCAGCGGTCAAGAAAATGCTTCATATGGCTATTTCGGCATGTCGTCGCCGCGATAAATACGTTGGAATCTGCGGCCAAGGTCCGTCGGATCACCCCGATCTGGCTCGCTGGCTATTACAGGAAGGGATCAGCAGCATCTCTCTGAATCCGGATTCGGTGCTGGAAACCTGGTTGTTTCTGGATAAAAATCCTTAACTTGTTAGGGAAGCTCTGGACAAGTTATGAACTCGGCGCCTGCGGTGAGCGAAGTCGAACCCGCTTGCGCCCCTTATGCCCAGCTTCATTTAAGTATTCGTCTGATGTGTAAAGAGCTTCTCAAAGCTGGAATTGAGTTCTGGCGCAACGTTTTTGCGGCGTTCGTCATTAATGTCATGCTATAGGGGGGCAGGTTTTCCTTTGCACCAGATTATGGGATCGAGAACAGTATGTTTTTTTCGCAGGGAGAAAAACAGCATGGGTTTGATGCTTCCGCCGCTGTCACCGATAGTACCTATGATTTCACCTGCTTCACGCCAGTCATTTTTTCTGGTACGAAGGGTTTGAAGATGACCATAAACGCTTAGAAAATCATTTCCATGATCGACGATAACCAACAGCCCATAATGGGATAACCATCCAGAGAAAACCACTTTTCCACTGTATATGCTTTTCACTGCGGTTCCTGCAGGAGCGATCAAGTAAACACCCAACTCAGATTGGATATCGCCCCGTTTTCTAATTTTGCCGCCGCTTGGCCATGAAAGTTGGCCTTTCATAGTTTTGATGGGTGTGGCGGGCTGACTTCTTTGTTGACTGATCGAATCCAGAAGGTTCAACAAACGGGCCCGTTCTTTCCTCAGAAGCCTTGTTTTTTGCAGATCATCATCGATGGTTTTCTCAAGCCGACTCAGAGTTTGTTTCCGTTCTATGGATAGGGACTCGAGTTGTTTGATCATTGATTTGTTCTGCTCATCCAGGATTTTAAGTTGAGACATTTCCTCCCGCCCACGTTTTTCCAGATCCTGTATTGTCTCAATTTTTTGATTCATCCCGTCAATCTCAACAGTTGAGAGATAAGCGAGATACCGGATGTAGCTGACGCCTCTTCCATGCAGTTCGTGGTTTGAATCGAGGTTGTGTATCATTGATGGCGCTGTTTTACGCCGCCATGCTCGATAATGGCTGACGGCGATCTGAAACTGCTCCTCAAGCATAGTGGTTTGCTCTGCTTTTTTTCTTTCCAGATTTTTAAGTTTTATGGCAACTGTTTGCAATTCCTCATTGAAACTTTGGTGGTCTAAAATGAACTGCCCACGGCGGGTTTCAAGCTTTTTTAACTGCTGTTGTAATTTTTTATGTTGTCGCTGATGCGTAATTTTGCGGCGTGTAAGCTGTTCAAGCCGAGTATTTAGCTCGGAGATCTGCGGGCTTTCGTCTGCGGGTGCACCATAGACGCGGCTCAAATTCATAAGCACGGCACATGCAATCAAGGCAATGAAGAGTAATTTGTCAAACATGGAAATTCGGTGATATAATCTCAGCAATAAACATGAACCCATAAGACGAAACAATATCATATTGACATCGAAACTTCCTGAATTTCTGGCCAATCACTGGATTCTTGTTGCGATCCTGGTTTTTCTTGTCCTTTTGTGGTTGATCTTTGAAGGGATCCAATGGCGCAGAAGAAGCAAAAGCCTTTCCGCTGCAGAAGCCACAAGACTGGTGAATCACGATAATGCTGTTTTTGTTGATATCAGATCGCAGGCAGTATATGAGCAAGGGCATATACCTGGCGCCATCTCGGCAGCTTCTGACAATATTCAGCAGGCTGTGAAACAGCTTGGTAAACACAAGGCGGATCTTTACGTCCTTTATTGTCAGCAGGGTTTTCATGCTCAGAAAATGGCTCAGACATTAAAAGAACAAGATATTTCCAATCTTGCTGTTTTACAGGGCGGATTTGATCAGTGGCGCAATGATGGATTGCCCGTTGAAAAGAAACGTTGAATTAAACGCAGATTTTGTTCCAGCTTGGCTTTGAGTGAACCTGCAATGTTGACTTCAAGCGGAAGACATGGTCTATCTTACCTGGATTTGGATTTGATTTGCGCATTACCGATCAAATATATAACAGATTCTGAATGAAATTCGCCCAGATATGCATGGTTGATGTGATGCACTCTCTTTTACTGTGTAAGGAATGATAAATCCCATGAATATCGTTATGTATGCCTCTGGAGCATGTCCTTATTGCGCGCTTGCACGCAAGCTGCTGCAGAATAAAGGCGTTGATTTTGAAGAAATCAGAGTTGATATCGATGCAAGCCGAATGCTCGATATGCAAGAATTGAGTGGTCGAACGACCGTACCGCAGATTTTCATTGGTGGGCGGCATATTGGCGGGTATGATGAATTGCACGCTCTCGAACAGCTTGGCAAGTTGGACGTTCTGTTGGACGCTGCAAAACAATAAATTCATGTATGATTGAAATGCCTCTAAAGTCCAAACGAATTTAATTCAAATCCATTTTTATTCGCATCGAAAGGGCAGAAATTATGTCATCAATATTCTGGAACTTCCATGGCAAACGGTAATGGTTCGCAACCTGATGCATCCAATGTCCAGGTAGGAATACGACATATATATTTGAAGGATGCTTCCCTGGAAACACCGGGTACACCGGATGTATTTGTCGGAAAAGTTAAATTGCGGCAAAATGGCGCTGCACAAGCATCTGATTCTACGGGCAAAGCAGAAAACAACCCGATGCAGCTTCAGGTTTCCAGTCGGGCGAATATGCTGGATGAGCAGAATTATGAGGTCATCCTGCAGGTGACGGTGACATTGCATGACCAGTCCGGGAAAACCGCGCTGTTAATTGAAGTACATCAGGGTGGTCTATTCTTTATCCAGGGTGTCAGTCGGCAGCAGCTGGGCCCTGTTTTAGGAAGTTACTGTCTGCATATCCTGTTTCCCTATGCCAGAGAAGTGGTGTCAAATCTGATTGCCAAGGCAGGTTATCCTCAGGTGCTTCTACCACCGGTGAATTTTGATGCATTATACGCGCAGACCATGAATGCACAGTCTCAGGCTGATACCAATCCGGATATGGAGAATCATTGATCTGCCGTCGATATAAGTAAATTATCATGTCTTCGAAGCTTGGCGTATTAGGGTGCGGTTCCTGGGGGACAGCTCTGGCAATCCAGTTGGCGCGTAACGGTAATGAAGTGCGTTTGTGGGGTCGGGATCAACAGGCTATTGAGCGTCTCAGCCATGAGCGGGTCAATGCCCGTTACTTGCCAGGCGTAAATTTCCCGGATAATCTCTATCCTGTAGCTTCTCTCGAAGCGGCGCTGGAGCATTGTGATGGTTGCCTGTTAGCTGTCCCAAGCAAAGCCGTCAGTTCTGTTCTGAACGCCTGTTCACAGTGGTTGCCTGAAACGGGTGTTCTGTCTGCCACCAAGGGGTTTGATCCTGTCCGCGGCCAGATGTTGCACGAAGTGGTGGCCGATATCTTGGGCGCGCATTATCCTTTTGCTGCTTTGTCGGGGCCGAGTTTTGCCCGCGAAGTTGGTTTGGGCATGCCCACCGCCTGTTCCATCGCTTCAACCCAAGCGTCTTTCGCCAGGCAATGGGCGTATTGGCTGCATAGTGATGGTTTCCTTCCCTATATGTCCGAAGATGTGGTTGGCGTTGAATTGTGTGGCGCAGCAAAAAATATCATTGCTATCGCATGCGGTATATCCGATGGTATGGGTTTTGGCTCCAATGCCCGCGCTGCATTGATTACCCGCGGTCTGGCTGAAATTACCCGCTTGGGTCTATCTTTGGGTGGTCAGCCGGAAACCTTTCTGGGTCTTTCCGGAGTCGGAGATCTTGTCCTGACGTGTACCGATGATCAGTCCAGAAATCGGCGCTTTGGTTTAATGCTCGCAGAAGGCGCTTCTTTTGATGAGGCCAAAACGCGTATCGGGCAAGTGGTAGAAGGTTGCAATGCCGCACAGCATGTATGGCATTATGCCGGGGTCTATCAAGTACGCATGCCTATAACCGAGCAGATTCACGCTTTGCTTACGAATCAGACAAATGTTCAAAAGGCGGCGGAGCATCTTATTCGGGCACGTTATCGCCAGGAGTTCTCATAAGCGGCGGAAATCATCAGGCGTTGCCAGCCAGTTTTGTTTCATTCATCAAGGCGCTCAACAACAAATCCAGTACTTCATTCGTAACTTCCAGTCGGTGTGCATCATCCTTGAAACTGCAGTGCCAGTTTATGTCAAAACTTGCGCTCATTTTTAATTCGGGTTTTTGCTTGAGCAAGCCCATGATATGTTGAGCCTGGATCGGTGTATGCGGATGGAAACCGATTCGAAGACCCTGTGATGTTGCTTCAATACGCACTATGCCAAGAGATAACGCTTTTTGCTTCATTTCGGCAAGGGCAAACAGATTGCGCGCAGGCTGAGGTAATAAACCAAAACGATCGATCAGTTCAATTTGCAATTCTTCCAGTTGCCGCGAGTTTTTTGCCTCAGCGATGCGCTTATAAATAACCAGGCGATTTTTGACATCATCGATATAATCTTCAGGCAGCAATGCGGGTAGACGCAGTTGAATATCCAGGTTTTTCGGCTTGTCTGTTTCGGGATTGATGGATAGTTCTCCATGCCGCATGGCTTCGACGGTTCGCGCCAGCAATTCATTGTATAAATCAAAGCCTATTTCCATCATATGACCGCTTTGTTCATCGCCGAGCAACGATCCAGCGCCGCGAATTTCCATATCATGGGTGGCGAGGACAAAGCCTGAACCCAGATTCTCAAGATTTGCCAGCGCTTCCAGGCGTTTGCGGGCATCTGCTGTCATGGCTTTTTTATTCTCGGGTATCATCAGGTAGGCGTAGGCATGATGATTCGAGCGTCCGACCCGGCCGCGCAACTGATGCAACTGCGCCAGTCCGAAGCGATCGGCCCTTTCGATGATAATAGTGTTGGCGGTGGGAATATCGATACCGCTTTCAATGATGGTCGTGCAAACGAGAATATTGTATCGACGATGATAGAAATCCAGCATGACCCGTTCGAGTTCGTGTTCTCGCATTTGCCCGTGGGCTATGGCAATCCGCGCTCCGGGCATAAGTTGCTGCAATTTCTGGCGTGCATTTTCGATGCTGCGTACTTCGTTGTGAACCATGTAAATTTGCCCACCGCGTTGTATTTCGCGCAGGCAGGCTTCCTCGATGAGCGCATCGTTCCAGGAACCGATGAATGTGCGTATCGCGAGGCGGCCTGGCGGCGGAGTCGCAATGATGGAAAGTTCCCGCAATCCACCCAGAGCCATGTTCAGGGTGCGGGGAATGGGTGTGGCGGTCAGAGTCAGCAGATCGACCTCGGCACGTAAAGCCTTGAGTTTTTCCTTATCACGAACCCCAAACCGATGTTCTTCATCGACAATCATCAAACCCAGCCGTTTGAAATGGGTATTACCCTGTAAAATTTTGTGGGTTCCAATGACGATATCAATATCGCCTTGCGCGACATTTTTTTGTATGGTATTGGCTTTGGTTCCGGAATCAAGCCGCGATATTTGAGCGATTTTCACCGGCCATTGCGCAAAGCGATCGCGAAAATTACGGTAATGTTGTTGAGCCAGCAGGGTGGTCGGCACAAGGATGGCGACCTGGTGGCCGGACATGACAGCCACAAATGCAGCTCTCATCGCGACTTCGGTTTTACCGAAGCCAACATCACCACATACTACGCGATCGGTGGGATGTGGTGATGCCAGATCATCCAGAACCGCTTGAATGGTCTGCCTTTGATCTGGAGTTTCCTCAAATGGAAAACTTTGGCAAAAGAGCTGGTATTCATCAGCATTCGCACGCATGCTGAAACCTTTCTTTTCCATACGCCGGGCTTGAATTTCGATTAATTCGGCAGCTACATCGCGAATTTTTTCGACCGCGCGTCGGCGGGCTTTTTCCCATTGATCGCTTCCAAGGCTATGCCATGGCGCCTTTTCGCTCGGGGCGCCGCCATAGCGGCCAACCTTATGCAAAGCGCTGACGGGGACATAAAGTTTATCATTGCCTGCATAAGATATAATGAGGCATTCGGTTCGTATGCCATCAATCTCGAAGGTTGACAGGCCATCGTAACGCCCCACACCGTGTTGCTCATGGACCACTGGATCCCCGATCGCCAGATCATTGAGATTCCTGATGACTGATAATGGATCACGCCCGGCCTGCGATCTCTTTTGAGTCAGAGCGGTATAATCCTGCCATTGATCAAACCCGACGAGAGCTATTTGTTGATCCGGTATCGAAAAACCCTGGTGAATGTCCGCTCTGGCCAATGCCAAGGCAGGTTTGTGGGTGATAAAATCGTGCCAGCTTTCAATCGCGCTGACGGTGCATCCCATTGTCTGGAGACGCTCCTGCATGATTTCGCGCTCTCCGACACTTGCCGTTAATATCAGAACGCTTTGATTTTGCGCGGCGTAATGCTCCAGAGTCTCATCCCCTTTGCCGGACAACTTTAGCTTGGGACCGCTGATCACATTAAAAATATCGTAATGCTTTTTGGCCTGTTCGCTTTCTTCTTGGTCATGCAGGCGGATACGTGCACGTGTATTCAACATAGAGCGCAACACTTCCGGTCGATAGAGCAGTTCATCGGGGGGAAGTAAGGGACGTTCCCGATCCAGGCCATGTTGTTCGTACCGATGAGCAGTCTGTTTCCAGCTTTGTTCGAGGATGTCGTCGAAATATGCGGGAAGAATTATGATGGTGGTTTCTGGCAAATAATCCAGCACATTTTCAGTCTGGTCGAAGAATAAGGGTAAGTAGGATTCGATGCCGGAAGGTAATCGACCCTGGCTGATCTCCTGGTATAAAAAGCTGCGTTGTACCTCTTGACCAAAGCGCGATCGCATCCGGCGTTTGACAAGGCGCAGGCTGTTTTCATCAGTGGGAAATTCACGTGCAGGCATCAGTGCGATTTTGGGGACTTCCCGGATCGAACGTTGGCTGTCAGGCTCGAAAGCACGAATGCTGTCTACGGCGTCATCGAGAAAATCAATGCGATAGGCGTGGGTCGATCCTGATGGAAAGACATCAATCAATGATCCACGTACTGCATATTCACCCTGCTCCAGAACTTCCCCGACCCGGAGGTATCCGTTTTGGGACAATTGTTGACAAAACTGCTGATGTGGCATGGGTTCATGCGTTTCCAGCCTGAAAACCGTGGCTGCAACATAGCCTCGGGGACATAACCTTTGCGTCAGAGCGGATACGGGCAGCGTCAATATGCCGCGCTGCAATTTGGGTAAGCGTGAAAAGGTGGCCAGTCGCTCCGAAACAATACGCTGATCGGGTGAAAATACATCATAGGGCAGTACTTCCCAGTCTGGCAGGGATAACACTTCCAGATCAGTTCCGTGGGTAAAAAACTTTATCGCACCGATCAATTCGTCCGCTTCTTCAGCGTCCTTTGCCACCAACAAAACCGGAGCATTGGCTGATACTGCTGCTTCGCTGATTGCCAGTGCACTTGACGCGGTATCAAGCCCGTACCAGTGTCTGCATTGCCCTTTTTGTGGTGGAGTCATAGGTTGTAAAATTGGAGTTTTCGACATGAGAGAAAATTAAACCTTATAGCATGCTATATAGTGATTAGCATAAATAAATTCATTGATGATAAGTAATGGTGAACCATGCCACTGTAAAAATTAACCAAAAAATTATACGTTAAACCGCTTCTAAAGACAAAATTTATTCGAGTTTTCGGCAACAGTGGGAGTACAAAAGATTATTTTCCAGCAGCAGCGAATCCGATCTGACGCCAGGCTTCATAAAGGGTGATGGCTACGGAATTAGCAAGGTTGATGCTGCGGCTGCTCGCTTGCATGGGGATGCGCAAGATGCGTTCAACAGGAGCTGCTTTCAATATTGAATCAGGCAATCCTCGCGTCTCCGGTCCAAAAACAAATATATCCCCCGGAGAAAAATGTGCCTCGAAAAGGCTTCGCGCGCCGTGGGTGGATAGATAAAAATAATTTCGCTGATCTTTCCGGGTTTTCCCAAAGGCGGTTAAGCTCGGGTATTGGTGCAGATTCATTTTGTCGTGATAATCAAGACCGGCGCGGAGTAAATGTTTTTCGGTCAAGAAAAATCCTAAAGGTTCAATCAGATGAAGCTCAGCGCCGGTATTGGCGCATAAACGAATGATATTCCCGGTGTTATTCGGGATTTCCGGTTCAAATAGAACGATATGAAACACGAATTTTCATGCAAAGTTGGTGGTTGTCAATGTCATTGATTGCCAATAATGATAGCTTAAAACCAAAAGGTGAATATTGGGTTACGTACCGAGCCTCATACAATGGGTTATGCCTGAACCGGATAGTGTGTTATGCCTCAACAGGCAATTCATATTGAGGCATTCAAATTCAACGCATGTTTAACCGAAATAGCGAGAATTTACTGGAGGTGGCGCTATGATCGGCTTTTGGGATTGCGTATATGGATGGCGCGACCATCTACCGCTAACGCGGCTTCATGCAGGGTTTCCGACAGCGTGGGATGGGCATGGATTGTACGGGCTAGATCTTCGGCGCTGGCACTGAACTCCATGGCCAGAACTGCTTCGCTCAGCAACTCTCCCGCCATGTGCCCTATAATATGTACGCCGAGTATTTGATCAGTATGGGCATGTGACAGCACTTTGACCATACCATCCGTAGTCCCAAAGGCTCGTGCGCGTCCATTGGCGGCATAAGGGAATCGTCCAACATGATACTGCAAGCCTGATTCTTTGAGATCATTCTCGGTTCGACCCACCCATGCTATTTCAGGGGTGGTATAGATCACGGATGGCATAATGTCATAATTAATATGTGATGCCATTCCGGCAATGGTTTCCGCGACGTAAATACCTTCTTCCGACCCTTTGTGCGCCAGCATTGGGCCGGGTACAACATCGCCAATGGCATACACATGCGGTAAATTGGTGCGGCAGTGATTGTCGATATCAACGAAACCTTTATCATCCAGATTCAACTGGGATTCCGCGGCAAATAAACCATCGGTATTAGGTCGCCGGCCTACCGCGACAACGAGGCGATCTACATGGATTTCATGAGAACCCTGTTGGTCATCATAGTGAACCAGAACATCGTTGTCGTTGATTCTGGTGGAGCTTAATCGGGAGCCAAGGCGTATATCAAGTCCTTGCTGGCGGAAGAAGCGTTCGGCAGAATCGGCAATCTCGTGATCGGCTATGGGAAGAAAGCACGGCTGTGCTTCCAGTATGATGACCTCAGACCCGAGTCGCCGCCAAACGCTACCAAGTTCCAGCCCGATGACGCCAGCTCCAACAATTCCCAAGCGCCGGGGAATTTGCGAGAATTCCAGGGCGCCGCTGGAATCAACGATCCATTGATGATCCTGGGGTGCAGATTGTATATCCACCGGCTTTGAGCCACTGGCAAGGATAATATTTTTAGCCTCTAGTATGGAGGTGTTTTGCTGGTCATGCGGCGTAAATGCTACTTTGCCGCTACCGATGAGGCAGCCGTGACCCTGGAGCCATTCAACGCCATTGCTTTTGAACAAACCATCAATTCCTCCGGCCATGGCGCGAACAATTTTCTGCTTGCGTTCTTGCATCTTGGCAATATCGAATGAAAGCCCACTGGCAGTGATCCCATGTTCTGCAAAATCAACTTTGGCGTGCAGATACAATTCGGATGATTCGAGAAGGGCTTTAGATGGGATACAGCCGACATTGAGACAGGTTCCCCCCAGCCATGACTTTCCCTGATGGTCTCGCAAGCCATCAATACAGACGGTGTGCAAGCCAAGTTGCGCACACCGAATGGCGGCTACATATCCGGCAGGTCCGCCACCAATGATGACGACATCATAGGTTGTATTCATGTTAACTCCTTGAATATTGACCAGTTATAATTTATTCTTTGCGCAAAATTGTTATTTTAAGAGAATATTTGCGCCGAATAGTTTCGTTATGGGATGGACTGCCTGAAACACTCTCATTACACGCCCAGCAGCATACGACCCGGATCGCTGAGCATCTCCTTGATGGTGACTAGAAAGCTGACCGCTTCACGACCATCGACGATCCGGTGATCGTAAGAAAGTGCAAGATACATCATTGGGCGAATAACCACTTGACCAGCGATTGCAACGGGCCTTTGCTGAATGCTGTGCATGCCCAGAATGGCGCTTTGAGGTGGATTGATGATGGGTGTGGACAGCATCGAACCAAAAACTCCGCCATTAGTGATGGAAAATGTGCCACCGGTCAGGTCATCCATGGTTAATGTGCCGTCTTTGGCTTTTCCTGCATAGTTTCCGATAGATTGTTCGATATCGGCAAAGCCCATTTGGCCGCAATCCCGTAAAATCGGTACCACCAATCCTCTTGGCGAAGCGACAGCGATACCGATATCATAGTAATCGTGGTAAATGATATCCTTTCCGTCGACGGTGGCATTAACCACGGGAAACCGTCTGAGCGCCTCCACACTGGCTTTAACGAAAAAGGACATAAATCCGAGCCTTACCTGGTATTTCTTCTCAAAGGCTTCTTTATATTGTTTGCGCAGATCACTGACTGCCTGAAGATCCACTTCATTGAAAGTCGTCAGAATAGCGGCTTCCTGTTGCACCTGCACCAGACGTTCGGCGATCCGGGCGCGCAGACGGGTCATCGGTACGCGCTGATCCAGCCTGACTATGGAACCTGTCTCGGTGGTTTCCGCTGTAATCGTGTCGGTTTCGGTGGAAACATTTATTTCCGGTGATGGCATCTTCAGGCTTTGTGGCGGTGCGGTGGTGTTTTTATCAGGCATCTCATCAAGGTAACGAACGACATCTGCTTTGGTGATACGCCTGCCCTTACCTGTAGCAGGAATTTGTTCCGGATTGAGCCGGTGTTCCTGGATCATGCGCCGAACCGATGGGCTGGATTCTCCGAGGCTTATTTGGGATTCCGGTACCGGGATCCCGCCTGATTCTTTAGGTAGTGGGGTTTGATCGCCGGATGAAATGGTGTCAGGGGATGACTGCGATGAAGGTGTTGTAGAAATGCCTGCGTGCATTTTTCCCAGAACTGCAACGACATCACCCGGGCGAACGATATCGCCCTGCTTGAATCTCATTTCCTTGAGTATACCGTCTGCGGGCGCGGGAACCGGAAGTGTGACTTTATCGGTTTCAATTTCAAGAAAAACCTCATCTCGTTGAATCGAATCACCGGGTTTTTTATACCAGGCGGCGATGGTTCCGTCTTCGATGGATTCTCCCAAGGGCGGGACTTTGATCTCAATGCTCATGATCACTCCATAATCTAATAAAAAAACGCAAATTCATTGAATAAAAGGATTCGATTCGGCTTGATTCAGAGTCAAGGCAGCTTGCACAATTCCTTTCTGCTGCTGAATATGGATGTCGTAATAACCCACTGCTGTTGAGGCGGAACCATGTCGCCCAATATAATGCAACTGGTGACGCGGTTCCAATCCATTTTGAAGATGGTGCCTGATCTGGAACCATGCCCCTTGATTCATTGGTTCTTCCTGACACCAGATGATATCGTTTGCCACGGGATAGCGTTGCAGTATGCGCTGGTATCCTTCAAACGGGAACGGGTAAAGCTGTTCGATCCGAACGATGGCGATGTTCTCAATATTCCTTTCCCTTCTTGATTCGAGCAGATCATAATATACTTTACCACTGCAAAAAACGATTCTTTGAATCTTCTCCGGGTCAAACTGATCAATTTCATCAATTAAAAGTTTGAAGCCGCCTTCATAGAAATCCTCGAAATTCGACATGGCCAGTCGCCGCCGCAGCAGGCTTTTCGGTGTCATCACCACCAGAGGTTTGCGAAAATGGCGCAGCATTTGACGTCTGAGCATGTGAAACATCTGGGCGGGTGTGCTTGGCACGCAGACCTGCATGTTTTTTTGTGCGCATAATTGCAGGTAGCGTTCAAGACGCGCCGATGAGTGCTCCGGACCCTGTCCTTCGTAGCCATGTGGTAATAACAATGTCAGACCGCAGAAACGTTTCCATTTCGTTTCTCCAGAGCTGATGAATTGATCAATCACGACCTGGGCGCCATTGGCGAAATCGCCAAATTGTGCCTCCCAGATCACCAAAGTATCCGGAGCGGCTGTTGCATAGCCGTATTCGAAACCTAGAACTCCTGCTTCCGAAAGGAGTGAGTCTATAATGTCAAATCGAGCCTGATGATCACTCAAATGTGCCAGGGGGGCATAGCTCTCGCCATTTAACTGGTTGGATACGGTGGCGTGTCGATGAAAAAATGTTCCTCTCCCCACATCTTGTCCGCTCAAGCGAATTGCAGTGCCAGCAGTCAATAATGAAGCATAAGCCAGCGTTTCAGCAAAACCCCAGTCGGCTGGCAGGGCGCCCGCTGCCATCTTATGTCGATCACTGATAATCCGCTTGACACGGGAGTGCATTTCAATCCCTTCAGGAATTGCGCTTGACTTATAGGCGAGTTCGGTGAGTTCATTTTTGGACAGGGTGGTATCAATTTCTGATGACCAGTTGGCATGGCTATAGTCATGCCACTCGATCATGTATTGGCGTTTCCAATCCATCAGAACTGTTCGGCTGATGTTACGACCTTCATCGAGTCCATCGCGATAAGCGTTCCACAATTGCTCAAGGTCATCCGTGCGGATGACCTTGAGCTCAACCAGTTTTCGCCCATAAATGGTTCGGCTGGTTGGATGCTGTTTGATCGTATGATACATCAAAGGCTGGGTTACCGCTGGTTCGTCCGCTTCGTTATGCCCGTGTCGGCGATAACAAACCAGATCAATGACAACATCTTTGTGGAATGCCATACGATATTCAAATGCCAACCGGGTGGCATAGATCACCGCTTCGGGATCATCGCCATTGACATGAAATACAGGTATTTCAAGCATTTTGGCTACATCAGTGCAATAGGGCGTTGAACGTGCATTTTTGGGGTCGGTGGTGAAACCGAGTTGATTGTTGATCACGATATGAACAGTGCCGCCGACATAAAACCCATCGGTCTGTGACATATTAAGGGTTTCCATGACAACGCCCTGCCCGGAAAAGGCCGCGTCACCATGGATCAACAAGGGTAAAACTTTGACGCCCTCATGGTCATTGCGGCGATCCTGACGCGCTCTTACTGAGCCTAGTATCACCGGATCAACGATTTCAAGATGGGAAGGGTTGAATCCCAAGGCCAGATGAACCCGATGACCATCCACTTCAATGTCGGATGAAAAGCCAAGATGATATTTGACGTCACCGCTGTGATTTTCGCTGCTTTTGCTGCTGTGTTGCCCTTCAAATTCTTCAAACAGTTCTTTGGGCGACTTTCCAAGAATATTGACCAGGACGTTGAGTCTGCCACGATGCGCCATGCCAATAACGATCTCATCCATATTGGAATTGGCGGCGGCGCGTATCAGCGCGTCAAGCTGGGGAATGAGGCTGTCTCCGCCTTCGAGGGAAAATCTTTTCTGCCCGACATAGCGGGTATGCAGATAATGCTCGATTCCTTCGGCAGCTGTCAGATTGGCAAGAATACGGTTTTGTTCGTCAGCTAAAAACAGGGTCTCATTATAACTGCCTTCGAGGCGCTGCTGGATCCAGCGTTTTTCGGATGTATCGACGATGTGCATATATTGGGCGCCGAGCGTACCAAGGTATATTTTCCGCACCCGCATGAGAATTTCACGCAAAGAGAGTTGTTTTGGCGCAAAGAGGGAGCCGGTATGAAAAACCGTATCCATATCCGCTTCACTCAAACCATAAAAAGTCGGATCAAGATCCGGAAGCAATGGCTGATTGTAGAGATTCAGAGGATCAATTTGCGCGCATTGATGACCACGGATCCGATGCGCGTTGATTAAACGCAGTACTGAAGCCTGTCTCTCAGCCTGAGCCGGTTCCAGAACTTCGCCAGGCATGGAAGGATTGCGCGCTTTTATTTCGGCTCTGCGCGCAAGCGATTCTTGTATCGGGCGATGCGCGATGTCATGCGCACCACCATTAGATCTCAAATCGTTAAAGTAAGTCCGCCAATGCTCATTCACGGAGGATGGATTTGTTAGATAGCTTTCATAAAATGATTCAACAAAAGCGGCATTGGCTCCGGAAAGTGCCGAAGTTCGATATTTGGCGGCAAGATCTTTACTCATGTTCATACCTGTATGGGCGCTCTGGATTGTGTGATGTGGTGTGAGACAGTTGTCAGGCTTCAGGCTATTCTTGATTTAGGATATAAAATAACATAGATGTTATTAATTTTTGTACTTACTTATTGGCTGCTCATGTTTAATCGCCATATAGGTTCCCTCAAAAGTCAGCGCAGGCTGGTTTACATCGCCTAGAGTTACGCTTAAATCGAGACTATCTCGTCCACGAGTGAACATCCGCTTCAAATGGCTTCCCAGGTCATAGTCAGGCGGGAAGGCGCAGAAGCTATTGAGTTCATGGGTAATGGGGCGTAAGAAGCGCATTCGGGATCGGGCGATCACCAATTCACCAGGGAAACTATGGGTGCGCAAGTGTACTTCGATCAGAGCCCAGCCGGTTAGAATGGCAAAAGCAGCGAGACTGCCGCCAAAAGCGGCGCCTTTATGATTTTTGTTGGGTTCCCATGGTGCCTGTAGTTGAATAGATCTCCCATCACAATGAATCATTTCAACCTGCATGAACTGAGATAACGGGATGCCGGATGCCAGAATATCTTTGACCTCCTCCACGCTACGGCTATCCACATGAAATAGATTCACGACCATTACCCTTTCATTTAATGATAAAAAACCACTATTTTACGCTAATTTTCAGCCCGGCATTCAGCATGCCGGGCAATCGTAGAGGGAAAGCCTCATCATCACAAAAAAACAGCTCCGGCAGGAACCACGGGAACCATACTTTCCTTACTGACATTGCCGCTTGCCTCATCAAGAACAATCAAGGCGTTGGCGCCATTGATACTGGAAAGCATGGCGGATCCCTGTGATGGCATAGGGCTGGCTCGAAGGATGCCATCGGGGTCTGGATCGATACGGGCTGTTAAACACAAGCTGCGCCCGGTTTTTTTATTAACGGGGCGGGTAATGGGTAATCGGATGGGTATGACACGGATGTTATCAACAGATAAACCGGATAAACGTTGCAAGGCAGGCCACAGGAACAGCCATTGAACCACCCAGGCGGATACCGGATTCCCTGGCATGGCAAGCCAGTTGGTGGAACCAATGCGACCGATCGCCAGAGGCCGACCTGGTTTCATGCGTACACGCCATAAATCAAGACTCCCATGACGCCGCATGAAATCCTTGATCCAATCCGCTGATCCGACAGAAACGCCGCCAGTCGATACGATCAGATCCGCGGCTTGCATCTGGTGGATGAAAGCCTCTGCCTCGAATGGCTGATCTGGCACAATGCCAAGGTCTATGACTTCGGCGCCGGCGCGTTGAAGCATGGAAATCAGCATGGGGCGATTGCTGTCGTGAATGCTGTTAGGAGAAGATACGGTACTACTCTCTATCAGTTCATCCCCGGTAGAAAAGCAAATGATACGCAGAGGTCGAAAGACCAGAGCGCTATCGAAACCCATGGCGCCCAATATAGCGATATTTCCGGAATTGAGGCAGATCCCTTTTCGGATGAGATGGTCGCCCGATTCAATGTCTTCTCCAGCACGGCGTATATTCGAGCCTTCGATCAAATAACTGCCGTCAATTTCGATATGGTCGTGAAGATTTTGGACGTATTCCTTCATGACCACACATTGGCCCCCGTTGGGGACTTTTGCTCCTGTGGTGATGTGAACAGCCTGGTTTTCATGGCAACTGCCGGTAAATGGATGGCCGGCCAGTGATTCCCCGATGATATTGAAACGATAGTTAACACCGGAAACCGGCAATTCTGTCACCAAAGAAAGTGCAACACCATCCATGGCTGATACATCAGCACCTGGCAAACTTTGGCTTGCGTATAGATCATGCGCCGCAATTCGATCGATCGCCGCATTCAAAGGAACAGACAGCGTTTCATGGACCGGGCGCAAGCGATCCATCCACCATGTTTGCGCTTCGTTCAGTGAAAGATCAGACAACATTTCAAGATCAGGACGTGAATCTGACAAGTGGACTTACCATGCTGAGCGATATCGGGGGATGCATGTCGGTATAAAATGGACGCGAAAACATATTTTGGATGATACCATTTTGTCAAGAATATAATGTGGTGTGTCAGGGCAGAATAGCTATGGTTTTTGGTACGCAGTACAGTTTGTTTGCCTTGATCGCTGAGAAGTATATGGAGGCAAGCGGCGCTTTAATGATAGTCGGTATGCCTTTCCGGGCTGTCTGAGCTGATGTCAGAGGTTCCCTAATGATCTGTGCGTGATTATATCACAATGACTTGGTTTGGGCGCAATATTCAGGACTGCCATCCCTATCACTGCCCGTAGTCTCCATCCTGGAAGATATCAGAATATCAGATTGTAAATGAATGCGATTCATTGATTGAATGCTTTTGGAGTAAACAAATTGGAATTTTCGGCGCAATCAGCCCTGAAAACCCGAGCTGCTATGATACAACTATCAGTTATGGCAAAATACCACAACCTTACTAAATAATAACTACGAAGACCTTTGCGCAAAAGACAAAAAACTGTCCACCGTAACTACCCCAGAGAACTGACCCAACCGTTAAGGTCGTGAAAAGGCACTGCCATCTTCTCTGAAAAGATGCCAGTATTCAGGGGATACGCTAATAACGATTGCATCTCCTTCCCGTGGCTCCGTTCCCGTCCCCAGGCGCAAGATAATAGTCTGCATTGGGTCGGCCTCAAGCCTGATATGTGCCAGATCACTTTCCCCGAGATGTTCCAGAACATCCAGCCTGCCTTTTAGGCTGTTGATCCCGCCTTCTGACAGTTTTGCTTCCTCCGGCCTGAATCCGGCCACAATCTTGTCGCCCGGTCGAGCGTGTCCCAGATTCGCAAGGATTTCAATTTTGCAATCATTCCCTAATATCACTTCGGCCTTGCCTTCACTACAGGCTGACAACTTGCCGGACAGAAAGTTCATGCGTGGTGATCCGATAAAACCGGCTACAAACAAATTGCGCGGATTATGATACAGATCAAGAGGTGGGCCTATTTGCTCAACCCGACCGGCGTTAAGCACTACAATTTTATCTGCCAGTGTCATAGCCTCCACTTGATCATGAGTCACATAGATCATGGTGGCTCTGAGCCGTTGATGAAGCCTTGCAATCTCAAGGCGCATCTGTACCCTGAGAGATGCATCCAGATTCGATAAGGGTTCGTCAAAAAGAAATACCTTCGGCTCACGAACAATGGCCCGGCCAATGGCCACTCGTTGACGCTGACCCCCAGAAAGATGACGCGGCTTGCGCTCCAGCAGGTTCTCAATCTGAAGCGTTTGCGCCACTTCTACCACCTTACGCTTAATTTCCTCCTTGTTCATTCCGGAGCGGCGTAGGCCGAATGCCATATTATTACGCACAGTCATATGGGGGTAAAGCGCATAAGATTGAAAGACCATGGCAACATCCCGGTTAAATGGCTCCACATCATTGACACACCGGTTGTCGATGAAAACACGCCCATCCGTGGCCGACTCAAGCCCGGCTATCAATCTGAGCAGGGTGGACTTGCCACACCCGGATGGCCCCACAAAAACGGCAAACTCTCCATCATCTATCGTCAGGTTCACGCCTTGGATTACATCGCTTGGCGGCTTTTTGCGACTCCGGGCAAAGGTTTTCCTGATGCCCTCGAGCTTTACTTGCGCCACATTCAATTCCCTCGAGTTATATTATTTGTTCCACTGGAACCATAACCAATGGAGGGATTTCTGATCCATTTATGCACTCGTATCCTGGGTTCCTTATAGGTTTCCCGGCATTCGGGATTTGTCGCCATGGTATTCACCCTTTTACTGCCCCGGCTGTAAGACCCGAAACAATGCGCTGCTGAAAATAGAGCACCAAAGCGATAAGAGGCGCTGTTACCACCACTGAAGCTGCCATGATATTGCCCCAGGGTATCTCATACTGGCTGCCGCCGCCTAATAAAGCGATGGCCACCGGAACCGTGCGTGTCTCGTTGGTCAGGGTAAAGGTCAGGGCAAACAGAAATTCATTCCAGGCCTGGATGAAGGCCAACAGCCCCGTAGTTACCAGAGCCGGTGTCATGATGGGTAAAAAAATACGAAATATCAGGGTGAATATGCCAGCTCCGTCAAGTCGTCCGGCTTCTTCCAGTTCCATCGGAATACCCTGGATGAAAGTGGTCAAAACCCACACCGTGAAGGGCAGGGTAAATATCAGATAGGATAATACAAGGCCCAGAAGATTATTGTACAGGTCAAGGACGCGAATCAACTCGAAAAGCCCTGATAATATGGCCACCTGGGGAAACATGGATACCCCCAGGATGGTTAGCAGCAGCGCTGTCCGACCCTTGAACTGGATTCGCCCCAGAGCAAAAGACGCGCTCAGGCCGATAAGCAATGACAGCGCAACTACAGCAGTGGCAACAATCAGGGAATTCAGGATGTTTCGACCGAAAGGTTGCTCTGAGAATATTGAAAAATAATTCTCAAGAGAAACTGAGCGCGGGAAATAATCTACTCGAAAAAGCGCAGTCCCTGTTTTCAGGCTTGTAAGCACCGCATAATAAAAAGGAAATACGGTATAAAGGAGAATCAGCCCGACCATTGTATAAAATCCAAATCTTTTTAGTTTATCCAATTCACTAGTCTCCTTTACCCAAGCGAAGGCCTGAAACTCGAATATAAACCATGGTAAAGATCAGGATAATAAGAACCAGGCAAGTCGATACCGCTGAGCCGTATCCGACATCAAGAAAATCGACCAGATTTTGCCGCGCATAGATCGACATGGTCATGGTATTGACATTATTGGATGTCATCACATACACCACATCGAATACTCTCAGGGCATCAAGCGTTCTGAATATAACGGCTACCGTCAGAGGCGCCCAGATCATGGGCAGGATGACAGAAAAGAACACCCGCAGCCGCGATACACCATCCACCCGGGCCGCTTCGAGACAATCCTTCGGCACCAGTTGTAAAGCTGCCAACAACAACAAGGCCATGAAAGGAACTGCCTTCCAGACATCCACCATGATAATGGTAAGCATCACGAGGTCAGGATCAGCGATCCAGGCTAAAGGAACTTCGATCAAACCGATTTTCATCAGAAGGTCGTTGATGAGCCCATATTGATCGTTTAACAGCCAGGCCCATAACTTGGCCGAAACCACTGTCGGTGTCGCCCATGGAATGAGAACTGCTGCTCGTACCAACCCCCGGCCCCTGAAGTCCTGGTTCAGAATCAGCGCCACCACCATTCCGATGATGGTTTCAAGCGATACCGAAACAACCGTGAATATCAGTGTATTTGAAACCGAACGCCACCAGTCGCCGTCCACCAGAATGCCGGACCATACGCCGTTGCTGTAAGCGATATAATTGCGAAAACCGATGAAGTTTCCGCCACCTGAGTCCGCCAGAGATGCATCAGTGAAACTGAAAGCAATGGTTCGCGCCAGTGGCCACAACGCTACCAGAGACAGTACCACCAGCATGGGCGCTATGAGCAGCCATGCTGAACGCGCACGCCGCCGCGCAAGCACATCACTGCAATCACCAGAATTTTCTTTAGTACTTTCCGTTAATGCCATTCGCTCCCTCCGCGGTAGCGCTTGAGCTTTGCGGTCAAACGATCAAGACTTTGATCCTCAGATACAGCCCCCGACAATACCTGGTGTGTCGCAGTCCAAAAACTATAACTCACACGATTATATTTTTGCCCTACCCGATCCGCAGGACGAGACTCCGCCATGGCGAAAACGTTGTAAAGGCTAGCCATAAAAGCATTTTTTGCAATCACATCTTGATCATCGTACAGGCTCATTATGGTGGGATTGTAGGCGCCTTCAATGGCTCTTCGTTTCTGTTCCAACTCTGAAGTTAAATAGCGTACCAGAGATACTGCCACTTCAGGATGAGCCGAATAACGGGATATTGCCAGATGCCATCCGCCCAGCACCGCAGTGTGTTGACCTGCATCTCCTCCTTTGGGTAAGGGGGCAATGCCTACTTTTCCTCTGATCGGACTGTCCGGATTTTGCGCTAAAGCCCAGGCGTAAGGCCAGTTGCGCATGAACACCGCGCGCCCTGATTGGAAAACCCCTCTGGCTTTTTCCTCGTCATAGTTCAGTACCCCGGTCGGGGATATGCTGCCCACCCAGCCGGCCGCCATGGAAAGAGCCTCCCGCGCTTCAGGGGTATTTACGGTGATTGTCCCCAATTGATCAACAATTCCTGCGCTTCCATAGCTTAAAAGCCACTCCAAAGCATTGCATGTCAGCCCCTCGTATGGTGCGCCCTGCCAGACCCACCCCCACATATCATCAATACCGCGTAAGCGTTCCTGCTTCTGGATTCGTGCGGCCGTTTGCTCAAGCTCCGCCCAGGTCTCAGGCACGGTGGCGCCATAGCGCTTCAGTAGATCCCGTCTGTAATACAGGACCCCTGCATCGGTAAACCATGGCATGGCTACCAGGCGACCATTGATGGTGTCATTATTAATGAGAGCAGGAAAGTGGGCTTCCAACTCCTGGGGTCTTAAATAGGGTTTCAAGTCGAGGAAATGTTCAGATAGTAGGCCTGGCCATATTACATCTACCTGGAATACATCGATATCATCGGCCCGGGAAGCCAGAAACTGAAGATACAGAGCCAGACGCTCAGTTGAGGAATTGGGCAATGAGACGGTTTTAATGCTATGACCGGCTTTTGCAGCCCAGGCTTGGGCCCCTTGACGGCAAAGCGTGAACTCTACGCCCAGACCGCCACAGGCTATGGTGATCTCAGCTCCTACGCTGGTTCGCACTCCAGTACAAGCCAACCATGCTGCGAAAAAAACGACTGTAGCTGCCCGGTTGGCGAGTAAACACGATATTTTCAGAATCGTTAAGGAATGCCGCAATATTTCTTCTATTAATCTCATTGGCTCAAGTTATAAAAAAGCTTTCGGCGTGTCAATCTCGACATATAAAATGGATAGCCAGGTTCATGGCACGGAGTGATTGAAGGCGCATGGAAAACAAACCTTGTTTGTAAATCAAGGAATCTTGAGGTTCCTTAAAGTAATATCGATCTTGTAGTTGGTTATTAACCAGGCCTCTTAATAGGTTGTGTTGGTTGTGCATAAAAGTGCTTTATATAAGCATATTTTGTTAAAAACAACCTCTCCATTTTAGGGCCGGGTTAATAACTGGACGGTATGGCAGGGGATCTTAAAAAGGTTGGTTGGGGTACAGATGTGCGGGGTATTTTTGATTGATTCGTACTGGCTTTTGTCGAAGCAGTGTAAGGAATTACTGGTGTGAGGAATTACTGTTGGTGATAGGCGCGGGGATATTGCGGCTTAGGATATGCTGGAGTTGCAGTCCATGGCTTTGGTGGTTGCTGGTACAGTGGATTGGTTTAAGTTATACGCAAAAAAACGGGAACCCTGGGGTTCCCGTTTCTTGCTTGCCAGATCTGCGCGAACACAGACAGGTGTCTTTTACATACCCATGCCACCCATATCAGGCATGCCGCCACCAGCAGGCATAGCTGGTGCATTGTCTTCTCTCGGAGCCTCAGCAATCATGCATTCAGTGGTAAGGAGAAGCCCGGCGATGGAAGCTGCGTTTTGCAGCGCCGTGCGTGTAACCTTGGTGGGATCCAGAATACCAAATCCGATCATGTCGCCATAAGCACTTGTTGCGGCATTATATCCAAAGTTACCCTCACCTTCGAGGACTTTTTGAAGTACTACAGAGGGCTCATCACCCGCGTTGGCTACGATTTGACGTAACGGTTCTTCCATAGCACGCAGAGCGATGCGAATACCGATATCCTGATCATGGTTGTCACCATGGATGGTCTCGATCTTCTGTCGTGCCCGGACCAACGCTACACCGCCTCCTGCAACGACACCTTCTTCAACAGCTGCCCTTGTGGCATGCAATGCATCCTCAACGCGGGCTTTCTTCTCTTTCATCTCGACTTCAGTGGCTGCTCCAACCTTGATGATGGCGACGCCACCTGCAAGTTTTGCCACACGTTCCTGAAGTTTTTCGCGGTCATAATCCGATGTGGATTCCTCAATCTGAACACGTATCTGCTTGACGCGTGATTCAATTTCTTCCGTGCGACCGCCACCATCAACAACGGTGGTATTGTCTTTGTCGACGAGAATCTTCTTGGCGGAGCCGAGGTCTTCGAGGGTGGCCTTTTCGAGCGACAAACCCACTTCCTCAGATATTACGGTGGCGTGGGTTAGAACTGCGATATCCTGCAGCATGGCTTTGCGCCGATCACCAAATCCGGGCGCCTTGACCGCGGCTACTTTAACAATGCCTCGGATGGTATTGACCACCAACGTCGCCAGCGCTTCACCTTCTACGTCTTCAGCAACGATTAACAGGGGTCTTCCAGCTTTGGCTACGCCTTCAAGTATGGGCAGCATTTCACGAATGTTGGATATTTTTTTGTCATAAAGCAGAATCAGGGGATCCTCAAGCTCTGCGGTCATGTTCTGCTGGTTGTTGATAAAATACGGAGACAGATAGCCGCGATCAAACTGCATCCCTTCAACCACTTCAAGCTCATTCTCGAGTCCTGATCCTTCCTCTACCGTGATCACACCTTCCTTGCCGACTTTTTGCATGGCATCAGCAATGATTTTTCCAATGCTTTCATCAGCATTAGCAGAAACGGTGCCAACCTGGGCAATGGCTTTATCATCATTGCAGGTATTTGAGATTTCATGCAGGTTCTTGACGGCACTAATAATCGCTTTATCGATGCCGCGTTTCAGATCCATTGGATTCATGCCTGCCGCAACGGATTTGATGCCTTCTCTAAAGATAGCCTGAGCCAGAACGGTTGCCGTTGTGGTACCGTCACCTGCGATATCGGAAGTCTTGGAGGCAACTTCTTTTACCATCTGGGCGCCCATGTTCTCGAATTTCTCGCTAAATTCGATTTCCTTGGCTACAGATACTCCATCTTTGGTGATGGTGGGGGGGCCAAAACTTTTATCAAGCACTACATTGCGGCCCTTAGGGCCTAAGGTTACTTTGACCGCATTGGAAAGAGTATTGATGCCCTTGGCAATGGATTGCCTGGCCTCTTCACCAAAACGAACTTCTTTCGCTGCCATTCTTTAAATTCCTCGTGGTTAACATCGTTAACGCGGTTCAATAATATTTTATTTCAGATTAAGTACGCTTTGACTGAAACTTATTCTTCGATAATCGCTATGATATCGTCTTCACGCATTACCAAAAGATCTTCGTTTTCGACTCTTACTTCCGTTCCGGCGTATTTGCCAAAAAGTATCTGATCTCCAACTTTTACATCAAGTGGACGAATGTCACCGCTATCCAGCAGTTTACCGTGTCCGATTGCCACTATTTTGCCTTTGATTGGCTTTTCAGCAGCTGTGTCGGGTATGACAATGCCGCCCGGTGAGGTTTTTTCTTCTTCCGTGCGTCTGACGATGACTCGATCGTGCAAGGGACGAATACCCATCATCTACTCCTCTTAAAAAACGTTGAAATCACTATAGTTTAGACCGAAGCGAGCTATCAGCACTCACTCGGTGTAGTGCTAATATAAGTCCTTTTGGAAAATAGTCAAGGGTTGCAACGAACAAGTTCCCAAATAAACATTTGATGACCTATCCGTGTAAACTGGATCGTCAGGGATGTCAGTCCAGGGTATATGTGGTGCTGGAAGATTATGGATCCCGAAGCCGCGATACAACTATCATTACTGGTAGACTATTTTCTATTTTCACAGTTTACTCGAGCGGCTTTCCTGGAGTGCAGTGAAGCTGGATCTGTGGCTTAAAGTTCTTTTATACTCATGTTCTCAATAAGAGCTGGGTAGATATTCCCATCATTAGAAAGCCAAAAACGGCGCGCATTCCCGACATTATTTCTCCCGACGAAGTGCAACATCTCATCATGTCCACCCGCAAGCTGATATTCCAAGTACATGGCGTCGACCTGGGTAAGTATTTCATCCTCGGCCTCTTGCGCAGATTCGGCACCTATCTCATCCTTTTGTATTATCAACTTCTCACGTAACAGGCCCAGCACTTCAAGCGCCCCATTAATCCGATTTAATTCATTTCGAAGGTCTTGTTCTAACATGACCGTCGCCTCTCCGCTCGTTAGCAATAAGATATAGCATCAACCCTAACACAGAGGGCTTTCTGCCATGACCAGCCATTCAAGTTATATGCAATTTGGATCAACAAAGTGGTAACTTCGATACCCCCCGATATCCCGTGACAATGTGCTTCGCTGTAAACAATTCCTTCACTCTCCTGAATGTCCACCTTTGCCGTCATAGCGTGCCGTGCAACCTCTGGTATAGTTACTAATGATAAATTTTTAGTTTCAAGCAACATCCCATTATCAAACGGGGCTAGAGTTTCATATCAGCAAGGTATTCATCGGGATTCACCTGGCCCTTGGTGTAATCATCGTGCCACCCCTCAGGAACGGGCATATCTTCATATAACTGCACCCTCTCTGCCTCAAGCAGCCGCCTAGGTCTGCCCATGAAGTCCGCGGCGCAAAACACTTTCTTACCCACTGCTGCAGACAACTCATCCAGCCAGATCGCCCCTTTCCTATTGCGCATCAAGTGATGGTCTAAGATAACAATGCCGACGCTTTGCGCCAAGCGTAGAGCATTATTCCAGGCACGGCTGCGCTCGGCCTTGCTGAGCCGATCGAGATAGAGGGGCGGCCCTGCAGCGAGTACGATGTCCGGCTGCCAGTCGATCACCTTGCCTACAGTCGTATCATCAAGTAGTTGGATGTCGGAGGCGTGCACAAAAACCTGGTTATCCATCTCGACCCGCGTCATCATCAAGGTGCCCATCTTACTGTCAGGCGCGCCATGGGGCACGGCTTGGGAAAATGACAAAGGCCCCTCTGAACGCCCTTCCGCAACTATCATGTTTACACCCAACAGTTCCGCTAGATCACAGAAGCGTTTGCTCATATTGGAAGATAGGTCGTTATCGGATTTACTCCAACAACGCAGTTTACAAAAGCAGGATGGCAGCGCTTGGACGGATAACTGATAGGGATTCGCGTCAACCAAAGGTACGTGATCACCGTGGTAATGACTAAACACCACATCGGTAGCGTTATCAAGTGCCTGTAAAATCTTTTTTCGTATCCTCCGCCCTACGGCTACCTGCAACGGATGGGGCAATAAACCATAACGCAGGTAGCCCAACGATACGCCCGGATCGATCACTATGCGTCGATGCGGCAGTGTCACCTGACAACAAAGACTGCGTACTCCTATGGATTCCGCACCGATGATCTCAAGACTCATGACCTATGTTTCCGTTATGAAGGTTACTTGAATGTCCATTCAGCGGCTCGACCAGTGAATTGAATAAAACCAACCGCCATCTACGCCATCTATACTAGATGTATAGTCTAAAAGAGCAGATCTTATAAGAGACCGTTCACATATCCCACAGCAATACCCAGACGGAGGGGAAACAACCATGGTACTATAAAGAAGACAGCGTTTACGGTTATTCTGGCCTTAAGGTCACCATATGGGACCTTGGCACCATCCCATGCCACCCTATGGTTCACCGCCTGGCTGGGGCTGGGGGCGACTCACCCCTGAAGAAGAGAAGGAATATCTTGATGAATACATTGAGATGCTGAAAGAGGAACTCGCTGCCGCCGAAGAATACCGGAAAGAATTGGAAGGATCCGCGGAATAATCACTAGCAGAAAATGGAATAAATCAATTAATTTTGTTCTCGCTTAGAATACAGGATTAATTACAAGGTATTCAACTATTTCGGTAGTGATTTTCCATTAGAAAATAACTCATTTTACTCAGCTTGGCTGAGTTGTTGAACGAAGCCGCTATCGCGGAGAAAAAAGCAGCCTCGTCCTGATAAATTAAGTGTAACCCCTCCCCGTCTATTCTCATAAACAGGGTAAATTGTAATCTCAACAAAACAAAATGAGGTTACAGGCACAGACAGCACCAACTAACGCGAAATTCAATCACTATTACGACTTACATTCTTTCTCAGGAACAAATGAAATACTTCACCCATAACATAGATCAACAAAAAACTACTGTTTACCAAACGCCAAAAGAGATTTACGCTAAGGAAGCTCGGAAC
>Ga0209344_10001328_pt1 | contig 32935 bp, 34 predicted proteins | sample Cruoilmetagenom6_FD_187293 | JGI IMG/M metagenome (GOLD analysis project Ga0209344, IMG submission 187293) | Oil polluted marine microbial communities from Coal Oil Point, Santa Barbara, California, USA - Santa Barbara Oil Seep Sample 6 (SPAdes)... | ecosystem: Environmental > Aquatic > Marine...
GGCCTTGATCGGCATACGCGAACCAGTGCCGTAGGCGCCGCCGGTCCAGCCGGTGTTGACCAGCCAGCAGGTTGCGCCGTGCTTGGCGATCTTGGCGCGCAGCAGGTTGCCGTAGACCTCGGGGCGGCGCGGCATGAAGGGCGCACCGAAGCAGGTCGAGAATGTCGGCTCCGGCTCGGTCACGCCGCGCTCGGTGCCGGCTACCTTGGAGGTGAAGCCAGACAGGAAGTGATACATCGCCTGTGCCGGGGTCAGCCGCGCGATGGGGGGCAATACGCCGAAAGCATCGCAGGTCAGCATGATGATGTTCTTGGGGTGCCCGCCGATGGCCGTGCTGGATGCGTTCGAGATGTATTCCAGCGGATAGGCGCAGCGCGTGTTGGCTGTCAGGCTGTCATCCTCGAAATCGAGTTCCCTCGTTTCCTCGTCGAACACCATGTTCTCGATCACCGTGCTGAACTTGCTGGTGGTCGCATAAATCTCGGGTTCGGCCTCGGGGTTGAGGTTGATCGTCTTGGCATAGCAGCCACCCTCGAAGTTGAAGGTTCCACGATCTGACCAGCCATGTTCGTCGTCGCCGATCAACGTGCGGTCAGGGTCTGCCGACAGGGTCGTCTTGCCGGTGCCCGACAGGCCAAAGAAGATCGCGGTATCGACCGGGTTGCCCTTGGCGTGGTTGGCCGAGCAGTGCATCGGCATGATGCCTTTTTCGGGCAACAGGTAGTTGAGCAGCGAAAAGACCGATTTCTTGTTCTCGCCCGCGTATTCCGTGCCGCCGATCAGGATGATCTTGCGCTCGAAATTCATCGCAATCACCGTATCAGAGCGGCAATCGTGCTTTTTCGGGTCCGCTTTGAAGCTGGGGCAGTTGATGACGGTATAGTCGGCGATGAAATGCTCTAGCGTGTCGCGATCAGGACGGCGCAGCAAGTGACGGCTGAAAAGGCCGTGCCAGGCCAGTTCGGTCACCATGCGAACCTTGATCGAATGTGCGGGATCGGCACCACCGACCAGATCCTGCACGTAAAGGCGACCGCCTTGCATGTGCGCGATCATGTCGTTGAAAAGTGCATCGAACCCTTCAGTAGACATCGGGGCATTGTTGTCCCACCAGATGGTGTCCTTGACGCCATCGGTCACGACAACATGCTTGTCCTTGGGAGAGCGTCCGGTGAACTTACCAGTCGAAACTAGGAAGGCGCCGCCACGGCCCAGCGTGCCTTCGCCGTTTTTCAGCGCGGCTTCTACCAGCGCCGCTTCGATCAGGTTGTAGTGTACTTCAGCAAGTCCGCTGATGCCCTGATCCTCAAGTCGAAAGCTCGGATTTACCCGTCCCATAGTCATCCCGTATGTCTCCAATTTGGGTCATCGCCGAGTTCGGCGGCTATCGGGGGTACAGGTTGGCCCGTCGTAATGTACGGTGTTCTGCACCCGGTTGGCCGCGTCTTAACATGACGTTTCTGCAAATGAACAGGCCGCTTTTACGCAGTTAGCGCAACCAAGATGACGTTAGCGCAACCAGTGCGCCGCATCGGCGGAGCGACGCCGGATTGTGGCAAATGCGACCTATTCGGGCGCGGCATTTTAGCCATCCTTCACGATTTTATGGCCCAAATGTGGAGGGAATGTGGCCTGATTCGCAGTTTTGGATTGATTGTAAAGAAGAAACCGGCCCATATAGTGAAAAAAACAACAATAACCCGAGCAGTACAAGGACAGCACCAATGTCGAAGATCGCCCTTGTGGACGATGACAGGAATATTCTGACATCGGTTTCCATGACCCTTGAAGCCGAAGGTTTCGAGGTTGAAACCTACAATGATGGCCAGCAGGCCTTTGACGCATTTAGCAAGAAACTCCCCGATATGGCGGTTCTTGATATCAAGATGCCGCGGATGGACGGGATGGACCTGTTGCAGCGCCTGCGGCAGAAATCCTCGATGCCGGTGATCTTTCTCACCTCCAAGGATGACGAGATCGACGAAGTTCTCGGTCTGCGCATGGGCGCGGACGATTACGTGAAAAAGCCGTTCTCGCAACGGCTTCTGGTCGAGCGCATTCGCGCATTGCTGCGCCGTAAGGATGCGATCGACGGCACCCTGCCTGCCAGCGAAGCCGAAGAGGGCAAGGTCATCGAACGCGGCGAATTGCGGATGGACCCGCTGCGCCACGCGGTCAGCTGGAAAAACCAGGACGTGTCGCTTACCGTGACCGAATTCCTTTTGCTTCAGGCCCTCGCGCAGCGCCCTGGTTTCGTAAAATCCCGCGATCAGCTGATGGACGTGGCCTATGACGATCAGGTTTACGTGGATGACCGTACCATCGACAGCCACATCAAGCGCCTGCGCAAGAAGCTGCGCTCGGTCGATAGCGAATTCTCGGCAATTGAGACACTCTACGGTATAGGCTACAGATATAACGAAGAATAACCGTGGCTCTGGTCGAGGGGATCAACGTGCGTGACACGGCACACCGACCTGCCAAAGGCCGGGATGGAGATGTGGTTCTGGGCGAAGATTTTGTCGCCCCGGACAGCGTAGAGGAAGAAGTGCGCGCGCGGCGCGCGCGGCGCGGGATGACCTCGCTCCGCTCTTCGCCCCTGACGCGCAAGATCATCACCTTCAACCTGATCGCGCTCAATATCTTGGTCGCGGGCATTCTCTACCTCAATTCCTCGCGCGACGGGCTGGCGCAGCAACGCGCCAACGGCCTGAGGGGCGAGGCCGAACTGGTGGCCGACGTGTTCGAGGCGCAATTGCCCTCATCCGCGCCGGTGAATCTGGTGACCGGCGACGGCATCGACGTACAAGAGACGCTGGCAGGGCTCGATATCCTCAAGGGCGCCGAAGTGTTCGTGTTCGACGCAGGTGGCAATCTGGCCGGGCATGTGGTGGGCAAGCAGGCGCGCACCGACGACCGCGCGGTCGAGCACCCCACGCTTATCACCGATGCGCTGAGCAAGGTCTGGGGCTGGGTGTCCGCTCCGTTCATCTCGCGCAATCCCCCACCGAGGCAGAGCCTCGAGAACACCGTGCGCGCCCAGGTGCCGCTGGTTCTGACTGCCGGAACGCAGGTTTCATCGGGCGAGGTTGCCGGGGGAACGGTCTTTTCCGTTGCCACGCCGATCGAACATGACGGGCGGGCCATCGGCATGGTTGCTCTGGTCAGCCCGACGGGCGAAATTGACAAGCTGGTGATGGCCGAGCGCGAGCGCGTGTTGCAGATGTTTATCATCGCGACGCTGGTCTCCATCGGCCTCAGCCTGATCCTGGCATCGACCATTGCACATCCGTTGGCCGATCTGGCCGCTGCTGCCGAGATCGGCGGCGCGCGCAATCGCGGCAAACACGGGCAGGGGCGTATTCGCATTCCCGACCTGACCGCGCGCCCCGATGAGATCGGTCGTCTCAGCGGCGCATTGCGCGGCATGGTCGGGGCGCTCTACAACCGGATCGACAGCAACGAACAATTTGCCGCCGACGTGGCGCACGAGATCAAGAACCCGCTCGCCTCGCTACGCTCTGCCGTGGGCACCATGCGCGTCGCCAAGCGCGAGGATCAGCGCGAGAAACTGCTGGATGTGATCGAACATGACGTGCGCCGTCTCGATCGACTGGTCAGCGACATATCGAACGCCTCGCGCCTTGACAGTGAGTTGGTCAAGGAAGAGGAGGAAGCGTTCGATCTGCTGACCATGCTGCGCAACCTTGGCCAATATCTGGGCGAAGAGGCACGGGGTAAGGGCATCGATTTCATCACCGATTTCCCCAAGGAAGCGATCGTGATCAGCGGATTGGAAGCGCGGCTGGCACAGGTGTTCGTCAACCTGATCTCGAACGCGACCAGTTTTTGCGAGGATGGCGATGCGATCCGCATCTGGGCGCGGCGACGCGAGAACCGGGTGTTGGTCGTGGTCGAGGATACCGGGCCGGGCATTCCCGATCAGGCGCTGACCAAGATTTTCCAGCGGTTCTATTCGCATCGCGATGCCAAGGATTTCGGCAATAATTCAGGGCTGGGCCTGGCGATCTCCAAGCAGATCGTCGAGGCGCATGGCGGCGTGATCTGGGCCGAAAACATTCGCCCGACCGACGCGGATATCACCTCGGACCCGCTCGGCGCGCGGTTCGTCGTCGGCCTGCCTGTCTGACAAACGATATGGGCGCGCCCAAACGCACCATCCCCCCGAATGCCATCACCGTGCACGCAAGCTGCATCTCGCTGGAGGGGCGGGCGCTGTTGATCCGGGGCCGGAGCGGGAGCGGCAAGTCGTCACTTGCGCTGCAAATGATCGGGCTTGGCGCCCGATTGGTCGCGGATGACCGGACCTGCCTGTGGCGGGCAGGGGCGAGGCTGATGGCCGCCGGACCAGAGGCGATCCTGGGCCAGATTGAGGCGCGCGGCGTCGGTATTCTGAAGGCGCCCGTCGCCCCGCCATGCGCGGTGGCGCTGATCGTCGACATGGATCACGATGAGACCGAACGCCTGCCACAGTTTCATACCGATCACATTTGCGGGATTTCGCTTCCTGTTGTGCGAAAAATCGATGCGGCCCATTTTCCCGCCGCGCTCAAGCTATACCTTATAGAGGGACGTTCGGCGTAACCTGTTGATGCATGTTTCGCCGGGCGTGATATGAGTGTCGTTTAAGCGTCACCTATTGCTTTGATGGAGCATCTCAAATGTCGCAAACGCAGAGCGCGCCATCCCTTGTATTAGTCACCGGCCCGTCCGGCGCGGGCCGCACCACGGCGATTCGCGCGTTGGAGGATATGGGCTATGAGGCGATCGACAACCTGCCGTTGTCGCTGTTGCCGCGCCTGATGGGCGATCCGATCCCGACACGGCCGCTGGCGCTGGGTGTGGACGCGCGCAACCGCGATTTTTCCACCCACGCCCTGATCGAGGCGATCGACCAGTTGGACCGGATCGCGGACAGAAAGATGCAACTGCTCTATATTGATTGCAGTGCCGAAGTCCTGCTGCGCCGCTTTTCCGAGACGCGCCGACGCCATCCGCTGGCCCCTGACGAAAGCGCGCGGGCCGGGATCGAGCGCGAATTCGATCTGCTTGGCCCGATCCGGGCACGGGCCGACCTGCTGATCGATACCTCCGAACTCAGCCCGCATGAATTGCGCGCGGCGTTGACCGATTGGTTCGGCCCCACCACCGGGCGCGCCCTCGCGGTTTCGGTGCATTCGTTTTCTTACAAGCGTGGCCTGCCGCGCAGTGCCGACCTCGTGCTGGATTGCCGGTTCCTGCGCAATCCCTACTGGCAGCCGTCGCTGCGCGCGCTTGACGGGCGCGACCCCGAGGTGGCCGCCTATGTGGCCGGTGATCCGCTCTGCGAGCCGTTCAAGGCAAAATTGCTCGACCTGGTGCAATTGTTGCTGCCCGCTTACGAGGCCGAGGGCAAATCCTACCTCTCGATCGCGCTTGGATGCACCGGCGGTCAGCACCGGTCGGTTGCAATCGCAGAATCTTTGACTGCGGCCCTTGCAGAGGCGGGCTGGCAGGTGTCAACTAGGCATCGGGAATTGGAACGTCGCGCCGCCGGAACTTCGGACAATCCGAAAGATACCGGCGGACGGTAAAGGGGTGTAAGCCTTGATCGGGATCGTCATCGTGGCGCACGGCGGCCTCGCGCGTGAGTATATGGCTGCAATAGAGCATGTTGTCGGCCCGCAGCCCGGAATGCGCGCGATCACCATCGAAGCCGACCATGATCGCGGTGCCAAGCAAGCTGAAATATGCGCCGCCGCAGAAGATGTGGACACTGGGACCGGGGTCGTGGTCGTCACCGACATGTTCGGTGGATCGCCATCGAACCTGTCGCTCAAGGCCTGCCAGCCAAAGGGCCGCCGGATTGTTTACGGGGCAAACTTGCCATTACTGATAAAATTGGCGAAAAGTCGGGATAAGCCATTGCCCGAAGCCGTACGCCAGGCGCTCAATGCCGGGCGCAAATATTTAGACAGCCAGAACATATCGGTGAAATAACCATGTCCGACGCAATCAGACGTCCGCTGGAAATCGTGAACGTGAAAGGCCTGCACGCCCGTGCGGCCGCCAAATTCGTGGAAGTGGTCGAAGGTTTCGATGCCACTGCTGAAGTTTTCCACGATGGTCAATCGGCCAGTGGTGACAGCATTATGGGGCTTTTGATGTTGGCAGCCGCCAATGGAACCACTATTGAACTTGAAACGCGCGGCCCCGATGCCGGGGCGCTGGTGGATGCCATCACGACGCTGGTCGCGAGTCGCTTCGGAGAAGATATGTAAGCGCTGACTGGCGCCGGACGAGGTGGGACTGTCCTAGTGGAGAAGCAAAGTGATGATCGGAAGGGCGAGGTGCCTGCCGGGACGGTGAAATTTACCAAGTATGACCGTCGCAGCCTGACCTATGCCAATTCCTTTGATAAACCTCTGACGGCCTTTGCGATCCGCGCGATCGAGCTGTTCACCGGCAAGCTGACGATCCTGCGGATGATCCGCACTTTCGAGAAACGCGGCGCGCCCACCGGCCAGCCGTTCTGGCGCGCTGCGTTGGGCACCATGGGCATTGACCTGCTCACCCCGGACAGCGAGCTGCTGAACATCCCGCTTGAGGGGCCGGTGGTGGCGGTTGCCAACCATCCGCATGGGCTGGTGGACGGCATGATCCTGGCCGATCTGATTGGCCGGCGCCGTACCGATTACAAGATCCTGACGCGCGCCCTGCTGACAGGCATTGACGAGGTCGCGGCCAGCTACATGATTTCGGTCCCGTTCCCGCACGAGCCGGACGCGCAGCGCAAATCAGTCGAAATGCGCGCCAAGGCAATGGCCCACCTGAAGGAAGGCGGGCTGATCAGTGTCTTTCCCTCGGGTGTCGTGGCCAATTCGGACACGTTTCTCGGCCCCGCGATCGAGCGGGAATGGAACGTCTTTACCGCGCAGATGATTCGCCGGTCAGGCGCCACGGTGGTGCCGATCTATTTTCCCGGTTGCAACAGCCGCTGGTACCAGATTGCCAATCGCATATCGGCGACGCTGCGGCAGGGATTGCTCTTGCACGAGGTGGTGCACAGCTGTAACCGCCCGCAGAAGCCGGTCGTCGGTGCGCCGATCAGCGCCGAGCGCATGAAGATGCTCGATAACGATCCGCGCGGTTTCATGACCTGGCTGCGCGAACACACTCTATCGCTGGGCAAGAACAACCCAACCTCAACAAAGGAAAAATAATATGACCATGATTACCCGCAGCCACACCAACCAACGCATGAGCCAGATCGTCAAGCATGGCGATGTCGTCTATCTGGCGGGGCAGGTGGGCAATGCCGGTGACAGCGTCGCCGATCAGACCCGCACCTGCCTGGCGAATGTGGAAGCTCTGCTGGCCGAGGCCGGAAGTGACAAGACCCGCATCCTGCAGGCCACCATCTGGATGGCCGACATGGCTGATTTCGCCGAGATGAACGAAGTTTGGGATGCCTGGGTGCCCGAGGGCAACGCTCCGACCCGCGCCTGCGGCGAAGCCAAGCTGGCCACGCCGGAATATCTGGTCGAAGTGATCATCGTCGCGGCCTGTGACGGTTCGCAAGCGGGCGGCCGCTAAGCGACATAACGACCAATGGCCGGGGTTCCGCCCCGGCCTGCCTCCTCCGTTTTTCGAAAGGCACGCGCAAATGTCTGGTCACGGCAGCCCCATCCCCATGTCTTCCGCGAAATGCGGCCCGCTTACGGGCACTGCGGAGGTGCCGGGCGACAAATCCATCTCGCACCGGTCGCTGATCCTGGGGGCGATGGCATTGGGTGAGACCCGCATCACGGGTCTGCTCGAGGGCGAGGACGTGCTGGACACGGCCCGCGCCATGCGCGCCTTCGGTGCCGAGGTCATCGATCATGGCGGCGGCACATGGTCGGTGCATGGCGTCGGCACGGGGGGATTTGCCGAACCCGATCACGTTATCGACTGTGGCAATTCGGGCACCGGTGTGCGGCTGATCATGGGCGCCATGGCGACCTCGCCGATCACCGTGACGTTTACCGGCGACGCCTCGCTTAACGGGCGCCCGATGGCGCGGGTCACTGGCCCGCTGGCGCTGTTTGGCGCACGCAGCGTGGGGCGTGAGGGCGGGCGGTTGCCAATGACCATCGTTGGCGCGGCGGACCCGGTGCCGGTGCGCTACGAGGTGCCGGTACCGTCAGCTCAGGTCAAATCCGCGGTGCTTCTGGCGGGGCTGAACGCGCCCGGACAGACAGTGGTGATCGAACGCGAAGCAACCCGCGACCACAGCGAGCGTATGCTGGCGGGCTTTGGCGCGCAGATTAGCACCGAAGAAACAGAAGCCGGCCGGGTGATCACCCTCACCGGCCAGCCAGAGTTGCAGCCGCAGACCATTGCCGTGCCGCGCGACCCGTCATCGGCGGCCTTTCCCGTCTGTGCCGCGCTGATCGTCGAAGGCTCTGACGTGCTGGTGCCTGGCATCGGCCTCAATCCAACGCGCGCGGGCCTCTTCACGACGCTGCGCGAGATGGGCGCGGACCTCAGCTATGAGAACGAGCGCCTTGAAGGCGGCGAGCCGGTGGCCGATCTGCGCGCGCGTTTCTCGCCGGATCTCAAGGGGATCGAAGTTGACCCGGCCCGTGCCGCCAGCATGATCGACGAATACCCGGTTCTGTCGGTTGTTGCCGCCTTTGCCGACGGCCCGACCGTCATGCGCGGGGTCAAGGAACTGCGCGTCAAGGAAAGCGACCGGATCGACGCTATGGCGGTCGGCCTGCGCGCCAATGGCGTTGAGGTGGAAGAAGGCGAGGATTGGTGGATCGTGCACGGGCGCGGCCACGGCAATGTCCCCGGCGGCGCCACCTGTGCCAGCCATCTGGACCACCGCATCGCCATGGCGTTCATGGTGCTGGGCATGGCAACGCAGGCCCCGGTCAGCGTCGATGACGGCAGCCCGATCGCCACATCATTCCCGATTTTCGAACCGCTGATGGCCGGTCTGGGCGCAAGGATCAGCCGGACCGAACAAGCGTAGACATCGCAGCGGCGCTGCTGGGGTTCAGCACGCGATCCAACGCTTGGTCTGCCACGATACCCAGCCGATAGTGCCGTCAGGCACCCGGACGAGGTGCCACGCCCGTTCCTTTGGGCCCAGCATCTCGATGCGCGTGCCCGATGGTAGTTTGTAGAGCCGCGTGCCGCTTTTGGAACTCGGCTCGGTCCGGAGCGCCAGCCAGGCGTCAGGCGGGCGCACATCGTAGACAACGCAGATTGGGTTCGCGGGCTTGGCCGGCACCTGCGTCGTCTGGCCACTCTGGTTCGATTGACCCGTCTGGTTTGACTGACCGCTCTGGTTCGATTGGCCCTCTTGGTTCGTCGTGGCGTTGTCTTCGGGCGTGCCGATATTGATCCTGTTGGGAAGTGGCATCTGGGCTGTCACCTGATCCTCGCACAGGCCAAGGCCGGGATAACAATCATCCCCGGTCTGGGCGGTCGCTGCGGACATGAAAAGGATGGCGAACAAGGCGATTGAATATCTCATGGCTCTCACATTCTAGAAATCTGGGAAAACGCTGGTCACAAAGGCTTCACCCTCGGTCAGCGCGGCGGAAATGTCGCTATCTGGGTTCGTGGTGTAAAATCGAAAGCCCGCGCGCAAAGCGACGTGGCGTTCTTGGGGCGTGCCGTGGTGGCCGACATTGGTGAAATTGTTGTCGCCCAGTTCGAAAATCTTGCGCGCGAGGGTTTCAAGATCCTCGGGCTTGTGGCCGAACTTGGTCCCCATGTAATAGCCGGCGATGAAATCAGCGTGCAGCTCCAGGAACTTCACCGTCGAATGCGCCTTGGACAGGCGGCGATAGAGGGCGGGGTCGGAAAACTGGATGATATGCGCGAATTCATGCGCGATGACGCCCGCCACGATCGAGCCGCCGTAATAGGCCGAATTCAGATGTTCGGTCAAAAGGTCCAGCTGGTAGAGCACGGTGCCATCCGTCCCCGGCGTCTGGGGGAAAACCTCTGGCGTGGCCATCGCGTTCTGTATCCCGCCCGAATAGACGAAAAATGCCGGGCGCAGCCGGAAGAGCCGTGACTGCGCCTGAAGCTCTTGCACCAGCGCTTGGTCGATGGAAGGCGTCCCCGTGCCGCTGAGGATATTCAGCGATTGCAGGTCAAACCCCGCATCCGTACCACAGAGCACAACCGAATGGTCATGCCCATCCGCATGGACGCTGCAGGTCATCGTCAGAATGCTGGCAAGAGACAATGCAAGGGCAGAGCCGACACGCCGCATGGATACGGGCAGTTCAAGAAGCATGTTCGTCACCGGAAAGGGATCTGGGACAGGACCCATCTTATGTGGAGGCATGTTGAGTTGGCAAGCTGCATGCGGGGCGGCCCGCTACGGGGTAGGCAGGGCGCAGGGTGTGATCTGGGAAAACTGGGCCCTCTGTCTTCGCGAAACTTCTCATCCCCGGACATGAAAAGGGCCGCCAATCCTTGTTGGATGGGCGGCCCCGGTGGTTTCAGGCGTTTGCTGCTTAGTTCAGCGCCTTGTCCGTGATGGCATGGGTCCACGCCGCATCACCCGGATGCGCGGTGATCACCGGATCGGACCCGCCCGACAGCAGCGACTGGATCGTGCGCTCGAAATCGGCGGGGTCGAGCGCGCCATTGCTGCCTGCGGTCAGCTTGGCAATCTCGCTCATCATGCGGATCTGATGCTCTTCGGTCTGTGCGCCCGAGGCGTCATTGTCCAGAACGATCATCGCCGCGTCTTCGGGGTGCTCCTCGGCCCATTTCCAGCCCTTCATCGAGGCGCGGACAAACCGAACCATACGATCGACGAACTCGGGATCTTCGAGGTTTTTGGCCAGCACATACATGCCATCCTCAAGCGTCGCGACGCCCTGATCCTCGTATTTGAACACCACCAGCTCCTCCGGTGTAAGGCCGGCATCGATGATCTGCCCGTATTCATTATACGTCATGGTCGAGACACAGGCCGCCTGACCCTGCAACAGAGGATCGACGTTGAACCCCTGCTTGAGCACGGTCACACCACCAGCCGAGCCGTCGGTGGCCAGGCCCAGTTTGCTCATCCAGCTCAGAAATGGGTATTCGTTGCCGCCGAACCAGACGCCCAGCGTCTTGTCCGCGAAATCTGCCGGGCTTTCGATACCTGCATCCTTGCGACAGGTCAGCATCATCCCCGAGGACTTGAAGGGCTGCGCGATATTGACCAGTTCCAGCCCCTTTTCGCGGCTGGCCATGGCCGACGGCATCCAGTCGATGACGACATCGGCGCCGCCCCCTGCAATCACCTGCGCGGGCGCGATGTCCGGCCCACCGGGCTTGATCGTGACGTTGAGGTCTTCCTCGTCATAAAAGCCCTTGTCCTGGGCAACATAGTAGCCCGCGAACTGCGATTGTGTGACCCATTTCAGTTGCAGCGTGACGTCATCGGCGGCCTGCGCGGCGGCAGCCCCCCAGATGCCGAGCGCGGCGATCCCGAACGTGGCTGTGAGTTTGTTCATCTTTTTTCTCCCTATTGTAACTGTCGTAATCGTTGAAAAGAGGCGGTCAGCGACCCCGTTGTGACGGATGCCAGAATGTCACTGCTTTCTCGATCAAAGCAACCCCGCCGTAGAACGCGCTGCCCGCCAGTGCGGCGACGACGATCTCGGCCCAGACCAGATCGATTGCCAACTGCCCGACCGAGATCGAGATGCGAAAGCCCATGCCCAGTGTCGGCGAGCCGAAAAACTCGGCGATGATCGCGCCGATAAGCGCCAGCGTGGTGCCAATCTTCAGCCCATTGAAGATGAACGGCATCGCGGCGGGCAGGCGCAGTTTGAACAGGGTTTTCCAATAGCCGGCCGCGTAGGTGCGCATGAGATCGCGTTGCATCGAGTCGGTATCCTCCAACCCCTGCACGGTGTTCACCAGCATGGGAAAGAACACCATCACCACCACCACGGCAGCCTTGGATTCCCAGCCAAAGCCGAACCACATGACCATGATCGGCGCCATGCCGATGATCGGCAGGGCGGCGGCGAAATTGCCGACGGGCAACAGCCCGCGCTTGAGAAACGGAAACCGGTCCACGGCGATCGCCATCACGAATGCAGCGCAGCAGCCCATGATATAACCCGACAGCGCGCCCTTGATGACCGTTTGCACGAAATCCCGCCACAAGAGCCCGGTCGAGGCGATGAATGTCTGTGCGATCAGTGACGGCGCGGGTAGCAGAACCTTAGATAGACCGAGCCCGCGCACCGCACATTCCCAGACCACGATCAATGTCAGCCCGAAAATGATCGGCACCGCCACCTGCGACACACGCCAGGATGGACGGCGCGCCAACCACACATTCAGGCTCCAGCCTGCGATCCACGCTATCAGCCCTGACAACAACCAGCCCATCATGCCATCCCCATGCGGCGCAGAGTATAGCGTTGAACCATCCCGATGATACCCACCATCAGCGCGGCCAGCGCGGCGGCCATCAGCAGGGCGCTCCAGATCTGGATGGTCTGGCCATAGTAACTGCCTGCCAGCAGTCGCGCGCCCAGCCCGGCCACGGCCCCCGTCGGCAACTCGCCCACGATGGCCCCCACCAGACTGGCGGCAATCCCGATCTTGAGCGAAGTAAAGAGATACGGCATCGACGATGGCAGGCGCAGGTACCAAAAGGTCTGCGCCGCGCTGGCATTCCAGGTGCGCACCTGGTCAAGCTGCATCGCGCTGGGGCTGCGCAGCCCCTTGACCATGCCGACCACGACCGGGAAAAATGACAGATACATCGAGATCATCGCCTTGGGCAGCAACCCCGAGATGCCGACAGCATTGAGGACCACGATGATCATCGGTGCGATGGCAATGATCGGGATGGTCTGGCTGGCGATCACCCAGGGCATCACGCTCATGTCCATGGTGCGGTTATAGACGATCCCGATGGCCAGCAAGGTCCCCAGGATGGTGCCCAGCAAGAACCCCAAAGCCGTCGCGCTGAAAGTGACCCAGCTGTGATAGAACAAGGATCGCTTGGAAAAACCGCGCCCCTTGAGCACCATCGCGCCGGTGGTCTTCCAGATCTCTGCCCCGACCTGATGCGGCGCGGGCAGCTTCGGCTTTTTCTGGCTCCAGGTGTCGGCCACCAGCTCTGAAAAACTCAGCTCGACCCCGGCCCGCGTGGCCTTGTCCTTGGCCCAGGGCGCATTGAGCGCGATCGCCGCGCCATACCAAAGTGCAAAGATCGTGGCCACGACCGTCAGGATAGGCAGAAGGTTGCGCATCACGCTGTCTCTAATTTCATCTTTCCGCAAATACCTGAATCGCTCGGCCTGAAGCAGGCGAAGTTCTCAGGTATTTTTAGAAAGATGAAAGGATTTTGGGTTGTACTGATTGCACGGTACAGGCTGAGGAGCCGATGACCGTGAAAGGTGAAAGTCCCCCGCCTGGTTGAAAGGGCAGGGGCAGGCGGGGCAGGGCGGTGATCAGTCATCTTCATGCCCCGCACGCAGCCCGTCGCGAACGCGGTGGGCGACTTCGATGAACTCCGGCGTGTCGCGGATATCGAGCGGGCGTGTCCGTGGCAACGGGCTGTCGATGACATCGGCGATACGGCCCGGGCGCGGCGACATGACCACGATCTTTGTGCTGAGGTAAACCGCCTCGGGGATCGAGTGGGTGACAAAACAGATGGTCTTTTGCGTATTGGCCCAAAGCTGCAGAAGCTGCTCATTGAGGTGATCACGCACGATCTCGTCCAGCGCGCCGAAAGGTTCGTCCATCAGCAGGATATCGGCATCAAAGGCGAGCGCGCGGGCGATCGAGGCACGTTGCTGCATGCCGCCCGACAACTGCCAGGGGAATTTCTTCTCGAACCCGGCCAGTTCGACCAGTTCCAGCACGCGTTTCACGCGCTCGGCCTGCGCCGCCTTGTCATAGCCCATGATCTCCAACGGCAGGCGGACGTTGCCGCCGATGGTGCGCCACGGATAGAGACCGGCGGCCTGAAAGACGTAGCCATAGGCGCGCGCGCGGCGCGCTTCCTCGGGGCTGGTGCCGTTGACCGTGATTGTCCCGGCGGTGGGCTGCTCCAGATCGGCCATGACCCGCAGGAATGTCGTCTTGCCACAGCCTGACGGCCCGATGAAGCTGACGAATTCTCCCTTGTGCACATCAAGGCTCACGTCCTTGAGCGCGTGAACCGGACCGTCGTTGGTTTGAAAGGTCAGCGACAGATCCTTGGCGGAAATGACCTTTGGGCCACCCAGATGAAGAAGGTCTCCGGTGGCCTCCTGCAATGCGTTGACCATTAAATCCCCGCCGGAATGTTCAGTGGATCGCGCTGGATCATTTTCGGTGCGGTGAGCGCCTTCCATTTCGACAGCGCCTGATGCGCCGACGGAAAGGCCGGGCGCGGGATGAACTTGCCGCGGCCGGGTTGCGGCTGGCTGTTCTGGCCCCAGCCCCAGATGACTTCTCCGCGGCTGATCGTGTAGCGCGAATTGGCCGTCACTTCGAAGCCTTCGAACACGTTGTAATCAAGGATCGAGTGGTGATTGGAATGCGAGATCGTCTTGGATATCTTGGGGTCCCAGACGACGATATCGGCATCCGCACCTTCGACGATGGCCCCTTTCCGGGGATAGATATTCAGGATCTTGGCCACGTTGGTGGAGGTTACCGCGACGAATTCATTCGGCGTGAGCCGCCCGGTCTCCACCCCATGCGTCCACAGCACCGGCATACGTTCCTCCAGCCCGTTGGAGCCGTTGGGGATGATGCGGAAATCATCACGCCCGGCGCGTTTCTGCGCAGAGGAGAACGCCGCGTGATCGGTGGCGACCACTTGCAGTGATCCCGATTGCAGCCCGGCCCAAAGGCTGTCCTGATGTGACTTGTTGCGGAAGGGCGGCGACATGACGCGCTGCGCGGCATAGTCCCAGTCAGTGTTGAAATAGACGCTCTCGTCCAGTGTCAGGAACTGCGCCAGCGGCTCGCCATAGACGCGCATGCCCTTTTGCCGCGCGCGCCGGATCGCCTCATGCGCCTGCTCGCAACTGACATGCACGATATAGAGCGGCACGCCCGCTGCATCGGCGATGCAGATGGCGCGGTTGGCGGCCTCGCCCTCGAATTCGGGCGGGCGGCTGTAGGCATGGCCTTCGGGCCCGGTGATGCCCTCGTCAAAGTATTTCTGCTGCATGTCGGCGACCAGGTTGCCGTTCTCGGCATGCACCATCGGCAGCGCGCCCAGTTCGGCGCAGCGTTTGAACGAGGCGAACATCTCGTCATCCTCGATCATCAGCGCGCCTTTGTAGGCCATGAAATGCTTGAAGGAATTGACGCCCATCTCGACGGCATCCTTCATCTCGTTGAAGACATCCTCGTTCCAGCCGGTGATCGCCATGTGATAGCCGATGTCGCTGCAGATCTGCGGCGCGGATTTGCGGTGCCATTCGTTGATCGCGTTCTTGATGGAGCCATCAGCGCCCGGCAGGCAGAAATCCACCAGCATCGTGGTGCCACCGCAGGCCGCCGCCCATGTGCCGGTCTCGAAGGTCTCGGCGGCGGTGGTGCCCATGAAGGGCATTTCCAGATGGGTGTGCGGGTCGATCCCGCCGGGGATGACATAGGCGCCTTCGGCGTCGATATACTCGTCGCCTTTCAGGTCCTCACCGATCTGTTTGATCGTCTCTCCCTCGATCAGCACGTCGGCTTTCCACGTGCGATCTGCGGTGCAGACGGTGCCGTTCTTGATGACTTTGGTGGTCATGGCGACTCTCCCTTCATTGCTGTTCCCGGTTTTATCTTCTGGCCGGAAATTTCCCGGGGGTTTGGGGGGCTGGCCCCCATTAATCCACGATTTGCGCCGTCTCTACCACAGCATGCATCAGCACATCCGCGCCAGCGGTGGCCCATTCCTTCGATATCTCTTCGGCCTCATTGTGACTCAACCCGTCCACGCAGGGGCACATCACCATGGCCGTGGGGGCGACACGGTTGATCCAGCAGGCGTCGTGGCCCGCGCCCGAGATCAGGTCGCGGTGCGAATAGCCCAGCCGTTCGGCGGCGTTGCGGATGGCAGTGACGCAGCCCTCGTCGAAGGTCACGGGGTCGAAGCCGCCAGCGACTTCGAATTCGACGCCGAGCCCCATGTCATCGCAGATCTTTTGTGTCGCTTCCTTCATCTGGCTGACCATTTCGTTGATGGTGTCCAGATCGGGCGAGCGGAAATCGACGGTAAAGACTGCCTTGCCGGGGATCACGTTGCGCGAGTTGGGGTAGATATCGATATGGCCTGCAGCACCCACCGCGTGTGGCCCGTGTGCCAGCGCGATTTCCTCGACCTTTTCCAGAACCCGCGCCATGCCGAGGCCGGCGTTCTTGCGCATCGGCATCGGCGTCGATCCGGTATGGCTGTCCTTGCCGGTGATCGTAACCTGGGTCCAGCTCAGGCCCTGACCGTGGGTGACGACGCCGATATCCTTGCCTTCGGCCTCCAGGATCGGGCCCTGTTCAATGTGCAGCTCGAAAAACGCGTGCATCTTGCGGGCGCCTACCGGTTCGTCGCCTTTCCAGCCGATCCGCTCCAGCTCCGCGCCGAAACTCTTGCCCTCTGCATCCTCGCGGGCCTTGGCCCAGTCTTCGGTATGGACCCCGGCAAAGACGCCCGAGGCGAGCATGGCGGGGGCGAAACGCGTGCCCTCTTCGTTGGTCCAGTTGGTCACGACGATCGGATGGCGCGTCTTGATGTCCAGATCATTCAGCGTGCGGATCAACTCCAGCCCGGCCAGAACGCCCAGAACGCCATCATATTTGCCGCCCGTCGGTTGCGTGTCGAGGTGGCTGCCCACATAGACCGGCAGCGCGTCGGGGTCGGTGCCTTCGCGGCGTGCGAACATGGTGCCCATCGTATCGACACCCATCGTCAGGCCCGCATCATCGCACCATTTCTGGAACAGCGCGCGCCCTTCGGCGTCCGCATCGGTGAGGGTCTGGCGGTTGTTGCCACCTGCCACACCGGGACCGATCTTGGCCATTTCCATCAGGCTGTCCCACAGCCGATCGCCATTGATCCTAAGATTCTCACCGGGTGCGGGCATGCCCCTACCTCCTTGCTGTCTTCGTCGCGTTATCGCCAAATTGGCCGTATGCTTTTTTACCAATTGGTAAAGATACGATTGCGGAGCAGCCCCAGAGTGTCAAGAATAGTCTTGGGGAACAGCAGGCTTCTGGCTAGGTTGAACCTTGCGGCCCATATTTTGGTCGTTTCCGGGGCCCGTAGCCCGCGCAAGAGCCGGGGAGGCGCAGATCATGCAGCATATTCCGGGCGATGCAGCGCCCACAGAGGATATCACGATGAGCCGCATTCAACTGCGCAATCGTGGGCGGATTCTGGATGCCGCGCTGGAAGTCTTCTCGAAACATGGGTTTCGCGGGGCCACACTTGATCAGATCGCGGACGAAGCGGGATTGAGCAAGCCCAATATCCTCTACTACTTTGAGGGCAAGGAAGATATCCACGTCACGCTGCTGGACCAGTTGATGGATCGCTGGCTGGCGCCGCTGCGGGAGGTCGACCCCGAGGGCGATCCGCTGGAAGAGTTGATGCGCTATGTGCATCGCAAGCTGGAGATGAGCCAGGAGTTCCCGCGCGAAAGCCGCTTGTTCGCCAATGAGATATTGCAAGGCGCGCCGCGTATCGGTCCGCACCTGAAGCGCGATCTGCATCCACTGGTCGAACGGACTGCGGCACTGATCCAGCGTTGGATCGATGCCGGTGCGCTGGCACCGGTGGACCCGCGTCACCTGATCTTTTCGATCTGGGCCACCACCCAGCATTACGCGGATTTCGAGGCGCAGGTGGGGGTGCTGATGGACAGCACGGAGGTGCATTCAGGCGCGCGCGCGCATCTCGATGCGTTGTTCCGAAGGATGCTGACGCCTTAACCCCGTGCTAAACACGATCGGTGCGGGCGGCCTGGATGCAGAATATGACCCGTATCACGGATGCCGATTTTTGGCTCGACCAGATGTTCGCAGCGCGCGCTGCGCAATCGGGTGGCGTGCTGCGCAGATCGCGCGCATGGATTGAACGGGAAGTCGGCTATGGCCGGGTTGAGCTGGAAGTGCGACGGCGCGGCTTTCACATGATCGAAGCCGCAGATCGGCTCATCGTGATCTGTCACAATGAACTGATCCGCATTCTATTCTAAGAAAATTCGTGAATTTTCTTTGCTCAAGATTTTTCGCGAAAAGTCTCAGGTGCTACTCGGCGGCGCAACTGCCGGGGTTGTTCGGGTGCGTGGTCCAGTTGGCATAGTCTTTCTCCACCACTTTCCCGGTGCGCGGATCGGTGGTGCCGGGGGCCATCTGCTGCATCGTGATGCACCCTTCAACGGGGCAGACATTGACGCAGAGGTTGCAGGCCACGCATTCTTCGTCGATCACTTCGAAAACACGGTTTTCCGACATAGAGATCGCTTGGTGTGAGGTGTCCTCGCAGGCCGCATAGCACCGCCCGCAATTGATGCATGCATCCTGGTCGATCACTGCCTTGGCAATGTAATTGAGATTCAGATCCTGCCAGTTGACCACGTTGGGCACCGCGCGCCCCACGATCTCGGACGTGCTTTGCATGCCTTTCTCATCCATCCACTGGCTGAGGCCCGAAATCATCTCTTGCACGATCTTGAACCCGTAGGTCATCGCAGCGGTGCAGACCTGTACGTTGCCCGCCCCCAGCGTCATGAATTCCGCCGCATCGCGCCAGGTAGTGACCCCGCCGATGCCGCTGATCGGCAAGCCGCGTGTTGCCGGATCGCGGGCAATCTCGGCCACCATGTTCAGCGCGATGGGTTTGACCGCCGGGCCGCAATAGCCGCCATGCGCGCCCTGACCGTCAATCGTCGGTTCGGGCGAGAACAGATCAAGATCCACGGAGGTGATCGAGTTGATCGTGTTGATCAGCGAAACCGCATCGGCACCGCCTTCCTTGGCGGCCTGCGCCGGCTTGCGGATATCGGTGATGTTGGGTGTCAGCTTGACGATCACGGGCAGGTCGCTGTGTTTCTTGCACCAATGCGCGACCTGGCCGACATATTCGGGCACCTGGCCCACGGCGCTGCCCATGCCGCGTTCGCTCATCCCGTGCGGGCAGCCGAAGTTCAACTCAACCCCGTCGCAGCCGGTATCCTCGACCCGGTGCAGGATCTCTTTCCAAGCATCTTCGTTCACCGGCACCATGAGCGACGCGATGATCGCGCGGTCGGGATAGTCGCGTTTGACGCGCTTCATTTCTTCCAGGTTCACTTCCAGCGGCCGGTCGGTGATCAGCTCGATATTGTTGAGCCCCAGCAGCCGCCGGTCCGCGCCCCAGATCGCGCCGTAGCGCGGCCCGTTCACGTTGACGACCGGCGGGCCGGCCTCGCCAAGCGTTTTCCACACCACGCCGCCCCAGCCCGCTTCGAACGCCCGGCGCACGTTGTATTCCTTGTCCGTTGGCGGCGCGGAAGCCAGCCAGAACGGGTTTGGAGATTTGATTCCGATGAAGGTACTGGTCAGATCGGCCATTGTCTTGCTCCCTTGCGTACTGCGTAGGGCGGGCTTCAGCCCGCCGCTCCCGTCAGGCTGGCATGAATATCCATTGCCGCGTCGCGCCCCTCGGCAACGGCCGTGACTGTCAGGTCCTCGCCGCCCGTGGCGCAATCGCCGCCTGCCCAGACGCCCGCCACGCTGGTGCGGCCCGCCTCGTTCACGGCGATCTTGCCGCCCTCAAGGGCCGGCAGGTCGGTGCCCTGCAATGTTTGACCGATGGCCTTGAACACCTGATCGGCCGCCAGGCGGAAGGTCTGGCCAGTGGGGGACAGGTCGTCATCGGTGTATTCGAACTCGATCTCGCGCACCGCGCCATTGCCGATCACCGCGCGCGGGCTGGCATTGGTGATGATCCGCACACCCTTGGAGGCGGCCAGGTCCTGCTCGAACGCGCTGGCGTTCATCCGTTCGCGGCCCCGCCGGTAAACCAGACTGACATTGAGCGCGCCCAGAAGCTTGGCCTGCACGGCGGCATCCACCGCGGTCATGCCACCGCCGATCACCACCACATCGCGGCCCACGGGGACGTTTGCCACGTCGCTGGCCTGCCGCAGGTCAGAGATGAAATCGACCGCATCTTGCAGGCCGTCCTTGTCCTCGCCCTCCAGCCCCAGCGCGTTCACACCGCCCAGACCGATCCCGAGAAACACCGCGTCATGGCTTTCGCGCAGGGCATCGAGTGTGAGATCGCGGCCCAGTGCCTTGCCGGTCTCGACGGTGATGCCACCAATCTGCAAGAGCCAGTCCACTTCGCGCGCGGCGAAATCATCGACCGTCTTGTAGGTCGCGATGCCGTATTCGTTCAGCCCGCCCGGCTTGGGGCGCGCATCGTATAGCGTGACGTCATGGCCATGCATCGCCAGGCGGTGCGCACAGGACAGGCCCGCAGGGCCCGCGCCAACCACGGCCACGGATTTACCTGTGGCGGCTGCGCGGGTGAACGGGTGCACGCCCTCTTCCATCAGCGTGTCGGTGGCGTAGCGTTGCAACTGACCGATTAGGACCGGTTTGCCTTCGGCCACCTCGCGCACGCAGACCTCTTCGCAGAGTGTCTCGGTGGGGCAGACCCGGGCGCACATGCCGCCCATGATGTTCTGGCTGAAGATGGTCCGGGCTGCCGCCTCTGGCGTGCCGGTGGCGATCTGGCGGATGAACAGCGGAATGTCGATATCGGTGGGGCATGCCGCGATGCAGGGCGCGTCATGGCAGAAATAGCACCGATCGGCGGCCACCAGCGCTTCGTGATCGTCGAGCCGCGGATGCAGATCCGAGAAGTTTTCGGCGTAGTCCTCGGGCGTCAGACGCCCCGAAACGATTCCGGGGGTAAGGGCGTTATCTGTCACGGGAGTGATCCTCTGGCTACTGGATAATGTCGAATCAGTATCTCACAGAAAAATATTTTATCAATTGGTAAAATTTTGAGAGGCCAAAATCCTTGCCTCGCATTGGCGAGTATACGCAACGAAAACGAGTGCGCTCACGGATATTTCGCACAGGCTGTGGTTGCGCTCGCGAGCCGGGATGTCTAAGCGACGGGTGAGCCGACATGGCCAAGCTATTGTTGCTTTTATATTTTTCTTCCTGGAGTTCCCCTATGTCTCGATTCCCCATCGTTGCCGCTTTGATGGCGGCAGCGCTCACCACCAGTGCCTGCTCCACCGTTACCCGTGGCAATTCAGAAGACGTCGTCTTCACCTCGGAGCCCAACGGCGCGCATATGACGACATCCATGGGGGTGGGCTGCACCACTCCTTGTACTATCGACATCAAGCGCAAGAAGGCCTTTACGGCCGTGTTCCAGCATGGGCGTGAGACGCGCACGATCAATGTCGCAAGCAAGCTCGGTGGTGCGGGCGTAGCGACAGGGGCGGCCAATGTTATCGCTGGCGGGATCATTGGTGTTGCCGTTGACGCCTCGACCGGGGCGACGTTGGATCACCTGCCGAATCCTGTGCATGCTGATTTCACTCAGCCAAAGTCACAGGCACAGGCCATTGCCGAGGCACATGCCAAGGCGGTTGTCCAAGCCAAGGCCAAGGCGACTGTGGAAGCAAAAAAGGCGACAAATCCGGGCCAACACCCCACAAGTTAAGCGCTCTCCGCATCACCTGCCGCACTTCGGCAGGTGATGTCCCGACCGCCAGAGAGCTCAGCGCTGCTTTTCGTGCTCAAACCGCTGTTGCGCGACAGCCTCATTGGCGGCGGCCTTGTTGTGATCGGCAAGGGCGGCTTCGACGAAGCCCAGATGTGCCTCGACCGCGGCGCGGGCCGCCGCAGGATCGCGGGCCTGAAGTGCGGCGTTGATCGCGCGGTGCTGGTCCAGCAGCATGGCGCGGGTGCTGCGCTGGCGGAACATGATCTGACGGTTGTAGAAAACTCCCTCGCGCAGCAACTGGAACATCGAGCGCATCATGTGCAGCATGATCACGTTGTGGCTCGCCTCGATGATCGACAGGTGAAATTCGGCATCCAGCCGCGCCTCGTCCTGCGCATCAGGCCGCAGATGGGCGCGCTCCATCTTGTCCATCAGGGTCTGGATGATCTTCAGATCGGTGTCCGAGGCGCGCCGCGCCGCGCGCTCGGCGGCCAGCCCCTCCAGATCGCGGCGAAAGGCGATGTAGTCGAATACCGCCTCGTCATGCTCGGCAAAAAGACGGATCAACGCATCCGAGAAAGCATTTCCCAGAACGTCAGCGACGAATATGCCCGCTCCGGCGCGGGTGGTCAGCAACCCTTTGGCCGACAGGGCCGCCACCGCCCCGCGCAACGAGGGGCGCGACACCCCCAGACGTTCGGCCAGTTCGCGTTCGGGCGGCAGGCGTTCGCCGGGGCGCAGGATGCCGCGCAGGATCAGTTGTTCGATCTGCCGGGTCACGGCAGTCGACAGTTTTTCCGGGATTACGGGTCGAAAGGGCATCAGGGCGCTCGCGTGAATTGGTCAGATCATATGACCGGATTGCATGACGGGCAAGCGCGCTGCGTCCCGTGCAAGGGCTCAGCCGCTGGTCCAGCGATCCCCTTGATAGGGCAGAAAGGCCTCGACCGCCGCCGTGGCGATCACCAGCGTTTCGCCGGTCTCGGGGTTGGTGACGTTCTGCCCGCCCTTGACCGCGCGCACCGTGGCGTGCCCGCGCGGCAGACCTTCGGCCAGTGCATCGGTATCAAGCTTGGCCGGATCCTGAACCCCGACCGTCACCGCGACCCGCATCTGGCCCGGCTCCAGCCCGGTGCTGCCAAAGATCGGCAGGGTGGAATGGCGGATCGCATCCTCGATCGCGCGGCGGGCGGCCTTTTGGTAATCCATGCCGTGCAGATCGTTGCCCATGCCCATTTCGATGATGAAACGCTGGTCGGTCATGGGCGGCGCTCCATGTCAAAGCTGACGGAAATGGCGGCATTGGCGATCACCGTGGGCGCGCCGTCCGGGCGCGGGATGTCGAGCCCGCCAAAGCCGCAGGTGATGCTGATCTGGCCGTAGGGAAACACATCGGCCAGCGCGGCGGTATCGACGCGCTCGGGCTGCTGAACGGCGATTTCGACATCGATCAGCATCGCCTCCTTGGGCTGGCCGAAAAGCTCTGCCATGTTGATCGAATTGTGCCACAGCGCGTCTTGAAGGGCGCGCCGCGCGGCTTGGGTATAGTCCTGTCGCCGCAGCGAGGTTCCCATGCCGAACTCAGTCAAAACGCGGTGTCTTGGCATATGAATGGTCCTAAAGTTTGGGGCTCTGCCCCCGACGTTGTTGTCTCGGCCAGAAGATGCGCGGGCCGGGGCTCAGAACTCCACCCCGATCTGGGCCTTGATGCCGGATCGGAACGGGTGCTTGATCAGCTCCATCTCGGTGACCAGATCGGCGATCTCGATCAACTCGTCCTTGGCATTGCGTCCGGTGAGGACGACATGAGTCATCTCGGGTTTTTCCGTGCTGAGGAATGTCACCACGTCATTGATGTCGATGTAGTCGTAGCGCAGCGCAATGTTGATCTCGTCCAGCAGCACCATAGTATTGGCCGGGTCGCGGATCAGTTCCTTGGCCTTGTCCCACGCGGCCTGCGCCATCTCGGTGTCACGGGTCTTGTCCTGTGTCTCCCAGGTGAAACCTTCGCCCATGGTGTGAAAGGCGCAGATATCCGAGAACTTGGACAGGATCATGTCCCGTTCGCCGGTGCTCATCCCGCCCTTGATGAACTGCACCACGGCGCATTGCATGTCATGGGCGATGCAGCGGAAAATCATCCCGAACGCGGCCGAGGATTTGCCCTTGCCCTTGCCGGTATGCACGATGATCAAGCCCTTCTTGTCGGTCTTGGTCGCCATGATCTTGTCGCGGGCGGCCTTCTTCTTGGCCATTTTCATTGCGTGGCGGTCGGCATCTTCGCTCATGTCTGGCACCCCTTGATTGTTCGGCGCGAGCATAGGGCGCGCGGCGGGCAAGGTGCAAGCGGTGGAGGGCGCAACCATTTGTTAACCAAGGCCGGGCGATGGTGCGGGGATGACCCGGTTTGGCCCCTTGGTGTTGGCAATGTTGCTGGCGGCGTGCGACACGCCCGCGCCCGAATTTCACGGAGTTCCCCCGGTGCGCGTGAAGGTCGGGCAAAGCCTCTTTGACGTGCGCATGACCGAAAGCCGCGCCGAGGCGATCCGGGTCAATTCCGAATGGGCGCCGCGACTGGCCGCCACAGCGCCGCGTGGCGTGGCTGCGATCGAGGCCACGTCGGGCTGCAAGGTGCGCAGGTTGCGCGGCGATCAGGCGATGATGACCGCCGATCTTGATTGTGGTGGCACGCTCCGGCCACTGCCGGAACCCGCGCCGCAATATCTCGATTGCGGGCTGCTCGATCTGGAGGATGCCCATGCTGATCTGATTTGCGTGCCGGTCTACTGAGATAGGCCGCGCCCGGGCATCAGGGCGCAGGGGCCCCCGTGCGCAGGGCGTCGATCCGGGCACGCGCCGAATTGGAGCGTGGCGCCCACAGCCCCCGGTCAATTGCCTCTTGCAGCCTCTCAGCGATCTCGCGCAGGGCAGGGGGGTTATGCTGTTCGATGAAGGTACGCGTGTCCGGCTCTTCCAGAAACGCGGCTTCGACCAGATCGAAATGGTGGCCCTTGACCGCCCCCGTGGTCGCCGCGAAGGCAAACATGTAATCGACCGTCGCGGCGATCTCGAACGCACCCTTGTAGCCGTGGCGCTTGACGCCTTCGATCCATTTGGGATTGACCACGCGGGACCGTATGACGCGGCCGATCTCGTCTTCCAGCGTGCGGATCAGCGGGCGTTCGGGGCGGGAATGGTCGTTGTGATAGATCGGGCGGTCGCGGCCCTGAAGCGTGCTGACCGCGGCCGCGGCACCCCCTTCGAACTGGTAGTAGTCGTCGCTGTCCAGAAGGTCGTGTTCGCGGTTGTCCTGATTTTGAACGATGGCGTCCGCCTGGCTGAGCCGTGCCTCGAATCCCGCACGATCAGCGGCCCCCTCGCTGCCTGCGCCGTAGGCGTAGCTGCCCCAGGTAAGGTAGGCATCGGCCAGATCGGATTTGTCCGCCCAGAGCCGTTCGTCGATCATCGCCTGCAGGCCCGCCCCGTAAGCGCCGGGCTTGGAGCCGTAGACGCGGGTTTGTGTCTCGCCGTTTTGCGCGCGCGCCGCGGCAGGGTTCAGGTCTGCGGGTTCATCCAGCGCCTGCACCGCACGGGCGGCGCTGTCCACCAGCGCGATCAGTTGCGAAAAGGCGTCGCGGAAAAAGCCCGAGATGCGCAGGGTGACATCGACCCGCGGGCGGCCCAGAACCCCTTGGGGGAGGATGTCGAACCCGGTCACGCGGCGGTTGGCGGCGTCCCATGTGGGCTTGACCCCCATCAGAGCCAGCGCCAGTGCGATATCATCGCCACCGGTGCGCATGTTGGCGGTGCCCCAGGCGGTGATCAGCAGGCTGCGCGGCCAGTCGCCATGGGTTTGCAGGTGTTTCTCGATCAGCAGGTTGGCCGATTTCCACCCCAGCGCCCAGGCAGTGGGGGTGGGCACAGCGCGGCTGTCGACCGAGTAGAAATTGCGCCCGGTGGGAAGGGTGTCCAGACGTCCGCGTGTGGGGGCGCCGGATGGCGCTGGGGCGACGAACTGCCCGGTAAGGGCGGTGAGAAGGCCCGCTCCTTCGTCCGGCCCGCAGGCGGCGAGGGTGGGGCGGATGCGCGCTTCGATCTCGTGCAGGACGGCGGTCGCTTGCGGGCCAGGGCCCGCGTCGCCCCACCCGCCGTCCCGCAATAGCTGTTGCGCCAGCAGCTCCAGCCGTTCCACCGTGTCACCGTTGCTGCGCCAGGGATCGGTTGAAAGCGCTTGCAGGGCTTCTGGTTTCTCGGTTGCAGGGGCGGCCATGTCGCAATCCAGCGGATCGAAGTCGAGCCCCGCATCCGCCGCCAGCGCCCGGATCAGCGAGGCATCGCCACCCTTGGCCTGCCCGCGCGGCACCCGTGCCAGCGCGATGGCCAGGTCAATCTCTTGCTGCCCGGTCGGGGATTGGCCAAAGATATGCAGCCCGTCGCGGATCTGTGCCTCTTTCAATTCGCACAGATACGCGTCGAGCTTAGCCAGATCGCCATCTTCGTCAGCGCCGGTAAAGCCCACGTCCTTGTCCAGGCCGGTGGCTGCGCTCAGCGACAGGATCTCGCGCCGCAGATGTGCGATGCGCCGCGGATCGACGCCCGCCGCCTCGTAATATTCATCCACCAGCGCTTCGAGGTCGCGCAGCGGGCCGTAGGTTTCAGCACGGGTTAGCGGCGGGGTCAGGTGATCGACGATCACCGCCTGCGCGCGCCGCTTGGCCTGTGTGCCTTCGCCGGGGTCGTTGACGATGAAGGGATAGACATGCGGCATCGGCCCAAGCACCGCTTCGGGCCAGCATTCCGCGCTCAGCGCCAGCGCCTTGCCCGGCAGCCATTCCAGATTGCCGTGCTTGCCCATATGCACGATGACCTGCGCGCCGTAGGCGTGCCGCAGCCAGAAATAGAACGCCAGGTAGTGATGTGGCGGCACAAGGTCGGGCGAATGATAGGTATCGGTCGGGTCGATGTTGTAGCCCCGCGCAGGCTGGAGGCCGACAACGGCATTGCCGTAGCGCAGGATCGACAGCTTGAACCCCGCTGTGGCGGTTGCCGTGGCGTTGTGAGCCAGGAAGAAAGGATCGTCTTCGGGCGCGCCCCAGCGGTCGGTGATCTGCTGCTTGAGCGCCCATGGGAGCGCGTCGTAATGGCTGCGGTAGATATCGAGCGGCAGGGTCTCGCCGCCCTCTCTGTCCGCGCGGTCGGTCAGCCAGTTGGTCGGCCCGGCCATGATCGCCTGCATCAGCACGTCACTGTCTTCGGGCGCGTCTTCGATCCAGTAGCCCGCCTGCTGCAACAGGCCGAGCATATGAACCGTCGCTGCAGGTGTATCAAGGCCGACACCGTTGGCCAGCCGCCCGTCCTTGTTGGGATAGTTGGCAAGCACCAGCGCGACCTTGCGCTCTGGCGCGGGCGTGGTGCGCAGCCGCGCCCAGTTCGCGGCGAGCTGCGCGACGAAGGCGATGCGGTCGCCTTGCGCGCGATATGCGGCGATCGGGCATTCGGTGGCCTCGTCAAAGAAGGCCTCGCCCTTGAAGCTGACCGCGCGGCTCAGGATGCGGCCATCGACCTCGGGCAGGGCCACGTTCATCGCGATATCGCGCCCCGACAGGCCGTTCAGGCCGGTGGCCCACGCCTCTTCTGACGAGCCGGCCAGCACGACCTGAAACACCGGTGCGGCATTTGCCGCCGCCATCGTCAGCGGGTTGCGCGGGCTGTCATCTCCGTCATGCGGCGAGCCGACGGCGAAGGCGGTGCAGTTCAGGATCACCGCAGGTGGTGCTTCGGCAAAGAGATGTTCCAGCGTGGCGACCGACACGGGATCCTTGAGTGAGGCGACGAAGACGGGTAGCGGGTTCAAACCCTCGCGCAAAAGCGATTTGACCAGACGGTTGATCGGGTTGAGGCCCGCGCCCTGAACAAGCGCCCGGTAAAAGACCAGCGGAACGACCGGCGCACCATCCGTCCAGGCCGCGCGCGCTGCATCCAGATCCGACAGGCCCGCACCGGGCCAGTAGACCCCGGCGCGCAGCAGCGGCGCGGGGGCCGGGGGCGGCGCGCCGCCATCCAGCATCATCTGCGCGTAGTGCAGGAAATTCTGCGAGTTTTCCGGACCGCCCTCGACCAGGTAAGACCAGAGCGCGTCGTAATCGCCGTCCGACACGGTCGAGAGACTGCGCAATTCGCCATCGGGTTTGTCATCGCCGGGCAGCAGCGCAAGTGGCACGCCAGCCGCGTGCAGCCGTGCCGCGTATTGTTCGGTGCCGTAGCGCCAGTAGCCGGTGCCGCCAAGGACGCGGGCGACCACCAGCCGTGATTTGGCGGCGCAATTGTCGATATGCAGATCGACCGACATCGGGTGCTGCAAATGTGTGAGGTTTGCCAGCCGCAGGGTGGGGGGCGCGTCCATTTCTCCCCGCGCCGCACTCAGGGCGGCCAGTTCGGTGTCGGCAGCCGAGATCACCACCAGATCGGCGGGACTCTGGCCCAGATCGACCGGTTCCTTGCCGTCGTCGATGGCGCCGGGAGTGGCGGCGAGCAAATGCATCAGTCGAGCCGTTTCTGCATGAAGTAGGAGGCATCATTGGGCATGTAGTCGCCAAACCGATCACATTCGGTAAAACCGTGCCGCTCATAGAGGCGGACCGCCTCGGCCAGTCTCTGCGCGGTTTCGAGCTTCAGTACCGGCAGCTTGGCGGCGCGGGCGTGATCTTCGATCGCGCGCATCAGCGCCGCGCCGACGCCTTTGCCGCGTGCGGCGGGACTGGTGAACATGGATTTCAATTCGCCATAGGTGCCCTTGTCCACCAGGGCCGCGGTGCCGAGAATTTCCGCGCCCTCGCGTGCGATCAGGAAATGCACCTCGGGCGCACAAAGCGCTTCGAACCCGAGAAAATAGTTCTCTTCGGGCGTGAACAGCGTGGTCATCAGGGCGTGGCTCTGTTCCAGCAGGGCGCGGGGGCCTGGGTCCAGTGGGTGGCCGGGTTCAACGATCAGCATGGCGTCAGGCACAGAGCGCGGTTTCGATGGCTGCCCGGTCAAGGCCGGACTGGCCGATCACCACCAGACGGGTCTGCCGGGGGGCACTGCCGAAGGGCTGGTCGAAATACGTATCAACGCGCGGTCCGACCGCCTGCAACGTCAGGCGCATCGGTTTGCCAGTGACGGCGGCAAAGCCCTTGAGGCGCAGGATGTCATGGGCGCGGATCACATCCGCCACCTGTGCTGCGAACTGCGCCGGGTCGCTGATCTCGGGGCGGGTGACGACAAAGCTCTCGAACTCGTCGTGGCCATGGCTGTGTTCGTGGTCCTCATCATGGTGATCGTCGTCATCATGGTGGTGATGATGGTGGACCTCGTGACGCGCATCCAGATCGGCCTCGGCGCCGATCCCCTGGCCCAGCAGCACATCGACCGGCAGCGCACCCATGGTGGATTTGACCACCTGCACGCCGCCGCGGGCCGCGCCGCGCAGGCGGGCGACCAGCGCATCGGCCTCATCCGCGCACAGCAGATCGGCCTTGTTGACGACGATCATGTCCGCGCAGGCGATCTGATCCTCGAACAGCTCGGACAGGGGCGTCTCATGGTCAAGGTTTTCGTCAAGCTTGCGCTGGGCGTCGACGGCGTCGGTGTTGTGGGCAAACCGGCCCTCGCTGACCGCCTTGCCATCCACCACGGTGACGACACCATCGACGGTGACGCGGGTCGAAATCTCGGGCCAGTTGAAGGCGCGCACCAGCGGCTGCGGCAGTGCCAGACCAGAGGTTTCGATCACGATGTGATCGGGGGCGTTCTCGCGGTCCAGCAGCTTTTGCATGGTGGGGATGAAATCATCCGCGACGGTGCAGCAGATGCAGCCGTTGCTCAGCTCCATGATATCGTCCTCGCTGCAAGTCTCGTCGCCGCATCCCTTGAGCAGGTCTCCATCGACCCCAAGATCGCCGAACTCGTTGATAATCAGCGCGATTCGGCGGCCCTTGGCATGTTCCAACAGGTGGCGGATCAGCGTGGTCTTGCCGGCGCCGAGAAAACCGGTAACGACTGTGGCGGGAATTTTTGCGTGCATGGGATGGCTCCTCAGAGGGGCTTGCGAGGGTTTGGGGGATCGCCTAGGCCGGATTCCGCAAGGGAGGTGGCGATGACGCACCGGATCGTGATCTGTTCTACGTGCGACGGCGCGGATGGCAAGGCGTTTGCCGCTGCGGTGCGCGATGCGCTGGCGGCGGCGGGGCTGGAATATGACGTGGGCGATTGGGACTGCATGTCCAACTGCGCGCGCCCGCACAGCGTGGCGTTCCGGGCCACGGGCAAGGCGACGTATCTGTTTGGCGACGTGGTGCCGGCAACCGATCTGGCAGACCTGACCGCTTTTGCCCGCATGTATGCCGCCAGCCCCGATGGCTGGATCGAGGATGCGCGCGGCGCCGGGCGGTTGCGCCATTGCCTTGTGGGGCGGGTGCCTGCCTGAGCGGTCATTCGATTGTAATCTGCGTTGTCGCCTCGATCGGCGTGCCATTGATCGCCAACTGACCGTGCGTGTTGGCATTGAGCGTGACGCGAATATCGTGGGTGCCTTTGGGCAGGGCCTGAAGATGCACATAGGGGCTGTAGGCCCGAGGCTGTTTCACACCGTCCACATAGACATGCGCGTGGCCTTGGCCCGGAACATGATCGCCGTTCACGTTTTGCGGGGCAAAGGTGAAATTGCTGACCATGATGTGCAGGTTGCGGCTCTGCGGTCCGTCGGGAAGGACATGCAGCATCAGGCTGGGCAGGGGGGCTTCTGCTTCGACCAACTGGTCGTGCATGTCATGGCCCGCCATCCCGTCACCGTGGTCATGCGCGGCGTGATCGTGGGCAGCGTCCGTGCCGTGGTCGTGCCCCACCAGTTCCGCACCAGTTGTGGCGGCCAGCAAAAACCCGAACCCGGTGCCGAAAAACAGGCCGATGATCGCGAACATGAGGGTTTTGGGCATGGTGCTCTCCGTCGTGGATATGCCCAGACCATGCGGCCGGTCGGGGCGGTTGGCTCAGGCGTCAGCGTTTTCGCGTTGCCAAAAATAGCCGCACAGGCACCCCAGCACCACCCATGTGGCAAAGCCGAACCCCAGCGCGCGCGAGGCAAAGAGCGCGGCGATCTCAGGCGGGACCGGGCCGGTAAAGCTGTCAGGATGCGGAGCGCCGATGATATGCGGTGCGACCAGCAGGGCAATCGCAGCGCCCCAGGCGACCGGAGTGCGACCAAAGGCAATAAGCGCCAGCGCGATGCCGGTTGCCGCCGCCGTGCCCCACCACCAGATCTGGCGCGCGAATACATCCGCCGCTGCCACACCCGGCACTTCGGGCGGTAGCGAAAAGGCCGGTGCGAAATGCCAAGTGACAAAGCCCGCGATGCCCCAGATCAGGCCCGTGCGCGCATTGATCTGCGCGCCGCGATCCGACGCAAGACTCATCGCTGCGACCAGAATGAACGCATAGCCCACATAGGTCAGCGCCATGAACAGAACCGACAGCCCGCTGCGCATGACATCAAAGCCGCCTAGGTCGGGATGCGCGCTGACCGGATCGGCGCCGAAATGCACCAGCTTGCCACCCTCGTAGAGCTCGGCATGCAGCAGCACAGGCTGCACGAAAACGATCTGCAACAAGGCCGCAATCAGCCCCGCGCAGAAACCAGCGAACAGCGCGCTGGTCACGATTTTTGAAAACATTAATTAAAGTCCCATGACGAACTGAGGCAGCTGGCGCGCGGCAAGACCACCGCGCGGCTCAGACGTTGTATCGCAGCGTCCATTGCATCTGTCGCCAGATGCAATGCATTCTGATCTCAGTGGCAGGGAAAGCCGGTGGCGTGGCGCACATCATGGGCCGCGTCATGCAACGCCGATGCCTGAACGTGACCCGAAATCATGATGATTCCCAAGCCAAGACCCAGCGCCATGATGGCGGGCAGCAGGGCAGATTTTGCGGTGGATTGAACCAGTGCAGTCATGTTGTCGTCTCCTTCTCGCCTCTCACCCGAGGCGCGTTTGAACCAAGCTAGGGCTGGTCTCCTGGCTCACGGGTCATCACCTTACTGCCGCCTTCCCGGACCGAAATCGGCCCAGTGGCATGTGGCAGGGGCTCACCGCTGACAGTCGCGGGGGCGGCTGAAGACTGGGTGCCCTGCATGGGTCCACCGTCACTTCATTCCCAATTCATCCCCAGGCGCTTTGCGCCCTTGGGGAACCTTAGCTTCTTCGGTATGACCCGCCGCCCGCAATGCGTCAAGAACGATTCCGGCATATCGGGCGCGCGGCGCGTCACGGATCAGCGGGCGTAGCGCTCGGCCGTCAGCCCGTCAAAGGAGATTTCCGGTGTCTTGCCCAGCACCACATCGGCCACCGCCCGCCCCGATCCGCAGGCCATTGTCCAGCCCAGCGTTCCGTGCCCTGTATTGAGGAAGAGGTTGCTGTATTTCGACGGCCCCAGAACCGGCGTTCCGTCAGGGGTCATTGGCCGCAGGCCGGTCCAGCCTTCGGCTTGGGTGATGTCCCCGCCGCGCGGAAAGAGATCGCTGATCACGTGTTTCACGGTGTCGGTCGCATGCGGGCCCAGACGGTTGGAATAGCCCGCAATCTCGGCCGTGCCAGCCACGCGGATACGGTCCCCCAGCCGGGTGATCGCGACCTTGTGGGTCTCGTCCATGATGGTGGATTGCGGTGCATAGGCGTCATCTGTCACCGGCAGCGTCACCGAATAGCCTTTGACCGGATAGACCGGCAGCCTGATCCCGATCGGATTCAGCACGTTCACCGCATAGCTGCCCATGGCGCACACATAGGCATCCCCGGTGATCCGTCCGGCAATCTCGGTATCCACGCCTGCGACTTTTCCATTCTCGATGGCGATCGACCTGATCGGTTGCCCGTACTGAAACGTGACCCCCATCTCGACGCATTTCTTGGTCAGCGCGATGGTAAAGAGCCGACAGTCGCCGGTGCGATCGGCGCTCAGTCGTAGGCCGCCCACGAACTTGTCCTTCACCTCGGCCAGGGCGGGTTCTGCGGCGATGCAGCCATCGCGGTCCAGCACCTCGTAGGGTGAATCATATTCTGCAAGGATGTCCTGGTCTGCCTTAGCAGGCTGCTGAAATAGTCCCACCTCGACAGCTGGTTGAGAACATGATTCATCCTCGTCACGGCAATGGCGGGGGTGATGATGCGCGGGACGGACGAGACGAGCGGTTCGCTGTTCAGCTATGTGGAT